>ENA-UEYI01001119-UEYI01001119.1-human-gut-metagenome-genome-assembly--contig:-NODE-1119-length-24116-cov-7.651857_pt1 | contig 24116 bp, 18 predicted proteins | sample MGYA00242900_ERZ507916 | MGnify/ENA primary metagenome ERZ507916 (study PRJEB26167, sample SAMN06115521) | human gut metagenome | host: Homo sapiens | place: China:Chongqing | collected 2015-09-02...
AAACGGAGAGAAAATAGAACGCGTATACGGCGTTTTGACTCCACAACTCGACTCCATGCGCGATTTTATGGCAAAAATAAATCCTGACCGTATGTTCGGTAAGCATGTCGCCATATTAGGAAATACAGGTTCGGGAAAGTCTTGCACTTTGACTGCAATATTGCAGAGTCTTTTCAAATTTCAGTATAATGGACAACATTTGAAGAATGCCCACATTGTGATATTTGACACAAATGGTGAATACAAGGATGCATTTAATATTGATGCTCAGTATAAAGTTAATCCATTTTGGATAAACGACGAAGGACTAAAAGTTCCATATTGGTTTATGAATTATGATGATATGGACTATCTGTTTGAACCGACTTCTGGCACACAAGGTCCAGTGTTGAAAAGGGCATTAGGTTTGGCTAAGAGTAAGCTAAAAGAAGAATCAAAAAAATGTATACCTAAATTATATATCAATAGCCTCAAGAATCTGATTGAAAATTTGAATTCTGGTGGATATAAAGCTAAGGCTGCTATAATAGAAGATGTAGAATCACTTTTAGAGGCTTTCAAGGAATTACAAGATAAACGAGCAACAGATTTTGATGTTACAGAAATCAACACAAATTTGGCTTCATTAATGACTCAAAAAGGACCCAATAAGGTTTATAAGAGTGGAGAATTTATAAAAGGAAGTTATGAACAGAAGTTAGTAAATAAAGTTGTAGAATCTATTACGGCATCATTAGATGAATATCAAAAAACAATGGTAGAGGTTGCTTCTTCAGAGAACCGCAATATTGACATACCATTATATTATGACTTTAATTTGCTTTTGTCATCATGTTTTGATTATGCAATCAAGGAATCCGCAGCATCACAAGACAAATTGAATGAATATGTTTCAACCTTGAAACTGAGAATGCAATCATTTGTAGATGACATTAGATTGGCACAACCACTCTTGTTGGACAAGCCAAAGGAAATAGAAAATGTGTTGGTGAAGTTCTTAGCGTATATACTTGGAGATTATTGTGATGTCTATACAAAAGATGGTGACGGGAAGACAATTTATGATGATTATTTTGGTAATAGTGAAGGAAATAAAGTAAACAGTCAAATAACAATCATTGATATGTCGCTTCTTCCTTTCCAAGTACTTGAAACCATTACAGGTCTTATTGGAAGAATCATTTTGGAATTCCTTTCAAGATTTGACAAAGATAAGCGTGGTAGTATGCCTGTCGTCATTGCGTTGGAAGAAGCACAGAACTATATACCTGAGATAAACAGAAAAGATAGAGAATCCATATCAAGAAAGGTTTTTGAGAGAATAGCTCGTGAGGGAAGAAAGTATGGACTCTCGTTGCTGATTTCGAGTCAGCGCCCTTCTGAACTATCAAAGACGGTTTTGTCACAATGCAACAGCTTTATAGTGCATAGAATTCAAAATCCCGATGACCAAGTGTATATTCGTAAACTTGTTTCATCAGCAAACTCTGAGATTCTGAATCAGCTTCCAACCCTTCCGCAACAACATGCAATCATTATGGGCGATTGCGTAAGAACTCCAGTTGTGGCAAGAATGAATACTGCTAAGCCTCAGCCTAACAGCAATAATCCTGAATTTGTAAAGAATTGGTTGGTAGAAGATAAGATTGATTACAAAGATGTGGCAGAGAAATGGTTGGAACAGAAAAAGGACGTTGATTGATGGATTTGTTATTTGATTTAATAAAGATTGCTCTTGGAACTAAAAGCGAGTTGCCTTATTCGCCATCGGCTATAGAATGGAATCAACTATTCAATCTTGCTGCAAAGCAAACTCTAATAGGAGTCTGTTTTGCTGGAATACAAAAGTTGCGCAAAGAAGGAAGTAGATGTATTGAAGCGCTTCCATCTACGTTGTTTATGAAATGGTTGTCGAATACAGCACAGATTCAACAGCGTAACGAGCTTATGGATAGGCTTTCAGCTGATATGTGGCAAAAGCTGAGACTTGCGGGTCTTGATGCTGCTTTGTTAAAAGGTCAAGGCATAGCATTGCTATATGGAGAACTGGCGATATTAAGACAGAGCGGTGATATAGACATGTGGGTAAAAGGTGGTTTTGATAAGGTGAACACTTATATTCAAAACACTTGTCCTTCAGATGATTTTGCATATCATAGATTTCACTACGACATATACAAGGAAACGGAAGTGGAGTTGCATTTCCGCCCTACATTGATGCGTAACCTTTGTGACAATAGAAAACTGCAAAAATGGTGTAACAGTTTTGCTCCAGATTCTTTTATTCTGACAGACAAGGGATTTGCTGTGCCTCCAGCAAGTTTCAACAGAGTTTTTATCCTAACTCATATTTACAGACATTTCTTGTTTGAGGGTGTTGGTCTTAGACAAGTGATGGACTACTTTTTTGTGCTTAAAGCAGACAAGACAACCGAGAAGGAAAAGGCTGAGGCTATGTGCTTGCTTGAGGAGTTGAGGATGAAAAGATTTGCTGGTGCCGTGATGTGGGTGCTGCATGAATGCTTGGGATTGTCAATGGATTATTTGCTTTGTCCACTAAATGAAAAAGAAGGACGTTTCTTATTGTCGGAAATAGAACAGACAGGAAACTTCGGAAAAGAAGACAAGAGATATAAAGGCAACAGCAAAATGAAGATGATGGCCAGGCATGGGGCGCATTTGTTGATGCACTATCCTTCGGAGGTTGTTTGGACTCCTATATGGCTGGTTTATCACAGAATATGGAAAAACATAAAGAAGAAAAATATAAACAAAACATAAGACATGAGACAGAAGAAACTGTTTATGGTGGTGAATGTGGATTGGTTTTTCCTATCACATAGACTACCTGTGGCGTTGGCTGCAAAGGATGCAGGATGGGATATAACGATTGTTACTGCCGATACAGGTAAAATGCACGTTATAAAAGAGAATGGTTTGAAGGTGATAAACCTGCCTATGAGTAGAAGTGGAATGAACATTATGGAGGAATTGAAGACTTTGAGATTCCTGTATAACCTTTATTCGAAAGAGCGTCCTGACGTGGTTCATCATGTGGGAATGAAGACAATTCTTTGGGGTACGCTGGCAGCCAAATTCAGTAAGGTGAAAGGTGTGGTGAATGCTATTAGCGGACTTGGAGGATTCTTTGCAGAGGACAACAAGGGACTGCTGAGCAAGGTAATGCCTAAAGTGCTGAAATTCTCGCATAACAGACCAAACTTGCTTTGCATATTCCAAAATGACGACGACTGGAGACTATATGTGAAACATGGTATTATCAAGCACGAGCAAGGACGCTTTATAAAAGGATCTGGAGTGGACTTGAAGGATTATTGTTATACAGAGGAACCTAAAGAGGGTAAGGTTAAGGTGATTCTTACTGCCCGCATGATTGTGGAGAAGGGTATATTTCTGTTGACAGAGGCTGCTGAGAGATTGCGCCCGAAATATGGTGATGTAGCAGAGTTTCTTTTAGTAGGCGGATTGGACGACCATCCTGGCGCTATCACTAAGGAACAGCTTGATGCTGTGTGTGATGGTAAGTATATTAAGTGGTTAGGTTACAGAACTGATGTGCGCGACTTGTTGAAGCAGAGCCATATCGTTGCTTTCCCATCATATTACATGGAAGGCTTGCCCAAAAGCCTTATTGAGGCTGACGCTATTGGCCGACCTATCATTACAAGCAATTCTGTAGGTTGTAAGGAAACCGTTGTGGATGGTGAGAACGGATTCTTGATAAAACCAAAAGATGTGGATGCTCTGACAGAGAAACTGGATTTGCTTATCGGCAATGCAGAACTAAGAAAGAGCATGGGACAGGCAAGCCGTAAGTATGCTGAAAAATATTTTGATATTGAGATTGTGAAGGAGAGACACCTTAATATATATAATGAATTGTTAGGAAAGAAATGAAAAGAATACTGATTACAGGTGCAGGCTCTTACGTAGGTGAGAGTGTGCGTAAATATATGTTGGCATCAACTCCTGGAGAATTTGAGATTGATGCAGTGGACACTATGGGGGATAATTGGAAGAAAGCTGATTATTCGCTGTATGATGTTGTGTTTCATGTGGCTGGCATAGCGCATGTGAATGCCGACCCAAAGATGGAACCACTTTACTATAAGGTGAATAGAGACTTGACTATTGAGGTGGCAAAACATGCTAAGGAGCGTGGCGTGAAGCAATTCATCTTTATGTCAAGCCAGATTGTTTTCCATGAGAGTCAGTCGCTCAAGAGCGAGGTGTTGACCAAAGACACTAAGCCAAATCCTAATGGATTCTATGGCGACTCGAAACTTCAGGCAGAAATAGGTCTGCATAAGTTGGAATCGGACGACTTCAAAGTATGTATTCTGCGTCCTTGCATGATATATGGACCTAACGCAAAGGGTAACTTCCCAAGATTGGCAAAGTTGGCTTGCAAGGTGCCTGTGTTCCCTTGTTGGCATAACAAACGTTCGATGCTGTATATAGACAATTTGGCTGAATTTGTGAAACAGGCTGTGTTGCGTGAATTGAGAGGCACGTTCTATCCGCAGAACCGTGAACAGGCTGATACTGTGGAGATAATACGTTTCTTTGCGAAAGCAGCGGGACATAATGTTTGGATTACTCGATTGTTTAATCCTTTTGTATGGCTTGGCTCTTTCTTTCTACAACCTATCAACAAGATGTTTGCCACACATTATTATGATCAAAGCATGAGCAAAGAGGACTTTGACTATCAACTTGTGTCGTTTGAAGATAGTCTGAAGAAAGTGGCAGATAGCTTAGGAATGTTGAAGGCTTAGCTATACCTACTCCTTAGGGAGCTATTTCAGTAATAACAGATATCGTAGGAGTGCTACCCTATATAAGAAAAGGTGTTGAGAAATAAAGTCTTCAAAAAATCATTGGGAGATTTGGTAAACTCCCAAGGTACTTTCTTTACAGATGCACCTATCAATACTTGCGCCCAATAGAAGAGAGTATTGGATGGAATATTCCCATCCTCACATTCAAGTTCCGCCGTTGGAAGCATCCCCTTGTATACAAAGAATGGCTCCTCCCCATGTTCTTAACATTGCTGTGGAGTCATTTGAGAAGATCTAAAACAATAATAGATTAGTTTTGATTGAAGAACTGTATTTGTATTTTATGTGTGATTGGATTTATCGTATTTTAAACATTAAATCGTCAAAGGATTCTTCAATAAAGCCATTACATAATTGCAGTCAAAATGAGGACTGTATACCTATGACTACTTATGTTCTTGGGAAAGAGTTCTTTGAATGCCATAAGGATATAGAAGTAAGCACGTTTGCTTTATGGGTGGAAAAACATTATGCGCAATGGTATAGAATTAATAAAGAAACGATTAAAACTCTATCAAAACTGCAATGGGAAGAATTCTTGAACTATGTAGATAAGAATGATTGGGGGATAGAGGAAAGAAAATTAAAAGCATATATTCGTAATTGGTATATAGAAAAACATGGTGTATTTTCTTTTTCTTCTTCTCATCGTCTCTTTGTAGTTAATACATCTAAATTTCAACTGCTAAAAGTACTATATGATGTTACAGAAGAGGAAGTAGTCAATATATCAAACGTAGATGAAATAGAAAAAAAACTGCCATGCCCTAAGTCATATTATTGTAATTGGTTAATAGAATTTGACACCAATCACAGTATTATATATGGCGGCATCGTGAAATATATAGCTCATAATGGAAATAAGAGCGTCATTAACTTTAAAATTGTAAATGATAAAGAGGATGGTGGTAAGAATATAAAGAATATTCTAAATGCAGAGGGAATTCATAACTATCAAGAGCTTAAGACATCGAATATAATGAGTAGTCCAAGAGGCGAAGCCATTATAAAACGTTTTCTCAAGTATGATTGGTTTGATGATTTTGTCGAAGGTTCGGAACAATATTTTCGGGAGCAATCAAACAAGAATCCCAAATCTCAACGCTTTGAGAATTATTATAGCTTTAATGCTTGGCCACAACGATACGGTAGCCACTATACCCACATACAAATTGGTTGGGGTAATAGAGCAATAGATGCAAATCACACTTCCACGGGATTTACGACAAAAGTAGAAAGTGGAGCAATATTAACAATATCGAGAATGGAAACAGGGTACATAAGCATTTTTCTATATGGTGCCAAGACAGATACTCGTCGTCCAATAGAAGATGCTATTGTACTGAAAAGTTGTATTAGTCCAAAGAAACTTTTGAAAAGTTCGTTCAAGCAGGAACTATGGAATAATCTATTAGCATATATGGAGTGTACGTCTTTAGATGGAAATCCAAATAAATGCCAGTCAATACGAGTTTTCAAGCTGCGTCTGTTAAAATCCATGGTAGTAGATGGGAAAAATATGTCGTCTCAGTTCTCAAGAGGCTTACAGAAAACTATTTTCTACGTATTAAATATTGGTCTTAGCGGTTGTTTGCTATTTGGTATACAACGTGCGTGTGATTCTTCCTCTAATTTAGATAATATAACAAATAGAATTGATAGTTTACGTTATGATATACATGAGAATACAAAAACGTTGCAAAACGCATGCAAAAGAGATACGTCATTAATCAAAATACGAACTAAAAACAATGTAATTATAAAGGAATAACTATGACAATAGTTTATATTTTAATTTTCATTCTGCTAATTATCGCAGAACTCGTGTATTTCCGCATTGCGGATAAGTATAACATAATTGACAAACCCAACCAAAGGTCATCGCACTCAACGATAGTGTTAAGAGGCGGTGGCATTATCTTCCTGATTGGGGTTTGGGTATGGAGCGCATTCTTCGGTTTTGAATATCCTTGGTTCTTAGCAGGACTGACGCTTGTGGCTGGGGTTAGCTTTGTAGATGATATTCGGTCTTTACCTGACTCGGTGAGGTTGGTGGCTCAATTTGCAGCAGCTGCTATGGCTTTCTATCAATTAGACATTCTGCATTGGGATATGTGGTGGATAGTATTGGTAGCACTGATTGTTTATGTAGGAGCAACAAACGTAATAAACTTTATGGACGGAATAAATGGAATAACGGCTGGGTATTCATTAGCTGTTTTACTTCCATTAGCTGCTTTAAATACTGACAATGAGTATGTGGCGCAATCGCTGATCTTTACAACAATTATAGCAGCAATAGTGTTTTGTATATTTAATTTCAGACCGAAGGGTAAGGCTAAGTGTTTTGCTGGCGATGTCGGGTCAATAGGTATAGCATTCATTATGTTGTTCCTGTTAGGTAATGTTATTATCAAGACTGAAGATATAACATGGCTGATATTCTTATTAGTATATGGTGTGGATGGTTGTTTGACTATCATACATCGTATTATGTTGCATGAGAATTTAGGTGAGGCTCATAGAAAGCATGCTTACCAGATTATGGCGAACGAGTTGAAGATTGGACATGTAAAGGTTACGCTACTATATATGGCTATGCAGTTAGTTGTTTCGTTGGGATTTGTTTATATATGTCCTAATACTGTGCTTTACCATTGGATGTATTTGATTGGAGCATTAGCTGTACTGGCTATCGCCTACGTATTATTCATGAAGAAATATTATCACTTGCATGAGGAATACCTTAATTCACTGAAAAAATAACTTTTACAATATTCAAGACATGAATTTCATAGGTTATATGAAAACCCTTTCGTATAATTTATGGGGCTCATGTTTTGTTCGTTTACAACAATTATGGAAATTAATAAAGACTTTTTAGGTAAGCTCTTTGAGCAAGCTGTTGTTAATCCTCGATTACGTCAGAATTTGGATTTGCGAACATCGACTAATGATAATTCGCAACGTATGCTGAATGCCCTGCTGCCAGGAACCGTTGTTCCTATCCATAGGCATCCACAAAGTACGGAGAATGTTTTTCTCTTGTGCGGTAAGATTGTGGAGGTTATCTGTAATGAAAACGGAAACGAGATAGAGCGTATTCATCTTGATCCCATGGATGGTAATTATGGTTGTGTTGTGCCACAAGGTGCATGGCATACAGTGGAAGTACTGGAACCATCGGTTATATACGAATCAAAGGACGGAAAATATGGTGAGGATGGCAGTGAGACGTTTGATGCTTTTAAAGCAAAGGAAGCAGAAAACAAGAATCAGGCTTCAGCTACATTCTCAAACAGTCTTGGCGATTTGAAAAAGGATATTGAGTATTTGATTGGCATGGAACGTCAGTCGGGTAGCATGGTTGTCATTACTCCGCTTTATGTGTCGCGTATGCTGAATGTGCCATTGGAAGAGGTGGAGAAGGTGATGAAAGACATAGTACTTTAATTGAAAAGGGAGTATATGGAAGTTATACGATTATTACAAATGTCTGATATACATTGGACAAGACAACTTGACTCTACAGACGATTATACCGACATCCGCGAAAAGATGCTGGAAGACTTGGGATATTACTGTCAAGCGACAGGAAACAAGTTCGACAAAATCCTAATATGTGGAGATATCGCTTTTAGTGGTTCAAGAGATGAGTACGAACGTGCCAATACCTTTATAGCGGATCTTTGTAAAAAGGTGAACTGTAAAGATGATGAAGTGTATACTGTACCCGGGAATCATGATAAAAATGTAAATGCATCATCAAAAACGGTAAGGGAATTTCTCCATTTAGCGTTTAGCCACCATGATAAAGATGTCGATAAATGGTGGGAAGACATATTGGGTGAAGATTTCTCATTTATAAAGAAACTGTTTCTTCCATTCGCTGAATACAATAAGTTCAGCAATGAAGACCATGATAATCCAGAACCTTTTATGGTTTCTGCGTTGGATAACAGAACATCAGAATATGATAAGTCTCCAATGTTCTGGCGTACAGAGTTCGATGAAAGTTTGAATGGTCACAAGATAAATTTATATGGTGTGAACTCAGCCCTGATAAGCGACCTTGGTGATTACGATACTGACGAGAAAAGGAAAGACGGACACCTATTATACCTACCCAAACAGGCATATCATAGTGCCAAGATTGCAGATGGTGTTATCAACATATTAATGTGTCACCATCCATTGAAATTTCTTCGTGACAGTGACGATATAGCCAAAGATTTAGATAAGAGATATGCGCTGCAATTGTATGGCCATGTACATATTGCAGACAGCAATATGGAGAACAATGCAGTTCATATTTTTTCTGGTTCTTTGAACCCTGGCGATATAAACGATAAAAGATACCTTCCAGTCTATAACATTATAGAATTAAGCATCAACCCCGTAAACAAGGAGCAAGATGTGTTGACAGTCAAGTTATGTGTTCGTAAGTATAATGGTGAAAACTTTAATGAAGACAAAGAACAGTCAAAAGAATATCGTGTGATTTTGAAGAAGCATGATACATGGGTAAAAGAAAGGCAACAAGAGGAAACAAAACAATCGTCTTTACCAGATGGACTTACTAAGCGTGATGTGCGCCACCGCTTTAAGGATAGTCCACGAGCAAAAGATATCATCAAGAGTATGTACCCAGAAATTAATTGCAATGTATCTGCATATATGAGAAATCAAGTGTTCTTGGAAAAAGTGAGAACGGACAACAGATGGTTGGATTTATACAATAATTTGAGCAATGAATGATATTTTGAATAACATCTTGATGCAAAGTGGACTAATCATTCCGCTTGGAAAAGTAGAGGTAGAAATGCTTTCCAAAGCTTGTTCTAACTTCGTTAATGAGGAATCTTTTTCATTCCCTGTCTTTGAGGATTTAGTTTATTGCTATCTGAATAAACAAGGTTGCAAGAAATTAAAAGCCTCTATAGAGAACTTCATGTTGATGAATGAAGGTATACAAAAAACATATCCACTATGTGTAAGCCATGCTCTTGTTTTCTATTGCATTTACATCTCAATTGAAGAATGTGGAAGCCATAAGAAACAGGCAATCCGATCTCTCTCTTTACAAAATGCCATGTTGCAAATTCATGGAAAATGGGACACGCTAAAATTTTCTGACCTATTATGTTCACTCTATTTTAAGAGTACAGAGTATTTGGGGAATTTGCACATAGGAGAAAAAATGTATCCAAGAGATTTTGCACGTTCTATGTTCAAGGATGAATGTCGTGTGAATGAAGATATAGATGAAGAAATGGCAAGGTATATCCAGTCTTTGGTTCTTCTTTCATGGGACGCACAAATGCAACGATTTATAGACGAACTTGATGAAAAGAATCCTTTCATGCGTGTTGTGTATGTCTTGGAGCATTATTTCTTAAACAAGCCACAGTTGCCTAATAAAGACGATTTCAAAAAAATATTACATATGACTTTTATTGGTAAAGATGGCAAAAAACAGAAAATCGGCACAATATTAAGCATGATAGCAGATAGAGAAGTGGTCTTAGTCGATGATATAAAATCTTCATCATCGCAAATTCTGAAAGAAACAGACCGGATTGTTTCTCATGATGATGGCCCCCAAATATTGCTCTACGATTTTAGACTAAGCCCAAAAGAATTTTTTGTTTATCTGTATCATGAACTATTATTAGAAGACTTATTGAAAGATTAAAATGGAAGATAAAAAAGATATTTTAGAGGCGATTTCTGGGACTAATAGAAATCAAGTAGTCGAAGCTGGAGTTATTGAGAATTCAGTCCTAACATCTCGATACTATTGTGATGCACTAAATGATGAAAGTATCAATAATGTTCTTGGAGGTACAGAATCTCGGTTGATAACACTAGTCGGTTTTTCAGAAGTCGGTAAATCAACCTTCGTAGCTTCCTTATATCATAAATTCATGGCTAATGGCGAAGTGAATGGAAGTAAGATTGTTGACTCTGATACATTTGTAGGTTTTGAGAAAAGAGCATACGTAAGAAATGAGGCTTTTAGGACCATCAAGCGCAATGCTAGAACCACGATGACAGAAGGCCAATTTCTGACATTAACGTTAAGCAAAAACGGAACGATGAAGAAACTGATTGTTTCGGATAATGCTGGTGAGAAATACAAGAACACCTATGTAGACAACCAAGCAGAAGTAAACAAGGACAAAGGGCTTGTAAACACACGGCACATCATTTTCTTCATAGACTGCAGTGTATTGAACGATGATGATGAATACATGGATTTCTATGATAAGTTCCAGCTATTGCTTAGTAGAATGTCAACAGCAGGTGTCTTTGATGTACAAAAGACCTACGACATCATATATAATAAGGTTGACACAAATGATACTGAAGAGAAGAAAGAAACATATAAGACCAATCGTATCAACTTTGAAAATAATTTAGTCACCGAGTTTAATATAAAGGTATCAAATACATTTGAAACAATATCAAACGACATGAAAGACGATGGAATGGCGAGGACGTTTGATTATATTGTTGGCCTATTGGAAGAGGCATCAAGTATTAATCGGCATAGTGATGTAAACTGGGTACAAACTTTATTGAAAGAGAAATAATATGAGTACAACATGTATGATAGCTGGTCTTCCTGGTTCTGGAAAATCGACCTATATAGGAGCATTATGGTATTGCCTAAGACATTCTGCGAAAGACAGAAGACCGAAACTTATAGCGGACAACAACAACCTTCCTGACGATATCAGTGTACTGAACAGACTTGGTGATGCATATAAGGCTATGAAGCTAATAAATCGCACAAACTCAAACGAGAATGAGAGCGTGCAAATAAATCTGATAGACGTAGAAACAGAAAAATCCATTCAGGTTGAGGTGCCAGATTTCTTGGGAGAAACATTCCGTGACCTTGTAGAGCTAAAAGAGTCAGAACTACTGAATGAATGGGTTGACAAAGCCGATAGTTTAGTGTACTTCATAAGTGACGTTTCCGTAGGAGAATTTGAAGATGATGAGGGGCCTGAAGATGATGAAGCAGTGGCACCAGCCAAGGATATACCTCCATTCAATATAACAAGTATATCATCAGCCGCCATGAATATCATGGTCTTGAAAAATTTGTTAGCCAAAAAGAAATTCAAGAAGATAGTCATTGTATTGTCTTTATGGGATAAAATGACAGATAATGGTACAAAGCCAAAGAATCCAGAAGACTACCTTGAAGAGAATTCTCCTGCTTTATACCATTTTATAGTGAGCAACATACAGAACGTTTCTATTATAGGTCTTAGCGCACAGGGACGTGAATACCCTAAAGACGACGAAGAGCAGTACGCTGCAATAAAGAAGGAAGTAAGGCAACAAACAAATAATGGTAGAAGATCGTTCGTAGAAGACGGGAGCGAGATTATCTATGATTTATCCATACCATTATATTTACTTTTAAAAGAATGATAATAGAGCAAGCTCTGCACGGATATAATAAGGGGCATGGACTTTTAGCAAGTTCTTTCCCCATGAAGCCCACTGAGGATTCCTCCCTAATGGCATATCTTAGTGATTGGACAGGTTATCGTGACGAATCAGAAGAAGATTCATACATGACATTCTATCCATTGGAGCAAGGCAGAAAATATGCTTTTGCCAAAACCTGGTATGCCTCGGAAATGGAACGCCCTGGGTGTGTTTGGACACATACACTCATAGTGGACTTAGACGACATGGATAGAAATTTTGATTTCCGGGTTTTAAAGGATTATTTTCATAGGCCACAAATAGACGACTATGAAGAATACTCAAAAAATATAGAAATCAATGAATTTTCCAAACGAAGTTCACATGATGTTTTTGCAAATTTTGACGGAATCTCCATTTTGTTTCTGTTGCTGTTTGTGCTTAGTAAAAGCAACAAACTTGTCGTTTATATGGAGCGAGAGCAGAATTTATACGTTGATTTGTGCTTTTATATACTTCAATATCTTCCAATAGAAATACTGAGAACTGTAGCATTTAGTACAGGTTCAAGTTCATACAGAAAAATTCGAGATAAGGATTTCACTATACAATTTACAAATAATTCAACCAGCCTGTCTTTGGAAAATGCTTCTTGGAAGGAAAAATTAAATGTAGACAGTTTTGATGAGGGACTAAGATATATATATGAGGAATCACAAAAGGACAATGACCAATTGCCAAGCTTGATAAAATTGTTTAGCGAGGACATTTCAGACCAAAAAGAAAAATATTATGCATTTGCCATGTTGATGAAAAGTATGGACTTGGCTATAGAAGGGATTGAAAAAAATGAATATACGGAAGTGCTCCATTTATTAGAAGACTACTTTCCGACAAAGAAAGAGGGTGACCTATTAAAATACAATTTTATGTCACAAAAAATATCCAATCTGTTTGGTGAAGAAAAAGACATATTGTATCAAATAGCAGCATTTGACAGTGGTGATTTCTTGAATCAGAGTTACGTAAAGTATGGCAGCCGAATTGTATCATTGGAAAACGAGAACCATTCTGATTTTATTGTCCTAATTGACAGGATTGCAAAACTAAAGGAATACAACAGCTTTGCAGTGGAAGCATTGGATTATTCAATAGATACATTGGATGAACAAGAATTGTTCGACTTTATATCAAATAATTGGGAACATTTATATGGTTTATTGGGTAATAATGAGGGATTTTTGAATTCTGGAATGTGGTTGAAGTTGCCCACGAATCATTTTCAAGCCATGTTATCGATATACAGTGACAAGGGTTTTGGAGAATTTGACTTGTGGGAAACGTTGTTGGATAAGATGTTGATATCAGGAACACCAGCAAATAAAGATATCGCAAGTAAAATTATTGATAATGTAGAGAATGCTGTAGAACTGATATTAAATGCCGCCAATTCTGACAATTATGTATCCATAGCTCCTTCACTGATACAAGTAGTTTTGTTAAAGTCAGATGACATATTGGAATGGCTCGAAAGGCAGAATACACTTAATAGGCGTGTTGAAACTTTTATCATAGAAAACATAAATCCAGCAAGTGTGGAGGTAAAATGGCATATTTCTACGATATGGAATGCTCTAAGAAATATTGATGACAATAAAAAAGACATAGAATACTATGTTTTTTTGTATCAACTTGCACACAACTGGAAAGATAAAATGGCAGTATTGCTTTTGAAACAAAGTTTTACACATATATATGAAGAATTAAGTAATAACTCTCTTGACAGCAGATTATGGTCAGAAATAGAAGGATACACAAAAAAGTTCAGCAAAATTGAAAAGTGGGACAAGTGCAAAATTCTAAGTTATGGCCTTGTGGATTATTTAAAACAATGTGATTTCTCGGTTGAGGAATTGCATCAGTTTTCCGCAAAAGCCAAAATAAATGAGCGTTTAATTCATATTTGGAAGAAAATATAATTACTCCAATATATAACAATTTATGAAAGCAACAATCAAGACTTTTCCATGTAAAGAAGGCGACTGTGTCTTTATGAAATTGGAAGATACAGTCGCACATACATCTTATTATATTATGGTAGACTGTGGGGGCTTAACAAGTGATATTGTTGACTACATTGTCAATGCGTTCAACAAAAGAATTGACTTGTTGGTTGCCACGCATATTGATAGTGACCATATTGATGGTATTACGGCGATGCTTTTTGATAGTAGGCTTAAAGATTTGCAAATCAACAAGATAATATATAACTGCTACCAAAATATGTCTAATGGAGTAAGAACTAATACGCCAAATGATATAGCAGAGAAAATGGATATGATTTCCAATATAGTTGGTGATGATAGTGATACGCACATTAGCGTTAAGACTTCTGTAAGTTTAGGTGTTGCCATAGCGAAAAATGATCATTTGAAGAACGTTTGGAACAAGGAACCTATAACTGAAGATACAGAACCTCTGAATTTAGGCGACAAATGGGGAGTTATCAAATTTCTTGCACCAACTCAGAGTGCATTAGATGATTTGTATTCTACGTTCAGAAAAGAATATGCCTCTGTAACTGGTTGTAGAATACCAGAAAGTCCATACGAAGATTGGGAATGCATGATAGAACTGTTGGTAAAGTTAGATAGCCTGCGTAATCGTCGCTTTTATGGAAAGAAAATCAGTTCACTATTGCTTGACGAAGGTAGCTTCTTAGACGCAAGAAAAGCCGAGATAAATGACAGCAGTTTAACAACTGCGAACAAAGCTTCTATAGCATTTGTATGGGAATGCAATGGACATCGCGTGCTATTCTTAGGAGATGCTCGATGCCCAATAGTTGTAAAAAATATACAAAGACTATATGGAGAGGAAAAACAAGTCTTTGATGCTGTCAAAATAGCTCATCACGGAAGCAAGTTCAATACGAACACTGATTTTAGTGAGAAAGTTGATGCTTATACTTATTTCTTAACGGGTGGTAGCGAAACCGTGGGGCATGATATGGAATGTCTCTCTAAATTATTGTTTAGAATGGAACACGATAAGTTTCATCGCCAGTTGCGTTATAATGTAGAAACTCATATAATACAAGAGTTAAAAAGCGACCAAATTAAAGAATTGAGGGATAAGTATAACTTTGAAATAGTTTCTGATATAAATACTCCTGCGTATGAGTTTGAATATTGACATTGACAAATATGGCAATATGTCGGTTGTCCCCATCAAATGTGGTGGAAAGATGGGAACAGCATTTTTTGTGAACAGCAATCAGCTGTTGACGGCTAACCATATTCTAAGTTCATATATAGACAATTCAGAACAATATAAGATTATGGTTTGTATTATGGATGAATGGGTAGAGTGTTCTGTCGCCTATAACTTTCAACCGCTTGATGTTGTATTGCTACATTGCTCAAAACCCAATATAGGAGACTATAAGTTACAGTTACTATTGTCAGACTGCCCAGAAGGTGAGAAATTAAAAATAGTAGGATTTCCACAAGAAATAGGTAATGGCGTAGATTATTTTGGGGTTGATATCCGCAATTCAAGGCATTTAAAGAAGGATGGCAAAGATGATACAAGCAGAGGCTTTAATGTTGTCGCTATTCGAACAGACGAATTAAATTTTTCTTCATACGGAGGTTTTTCCGGCTCGCCAGTATTGAATGTAAATGGAGATGTTGTAGGTATTGCAACAGACCAATATTTTAATACTTTAGGCTACACATCCATAAAAATAATTAATGACCTATGTCCTTTTCAAGGACTTGGCATAGATGTAGCAGCCGAAGATTGTGATATGTCGCTATTTGGTTTGGGTACAGCCTGGTATTACTCTAACAAAAAGATAAAGGAAGCTGGTAGCAGGTATTCACCAAATACTCATATAAGTAATGAGAGCGTAGAAGAAACCTTGAAAAGTTTCTGTTGCATAGGTGTTGAAGAAAAGCGAAAGGAAATTTATAATCTTTGCAGCAATGTATATAATGACGCTACAAGAGAATTGTACGATTATCTTTCTCAAAAGAATGCAGATGGTACTGACAAGGCATTCTTGCAATTCCTGAATGACAGAATAGTCAATTACAGATTATGTGACGAACTTGATTTTTTGTTGTATGCGGAGAAAGAAAGGTCGGGTGAACGCATATTGATAAATCCATTACGAAAGGACATAGAGAAATCTTATGAACTTTGCCAAGATGTATTAGACTGCGAAATATATGAACAGTCTAAGTGTTTGTATGTTACAGGAATAGCAGGAAACGGAAAGACGCACTCTTTGTGCCGGCTTATAGAACAATGTCATGCACAATGCGCTTTCTATCTGCTTTATGGTACGGACTTTAGCGATAGAGGGCCATTAGAGACAATCTTGAGTATTTTACATTGGCATGAGGATGATTTGCGCAAGTTAAACGATTATGTTAAGACAAAGAATCGATACGCAGTGTTTGTTGTAGATGCACTAAATGAAGGTTCAAATACTGACTACTGGCGGAATAATCTTTCCATTTTAAAAGAAGAACTTGATAAATACGAAAGAATTAAGCTGCTTGTCTCTTTTAGAACGATGGCATGCACGGATGTTCTACAAAGACAGTTGGAAAAAGATGGGCAATGGAAAAAAATCGAAATCTCAGGGTTTGAAAATACGAAAGAGGCTATAAAGAAACATTTTGAGATTAATGAAATTCAAGGGAACGTAGATAATCTTCTCGTCAATAGAGATTTTCAAAATCCGTTGTTCTTGAAAATATTCTGTGAAGCGTTTACTCATACTACTCTAGATGACATGCGTGAATACTCACGTGTAGAGATATACAACAAGTATTTGCAAAATCGTAATTATAAGATTAGTCAGCTTGTTGACGAAGATTCTACAAGGCAAATAACGAGTAGATTTGTCATCGAATTAGCAAAAATATCCGTCAATGAAAGTCATTGCATGGATATCCTTCGCAACAGAGCTAGAAAAATAGCTGATAGCATCTGTAAATACAGGACATGGAGTAAAAATCTGATGAATATTCTGCTAAAAGAAAATATCTTGAAAGAATACCGATTGTCAAATGGAAAAGATTTTATAGGCTTTGAATTTGACAGCATGGGTGATGTTCTGAAAGCAGACTTCATACATTATAAAGGTGATACTTTTGTCGTTGATTATGTATTGCGAACAAGAAAACTTATACTGGAACAGAATAGATCCATCTTTGATTACAGTTTTTTCCCTAGTGTGTTTACTTATCTGTTCGCAGAATGGAAGCCAAATGAAAAGAGTAAATGGGAACGGTTGTTAGCCTATAAGGACTTGCGCCAATGCTTTATGCAAGGACTAAGTCTCAGACATGATGATGAAGAATATGCCAAGATGATAAACTCTTTGGCTGAAGGTATTATTGAAAAAGATTCCAGTTATATAAGCCCTTACGAGTTATTAGAAAATTTCAGAACGTATAAGTATGGTGTGTTGCAGATTGTTTTTAAGCAGTTGGACAATATGACAATGCATGAGCGAGATGAAAAATGGACAATAAAGATTAATGAACTGCAACGTCATTATGGGATAACCATAAGGCTAAAAGGACTGCTTAATACAGAGAAAAACGATTACGAAAAACTGGCCGAATTGATATGCTGGTTATTTACTTCATCGTTCCAGTCGCTAAGAGCTGTATTGGTAATGTATCTGCGTGATATCTTCAAGACCGACTTAAACATTGTGACAAACATTGTCAAACGCTTTGCAAGCGTTAATGACGCTTACCTTCTCCAAGGTCTGTTCGCTGCAGTGTATGCGGCTTTAGTGCTTACAAGAAATCCAGAGAAGAGCAAAAAGATTGCGGAGTATATATGTTGCACATTCTATAATAGTAAGGAAAGTGCGCCAACCGACCTCGTTGTTCGTAATTGGACACTGCGGATTGTAGAGTATGCCTCATATTTGGATAAATCATACAATGGTTGGTTCGAATTAAAGAATTTGATGCCATTCAAATCTGTTTCTAATCCGTTTAAGGAAGAAAAATATGATGAAGCAAGTTGTGATGATTATTTTGGCACTACCAATGGTGCTAAGATGCTATATGACTCACTTTTTGCATCGGACTTCAATCGTTATATAATAGGAACAAATGGGGATAGTTATAGTGATGTTTTTGTAAATGGAGAAAGAAATATTGACGAAACAACAGAATTGGGATACAAGTATGATGTAAATCTTGACGACATAGCGAAAGCAATAGCCATACTAATAAAAGAGAAATACAAATATTCAGATGCACTTGGAAACTATGACAAAGATATTTATAGTAGAAATCGATTTGATCAAAGCCAAGAACGAATAGGTAAGAAATACCAGTGGATTGGTTATTATGAAGTGTTGAGCTACTTGTGTGACCATCATAAAATACTATTAGACAAGTGGTCTGCAGTGAAAAAGTTTGCTGCATATTCTTTTCCATGGCTAACTGGAGCCATTCCATATATGGATCCAACAATTGAAGCAGAAGAAAGCCTTTCTGTTGTCAGTCACGACGTATTTGAAAAAATTGATAATGATTTCAAGTTGATCAAAGATGAGACAGAGTGGCTTAAAGATGACAGTCTATTGCCGTCAATACATCATGCCGTCAAGGATAAAGATGGGAATGACTGGGTCATATTGAAAGCTTTTGATACTCAGACAGAATTGGTAAACAACACTCAATGTTGCGCCTCTGTATGGTATGATACGGTATTTGTTGCAAATTCAAATATAACTGAATTTGAAGCATGGGTTCAAAGAGATGATAATCTTAGGCAATATTTCTACAGCTCTGGGGATTACAACTACTTGTGGAATGACTATCCATGGTCTTCCAATTATAGGGAACGCCAGCATTATATGAACTACAAGGAAGAGTGGGGCTTGTCTTTTGATGTCATAAAAACATATTCTACTCAGTTGCAAGAGGAGTTTATTGGTTGCTATGCTCCAATGGAACATTTGCGAGAAGCATATTCACCAAATGAGACAATAATGCGTGAGCTGTCACTGCATAATGCAGAACGTGGAATCGTAAGGGATGAAAACGGCAGTATTATTGCAATGAACATTAATTCTACGGGTTCAAGAATGTCGGGACTTGCCATAAGAAAAGAAAAATTGAATGAATTCTTGAAAAAGAATGATATGACTATGTTCTATTTCAACTCGTGTATAAAAGATGTTCGTGTGAATTTTTCCATACATGGGGAACACAGCTTTTCTGCATTGTACAAATATGATACAGTGCAAGTGTCTGCATTGATACATTTTTGCAAGAAACAATAAATGCTCACAGGCTTTAGTATGGTGAGCCTTCTTGAAAGGACTAAAACATTGGAGGGAATAAGGAATTTAGAAAGCGTGAAATGAGGGGAAAATAGTCCCCGAAGTCGAGAAAACAAAGAAATTGAACATATAGCTATATTTACTTCATGATGCATATACAAATCGAATACCTAAAAGACGGTTGCACCTACATCGTGCAGCCCATATTTTCTCAATCATTCATAAATCCAAATGACGGAGAAGTATGGGCGAAGTACCTGAAAAAGAAAATAGAGGGGCTGATAAATGAAGACGTAAGCCAATTGCAGGAGTTCAAGGAACTGCGAAAGGAAATCATGCAGCGAAGAGCTGAGGAGAAAGCGCAGCGACAGCGTTATGAGGAACGAGAAGAGCGGAGGAAAGAGACCGAGAAACGACGCAAGTGTATGGAACGTCCGAAGATAGACTATGTGCCCAAGGGATTGTATATAAACCTAGAGGAAGCATACGCCAAGTACTTCCAGCAAGTGGTAACCTTCTTTCCTGATGACAAAGACGACTTCATGTATATGCTACGACTATTGGAACGTTGAGAGAAGAAATCGATACCAGCAGTGTTGGCAAAAGGACGACCAGACGCAGCGTATGCCATTGCTATGGGACTGTGCGAACATCTGCCGTTGCTGATATATAGGGATGACATTAGATATTATCTGAATGAATACAAACTACGTATCGGCAAACTGATATATGCAAGCTTCACAGCATTGGTGGACAGTGTGACAGCATTGAATAACGAGGAGAAGCGAGAAGAGGTCTTCACCTATATCTTTACGCATCTGTCACGGTTTGATGATTTCAAACGAGTGCAGAACAATATACAGATGTTGGCACCAAACAAGAAATTCACGGGAGAACTTGTGAAGATCGAGCGAGAGATGAATGACGAAGAAGAACGCGCTGCAAGAGAGACAGAGCGTAGGCGACGGGAGAAAGAACGACAGATTCTGGAGGCAGAGAAAGAAGCCAAGTCGCTGATACCACTGAACAAGGAATATGAACAGCGTATCTTCAACAGAAGAAATGTGGATTGGGATTGTTATAGCATTTGGCAGCTGATGTTGGTAGAGAACAAGAATATCGAGAAGTTGCTTGCCGTTGGAGAATACCAGGCGGCAGCATTGATGTTCCTACAACTGACGAAATCCATGTGCAGACACTTTGTGATAGACAGGCACTGGGAGTATTCGATGACATGTACAGTCCAGAATATGCCATAAGAGACTTGACAGAGGAGTTTGAGAAGTTGGCTAAAGAAGGAAAACTGCCAGAGGATGTGAATGCTTCCGGTGGAGAGTTTTACGGTACGATGGATGAGGCTGTAGACTTGTTTAAGCAGGCTTTGGTGAAATATGAGAGCTTGTTATTGAAAAATTAGTGAGAAATTTTTATTCTTGAACAATATTAGACATAATTGGACAAAATAGGAAGGATGTTTTTGAGACATTTTACTACATTTGCCCGTGTAAACATGCTTATTAAGATGAAAAAGAACTATTTGTTGTGGGCTGTAACTGCCCTGATAATGTTGGCGCTGCAGAGTTGTAATAACGGAAAGACCTACGCTGAAATGAAAGAAGAGGAGGCAGATGCTATTAATAAGTACATTTTGGAAAATGATATAAAGGTGATTACTGAAGCAGATTTTGCTGCGCAGGATTCCACTACGAAAGAAAATGAATATGTGCTGCTGGATGAAAGCGGAGTGTATATGCATGTAGACAATCGTGGACCAGGTGAAGAAGTGTTGGGAAATGGAACGTATGATATGGTTGCACGTTTTGTAGAAATAGCACTTCAGACACGCAGTGACTTAGGTATGACGGCAGGAGATACATTGCTGGCTAATTTTCACGTGTCCAATCCTTCGTATACGATTAAAGGAGAAGATTTTAAACTGACCATTAGCGGTGAGTCGTATTCTGCTTCATTTACCCGCAGTGATTCTTATAGCATGTATGGCATGTATGGAACAGTAGCCGTTCCTTCTGGTTGGTTGATTCCGCTGCGTTATCTGAAACCGGGAAGAACCAATGATGCGGAGAAAATTGCTCGTGTAAAACTGATTGTACCGCATAGTGAAGGTACTTCTTCGGCTACTCAGTCTGTATATCCATGTTTTTATGAGTTGACCTATAACATGACAAGATAACCTAAATAATTAAAAAACCTTTATTTATGACACTTATTAAATCTATTTCCGGTATTCGTGGCACTATAGGCGGCCATGCCGGCGAAGGATTGAATCCTTTGGACATCGTGAAATTCACTTCAGCGTATGCTACATTGATTCGTAAGACTACGACCAATAAATCAAATAAGATTGTAGTGGGCCGTGATGCACGTATCTCTGGTGAAATGGTGAAAAATGTGGTTTGCGGAACGTTGATGGGAATGGGATTCGATGTAGTAAATATCGGGTTGGCTTCTACTCCGACTACAGAACTTGCTGTAACTATGGAAGGAGCATGCGGTGGTATTATTTTGACTGCCAGCCATAATCCGAGACAATGGAATGCATTGAAGTTGTTGAATGAACATGGTGAATTCCTGAATGCGGCAGAAGGTAATGAGGTATTGCGTATTGCTGCTGCAGAAGAATTTGAATTTGCAGACATCGAACATATCGGTAAGTACCGTGAAGACAATACATACAACCAGAAACATATTGACAGCGTATTGGCGTTGAAACTGGTAGACGTAGAAGCTATCCGTAAGGCTAATTTCCGTGTAGCAATTGATTGCGTAAACTCTGTTGGTGGTGTGGTATTGCCTCAGTTGTTGGAGCAGTTGGGCGTACAGCATGTGGAAAAATTGTATTGCGAACCGACTGGCGACTTCCAGCATAATCCGGAACCTCTGGAAAAGAACTTGGGTGACATCATGGGCTTGATGAAGAAGGGAACTTGTGATGTAGCCTTTGTGGTAGACCCTGACGTAGACCGTCTGGCTATTATCTGTGAGAACGGAGCTATGTATGGCGAAGAATATACACTGGTTACAGTAGCTGATTATGTATTGAAACATACTCCGGGTAATACAGTTTCTAACCTGAGTTCAACTCGTGCACTGCGTGATGTAACTCGTAAATACGGCATGGAATACAATGCATCTGCAGTGGGTGAAGTAAATGTAGTAACCAAGATGAAAGCTACTAATGCGGTTATCGGTGGTGAAGGTAATGGTGGAGTGATTTATCCGGAATCTCACTACGGACGTGATGCATTGGTAGGTATTGCTTTGTTCTTGAGTCATCTGGCACACGAAGGTAAGAAAGTAAGCGAATTGCGTGCTACTTATCCTAACTATTTCATTGCGAAGAATCGTATTGATCTGACTCCGGAAACAGATGTAGATGCCATCTTGGCGAAGGTAAAAGAACTTTACAAGAATGAAGAAATCAATGACATCGACGGTGTGAAGATTGATTTCCCTGATAAGTGGGTTCACCTGCGTAAGAGTAATACAGAACCGATTATTCGTGTGTATTCAGAAGCTTCTACAATGGAAGCTGCTGATGAAATCGGTAAGCAGATTATGGACATTGTATACAGTCTGGCTAAATAAGAAGAGCGTTAGCACATTCTTTTGAAAATAAAATGAATTCCGGAAGGAAATAAAGCGGTTAGCTGGTTTTCATTCCGGAATTTTTTTTGTGAATGTGTGATAGAAAAAATGTGTGTAGGGGTTATTCCTTTTCAGGTTCTTCTGAAGAAATGAAGGCTAATTCTGAATGTAATGCCAATTCTTTTTGTGGTGAAACAATAGGGAACGAGTTTTCTTCTGACGAGAAACCAGCATGGAATAATGCGTAAAAGAAGGGGAGAATAACTTTTTGAGTTTCCATAATGTGTTGTTTTTAGGGGTTTGTAATGAAAACGCCAAAAAGTGAATATCCCCCTATCAGGGAAGTGTTAAAGAATCTAATCTTCTACCCATAACAGGTCGCTCATAATTCCATCAGAAATAAATATCCCTTTTTCTGTGAGCTTCATAATGTGATTATCGACTGTCAGGAATCCTTGTTTCAGATGGGGAGAAGCCATGCGCATGCAGTAATCGAATAAGGTTTCTCCAAATGTTTCTTTCAGTATATGGGTGGGGATGCCGTAAGCAGTGCGTAGGCGGGTAATGATAAAGTCATTATAGCGCGTATACAAATCAAGCTCTTCCTTTTCCTGATAAGGTGTTCCTTCTTGAATACCTTGTATATACTGAGGAAGAGAAGCTACGTTCCATTGTCTGGAAGTCCCGTCGTACGAATGGGCAGAAGGACCGCAGCCCAGGTATTTTTTGCCTGTCCAGTAACTGGAGTTGTGGCGTGAATGAAATCCCGGGCGGCAGAAATTGGATATTTCATAATGTTCATATCCGTTGCTCTTGAGGGTATGTATCAACTCCTTGAATAAGGAAACACTTAAATCTTCATCCGTTTC
>ENA-UEYI01001136-UEYI01001136.1-human-gut-metagenome-genome-assembly--contig:-NODE-1136-length-23934-cov-7.669824_pt1 | contig 23934 bp, 18 predicted proteins | sample MGYA00242900_ERZ507916 | MGnify/ENA primary metagenome ERZ507916 (study PRJEB26167, sample SAMN06115521) | human gut metagenome | host: Homo sapiens | place: China:Chongqing | collected 2015-09-02...
CTCATAGCTTTAAGCTTTTTTGAACCTCCCGCCTAGCGGGAGGTTTTCTTTTTATACAAAAAAGGCCGCTCCCGAAGGAGCGGCCTTTTCAAATCGCGGGTAATGCGCTTTAGAAAGCGAAGCGCAGGCCCAGCATGAATTCGTGGTTGTAAGGACGGCTGCCCACCTTGATCTGGTCGCCGTTCAGAGCACCACTGGCTTCGGTGTAGCCCAGGTCCACATAGCGGTAAGCGGCGTCGATGTACAGGGCGTCGTTCACGTTGTAAGCCACACCGGCGCCCACGTTCCAGGCGAAGTTGGTGGTGCTTTCGTCACGGGAAACGGCGCTGCCATCACGGTGCAGGTCGAAGCCCAGGTAGTTGAAGGACATACCGATACCGGCGCCGATGTAGGGCACGAAGGCGCTGTCGTTGCGGAAGTCATAGTACAGGTTGGCGAACAGGGTGGAGCTGTTCCAGGTGCAGTCCACGCTGCCCCAGTTGCTGCCCCAGCTCTTTTCGCTGTTGCCGCGCAGGGCGTATTCCAGTTCCACACGCAGGGGCACCAGATACTGGGGCCAGAAGTCGTAACCGGCAGCCAGAGCGCCGCCCAGGGTGAACTGGGAGTATTCGTCCACGCCGCCCATACCGGAACGTTCGATGGTGCCGGTTTCCTGAATGGTCATCAAGAATTTGGGAGCCAGGTACATACCGGTACCTTCGGCCTTGGCCATGCCGGGCAGGACCAGAGCCACCAGCAGAGCCAGTGCAAGGATGGTGCGTTTCATTGCTCTCCTCCAAAGAGATGTTTCCTGCAAAGCAGGGCCTGTTCAGGCGGTAAAAGTTTAGACTTTCTCAAACGGGACTATAGAGATTTTCCAGCCCGCGGTCAAATGCTCTGTGCCGCAAGACGCAAAAAAAGGCGTCGCCCCAAGGACGACGCCCCTGAAATCTGCCGGAAAGCAGCCTAGAACTTGTAGCCGAAGCTCAGCATATAGATGTTGGCCACGGTGTCCTTGGAATTGCCACCGCTGATGCCGGTGAGCTGGAAACTGTCACGGATACCGCTGGCATCGGTGGAATCGTAGCTGGTGGGATTGATCCACATATGGCAGTAGGCGAAGTCGATGGTGAAGTCGTTCCATTCCACGCCCGTGCCCAGGGTCAGGGCCGTGCGGCCATTGGACGGCACCATGAAATCGGAATGGTCTTCGTTGATGACCGGGGTCTCGTACCAGAAACCGGCACGCAGGCTCCACCAGTCCAGGGGCTTGTATTCCACGCTGGCGTTGAAGTTCCAGCCGTCGTTCCAGTTTTTGTGGCTGATGGACTGGTTGCCGTTGTCCATGTAGATGTTCAGGGAGTTGTAGGTGGACCAGCGCGTCCAGACGGCGCCCACTTCAAAGCTCAGATTGTCCAGAGGCTTGTAGGCGATGCCCAGGGCCAGGGAGTCGGGCAACTGCACAGTGCCATGGAGGTCGCAGTCATCAAGAGAAACTTGGGCAAGTGTACTGTTGCGCTCAAACTTGCCTTCACCATAGGCATTGACCGTGACCTGGGTCTTGTAGGCAAGGCCGATGGACCACTCATCATTCAAGCGGGCGTGCAGGCCAAAATGGCCGCCCACGCCCCAGCCAGAGGCCTGGACTTCGGCATCATGATCCAGACCGGGTGTAGGCCCCGCCGCACCGAAATTGAAACCGGGAATCTTCTGCTGCGTGGTGAGATTGACGTTCATAATCTCCAGACCGGCGGACACGGAGAACATGTCGTTGATCTTCCAGGCCAGAGTGGGCACGGCGGACACGGTCTGCAGGTTGACGCTGTACAGGTTGTAACGGCCGGTCCAGTTCTGGTCATAGCTGTTGCCCAGGCCGAAGCGCGAGAACACGCCCAGACCCAGCCACAGGCTGTCGTTGAGCTGCCAGCTGGCATAGGCGTGCGGCGCGGCCCACACAGCGGGCTTGGTGGTGGTTTCGGCCTTGCCATACTTCGTATCCAGCGACAAGGTCCCCATGGGCGCGATAAGGCCCATACCACCCATGACCTGGACGCCGGGCAGCTGGGTGATACCGGCCGCATTGTAGGCAATGGCCGACACGTCGTCGGCGCGGCCCACCATACCGCTGGCCAGACCCAGACCGCGTGCGCTCCACTCGGTCAGCGCAAAACCTTCAGCCATGGCGGACGACGCCACACCCAGAACCAGGGCCACCCACAGGCCCACCACACGCAAAGCTTTCATTCTTCCTCCCTTGACCATGAAGCACCAGGCATATTCGTTTCGCCCGGTACTGACTCCTGCCCTGCCGTGCCCGGCCATGGCATATGCCGGACGCTCCGGCATCAGGGCCGGTCAAAGGCCGCAAAAATGCCGGGGCAGGCACCGCAGAGCATTCCCCAGTAAAATCCCGCGTACGGGAAAAATAAACCGGAAGATTAGAGCATATTGACAGGGTCAAGGTCAAGGAAAAGCCGCAAGCGGCTGGCGCACTGCTGCCGCAAAGCTTCATGGTACAGCAGCCTGACCGACTGCCAGTCGGCACTTTTGATGAGGCAGGAAAAACGCCTGCGGCCCCGCAGCATGGCCAGGGGCGCCGGGATAGGCCCCAGCAGGCGCACGCCCAGCTCACGGGCCCTGGTTTGCAGCAAACGGGCCAGCTCCCCCAGCGCCGCGGCACCACCGGGATCTTCCGCAGGGAAGGAGATGCGCAGCAACGCCAGACGCACGAAAGGCGGATAACCGTATTGTCGCCTCCGGGCCAGCTCGACGGCATAAAAACCTTCATAATCACCGTTCTGGACATACTGCCAGCAGTAGTGATCGGTATTGCGGGTCTGGATCAGTACCCGCCCGGGTTTGTCGCCACGTCCTGCCCGGCCTGCGGACTGGACCAGCAGCTGGAAGGACCGCTCCGCAGCCCTGTAGTCCGGCAGATTGAGCCCCAGATCCCCGTCCGCCACGATGGCCAGGGTCACATCAGGGAAGTGGTGGCCCTTGGAGAGCATCTGCGTACCTACAAGAATGGGGGACTCGTGCCGAGCAAAGGCCGCCAGTATCTCTTCCATGCGCCCGGGCCGCCGGGTACTGTCACGGTCGAGACGCAGGACAGGCTGCCCGGCCAGCGTGGACAAATATTCTTCCAGCCTTTCGGTCCCCTCTCCCATGGGCAGGAAGTTCATGCTCCTGCACTGCGGGCAGGGACTGGGAAAGGGAACGGCATAGCCGCAGTAATGGCAAACGAGCCGCCCCCGCCCTTTATGGTAGGTCAGGGCGATGTGGCAATGCGGACAGCTGACGGTCTCCTTGCAGTCCAGGCAGTACAGCAGGGGCGCGTAACCGCGCCGGTTGAGCAGGACAACGGCCTGCTCCCCGCGTTGCAGCACTTCGCGCAGGGCCTGCTCACTGCGGGCAGCCAGCAGCCCTTCCCCGGCCAAACCGCTGGTATCCACCAGCTCCACCGGCGGCAAAGGCCGCCCCCCTACCCTCTCCGGCAGGCGAAGAAGATCTATCTGCCCCTGACTGGCCGCATGGAAGGTCTTGATGTCCGGCGTGGCCGAGCCCAGCACCAGCAGGCCGCGCTGCCGTGCGATGCGCGACCAGGCCAGTTCCTTGGCCTGATAGGGCAAAGACTCGTCCTGCTTGAACGAGCTGTCATGCTCTTCGTCCAGGATGACGCAGCCCAGCTGCGGTACAGGCAGGAAGAGCGCCGAACGCGTCCCCACCACGAGGCAGGGCTCCTGCCGGGTGGCCAGACGGCGGAAGATCTCCTCCCGTCGTGCCGGAGGCTGGTAGCCATGATAGAAAAACAGGGGCACATGGGGCAGGACGCAGGCCGCATCCCGGCGCAGCTTGCAGGCAAGAGCCACTTCGGGAGCCAGCAGGAGGACGCTCCTGCCCTGCTCCATGCAATGCCGGATCAGCTCCAGATAGACAGCCGTCTTGCCGCTGCCGGTCACCCCAAACAGCAGGACCGATGCGGGCCGCTCCGTCTCCAGCGCAGCACGCAGGGCCTCCAGGGCCCGCTGCTGGTCTGCATTGAGCTCAAAGGCCCGGGGCGCGGGCGGGAGCAGCTCGTCAGCGGGCTCATCGGCCTCCGCGTGGCGCAAAGCCACGAATCCGGCCTGCAGCAAAGATCGCAGGGCCGGAGCACTGCCGGCTCCCAGATCCCGAGTCAACTGGCGACGGCTGACCTGTCCCCGTTCATGCAGATAGTCCAGTATCTCGCGCTGCCGTGCGGCCTGCGGCCGTACCGGCCAGGGAGGATCCACCCGCAGCACACAAAGTTCCTCCCCGGCGGCATCCCGGCCCGGAGCGACAAGGCGGGCCTCCCCCCGACACAGGGCCACGGCCAGGGCCTGGCGCAGATCAGGTTCCAGTTTCGTGACCTGCTTCACCGTACAGGAAAAATCCCTGTCCGCCGCCAGCCAGCGGATGCGCAGATCCACCTGACGCAAGCCCTGCGGCAGGACATGCCCGAACACACAGCCCGGCTCCAGTCCCTGCCGGATGGCCAGATCCCGTGCCAGCGCCCTGATCTCCTCCGAAAGCAGGGGGGCGGTCTCCAGCGGCCAGGCCACCTCCTTGCAGGTGACGCCGTCAGGAAGATCGCTGTGCTCCAGCCGCTCCATCAGGATGCCTGCCCGCAACGCACCACGGCCCAGGGGGATGGCCACGCGCAGGCCTTCCTGCCAAAACTCTTCGGGAAAGATGTCGGGCAAGGCGTACGTCAGGGTGCTGTAAGGAGCGGAAAGCAGAGCGATACGGGCAAACATGGGACCTCGTGACAAGAGGGGAATCTGTCGGGCCTGCCAGGCTGCACGGACACAGCGGCAGAAAGTTGCATCGCTCCCGCCAAAAGAGAGCTATGCATCCGAAGGATGCCGCAGCATAGACGCAGGAGACAGGCAAGGCAAGGACGTCTGATACGGCTGCCTCAAAAACGGAAAAGGGGGGCTTGCGCCCCCCTGAAACATCCCGGTCGGGAAAGACTAGAACGTGTAGGCAATGATCAGCTGGGCCTTCCAGGCATCCTGCTTCTTGTAGGAGTCGTTGCGGTAGCTGCGCTTCCAGGTGTCGTCATCCACCATGTTCACGATATAGCTCAACTCCAGGTTGGCTTCCAGATTCTCATAGATCTGGTAGCTGTTCACCAGGTTGAATTCCAGCAGGCCGTCATTGGTGGTCAGGTACGGACCTTCGGGGGTACCGTTGTCCCAGCCATAGGCATCCTTCACATACTTGGCCATGGCAGGGCTGTTGGTACCACCCCAGTAAGCCACACGGAAGGAGTGCTTCAGATCTTCCACAAAGCTCATGTCGTGGATGCGCAGACCCACGCCCCAGGTACCGGCATAAGTCAGGTTGCGGTCATACAGACGCGGGTCGCCCCAGCCATAGTTGCCGTCGCCCATGAAGGACATGAAATTAGCGCAACCGGACATGGTGGGCATACGCTCCGAACCGTTCTTCACGTTGCCGTCATCACCGGAGGAATACCAGCCGAAGATGCCGGGAGTACCCCAATCCAGCTTGTATTCCACCAGGGCCTTGACCAGCCAGCCCTCGCGCTGGGTATCGCCACGACGCCAGGCACCGCTGTTCAGCTGCTGCACATCATAGCGCCCCATGGATTCCACATAACCGTAGTTGATATCGACTTCGATGTTCAGCGGATCAAAGGCCGTGACGGCAATGGGCAGACCGGCCCAGAACGCAGAGCCATAGGATTTGTCGGTATCCAGCGTCCCGCCGTTGTAGGCCAGCGGATAAGGACGCAGGCTGTAGGGAGGATAGCTGCCCATATGCAGCCCGTTATCCATGGCATCCCAAGAGTTGACGCCGATCATGCCGTACATGGCCCAGGGGGTCAGCTTCACACCTTCGAAGGTCAGCGGCAGCATGAGGGCGAACAGGTCCACGTTATCCTGGTAGTTGGCATCATCGTCAGGAGACCAGCGGTTGGCGGCACTGCTCTCGTTCCAGTTGTCGTTGAACAGACGGGCCCAGAAAGCTGTCAGGCCAACATTTTCGTTGAACTGGTAGTTGGCTACGACAGCGGCGGCATCGTCAAACAGCACCGCGGAGCCACCGGCCACATTGGGCATGGAGAGCCCCTGGATACCCATACGGAGCTTGAGGTCGGTATTGGGCACCGTCCAGTCGATATAGGCGTTTCTCAATTCCACGATGGTCTTGTCAGCGCCCAGGGCGCCGCCGGAAGATGCCTGGCCCCACATGGTGTCGCCGATTTCGAAGTAGACCGTACCGGACAGCGATTCGGAAGCCATCGCATCCAACTGCAAACGCACGAGCTGCATGGCACTGAGGGCGTCATCGGTATCCCGGGCCTTATTCGACGTCGCACCGGCCTGGCGGGTATGGCTCACGAAGGAACCATCCCCGGCCCCCACGCCCATCAGCCACATCCCCTGGGCTTTGAAATCGATAGCGTGAGCACCACTGGCAGCCCCCAACAACATGCCCGCAGCGAGCGCAAGAGTCATCAGCTTCTTCATGATAAAACCTTCCTCCCTAAATGAAAAATTTCCAGGCCTGAGAACTCCAAGTCCTTCCCCGAGACATCTCCGGCAGGCCATCGACCTTATAGGACTCATCAAAAGAGTCTATTATCTTGTTGCGTTAGCATGGGCATATGGGTGGGGCAAGGCGATTGGTCAATTTATTGAATCACTCGACAGCGTCGTAAAAAAAAGAAGGAGCGAGGAAGAAAAAGGAGGCTGTCCCCCTAAAAAAGCGCCAGAGACTTGTGTGGAAAAAGCCATACAAAAAACTGTTCCCTGCAAGACATCCTGTCCCCAAACATCTGCATGAAACGCCTGCTGCACCAGGCATGGCCTTTGCTCCATCCGCTCTCCCCTCCTCCGGGCAAAAAAAAGACGACCTCCCGCCAGGCGAAAGATCGTCTTATCCAATAAAAAAGGGGGGCTTGCGCCCCCCTTGAAAGCATCGTTGTCGTAAAGACTAGAAGCTGTAAGCGAAGATCAGCTGGGCCTTCCAGGCGTCCTGCTTCTTGTAGGAATCGCTGCGGTAGCTGCGCTTCCAGGTGTCGTCGTCCATCATGTTCACGATGTAACCCAGTTCCAGGTTGGCTTCCAGGTTTTCGTAGATCTGGTAGCTGTTGACCAGGTTGAATTCCAGCAGGCCGTCGTTGGTGGTCAGGTAAGGACCGTCCCAGCCGCCAGTGTTCCAGCCCCAAGAGTCTTTAGCGTACTTGGCCATCTTGGGAGAGTTGGTACCACCCCAGTAGGCCACGCGGAAGGAGTGCTTCAGATCTTCCACGAAGCTCATGTCATGCACGCGCAGACCGATACCCCAGGTACCGGCGTAGGTCATGTTGCGGTCGTACAGAGAACCGTCAGAGGACCAGCCGTAGTTGCCGTCGCCCATGAAGGACATGAAGTTACCGCAGCCGGAGATGGTGGGCATACGCTCGGAACCGTTCTTGACGTTGCCGTCGTCACCGGAAGCATACCAGCCGAAGATGCCGGGGGTACCCCAATCCATCTTGTATTCCACCAGGGCCTTGACCAGCCAGCCTTCACGCTCGGTGCTGCCCATGCGGGAGGTGAGGTCGTTGTAGCGCAGAGCGTCATAACGGCCCATGGATTCCACATAGCCGTAGTTGATGTCCAGCTCGACGTTCAGCGGATCCCACAGGGTCAGGGAGATGGGCAGGCCGGCCCAGAACATGGAACCGTAAGCCTTGTGGGTGTTACCCACGGCAGTGTCGTTGGCTACAACAGGATAGGGCTGCATTTCACCGCGGACTTCCACGTTTTCGCCGCGCATGCCGTACATGACCCAGGGGGTCACCTTCACGCCGTCGAAGGTCAGGGGCAGCATCAGAGCGAACAGATCCATATTGTCATGATAGTTGGCGTACTGGGTATCGGAACCGGCCCAGCGCGTAGACTTATCGCCCCAGTTATCGTTGTAGGGACGAGCCCACAGGGCGGTCAGACCAACGTTTTCATTGAACTGGTAGCTGGCCACGATACCGGCCACATCGTCATCCAGGATGGCGGAACCACCGGCCACGTTGGGCAGCTGGATACCCTGGATACCCATGCGGAACTTGAGGTCGGTGTTGGGCACCATCCAGTCGATGTAGGCGTTCTTCAGTTCCACGATCTTCTGGTCAGCCCCCAGAGCACCGCCGGAGACGTTCTGGCCCCAAGTAGTATCACCGATTTCAAAGTACACGGTGCCGGACAGAGATTCGGAAGCCACGGCGTCCAACTGCAGGCGCAGACGCTGAGCAGCGGAGAAGATGTCATCGGTATCAGCGGCCTTGTTGTGGTTGCTGGCCTTGTTGGTCTTGGTGTGGCTCACCAGGGAGCCGTCACCGGCGGAGAAGCCCATCAGCCACTGGCCTTTGGCCTTGAAATCAATAGCGCTGGCGCCGGTAGCGGCGCCCAGCAGCATACCCGCAGCAAGAGCGAGGGTCATCAGCTTTTTCATGATAAAAACCTTCCTTCCTGAGAGAAATTTCCTGACGTGCATGGGACGTTCCTCCCCAGGGACATCCCAGCCAGACATAGCAAAAATGTATCCGTTTTCCACGTGAGTACAAATTTTGCTACGCAAGCATACGCATGCCCTTTCTCGCCGTCAAGAGGGAAAGGACAATTTTTTGAACCGTGTCATAAAGTGACAGGATCGGGCAATCCGGGATGGCCGAGGATTCTGCGGACGATTCTTTCAGCCCGGGCTGTGCGGATCAGCCCTTCAGAAGAAGGCTGCTCCACCATTCTCCAGAAAAACATCACACTACACAGTACATCTCCGTGCATCTCAGGCACACTCTATCTGAAACAACAAAAGCCCCGCCGAAGCGGGGCTTGAAACCGAGGGGGCCGAAGCCCCCACGGTCGAACTTCTCAAGCCGAAGCTTAGAAGGAGTACACGAAGGACAGGTTCACGTTCCAGGCGTCGTACACGCCGTCGCCGCCCAGAGCGCCGCGACCGGGGTTCTTGCCCCAGGTGCTGCGGCTGTCGTCCAGCCACAGAGCGATGTAGGCAGCATCCAGCATGACGGTGAAGTTGTCGTACATCTTGTAGGTGTTGGTCAGACCGATTTCCAGAGCGTAGTCTTCGGTGGTCAGATACATGGGATCGTAAGAGAAGCCACCTTCGGCCACAGCCTGCACACCACGCTTTTCGAACGGAGCATAGTCGCCCACGTACTTAGCCATCTTAGGAGCGTTGGTGCCGCCCATGAAGTTCACGCGCAGGGTGTGCTTCAGGTCTTCCAGGAAGCTCACGTCCTTCAGGCGAGCACCGATGCCCCAGGTACCCACCATGGTGGAGCCCAGGATACCTTCACGGGCGATGTAGGGGTTGCCGTTGAAGGCGAAGTTGGAGAACTGGTTGTTGCCGTTGGCGCTCACCACAGGCATGCGCTCGGAACCGTTGCGGGGGTTGTTGTCGTCACCGGTGGAGTACCAGCCGTACAGACCGGGAGTACCCCAATCCAGCTTGTATTCCAGCAGCAGGCTGGCCAACCAGCCTTCGCGGTTCATCTTCTGGTCTTCGTAAGAGGCGGAACCGTAGTTCACATCCCAAGCGATGCGGAAGGGATCCCAGTAGGTCACTTCGCCGGTCACGCCAGCCCAGAAGGCATTGCCATAGGAGTCGTTCCAGTCGGTGCCCTGGAAGCCGGAGACCATACCGGCGCTGGCACGACCCCAAGCATTGCCGGGATCATTCTTCAGGTTGTCGAACATACCGGGGCCCATGGCAGCGTACATGACCCAGGGGGTCACCTTAACGCCGTCGAAGGTCAGGGGCAGCAGGACAGCGAACATGTCCATGTTGTCCATGTAGTTCTGGTCGTAGTTATTGCCATCCCAACGGCTGCTGTAGCCACCGTTATCATTGTAGGGGCGAGCCCAGAAAGCGGTCAGGCCAACGTTTTCGTTGAACTGATAGTTCAGGCTGATGGCGGCCACGTCATCATCCATGATCTGGGAGGCCTTGGTGGTGAAGCTGGGCAGAGCGATGCCCTGGATACCCATGCGGACCTTCAGGTCGGTCTGGGGCACCATCCAGTCGATGTAGGCGCGCTTCAGTTCCACAAACTTGCCGTCAGCGCCCAGGGCGCCGCCGTTGTCGTTGTCGCCCCACACCTGGTCACCGATTTCGAAGAACACGGTACCGGACAGGGCTTCGGAAGCCACGGCGTCCAACTGCAGGCGAACGCGCTGGCGGGCTTCGAATTCGTCTTCGTTCTCGAAGCCGGAGTTGTTCTTGGCCTTGCTTTCACCAAAGTTGCCGTGCATGCCGTAGTCGAAAGACATGATCCACTGGCCCTTGGCCTTGAAGTCGATAGCGTTGGCGCCGGTAGCAGCACCCAGCATCATAGCGGCAGCCAGAGCGAGAGTCATAAGCTTCTTCATGATAATACCTTCCTTCATTACTTCCGCATCTTTCGATCCCATCCACTACGGGATCTTTTTCCCTTGCGGGACCCCATTCCTGACCTGTGCGGAGCGGGACAGGAATCCCGGCCAATACGGCCGGAGCTAAAAGCTCATTTTTAAAAGCCCGCGGCAGCGATCCGCTTGTCCGTCGAACTTGTAAAAATTTTTAAACCCCTTTTATCGGTTTGTCAATATTAAGAAATAAAAAACGATATAGTAGTATCTATTGTTATGACACCGACAAAAATAGTCTTTTTTTACAGCATGATAGAATATGCCTCTCTAAAGCAAGCCACAAAAGGCTACCCATCAAAAAAGAGATCTCACAGCCCTGAACGGTAGGATCCGGCCAGAGAAACGCCGCACGTTATTTATGCTTAGCCGCAAGCAGCGTTTGGCAAGGGCCCCCTGCAGACAGGGGCCCCCAAATCTGTCAAAGGGCTGCGAGGCCTCCAGGGCACTTCACCGGACAACATCGCTGGGGTGACAAGAAAGCAGCAGGGCCGGATCTGTCCATATACCAGACGGGCCAGACCGCGCAGTCCGGCCCGGACTTCGAAAACGCCGGCAGCACCCGAAGCACTCCATATCATTCATTCCTTCCCGTACGGCTCCCTTGCGGTCTTTCAGACATATCGGGCACAACCGTCCAGGACGGCCATCCCATCCAGCGGCCACCGCAACATTAATATATGGACAAGTCGACATGACCGGGAAGCCCCGCCTCTTCTCGGAACATCTGCTCCTGTAAACGTTGTCCGCCATGTTCCGTGTTTCCGGCCCTTTTCTTGCATTGACATAGATAAGAGGAATGTATATGATTATATATTAAATTTTGTTGAACAATTCCAGCACATTACGAGGCAAATATGTTCACCAATCGCGGCAAGGCCCTGACTTTTGACGATATTTTGCTTGTCCCCAGCTATTCGGAAGTGACTCCCGACGCCGTGGACATCTCCACCTGGCTCACTCCTTCCATCGAATTGCGCATCCCCCTGCTCTCCGCCGCCATGGACACGGTCACCGAATCGGCCATGGCCATCAGCATGGCGCGCATGGGCGGCATCGGCATCATCCATAAGAACATGCCCATCGAACGCCAGCGCCTGGAAGTGGAACGCGTCAAGAAGAGCGAAAGCGGCATGATTCTTGACCCCGTTACCGTTTCCTCCCGCAATTCCGTGCAGGAAGCCCTGGACCTGATGGCGGATTTCCGCGTGTCCGGTCTGCCTGTTGTGGATGACGGCAAGCTGGTGGGCATCCTCACCAACCGTGACGTGCGCTTCATCGAAGACGCCTCCGCCATCCGCGTGGGCGAAGTGATGACCAGCAAGAACCTGGTCACCGTGCCCATGGGCACCTCCCTGGAAGAAGCCAAGCGCCACCTGCACGAACACCGCATCGAAAAGCTCCTCGTGGTGGACGAGAACGAACGTCTGCGCGGCCTCATCACCATGAAGGACATCGACAAAGTCCAGAAATACCCCAACGCCTGCAAGGACAGCGCCGGTCGCCTGCGCGTGGGTGCCGCCATCGGCATCGGCCGCGACTGCGACGAACGCGCCGAGCAGCTCATCCAGGCCGGTGTGGACGTGCTCGTCCTGGACTCCGCCCACGGTCATTCCCTGAACGTGCTCAAGGCCATCCGCAAGGTCAAGACCGCGTACCCCAACTGCCAGCTGGTGGCAGGTAACGTGGCCACCTACGAAGGTGCCCGCGCCGTGCTCGAAGCCGGTGCCGACGCCGTCAAGGTGGGCATTGGCCCCGGCTCCATCTGCACCACCCGCATCGTGGCCGGTGTGGGCGTGCCGCAGGTGACCGCCGTCATGGACGGCAGCCGCGCTGCCCGCGAGATGGACCGCTGCTGCATCGCTGACGGCGGCATCAAGTTCTCCGGTGACATCGTCAAGGCCCTCGTGGTGGGCGCCCACTCCGTGATGATCGGCTCCCTGTTCGCCGGTACCGAAGAAAGCCCGGGCGAAACCATCCTCTACCAGGGCCGTACCTACAAGATCTACCGCGGCATGGGCTCCATCGACGCCATGAAGGACGGCAGCTCCGACCGTTACTTCCAGGAACGCAGCAAGAAGCTGGTCCCCGAAGGCATCGTGGGCCGCGTGCCTTACCGTGGCCATGTGATGGAAGCCATCTACCAGCTCATGGGCGGTCTGCGTTCCGGTATGGGTTATGTGGGTGCCCGCACCCTCAACGACCTGTTCGAGAACACCACCTTCTGTGAGATCTCGGCGGCGGGCCTGCGTGAAAGCCATGTGCACGACGTCATCATCACCAAGGAAGCCCCCAACTATCGCATCGACAACTAGCCTCAGACCTGCGGGCGATCGCTGCAGCGACCGCCCGCATCCGTTTGGTGCTTGCATCCTGTTTTCCGGCAGCCAGGCTGCCCGTTCATGACATTATATAAAGGACGCCGTCCCTCCCGGGCGGCGTCCGCATACATTGCAAGGAACACTCATGGCGCACAGCAAGGTCATTATCATTGACTACGGTTCGCAGGTCACCCAGCTCATCGCACGGCGTGTGCGTGAAGCCGGCGTGTATTCCGAAATCCATGCCTGCAACGTCACCGCCGCCGAAGTGGCCGCTATGGCTCCTTCGGCCATCATCCTTTCCGGCGGTCCTGCCAGCGTGGGCGAAGCCGATGCCCCCACCCTGGACAAGGGCTTCCTGGAACTGGGCGTGCCGGTGCTGGGCATCTGCTACGGCATGCAGCTGCTGGCCCAGAACCTGGGCGGCGAACTGGCCCAGTCCCTGACCCGCGAATACGGCCCGGCCGACCTGACCCTGAAAGCCTCCTGCGCCTTGTGGGACAGCCTGGACAGCTCCAAGGCCAGCCGCGTGTGGATGAGCCATGGCGACAAGGTCAAGACCCCCCCGCCCGGCTTTGTGATCACCGGCAGCACTCCCACCCTCGAAGTGGCTGCCATGGCCGATGAAAGCCGCAAGATCTACGCCGTGCAGTTCCATCCCGAAGTGCACCACAGCGTGGACGGCGACGCCATGCTGCGCAACTTCCTGTTCAAGGTCTGCAACATCGTGCCCGACTGGAGCATGTCCAGCTTCGTGGAACGCGTGGTCAAGGAAATGGCCGAAAAGATCGGCGACAAGCACGTGGTCTGCGCCCTTTCCGGCGGCATCGACTCCACCGTGGTGGCCGTGCTGCTGCACAAGGCCATCGGCCATCGCCTGCACTGCATCTTCGTGGACAACGGTCTGCTGCGCCTCAACGAAGGCGAGGAAGTGGTCAGCTACCTGCGTGAGCACTTTGACCTGAACCTCAACTTCGTCCAGGCCCAGGATCGCTTCCTCGACCTGCTCAAGGGCGTGGAAGATCCCGAGAAGAAGCGCAAGATCATCGGCCATACCTTCATCGACATCTTCGACGAAGAAGCCAAGAAGCTGCCCGAAGTGGAATACCTGGCCCAGGGCACCCTGTACCCCGACGTCATCGAATCCGTGTCCCACAAGGGCCCCAGCGCCGTCATCAAGAGCCACCACAACGTGGGCGGCCTGCCCGAGACCATGAAGCTCAAGCTGGTGGAGCCCCTGCGCGAACTCTTCAAGGACGAAGTGCGCAAGGTGGCCGCCGAGCTGGGCATGCCCGATTCCATCGTCTGGCGTCATCCCTTCCCCGGTCCCGGCCTGGCCATCCGCGTGCTGGGCGAGATCACCGAGGAACGCCTGAACATCCTGCGCCAGGCCGACAAGATCGTGCAGGAAGAACTGCGCGAGTCCGGCTGGTACCGCAAGGTCTGGCAGGGCTTTGCCGTGCTGCTGCCGCTGAAGACCGTGGGCGTCATGGGCGACGGCCGTACCTATGAGCACGTCATCGCCCTGCGCGTGGTGGATAGCGTGGACGCCATGACCGCCGACTGGGCCCGCCTGCCCGCCGACCTCATCGCCCGCATGTCCGGCCGCATCATCAACGAAGTCAAGGGCGTCAACCGCGTGGTCTACGACGTCTCCTCCAAGCCCCCGAGCACCATCGAGTGGGAATAATGCCGAAGCAGCAGGCTCCTTGTCCTGCTCCCGGCCACAGTGCCGGCGCACTGTGAAGACAGCATAAAAAAAGAGCTGACGGCTTGCCTGTCAGCTCTTTTTTTATCATGGCGCTGCAACGCTATGCCAGCTCGTCTTCCTCCACATCACGCAGCGCCTTGTTCCCCGCCGTTTTCCACTCCGTCCGGCCATTGGCGTTCCTGCCCAGGACGACAGCCGCCGCCAGAGAAGGGCTGGTGAAGATATGGTCTTTCACAAAATGGAAGTCCGCATCGACGATCCCTTTTTCGAGCAGACTGTCACGCAGACGGCGCAAGCTCTCTGCCATGCTGGGGACCACGGGCGAAGCGATGGTCGATCCCTTGAGCACGGCAAAACCATCCGCCACGACAAGCCCTTTGGCGGCGGCCCCCCTGGCAGCATTGATGAAAAAGCAGGTCGGCTCATTCTGCTGCCCCACGCTGCTTTCTTCCAGGGTATCGAAAAGCTTGTAGCCCAGCGTATTGACGAGCAGACGGGCGTTGCTGATGAACTCCTGCAACATGGCCTCGTCATATTCCGAGATCGAGGAGCAGGTGGGGACCGTGCTGTTGATGATGACGGCTCTTCCCGAATCCTGTGCCAGGCAATAGAACCTGTTCTCAAGATATTTCACGTGCGCCTTGTTGAGCAGATCATCCTTGCTGATGACGACGATGGCATCGCTCCAGTAATCCGCATCATGCAGATGCTGCTTCAGACGTGTGCAGACCTTTTCCGCCTCACCGATGTAGACGGTATCCGTATTGTTCTCATCCTTCCCCAGCAGGAAATAGACGCCGGTGTTCTCGGCATCGGCCCGCTGGGAAAAGACAGAAAGTTCATTGCGCGAGACCTTGTAGATGCGGCCGCTCCAGTTGGAGAGCTCGCACATGATGCGACCATTGGGATTACCGTCAAAAATATACATCTGTATCGTTTTGCTGAATGCCACAGATGCTCCCCCTCATGATGGCAGGTGCTTTCAGGATATTTTTTACCATGACAGTCTATCCTTCCCGGCCGCGGCATTCAACAACCTCGTCCATCTTCCCGAAGCAGTCCATCCCCTTATCCGCACCTGACGGCGATATCGAGCTATCATCGTCGTCCGCCGCTGGGCAGACCCTGGGCCCCGCTGGACTCCGCTTTCCGTTCCGGTACAGTACGCCCCTGTCCGGGGCACATTTTCCTCTTGTCCTTGCCGAAGCCAGTCCCTATCCTCCCGAAAACATATGACGAGGCCAGCCCGTATCTTCGGGTATCTCCATAGAACACCGCATCCCTGTGAGCTTTCCATGTCACGCATCTTCCCTGCCCTTTTGCTCTCCCTGGCACTGCTTTCCCCTGCCATGCCTCTCCAGGCGGCCGAAGGATTGCCCGCTACGCCGCAAGCCGCCGTGGACGCCCTGTCCCTGGAGCGGGACATCCATACCCTTATGCGGGACAAAAAGGCCCTGGCCGGTGTGGCCCTGCTTACCGAAGACGGCCTCTGCGCCGGTGTCCACATGGATGCGCCCTTCCCCCTGCTCAGTGTCATCAAGTTTCCCCTGGCTGTGGCTGTGCTGGAAAAGATGCAGCACGCGCAGGCCACACTGGCGACCATGATCCCCGTGCGGGCGGAGCAACTCCACACCGGCACCCATAGTCCTTTACGCGACCAGCGTGGCCGCCGCGACATGGAAGTCAGCCTGGAGGATCTGCTGCGGTATACCGTCACTTTCAGCGACAACAACGGTTGCGACATCCTGATGGAATATGTGGGCGGCCCGGCCGTGGTGGAGGCCTGCGCCCGCCGTCTGGGGGCGGACAGCGTCTTCATCGGTCATAATGAAGACTGGATGCACCTGAACATCTACAACCAGTATGCCAACTGGGGCACGCCGCGCAGCATGGCCCGGATGCTGCTGGGCTTTTTCAACTCCCCGGACTTCTCCCAGGAGCACAAGGACTTCCTGACCGGCATCATGGCCGGGACACCCGCCCTGCCCGGCAAGATCCTTGAGGGGCTGCCGCAGGGACTGACCGCCGGACACAAGACCGGCTCTTCCGACAGGACGCCCCAAGGACTCAAGCTTGCGGACAACGATCTGGCCTTTTTCCGCCTGCCCGATGGGCGCCATGTGGCCCTGGCGGTCTTCCTCTGCAATTCGCTGGAAAGCCCCGAGACGAACCTCTCCCTCATCAAGGACATCACCCGCCTGTCTGTGGACTGGCTGGCACGGCAGCCCATGCTGCTGCAGGGCGATACCGCGCGGCCCTGACATCCCGCATCGGGACATGAGGCCATCCAGGCAGTATCCTGCCTTCATCCACAGGACGTCCTGCCTGCTGAAGAGTGGATGCGGCAGGCGGCAGGCGTACTTTACAAGGCCTGCGGGCTCAGGTAATTTTGCGTTTTAGCATTTCCGCGTCCATGACGCTCAGGACTAACAGCAGAGGAAGATATGTTCGGTATCGGCAGTACGGAATTTCTGGTTATCCTTCTTGTGGCCCTTGTGGTGCTGGGGCCCAAGAGTCTGGCAAGTGTTTCCCGCACCCTCGGCAAGGCCATGGGTGAATTCCGCCGCGTCTCCACCGATTTTCAGCGCACGCTGAATGCCGAAGTGGAGCAGGAGGAGCATCTCAAACGCAAGCAGGAAGCTGAAAAGGAATTTTTCAGCCCCGAAGCTCGTGCTGAACACGCGGCCAAAACAGCCGCCCAGACGCAGGCAACGGCCCAGCCCGCAGCCTCCCAGCCCCAGGCGGCACCCGCTGCCGCACCTGCGGCAACGGAGACTGCGGCCCGTCCTGCTGTCCAGCCGGAAGTCGCCCCCTCTGCCGCGCCCGTACCGCCTGCGGACAGTCCTCTGGCCCAGGCCCTTGCCAAGGCCCAGGCCGAAGCCGGTAATGCCGCCACGCCTGCCAGTGGAGCAAAAGCATGAGCACCACCCAGGACAAACAGGATCTGACCGTCACGGTCACGACTCCCGAACAGGACGCTCCCCTCTCTTCTGCGGCCCCGCAAACGGTCGCAGCAGGCGAAGATCTGCCCGAAGCGGCTGCGGAAAAGGCCGCTCCTGTCATGGCCTCCGCTACGGAACCGGAACAGACGGCCCCCCTGACCGCACAGGAAGGCGCCGTGCCCTCTGCTCAGGACGGGGAAGCCGCTATCCCTGAACCTCCGGCGGACAGCCCTCTGGCCCAGGCACTTGCCAGGGCCCGGGCCGAAGCCGAGGAAGCCCCCGCCCCTGTGGAACAGCCTGCCGCCCCCGCTCCCGAAGCCCAGGCAGACGATGCTGCCCCCGCAGCGGCAGAAGCCCCTGCCGACCCGTTGCCGGATACGGCAGCTCCGGCTCCTGATGCCGTGGCCGCTCCCGCGCCGCAAGGTGGTGATGACGCAGGCCAGCCGCCCGTCCCGCCTGCCATGGCTGCTGCCGGTACCGGCGGGACGCCCGAGCCCGAAGAAAAGACCATGGGCCTCATGGATCATCTCAACGAGCTGCGCTGGCGCCTGGTGCGCTGCTTCATCGCCGCCGGTGTGGGCTTCCTGCTCTGCTGGACGGTGGTCGAGCCCATCTTCAACTTCATCACGGCCCCGCTGCTCAGCGCCTTGCCCGCACACGGCACGGCCATGTACACCACCTTGCCCGAACCCTTCTTCGTGCGCATGTTCGTGGCCTTCGTGACCGGCCTGTTCGTGACCAGCCCGTACATCTTCTATCAGATCTGGGCCTTCATCTCCCCCGGGCTGTACGAGGAAGAGAAAAAGGGCCTGCTGCCCATCGCCCTGCTTTCCGCCATCTTCTTCATTGGTGGCGGCGTGTTCTGTTACTTCATCGTCTTCCCCTACGCGTTCAATTTCTTCCTGGGTTTCTCGTCCGAGCAGATCCAGGCCATGCCGCGCATCACGGACTACCTTGATTTCGTCATCAAGCTGCTCCTGGCGTTCGGCCTCATCTTCGAGATGCCCCTGTTCTCCTTCTTCCTTTCCCGCATGGGGCTCATCACGGCCCAGATGATGCGCAAGGTGCGTCGCTATGCCGTTCTGTGCATCTTTATCGTGGCCGCCATCCTGACGCCGCCGGACGTGGTCTCCCAGCTGCTCATGGCCATGCCCATGCTGCTGCTCTATGAGATCAGCATCCTCGTGGCTGCGGCCTTTGGTCGCAAGAAGAAGGAAAAGAAGGAAGAGGAAGAAGGGACGCCCGGCGATCCCGCTCCGGCCGACCCTGCGCCCGCCTCTCCCGCTCCCGAAGGACCGGACGACACGACGGCCGCTGCCGCAGCTGCCGCCACGGTGGCTGCCATGAGCGATGACGACGCCCAGCGCATGCCGCCCGAAGAAGAAACGCCCGCCCCCGCCATGGAGACGGCCGAAGCGGTTGAAACGGAACGGACGTCCGAGGAACTCCCCGAAGGGGCTGAGGACCATCCTGCGGAGCAGGAAGGCCTCACGCCCGATGCTGCCGATACGGCCACACCTGCGGAACAGCAGGACGATCCCGCTTCCGTGGCGGAAGTCCCTGCCGCTGACGACGATCCCGCAACGCCTGCCAAGGACAAGGAATGATGATGGAAGCGACTCTGCCCCAGCGTTCGGCCCGGCATGCCCGTAAAAGCGCCGAGACCGACATCAGTCTGAGCCTTACCCTGGACGGCTCGGGCAAGACCGATATCCAGACCGGCTTCGGCATGCTGGATCACATGCTGACCCTGACGGCATTCTGGGCCGGAATGGACCTGCACCTGCGCTGTCAGGGCGATCTGCACATCGACGCCCATCACAGCGCCGAGGACATCGGCCTGGTCCTGGGCCAGGCCGTGCTGGAAGCCCTGGGGGACCGTGTGGGCATCGCCCGTGTGGGCTACGGCCGCGTCCCCATGGATGAGGCCCTGAGCGATGTCACCATCGACCTTTCCGGCCGCCCCTGGCTGGAATGGCGCGGTGATGAACTCCTGCCCCCGGTCATCGCCGGGGAGGAAAAAGACCTCTGGCGGGAGTTTTACAAGGCCTTTGCCAGCAGCGCCCGCTGCAATCTGCATGTGACCATGCATTATGGCAAAAATGGCCATCACCTTCTGGAATCCGTCGCCAAAAGCCTGGGCCTGGCGCTCGCCCAGGCGGTCCGGCGTAGCGGGAACGTCATCCGCAGCACCAAGGGAGGGCTGGATTGATGAAGAACCGTTTCCTGTGGATATTGTGTGTGCTTCTGTCCCTGCTGGTCCTGACGGGCGGCTGCAACCGCAAACCTGCCAGCACGGCGGACGTGCCGCGCTCGCTGTCCCATCAGTACAAGATCGCGGTGGCGCCCTTCACCCAGCCCCGCGACATCAGCCAGCTCATCATGGGCCAGCTTCCCCAGCCGCAGGCCCTGGCCGCCCGTGACGTGCTGATCGCCCAGGACCGCCAGCTGCGTGATGTTTTGTACACCACGACCAAACGTTCCTATGACTTCCTGCCCCGAACCCGTCCCCTGCCGGACTTGAAGCGTTTCCACACCTCGGAGCGTCCCCAGGCCCTGCCCCTGTGGGTGGAATACGCCCGCAAGACGTCGGCGGACATCCTGTTCATCCCGCAGGTCCTCACCTGGCGGGACCGTCAGGGCTCGGCGGCCGGTGTCACCGAACCCGCCCATGTGCGGCTGGAGTTCTTCCTGCTGAACATCAAGGAAGGCAACATCATCGGTCACTCTGTCTACGAGGTCGAGCAGCAGGGCCTGACGGAAAACCTGCTCAACGTGGGCGACTTCTTCAAACGCCAGGGCAAGTGGGTCACTGCTGAAGAGCTGGCCCGCGAAGCCATGATCAAGGCTGTAAAGGATCTGAACTTATGATTATCTTTCCCGCTGTCGACATCCAGGACGGAAAGGCCGTCCGCCTGAAACAGGGACGTGCCCACGAGAGCACCGTGTTTTCCCCCGATCCTGTGGCCGCTGCCGTGGCCTGGCGGGACAAGGGCGCCCGCTGGCTGCATGTGGTCGATCTGGACGGCGCTTTCGACGGTCTGCCCAAAAGCCGGGACATCGTGCGCAACATCTGCCGGGAGCTGGATATCCCCGTGCAGCTGGGCGGCGGCATCCGTGACGAACAGACGGCCCGTGCCTATCTCGAAGCCGGTGTGCAGCGCCTGATCATCGGTACCATGGCCCTGGAGCAGCCCGAAGCCTTTGCTTCCCTCTGCAAGACCTTTCCCGGGCAGATCGGGGTCTCCCTCGATGCCGAGGGCGGACGCCTCAAGACCAAGGGCTGGGTGGCCGATGCCGGTCTGAGCGTGGACGATGTCCTGCCTCGCCTGCAGGAAGACGGCGCGGCCTTCATCATCTATACGGATATCGAGCGGGACGGCATGCAGTGCGGCGTCAACCTGACGGCCCTGCGCCATCTGGCCGAGACCTCCACCGTGCCGGTCATCGCCGCCGGTGGCGTGGCCACGCTGGCTGACGTACAGGCCCTGTACCCGCTCAGCACGCAGGCCAATCTGCAAGGTGCCATCAGCGGCCGAGCCCTGTACGAAGGCACGCTCGACCTTGTGGAAGCCAACGCCTGGATCGCTGCCCAGCAGTAGCTTTCAGGATACCGCAAACAGCAAAGGGAAGGGGATCAAATCCTCTTCCCTTTTTTATGTCTTTGCTCTCCCCGATGCAGATGGGATACCCGGCTCTGGCAGGATTCCTTTTTTGCATCCGACTTTGTCCCCTTGTCCGAATCTACCGTTCTTCGGATAGCCTGGCAGCGCATACCTGTTTCCGCCTATATCAACCGGTTGCATTTCGCCCTGCATGGGCTCTCTAACTTACTTTGCTGCACTCGATGAGTAGAGAACCCGATCACCTCTTTCCTGCCCCTGCGTCCCCATCCAAGGCTTTTTCCAGCCCTTCTGCGCGAAACTTGCCTCATCTCTACTTCTAGCCTATCATATAAAGATGCAACATCCTCTGCTTATACTCTCCCGGCTTTTCTTCGCCGTCATGGCAGAGCGACACTGGCGCAGCCATCTGTAATCCCGATGCCCTTTCTGCCAGTCCGCTCCGGACCGGCACGTCTGTAGCAGCTCCGCAATGCCGTTGCGGAGCCCTTTGCGTTCGACCGCATATCCTGAAAGGTGCATCATGAATCCCACACGCCCCTATCACTGGTTCTGTCTGCTGGCGGCCATCGTTTTTGAGGTGGCCGGTACCACGGTCATGAAGCTTTCCTTTGGCTGGAACTTTGCCCACGCGGCCCTTGCCGGCCTTGTCCTCATGTGGATAGCCATCGGGCTTTCCTACTACTCCCTTGCCAAAGCCACCACCGGCCTGCCCGTAGGGGTGGCCTTTGCCTTCTGGGAGGCCCTGGGGCTGGCTCTCATCACACTCTCCAGCATCTACATCCTGGACGAGCCCTTCTCCCTGCAGCGCCTGGCCGGTCTGCTCTGCGCCCTGAGCGGCGCCCTGCTGGTCCATCACGGCACCGTCCAGGACAAGGATACGTCCTCCGATACCAGCCATACCGCCAGCTAAAAGGAGTTCCCCATGAATACGGAAACGCTGCATCTCATCCTTTCCGCTGGCCTGGTGGCCGCAGCCGCGGCTCTGGACGTGGCCGCCAACCTCATGCTAGCCCGTTCCGACGGCTTCAAAAAGCGCTTGATCGGTATCGCCGCACTGGCTCTGGTCGGTCTGGCCTTTTACTGCCTCTCTCTGGCCGTCCAGTATATGGACCTGGCCGTGGCCTACTCCATGTGGGGCAGCCTCGGCATCCTGGGGACCTCGCTGTGCGGCTGGCTCTTCCTGCGCCAGCGCCTCAAGCCCTGTGCTTTTGCCGGTATGGGACTGCTCATTATCGGAATGATCCTGTTGCGCACGAGCTAAATCACACCATAAAAACAGGTTAAATTATGAAAAAGCTAAGTGTGAAAATCATCACTGCCCTTCTTGAAGCAGATAGAAAACCTTCAACGCTTTGTAAGACTATCAATTGTTCTGAAAACGATTTGAATGCAGCTTGTGCTGAGCTGATTCAAAAAAAGATTATCAAAAAAAAGCAAGGCAATGTTCTGTATCTTGAAGGATCATCTAAGATCTATTACTATCTTCGGTTATTCAATAAAAATAATAACTATATAGGTAATCAGACACTAAGAAAGAATCTAAACTTTAATAATGAACAAGAATACTGGGAAGCGAGAAATATACTTCTTGAACAGGGAAAGATATCTTTGGGCAAAGGAAAAGGTGGCAGCATTTCCCTCGTTATGGAAGAAAAACAAAAGAATACCAAAGAAGAAAATACGCTGACAAAAAATTTGCTTGAACCTCTCAACACAAGATGGATTCCAGACAAGCTTGGCGAATTAAAAGAAAATAGCTATTTTGTTCTCAATACATCCTGCCAGGGTTCCAAAAAGACGGGCGGGAAATGGAGTCGTCCTGATCTTGTTCTGTGCCGTTACAGAACGTATACCTATCTCCCTCCACGGCTTGAGATCACGACATTTGAAGTTAAAAAGAAAAGTGCTGTTGACGTGACCAGTGTTTATGAAGCCCTTTCACAGAACAACGCCGCCCACTATTCCTATGTACTCCTTGAGAGGGCAGAAGAAGCCACCCAGGACGAGCACTGGGAAAACATTCTGGATACGGCCCAGCGCCACGGAATCGGCGTCATATCATTTTCTAAAACTGAAGACTATGATACCTGGAATACGGAAGCGAAGGCCGTCTATCATGAGGTCCCGCCCGAAAACATAGAGCGTTTTATCTCGCAGCAGCTTGATGAGGACTGTCAACAAAAGATCCTGAGCTGGATTGAAGGAAGATAAACAGTCCGTCTGTCACGACAGATACGCCCCAGAGAGAATCTTCGTTAGAAGAGAAGAAGTTGGGGGAGAAAGCCCCTCCTTCCACAAAATCCGCCAAAACGCCTGCCTTGATACAGGCAGGCGTTTTGTTGTTAGTGTGAAAAGAGGATGAAAAGGGGTTTAGCAGTTTCTTCTCCATCTGCGTGTTCTTTCCAGCCATGCGGCCCTTCCACCACAGGCTGTCCTTCCCCATCAACTGAGCGCGCAGGCGACTCGCCCGCGATGCCGGACTGCAGCTGCCATCGATGGCTAATTTCCGTGTTACGCGGATTCGTCCCATCGCTTTGAGAGATCACAGTCCGCCGCCCAGTGTGCGGATTCCTCCCCCGCAAGCTTTTCTCTCTTCAAATCTTCAGGCGTCTGCCTGCCGATCTTCCGCATGACATTCCCCTCGGCGAGGCCTGCGGAACTCCCCCCCAGAGATCAGCCTGCCGGCAGGTACAGTCCCCCTTCAGGGCTGGAAGGACGCATTGGTGGTAGTCCTCACGCCATCGCTTCCCCACAACAAAAAAATCCCCGGCGGAGCGGGGACAAAAAAGACCCCCTCGCGCTGAGAGCTGCAAGGGGGTCTTCGAACAATCTTTGGCAGCGGCCTACTTTCCCACATGACGTTATGCAGTATCATCGGCGATGGAGAGCTTAACTTCC
>ENA-UEYI01001137-UEYI01001137.1-human-gut-metagenome-genome-assembly--contig:-NODE-1137-length-23888-cov-3.516526_pt1 | contig 23888 bp, 24 predicted proteins | sample MGYA00242900_ERZ507916 | MGnify/ENA primary metagenome ERZ507916 (study PRJEB26167, sample SAMN06115521) | human gut metagenome | host: Homo sapiens | place: China:Chongqing | collected 2015-09-02...
GCTGCTTTGGAAGTTCGAAAGGACATAACGCCAGAGAGAGTTTTTCTGAAGCTCCGCGGCAGGTATGCGCCCACGACCGCCAAAAAGACGATGGGCAACTGGCGAAAGATTTTCCTTGGCTGGATCGGCAGAGAGTACCCGGAGACAGGTAGATCGGCGGGTTCTCACAGCAAGACTGGCTTCACAGAGATTCCATTTGACGAACGCGATTATGGTGAGGGCATCAACGATGACAACAGTTTTTGATTCTTCAAACGGCTGCACCTATGCGGTTGTTGACATGGGGGATTGTCCGAAGCACGGCAAGTACCCCAACATCATCCGTGAACGCTTCGGGCAAGGTTGCTATGGCTTTGCCTCGCTCAATCTCGGCTGTCCGATGTGTAAGCGCGAGGAATCCGACCGCAAGATCTATGGCGCCATTTCGATCCCGCGACGCTTTGTCGGCAAGACGTTCGAGAATTACCAGCCGGATAAACAATCCCAGCGGGTATACGACTTCTTCATGGACTACGCTGAGCACCTTCCGGAAAGGATCGAGGCCGGCACCAGCGTCATCCTCACCGGCAAGCCTGGCACCGGCAAGACACATCTGGCGTGTGCTTTACTGTTCGAAGCCAAAAAGAAAGGCTACAGCGCGTTTTTCATTAACGTCCGGAAACTCTTTCGAGCTGTGCGGGACACGTGGCGTGAGGGAGCTGCCGAGTCGGAGTCTCAAGTCATTGACCGCTACGTCGATCTTGATCTTCTCGTCATTGATGAGGTCGGTGTTCAGGCAAAAAGCGAAAACGAGCAGCACATTCTCTACGACATTCTCAACGGCCGCTATGAGAACGCAAAGCCCACGATCATCCTCAGCAATGAAACGCTGCCAGCCATCAAGCAGATCATCGGCGAGCGAGCTTATGACCGCCTGCGTGAAGGTGGCGGCAAGGCTTTTGACTGCCAGTGGGAAAGTTATCGCGGTAAGGCTGAACTCGTTAACGACAAGCCTTTACCGGTCCAGAACATTTTCAAGTTCTACGAGGTCGACGACTCTCCAGATCAGGAATCGGAAAAGGTGGATCCTTTTGCTGATCGCTGGCAGGACGGCAAGCTCATGCCCGCGCACATTCAACCGGCAGGAGAAGCCGCATGAGTGCAATTCAACACGATTCTGACTGCGCAGTGCACAACGAGCCGGCAATTCCCGCCGGCCCGTGCGACTGCGGAGCGCAGGCTAAACATGAGCGTCGATTCGCAACATGGTTTTGTCAGCTGGGTTGTAAAACGGCCTTACGCCTTCGAAACAGGTTGGCGTCACCTCTATGGCGGCTATCTTCAACAGCGAAAACAAGTGCCAGTCGGGCACTTTGCCGCTTTTGCTTGTACCTGCTGTTTGGAAGCCGCGTAGTGCGGGCTTGCCTGCAGTCGTCACCCCAAGCAGGAAAGGTTCTACGACACGGTGATGCCCGTCGTAGGTGAATGTGACAACACGTCTGTTTTCGATGGCAAAGATCAGATCGTCGGCTACGGACATAAAAAATCCTCCGTGATTTGGTTGTTGGTCGTGTTGGGGAACACACCGCAATCATCTCACGGGGGACCAAACAAGGAGAAGAAATGACGGGATTTAGCTGGGCGTGGTTCTGGTTCGGCGCATGGCTCTCGGCCATGGTCGCACTTTTCAAGGAGTGGAGAAAGTGATCAATGGGGACAGCATTTCTGGTTGCGCCTTGCTAACCGCCATGGTGATTCTGGTTGGAGTCATTACAGGCGTCATTGCCATTGGATTGGTGGGGATAGTGATGGACATGACGATTCACGGGAAGGTCTTGCTGTTTGTTTCGGTGGAATGTGTTTATTTCGCCGCGGTTACGTGGAATAGGGCGACGATATGAGTGACGAATTTTTGGCCGTGATGCTGCTCGTCCAGTCGGTCGCTCTGGGCCTTGCGGCGTATCAGCTGCGCCTTTTTACGAAGATGTTCATTGACCTGGTTGAGCATCTCGAGAAGTGGGACGAGGTAATGAGCGCAAGGACGTGGGTGATTAAGCATGTAAAGAGCAACGAGACTCAACGGGGGAACGCATGAAGGTACTTGACAGAGATAAAGACGCATACAACGAGGGTAGGAGCGCGGCTATGCGCGGAGAAACACTCTCCCAATACCAACCTAGCTATCGACGCCGCCCCGAGCTCTGGACGCGTTTTCAGCTCGGATTCCTAGATGCAATTAGAGACATGCGCCGGGCCAAAGCCAAGGAGTCGAAAAAACATGTTCGCTGAAGGTTACGCCAAGGCCCGACTCTACGCGAAGGGCCGCATGAAGTCCGAACAGATGAATCGGACAGAAAAGGCCTACTCCAATTTTCTCGAAGGCGAGAAGCATGCCGGCAGGATCACTGCCTACTGGTTCGAGGCTCTCAAGCTGAAGATCGCTGAAGGTGCTTGCTTCTATACACCGGACTTTCTTGTTCTTCGCCCGGACGGCACGCTCGAGCTGCATGAGGTCAAGGGTTCTCCGGCCATATTCGCTGACGACGCCAAAGTGAAGGTCAAGGCTTGCGCCACGCAATACCCCTTCCTCGTGTTCGTCGTCTTTCCCAAAAAGAAAAGTTCAGGAGGTGGCTGGGATGTCCAGTGCTATTAAGGATGCATTTGATGGCGCGCACGAAAAAATCGGGGTCTCAACTTTGCTGCCAGACGATGCAGCAGCTCTCCTTGTTCGCGCCGCCGACAAAGCGAGAACTTTGCCAATTGGCAGCCTCGCAAGGGCGAAGTGCCTCGCCGACGCTACTTCAAAAGTGCGTTTCATCTACCCCAGATTCTTCAAATTCGATGACGAAGAGGAGGCACCTTCGGGTGGCCGAAAGGCAGAGTTTGGGCTTTTCTGCAGTCAAAGTGAAGATCGCAGTGAATGACGGAGGACGAGCGATTGGGGAAGATCATGCCGGCGCAAAGTACCTCGACTCCGACGTCGATCATGCGCGTGAGCTTCGTGCGGAAGGCTATACCTTGCGCGAGATTTCAAAGATGCTGGATATGCCGATCAGAACCGTCAGGGGCTATCTCGATGGGTCCAGACGCTCTCAAAGCGTCGCTGATTGGAAGGTGGTGAAGAGATGGAGAAAAAGTTAACGCCTCGGCAGCAAGTCTTCGTCTCCGAATATCTGAAGACGGGGAATGCGGCGGAGGCTGCACGCAAGGCCGGGTACAGTGAAAAATTCGCCGGCCGAAATGCTGACAAGTTACGAAAAAATACGAATATCGCACGCGCGATAGAAGAACGCCAACAGGCCCGCAGTGAGCGCCTGGAGCTCGAGGAGGATTTCGAGCTGAAGCGAGCTATCGAATTGCTCGACATGTGCATGAAGCCGAAACAGGTCGTTGACATGTTTGGAAAGCCTGTCAAGGACGAGGAAACGGGCAAATTTGTGATGGCATTCGACTCCAAGGGCGCCAACACGGCACTGCAGACAATCGCCAAACTGCGCGGCAAGTTCGTCCAGAAGCTTGAGGTCGGCATGGCTGACAGCCTCTTTGAAGACGTTGCGGGGGTGAAGGATGTCTGAGGCCGCAATGACCCGCGAGGAAGTCAAGGCCAAACTTGTCCGGCTGGCGCGCAAGTGGAAGACTGACCCTTTGGCTTTTGCGCAGAACGCATTTCCGTGGGGCAAGCGCAGTCTCGAAGGTATGACTGGTCCCGACGTGTGGCAAACCAAGGTTTTGACGGAGCTGCGCGACCATATCAAAAGCGGAATGTCTCTTGACGAGGCGTTCCGCCTTGCTGTTGCATCCGGGCACGGCGTCGGTAAGTCTGCGCTTGTCGCGTGGCTTGTGCTTTGGGCTATGTCCACGGCGGCCGACACGCGCGGCGTGGTGACGGCCAACACTGAGACTCAGCTCAGAACCAAGACTTTTGCCGAGTTGGCGAAATGGTACAACCTCTGCATCTTTCGGCCGTGGTTTGATATGTCCGCGCTGTCGCTCACGTGTCGCCAGCCGGGGCATGAAAAGACGTGGCGGATCGACGCTATTCCGTGGAGCGAGTCGAATCCGGAAGCCTTCCAAGGCTTGCACAACAACGGCAAGCGCTTGATCGTCATCTTTGACGAGGCTTCGGGCATTCCGCAGGTGATTAACGACGTTATCGAAGGCGCCATGTCAGACCGAGATACGCAGCTAATGTGGTTTCAGTTTGGCAACCCGAATAATTCTTCGGGGCCGTTCTACGAGTGCTTCCATCGCAACCGGCACCGCTGGCGCCATATGCACGTCGATAGCCGAGACGCCGCAGTGGCCAACCGTGAAGAGCTGCAAAAGCTTGTGGATTTGCACGGCGAAGACTCCGACTTTGTCCGTGTGCGTATCCGTGGCGTTTTCCCGAACGCCAGTTCGTTGCAATTCATCAGCCGCACTATTGCCGATGGAGCGGCAAATCGGTCGCTGCCGCATATCGAGTTCACACGCATGGTGGCAATCCTGGGCGTTGATGTGGCTCGCTTCGGCGATGACCAGAGCGTCATCACATGCCGCATCGGACAGGACGCACGCAGTTTCCCGCAGCGCAAGTTCCGTGGGCTTGATGGATTTGAACTCGGTGCCAGGATTGCCGAGTGGTACAACGAACTCAAGGACCTTGGCATCCGAAAGATTCTGATCAATCTCGACGTCGGTGGTGTCGGCGCTAGTCCGGCAGACTGGCTGCGGCACAACTCGTACCCGGTCAATGAGATCAACTTCGGCTCTTCGCCTACAAATCCTCGATACAAGAACCTGCGAGCGGAAATGTGGGGTCGTGGTCTCGAATGGATGAAGGTCGGCGGATGTATCGCAAATGACGAGGACTTGATTTCCGACCTGACTCAGGTCGAGTACGGCTACACGATTGGCAAGAACGAGCTGATCCTTGAGCGCAAGGAGGACATGAAGAAGCGCGGCCTGCAGTCGCCTGACTGTGCCGACAGCCTCATGCTCACGTTTGCTGTGCCGACGAACGAATACCTCGACGATCTGCCGTCGCCTCACCGCACACAACGCCAAGGATCCGCTCGCAGACCGCGTGACCCTTATGCCGCCTAGTGCGTGCGCGTGAGCCGAAAAGCAAGGGGCATCATCGCTCCCATGGAAGTGAAAGATGTACCTGCCCGCGTGATCTACTCGAGCCCCGAGTTCGACCAGATCGTGCGCGACTACTGCGAAGAAAGCGGCAACCCTGACTTAGGGGAGGCCGTTCCTGCGCTCGAGTTCTACGAACGCATGGAACAGGCCGATGCTGTTCGGTGTGCCGCCGCATACGAAGGTGAGCGCATTGTCGGCATCGTCGTTGTCGTGACGACGCTCTATCCGCATTTCGGCAAGCGCGTGGCCTCGGTCGAATCGCTGTGGCTTGACCGCGAGCATCGTGCCGGTGGTGCCGGGCTGAAACTGATCCGCAAGGCTCAAAGCATGGCCCGCGAAATGGGCGCCGAGGGCGTTTACTTCGGTGCTCGTTCCGGAAGCCGTCTCGCACAGCTCTACGGCAGGCTCTTCACTCCTATGAACACTCTTTTTTGGAAGAAGCTATGAGCGACCTGTGCCTATCGGTGCCATTGCCGCCGTCGTCTCCGTCAGACCTGCAGGCGCTCTGCAGCGTGACGTCGTACCTGCTTCGGCAAAAGCCTGTTGAGGTGCCCGTCGAGCATTTCCTGCACGCCGGCACTTACATCCGGACGTGTTTCGTGCCGAAAGGTGCGGCTATTGTCGGGGCGCTTATCAAGGTGCCGACGGTAGTGATCGTCTCGGGACGTTGCCAGGTGACGGCTGGCCCCGCAATCAAGGCAATCGACGGTTACGCAGTTCTGCGTGCGGAAGCCGGACGCCGCCAGTGCTTCGCGGCTCTTGAGGATACGTACATCACGATGCTGTTCGCATCAGATGCGAAGACCGTGGCGGACGCCGAGAAAGAGTTCACAGACGAATGGGATTTACTAACGACCAACGCCGAAGGCGGGTTGAGGGGGAAAGTATGAGTGGTGCAATCATTGCGGGCGCAATCGTGGCCGGTGCCAGTGCCCTGACGGGTATGTACAGCGCAAACAAGCAGGCTTCTGCGCAGCGTGACGCGGCTCGTAAGGCTGAACAACAGCAGCAGGCAGTAGCCGAGCAGCAGCGTCAGCAGCAGCGTCGCCAGAACGGAGGCAATTCAGCTGACATCAGCGGCATTCTGCAGCAGAACTCTCAGGGCGGCGGTGGTGGCGGCACGCTTCTGACCGGTGCCGGTGGTGTATCCGGTGATCGTCTGAACCTTGGTGGTGGTTCCACGCTGGGGTAAAAAGCCATGGATCGCAAGGAGCTTCACGACTCGATCCTGCGGCGGTGGACGCAGCTCAAGACCGAGCGCGCGCCGTACATCGATCAGTGGTACGAGATCAGCCGCTTCATCACGCCAGCGTCGGGGCGCTTCTTGGCGGCCGATTCGCCGCAGAACCTTTCGCGCAGCCGTTGGAATCGCATCTACAACAACACCGCGACTAGGGCAGCGAATATCTTGGCCGCAGGGCTCATGTCGGGTATGACTGACCCTGCGAGCCAGTGGTTTGCGCTTACGACTGGCGACCCGAACTTGGACAGCTCGCACGCCGTGAAGCAGTGGCTTGACATGGTGCAGCGCATCCTCGAAATGGCCTTCACGCGCACGAACACGTACCAAGCGCTTCACCACGGCTGGCGCGAGGTCGGCACCATGGGCGTGATGGCCATTGTCGTGCTCGAAGACCCGACCAACGGTTTTTACTGCGTGCCTCTTGTGGCAGGCGAGTACGCAATCGGCGTGAACTACAAAGGTGAGCCGGATACGCTCTATCGTCGATTCTCGATGACCGCAGATCAGCTCGTTGCGAAGTACGGCCGCAAGGCTGTTGGGCGCAACGTGCTCATGTGCTACGACGATCAGAAGGCTGTCGATAAGCGCTTCCGCGTGATCCACGCGATTGAGCCTCGCTTTGAGCGTGATCCGGGCAAGATCGATAACCGAAACATGCCGTGGCGCTCGGTGGTGATGCTTCTCGACGGGAACGACAGCGAAGATTATGGGATTCTCGAGGAGTCTGGCTATCAAGAATTTCCTGCGGTTGTCGGTCGCTGGGGTGCGTCCGGTTCGGACATCTATTCCGAAGAAGCGCCGGGCATGGTGGCGCTTGGAGACGTCAAACAGCTTCAGCATCAAGAGCTTCAAAAGGGCAACGCCATTGACTTCCAAGTCGATCCGCCGAAGATTCTTCCGACCGCGGCCAAGGACAAGGAGATCGACTTCCTGCCGGGCGGCATTAGCTACGTCGATATGCCGAACTCCTCACCCCAGGTGCAGTCGGCGTTCAATGTTGCGCTCAATTTGCAGCACTTAACAGCTGATATGCAGGAGGTTATGCAGCGCATCAATCAGGCTTTCAATGTGGACTTGTTCCTCATGTTGTCTGGTTCAACCAAGAACATGACGGCGACCGAGGTAGCAGAGCGACACGAGGAAAAGCTGATGATGCTTGGGCCCGTGCTGTCACGTCTTAATCACGAGGTGCTGCGGCCTTTGATCGAGCGCGCATACAACATCTTGGCTCGTGCCGGGCAGATTCCCCCGCCTCCTCCGGAACTTGTCGGCCAGCAACTGAATATCGAGTACACGAGCATGTTGGCTCGGAGCCAGCGCGCAATCCGCGCCAACGGCTTGACGAACTTCCTGGGCATGGTTGGGCAGATCGCGCAGTTCAAGCCGGAAGCACTAATGAAGATCAATGCCTTCAATGCCGTCAATGAGTATGCGGACTACTACTCGGTTGCTCCGAGTGTCGTTGTCCCGGACGACGAAGCTCAGGCACAGCTTCAGGCTCAGCAGCAGGCGCAGCAGCAACAGGCTCAAGCCGAGCAGATGCAGCAGGGCGCTGATGCTTTGAGCAAGCTTGGCCGTGTGCCGACTGGCGATTCTACCATGGCCGGGCAAGCGGTTAACGCGCTCGGCGCTTTAGCTGGGCAGGCATAACTGAATACTCCCTAGGACCGTCGCAAGAGGCGGGCTTTGGCGGGGCTCCGGCAAGAGGCTCCGCCTTTTTTTGTGCGCGTGAGCCGATTTGCCCGTGTGATCATGCACCGCATGAAGAAAAGAGACCCTTTTGATCTGCAGGCTTTGGCCGAAACACGCGAGGAAATTGAGTTCCAGCGCGAACAGCGCATGGCTCGATTCCGTGACCAAGTCAAAGCAACGATGAGCACGAAGGACGGGCGGGAAATGATCTTCTCAATCCTCGACCTTTGTCAGCTCCAAGTGTCGAGCTTCAACACGAATGCGCTTTCGATGGCATTTGCCGAAGGGCGCCGCAGTGTCGGGCTCGATCTACAAGGGATTCTCGATCCTGATCTCGACCTTTTGATGTTGAGAGAACAGCATGCCAGACGAAACAAACATTGATGCCGGCACCGAAAGCACAAATCAGGCCGCCGGTACGGTAGGCGGAAACGAGCAGGCTGCATCCGCCGGAGCTGAAGGCTCGGCTTCTTCTGCTGCTACCACGCAACCTGAAGGCAATTTGCTGACGGGCGCGACGGGTGAAGCAAAGGAAGGTGATGGCGAAGGCTCCAAGCCTGAAGGTGATCAGAAAACGGCCGACGAGAAGAAGGAGCAGCCGGAAGGCGCTCCCGAGTCTTATGAGGACTTCAAGGCTCCTGAAGGTCTGAAGTACGACGGCCAGGTGATGAACGCTTTCAAGGAAGTGGCCAAGGAGACAAATCTGTCGCAGACGCAGGCGCAGCACCTTTTAGACAAGGTCGCTCCCGTCCTGGCGCAGCGCCAGATGGCTCAGATTGCCGAGGTGTCGAAACAGTGGGCTGAACGCAGTCAGGCGGACAAGGAATTGTCGGCTGATTGGAATCGCTCGATGGCGGACATTGCTCGAGTGCGCGACCGCTTTGCCAAGAACGAGGACGGGTCGGTTGATCCCGACATCGCCGAGTTCATGAGCACGCCCATCGGGAACCACCCGGGGTTGCTAAAGCTCCTAGCTCGAGCAGGACGCGCTATCGGCGAAGGCTCTTTCCCGCGCGGCTCTGAAGCCGGTGACGGAAAAGTTACGCCGGGCGATTTCTACAAATCCGCTAAACGAGGTTAAGACAAATGAGTGGTTTGATTGCTGACGGCCAGGCTCTCACTTTGGCCGACTACGAATCCATGGTCACGGACAAGGATGTAGCCCGCAAGGTGCTTATTCACACGATCCGCGACTACACGCCTTTCTTTGATCAGGGCGTCATTCTTTCCGCCAACAACGGCGATACGGACAAGGGCCAGATCATCACGAAGTACCCGGAAGGTCAGCTTCGTGGCTACAACGAAGGTTGGGAAGCTGAAGAAGCTCTGGGTGCAGCGGCTCGCTACACGGCCAGCATGGTGCGCACGCGCTCTGTCGTTGACGTGAGTCTTTACAACACCCGCAAGCCGGGCGAACGTGAAGCTTGGCGCTTGCGCAAGGATCAAGCATTTATGCGTGGCCTTGCTCGCCAGGCTGTACGCCGCGTGTTCTACGGTGACCCGAAGACTGATGCTCGCGACTGCTTGGGGCTTGCGAACATCGTGGTGCCGACTTCTGAAGCTTTCGGTGGCCGTTGCATCGATGCCGGAGGTACGACCTCAGGCAAGTTGACGGACATTTGGCTTGCCAACTGGAAGCCCGAAGGCATGTACATGTTCTATCCGCAGGGCGGCGAAGGCCCCGGTCTTTCCGTCGATGACATGGGCGAGCAGTACGTCCAGGACAAGAACGGCAAGGCGTACCGCGCGCTTGTGACTGAATTCGGTTGGGACATTGGTGTGGCTGCCTACGACCCCGAATCGGTGGTTCGCATCTGCAATGTGGATACGTCCAAGCTCTCCAAGAAGAACACCACGGCCAGCGCACCTGATCTGATCGATCTGATGACGCAGGCTCTGGAAATGCTACCCGACGACGCCTCCGGTCGCATCGCGTTCTACATGAACGATACGATCCGCTCGGTTCTCCGCCGCCAGATGCAGAACAAGGACAACGCTTTCCTGACCTGGAGCGAAATTGCCGGCCGCAAGGTTCTGTCCTACGGCGACACTCCGATCCACAAGCTTGGCAACGACGTGATTGGCAACACCGGCAATGTCATTGCGTTCTCTTAAAGGAGGTGATCCAAATGGCCTGTTTTGATCTTGAAATGCAGCTCTGTGCTGCAAAGAGCATTGCCACTGCCATCACGTCGGATGCCTACGACTTCGGCCAGCCTGCTCCGAACTCGGGTGCTTGGGCTGATCCGATCTATCTCGTGATTCATCCGACAGTTGCTGGCACTGGCACTGAGGCAGCAACCAATGGCGTGACGTTTTCGATTGATGATTCTGATGACGGCTCCGATTTCACGTCGATCCTGACTCTGCCTGCAATGGCTGGCGCAGACGTTAAGGAAGACATCGTGATTCCGCTGCCGGTGAAGCATCGCCAGCACGTGCGCTTGTCGTCTACCGTCAAGGGCACCATTACCGGCACGATCGACGCCTACCTGACGACTTCGTTCGGTCTCCCGAACCAGTACAAGAAGGTTGGCATCGACATCGTTCCGACTGTTGACTAAGGCCTCCGGCTAGAGTCTTTTTCATGGAAAGGGGGTGGCAACATCCCCTTTTTTCGTAATGGCAACCGAAGTAGATATTTGCAACCTTGCCCTTTCGCTCTTGGGTGAAAAAGCAGACGTGGTGTCCGTCAATCCTTCTGACGGTTCTGAGAACGCCGGGTTATGCAATCGGTGGTTCCCGATGGCAAAACGACGCATCTTCGAAGATGCAGACTGGGGCTTTGCGCAGCGTCGTGTGCGCTTGTCGGAACTTGCGAACGTCGATCCGAAGATTTACGGGGCAGCGAAGGTGTATGCCTTCCCGTCCGATGCTGTCCGGATCATTGGTCTTTATGAAGTTTTGGACGAAAAGACGAATCAGGCTGAGTTCTCAATTGATCCGGATGATGCTCGCCGGTTTGATGACGAGATTGAGATTCCGCGCAGCCAGTGGCGCGTTGAGTACAACACGGCCAACTCCAACCGCATGATCATCACGAACGTTGAGAAAGCTGTGGCGCACTACACGGCTTATATCGACTCCGTTGCTCTCTACCCGACCTATTTCACAGAAGCCTTGGTGCTACTGCTCGCCGCCTATCTTGTCGGACCGATCAAGCGTCAGAGTTCAGCCTCGACCGAGGCCACAAATTTGATGAAGCAGTATCAGCAGGCTTTGTCTGTTGCCAAGACGATCGACGGCCAGGCGATGGTTCGGCAAAAGATGCTGCGGGTTCCGTCCAAAATCTCCAGCCGGTGGGTGTGAACATGGCACAGATTCGTCTTTATCAGCAATCTTTCAACGGTGGCGAAATTTCGGAATCGATGTTCTCGCGCGTCACGGATTCCAAGTATCAGTCGGGTTTGGCCAAGTGCCGAAACTTCTTGGTGGAGCCGCAAGGCCCGATCGTATCCCGGCCGGGTTTTCAGCGCGTTCTCGAGGTCAAAGACACGACCAAGCCGCCTCGCTTGTTGAATTTCACATTCTCGGCCGACCAGACGATGGTTCTGGAAGTTGGTGAGAAGTACATTCGATTTCACACACAGGGGCAAACGCTCCTGGAAGACGATGTCCAACCCTACGAAATCGAAACTCCCTATTTGATTGATGACGTTTGGGGCATCCACTTTGTGCAGTCCGCAGACGTCGTGACTTTGGTTCATCCGTCCTACGAGCCCAAAGAGCTGCGGCGTTACGGAGCGACCGACTGGAGGTTGGTGACGATCGAGTTCACCTCCGAACTGTCTGCTCCCACGGGACTCACAGTTGAACAGACAATCAACGATTCAGTTTCCAACAAGGAAGACTACACGCGAGAGTACGCGGTAACGGCTCTTCTAAAGGACGGCACGCAAGAGTCTGAGAAAAGTGAATCCGTTTCGATCGAATGTAATCCGTATGGTGACGGCGCCTACAACACCATCACGTGGGAAGCAGTTCCGAAAGCGGAGCTTTATCGTGTCTATCGAAACCAAGGCGGCGTGTGGTGCTACATCGGGCAAACTGATCAGACAAGCATCGTTGACGAAAACATTGATCCGGACGCGTCGATCACGCCTCCGATCTACGACGATCCGTTCTATCAATCCGGCGGCATCGTATCGGCTACAGTCACAAATGGCGGTACGGGCTACGGCACAGCCGGGCAGATCGTCGGGTACGAAACGACAGGATCGATCAGTGGTGGCTCGCAGGTTACGCTTCCAATAACGTTTGACGGATTTATTGTAAGCGTTGCTGATTATGCAGAAGTTGTAGGAACCGGGTCCGGAGCAGTAGTGAAAACGATCTGGAATAGGATTAATAAAGGTAAAGTCACGATAACGGGCTTTGAGATTGTTTCACCGGGTAATGGCTACGGGGTGTCCGAAACAACTATTCGAGTTAGGCGTAGCGAGTCTGTAGTGTACACGTTTCCGGCAATCGTCCGTGGTCTGCCTCTTGTCAAGGTGACTGATACGACAGGGAGCGGCGCGGAACTCAAGGCAATTGTCCAAGATGGTGCAGTCACAGGCATTACTGTGGTCCGAGGAGGCAAGGGCTATATCAATCCGACACTCACAATCGAGCCGAACGGTTCCGGCGGTTCAGGTGCCACTGCAGAGGCATCTCTTGGTCTGGCAGGTGACTTCCCTGGAGCTGTGTCCTACTTTGAAGGTCGTCGTTGGTTTGGCGGAACTTACAACCGCCCGAACTGGCTGTGGGCGACGAAGTCCGGCACCGAGTCCAACATGGGCTATTCGCTTCCAAGTCAGGACGATGATCGCATTGCCGCTGCCGTTGTGGCCCGCAATGCCGATCGCATCGAGCACATCATTCCGCTGGCGCGCATGATCTTTCTGACGGCTTCGGCCGAGTGGCTTGCCACGACGAAGAACAGCGACGTGATCACGCAAAAGTCGCTGTCAGTGTCCGCGCAATCGTACTTTGGTGCCAACAATGTGCAGCCGGTGATTGTGGGCTCGACGCTCATCTATGCGGCATCCCGCGGCGGACACTTGCGTGAATGCGGTTATTCATACGAGGCCGGCGGCTATGTAACGGCGGACATCTGCCTGCGTGCTCCGCATCTTTTCGACACTCTCGAAGTCAAGGATTTGTCCTTCGGCAAAGCGCCTTTCCCGACCGTTTGGGCCGTCTCCTCGGACGGCAGACTTATCGCTTTGACATACGTTCCGGAACAGCAGGTAGGTGCTTTCAGCACGGTCGAAACAGCCGGTGAGTTTTTGAGTTGCACGGTCGTGGCCGAAGGCGACGAAGACATCCTGTATGCCGTGGTTCGCCGAAACATCAACGGGCAGGAAAAGGTCTTCGTTGAGCGTATGCACGAACGCCAGTACACAAATCTTGCGGACTGCGTCTATCTGGATTGCTCTGGAACGTATCGAGGCGAGCCCAAGACTGAAATCTCGGGGCTCACGTGGCTCGAAGGTATGGAAGTGTCGATTCTGGCCGATGGTTCGGTTGAACCTTCTCAGATTGTGACAAACGGCAAGATCGTGCTTGATGAACCCGCAAGCGTGGTTCACGTTGGTTTGCCATACTCATGCGACGCTCAGACGCTGCCGCTTGCTATGGCTCTGCAAGACGGCTCCTACGGTACGACTCATCGGAAAAACGTCATCTCGATGATTTTCCGCGTGGTGAACTCTTCCGGACTGAAGGCAGGTCCGTCGTTCGACGATCTCACCGAATACCCTGCTCGAGCAATGGAACCGCCCGGAACGCCTCCGCAGCCGATCACGGACGAAATCGAGGTGCGTGTCACTGCGGCATGGGCCAATTCCGGTCAGACTTGCATCCGTCAGGATCAGCCTTTGCCGGCTAAGGTTATCGGCCTGACAACCAAGGTCGAACTCGTCTAGTAAGTGCGCGTGAGCGCATGATGTGATCTGACAATACCTCCCGATAATGGGAGGTTTTATGCCTTGGAATTCAGGTCAATCATTTGGATACGGAAGTCTCGTCGGCATGGGCGTGGCTTCCGTCATCAATGCCTTTGGCTCAATCGGGATCACGAATAAGAGCAATGCCATTGCGCAATCGCAGGCCAATATCGCTCGAATCAATGCGCAGCTGATGGAGTTCAACGCCGAGCAACGGTTGCGCTCCGCTGAAAAAGATCAGGTGCGGCTCACGATGCAGGCCGGTCAGGTCAAGGGCAGCCAGAAGGCTGCTATTGCCGCCAACGGTCTTGCGACAAACGCCGGCAGCGCAGTTGAGGTTTTGGCCTCGACAGACATCATCAAAGAGATCGACTCCAACCAGATCAAAGAGAACGCCGTGCGCGATGCCTGGGGCATGCGTATGCAAGCCGCCACTTACCAGGGGCAGGCTTTGCAGTATGAGGCCCAAAAGCAGAGTCCGGGGCTTGTCTTTGGCACCACTCTTCTGCAGGGCGCATCTCAGATCGCCAACCGCTACATGGTCTATGACGCGATGGGCCTTTTTGATTCGAATACGAGTGCCCCGCAGGCGACTGGCATCGGTTCTGATGCGTATGCACAGACGCCTCGTCCGCGTTGGGGCGTTCGCAACGGCATGTTGTCCTTCGGCTAAAGGAGAAAGCAAATGCCTATTGTCCCTACGTTCCAAGGCGGTGTGCCGCAGGTGCGCGATAACGGCGGCTCGGGTTTTGTCCCAGCTCGTGCGCCGGCAGTCAATGTCGATGCTTACGGACGCATGATGCGGCAGGCGATGCGGCCTGTTGAGGAATGGTCGAACTCGCTTACAGAAGCTTTGCGTATTGAGCACCAGCGCACGGTTAAAGCCGAGTCGGACGATGGCGAGCGCCAGGTGATCGACGCTATCAACGCCCGCATGAGCGGTGAAAATGGATACCTCACGCTTCAGGGTAAGAATGCGAAAGATGCCTTCCAAGGTACTGTCGAAGGCATGACTGCGGACGTTGACAAGATCGTCGGCAGCCTGCAGCCGCAGGTGCGCGAAGTCATCGGCAGCAGAATCCAGGACCGCTTGAGCTCGGCCGTTGAGCAGGCTCGGCGGTGGAATGGCCAGCAGACTCGGGCGTATCACATGCAGAGTTCTGAGGCGCGTGTGCAATCTCTGATGACGGACGCCGACAACCACTATGCTGAAACGGGCTACCTGCAAAAGACTTGGGGCTCGATCACGCAGGAAATCGACTATCAGGCTGCGATGCTTGGCTTGCCTGCGGAACAGGTGAAGCTTCTCAAAGACAAGTCCTATGACTTATTCACGGCCCGACGCTTTGAGGCATGGGGCTCCGACAATCCCGTTCTGGCTCTTCAGGTTTTCAAGTCTCAACGCCCAAAGGTGAGCGCCGACATTGCGGACAAGATCGAATCTGGTCTTTTCAGCAAGAGCCGCGACACTCTGGCCTTGAGTCTTGCACAGCGTCCGATCACGTTCGACGAAGACGGAAACATCAAAAACCTCGCATGGATGGATGATCCGGGTGCGGCCACTGGCGATCCTTTTATCGATTCACTCAAAACCGACGAGCGTCTTTCGGTTGTTCTGCGTGCTCGCCAGCTGCGCAGCCAGATGATCCAGATGCGCAACGATGGCTTCAAGCGCGAGGTGATGAACAACTTGGCCGAGACGCTGATGGGAAACAATCCGGAGCCGCTCTCGCAGGATCAGTTCGTGGAAGCCTATGGCCCCAAGCGCGGAGCAAAAGAGTTCGAGCAGTATCAGCTTGATCGCACGGAAAATCAGTTCCGGAACGATGCCAAGTTTATGAGCGATGCTGATTTGATGCTGATGCTCAAGGCGGCCAAGCCTAAGCAGGGCTCCGACAACTTCGCCTCGGAAATGAAGTCCTGGGCGTCAATGCAAAAGGCGGCACAGACGATTGCGACGGAGCGCCGCAAAGACAAGATCGGCTTCGCTCTCACGAATGGATACGGTGGCTATCAACCGCTCAACTGGGGAAGCCAGGACCAGGTTCGGTCTCAGCTCGAATTCCGCGCACAGGAAATGAGCACGCTTGTCGAACGGTGGGGCGGAGACAAGGAACTCTTCAGCAGCCAAGAAGCCTCTGATTTGGTGAAGACGCTAGACAACGGCAGCGTGGATGAACGCGTGGCGCTCCTTCGGACGATTGCTGATTCTGTTGGCGATGCCGGCATTGAGGTGATGACGCGACAGCTCAAAAAGGGCGCGTCCAATTACGCGGTTGCGGCAAGTGCAATGGACGAGTTTCCGGATGGCGCGGGCGTGTCGTTGGGTGAAATGTACTTGCGCGGTAAAGATGCCGTGGATCAGAAACGTGTTCGCCTAGATGAAACGGCCGTGCTGGGGATTCAGGCGCAGACCTTTAACGCACTAGGGGCTTCGGAGGACGCTGACGCCGTCTTTGACGATCCGCAGGTTCTCGATGCCACGATGGAATTGGTCACTGGGGTTGCCGGCTACAAAGCTTTGAGCGGCGGCAACGTGAACGACGCTATCGAGTCTTCTGTCGGAAAGATTGAAAACCACAACGGCAAAAAGATCGTGATGCCGCGTTCCACGAACGGATGGTTTGGTGACGATTTCGACGATCTGATCGTGAAGAAAAGCGCAGAAGTTCGGAAAGGCAAGAGTTCCTACTACGTGGGCGGCGTTGCCTACTCTGCCGAAAAGCTTGCGAGCGAACTCCCCAAGATGAAACTGCAGACATACGGACGCCTGCCTGATGGTGGTGTGTCTTACCTTGTGCTACGCAACGGGCAGACGGTGATGAATGCCAAGACAAACGAACCGCTGATTTTGGAGGTTTCCGGACGATGATCTTCCAAAACATCTTTGAGCCGGTCAGAAAAGTTGACGCTCCCGAAGAACTCCGCCCGGAGACTGACCTGCCGCCGCTTGAAATGCCCGAGCCGAACTTTTTTGACGGCATGGGCGACACATGGAAGGCAATCCCGAATGCTGTTTTGGATACGGCGAGTTCCGCTATTACGGGACTCCGGCAGATTCCGCTTGAAAACTTCACAACGCAGCCGGAAGTCCGCGAGTGGGTACGACGCCAGCGCGAAGAAGTGATGCCGGAAAATGCTCGGCGCATTCGTGAGATTGCGAAGCAGGAATACGAGCTCGATCCACAGACGTCCGGCACCGCGGCACAGATCGTTTATGGCCTCGGTGAAATGATCCCGAAGGCGGTTCTGTACGGTAGCGTTGCGGGACCGGCAGGCGGCGCTCTACTCTTTGGCGCGGACGTTGGCGTCAACCGCACGCAAACCCTTTTGGATGAAGGAGTCGATGAACAGACGGCAATCAATGCCGGCATGCTGACATTCGCCGCGAATGCCATTGGGCTGAAGTTGCCTGCGGCCTTCGCTACAGGAAGCCGCCTCACGTCTGCGGCCATCGGTGCGGGTGCAAACGTTGGGCTCAACGTGGCCGAAGTTCAGGGAGTCCACTGGATTCTTGAGAATCAGAACTACGACGAGCTCGCTAAGAACTACGAGCTGAACTTTGCTGACAACGCTGTAGCAGCAGGCCTGGGCGCGGCCTTCGGTGCGGCTTTCTGGCGACCGACGACTCGCGTGCGTTTTGAGCAGGAGCGCAAGGCTTTGTCCGAACGATTCGCTACCGAGCTCGAACGCACGGGCAAATTCACTCCGCAGCAGATAACGGCGCAGGCCAATCTGAACGCGTCTGTCGTCACTAGTGCGGCATCGCGCTGGGGCTTGACGCCAGAACAGGTGTCGAGAGTGGCGCCGCGCGTGCGAGTCGATAGTGCGGCCACTGCTGACGGGTTCGATATGCCCGTCACTCAGGGTGTTGAGTGGCACATGGGACCGTCTAAAGCAATCAAACCTGATGACTCATTAACAATCATTCGAATTGATCAGCCGCCCCTGTCTCGAGAGGAGGCCATTTCTTTCGCGGAATCTACCCTAAGAAAAGGTGTAACCAATAAAAACACGGGTTTTGTACTGACTGCTACGCGCAGTGATATGAAAAAGGCGGCAGGACGGCGAGGATATTTCAAAGAAAGAGTTTTTACTTCTGTCGCACGCGATATTGCCAAGATCGTCGAAGAAGCTGTTTTAGTCGAAAGTCACGTTGACAATGTGCACAAAAACCCCAATGTTCAAGGGATTCACCATTTCTTTGCGCCAGTTCAATTTGATGGGAAACTTTGGAGAGTTCAGCTCTTAGTCAAGGACTTTGTAGAGCCAGGAAATGATCGCGCAGTAATTCACACGATTGATGGAATTTACATTGATGAAATGGAAACCCCGCCCGGTGGAATTAACCAATCGGAGGGCGGGGGTTCTTACGTCAGTGGGATTGCGGCCGCAGACAACCGACTAGTCCGCCTTGACACCGAGAGTAGGCCCACAGACCGTACTCTTAGTTTAACAGACTTGATTGGTGGTCGCGTTCCTTATGTGCGCGCAGATGGTCGAGGTTTGTTTGATGCGGTAGAAGAATCTTCTTTCGCCGAAAACGGTGTCTATTACGAGGCCCCTGTATTCAATCAGACGGCTTGGCACGGGTCTCAGAATCAGTTCGATCGATTCTCAACTGAGCACATTGGTGAAGGAACTGGTCGCGCTACGCATGGCTGGGGGTTGTATTTCACTAGCGACAAGAATGTTGCCGAAGGCTACCGAGACATGACCGGACCGGACGGCAAAGTCTACAAGGCCGAAGTGCCGGACAACAATGTCCTGCTTGACGCGAATGAATCTTATGCCGAACAGCCTAGCGAGGTTCGAGAGGCTTTGGCTCGGCTATACAAGGATGAATACGACACGGAACCTCCTCCCGATCATTGGACTGGACGAGAAATCTACCAGGACATTATTTTGCGTGAAGAAGGCTATTCGGATCCCGAGTCAATTCCTGACGACTATATGCTGGATATGGAATTCGACGATCTTGCCGGCAATTCTCGGTTGGCATCTGAAAAGTTGAATTCCATTGGCGTGAAGGGTGTGAAATTCCTTGGCGACGATGACGATACAGGCTTTGTTGTCTTCGATGACCAGGCAATCAAAATCCTCGACTTCTATCAGCGTCAAGGCGGCGAATCTTTGGGCTCCTACTCCCCGACCGAAAATCGCATCACGCTGACGTCGAACGCGAACGTTTCGACTTTCTCGCACGAAATCGGCCATTGGTATCTGCACAATTTGATGCTGTCCTCGCAGTTCGAGGAAGCGGCGGGAAATGTGAAGCAGGACGTCGATGTTCTGCTGAAGGCTTTTGGCATCAATTCAGTCGACGACTGGAATGCCCTCGGCGTCAATGGCCAGCGCAAGTACCACGAGCGCTTTGCCTCGTGGGTTGAGCAGTACCTGTCCGAGGGAAAGTCTCCGTCGCCTTCCTTGGCGAGCTTCTTCAAGCGCTTTGGCGAATGGCTCAAGGACGTGTACGAGCACTTCAGTGATGCGGTCGGAGGCCGTTATCAGGCAGAGTTTGGTGAAGAGCTGCCGCCCTTGTCGGCTGAAGTCCGCAAGGTTCTTGATCGCATGTACACGGACGAGTTCGGCTCCAAAACGGTGCGTCCGGACAAAACGCAGGTCGCGGCCGCTCGCGCAGTGCAAGTCGAAGAGACGAACCGCGAAAAGCGCAACCGTATCCTGGCGACCGATTCCGAAGACGACTACAGCAAGGCTGTGGCAGCACAGCGCAAGGCGGCCAGTGATCTGAACTCCGGAACGCCTATCGACGTGAGCCAGCAGATGCGCGGAGCCTCGCTTAACGAACAGGTGTTGGGGGCAGAACAGAAGAAGTTCGCGCGCGAAGTAATGTCCGGGGACGGGCGCACGGCCGTGGTACTTCAGAACAGGGACCGCAGCAATGTGGTGTCGGTTGGCCAAATGAACAGCATCGCCTCTGATCCGCAATACGGGTTGCTCAGTTTCTCGCGCAATACGGCAAGTGGCGCCCCGATTGTCTCCTACGGCGCGCTCCCGGATGATGCATATCTTGGCGTGCGCGACTACGTGATTGATTCGGGCGAGCAGGTGCCTGTGCAGTACGCCGTTGTTGAGGCCGATACGGTGCAGACGTCAAATCGCTTTGATGGCAGCCAGAATCCTGACTATGGTAACGCATCTCTGATGAATGTCGTGGCCGGCAATGGTCGCCTCACGGGCCTCACTGAAGCGTACCGCCGTGGCACAGCGCAACAGTACCGTGAAGCGCTCATGGCTGATACGCAGCACGGCGTCGATCCTGCTGTGATCGCGTCCATGCAGCACCCGGTGCTCGTTCGATATATGCCGCAGGAAAAAGTCTCGACTGGCTTTGTGAGCCGCTCAAATTCCGATCAGGTGATGGCGCGAAGCAATGTTGAGATTGCGGCCGAAGACGCGCCGCGTATCCGAGAGAATGCTTCGCTGTATCGCTTTGACGAAGAAGGAATGCCCACAGCTGAAACCGTGCGTCAATTCCTTATCGACATTGGTGAACCGAACGCTCTAGGACGTCTTATCAACAGTAGCGGAGCCCCAACGCCTGAGGCTATCCGACGCATTCAGACGGCCGTGTTCCATGAGGCGTATCAGAACGACGTTTTGACGGAATTGTTCTCTTCGACAACGGACGCCAATATCAAGCGCATTCTGACGGCAATGGCCGCCTTCGCGCCTCGCATCATTGAAATGCGCACTGCCGGCATCGACCTCGCTCGAGGGATTGTTGAGGCCGCAAACGCCGTTCGTATGGCGCGCGAAGAAGGACGTTCCTTGCAAGACTTGGTGAGCCAGCTCTCGTTCCTGGACGACCCGACGACCACGCCTTTCATCGAACTCTTGGCTCGCAATGCGAACTCGGCAGCCGCAATCGGCCGCATTCTCGACCCTCTGGCAGATTGGACGGTGAACGCTATGCGCGCAGCTGACGGCGGCCTCTTCGGGGATGAGAACGTTGTCCGGACGGACGTGGCTGACGTGCTTGGTCAGATGCGCCGTATTGAAAACGAACAGCGTGTTGCTGCAGGTCAGGAGCCGCTTCCGGAACTGGACGTCGAGGCAATTCGCGCATCTATTCAAAACCTGCAGACACAGCTCGATGAGATCGCCGCGCAGGCTCCGGCTCAGGTTGACGTCCCCGCTCAGGCCGAACCGAATCCACAGCAGGTGCAGGCAACCGTGCGCGAAGGTGTGGCAAACGACCCGGACGCTATCCGGATGCAAGAGCTTGCCTCACAACAACCCGAGCAGACGTTCCTGTTCGAGGATGAAGATGGCCAAACGGTCGAATTGCGATTTGACGAGGTTGAATCGGAAATGCAGCGCATTGAGAACGAAGGAAAAACGGAGGCTTCCGGTATTGCCCAGGCGGCCATTTGCATCATGAGAAACGACGGAGCACAGTGAAATGGCAAAGGAAATGCGACAGGAATGTCTTGACCAAGTTGGCCAAATTCTCGGTCGACGTGTGACGCCTTCGGAGGGGCGTGAGATTTTGCAGGCTGTGCGCTCGACGATGGCCACCTTGAGCCGAACCGATCCGGATGCCTGGGCAAAGATGACAATTGACGATCGCGTCTCGGCTGCCGCAGATCAACTGGCAAAGCAGATCGAAGAACGTTCGCAACGTCGTGCGATAAACCTTCGCAAGCAAGCTTTGGCACAGGATCGTCTGCTGCACAAAATGGAGCGGCTGGAGGTTGAAGAGGATTTGCACGCCTACTCTGCTGTGGCCAAACTCCTGCAGGAAACCTACGGATACGCCAAAGGTGTGACGAATGAATACTTGTCTTCAATGCTTGATACGATCAACGGCATTCGATCATCGTGGCTCGGATTTGTTGAGAATGCTGAAGACGTGCGCGATTTTGTCTATGAGGCGTTTGGGCAAGCGACTGGCAACGAGCGTGCGGCCAAGGCATGGGAAGCTTTTTCAGCTACGGCCGAAAATATGCGTCAGCGTGCGGTCGCCGCCGGTGCTGACATTGGACGTCTCGACTATGGATATATTCCGCAGTCTCACGATTCTTGGAAGGTGCGCAAGGCAGCGAAGATTCTGACGGGCAACAAAAACGGCGACAGTAAGGAAGCCTGGACCAATTTCATCCTGCCGCTTCTGGATCGTAGCCGCTATGTGGATGATGCAGGCGAACGCATGAGTGACGCGGATTTGCGAGAGCTTTTGTCCGGTGCATACGACGACATCATCACGGAAGTCCGGATGCCGACCTGTTTGAGATTCAATCGAATCAGCCGAAACTTGTCTCGAACCGATTCAAAAAGTACCACCACCGAACCATTCACTTTGCCGACGCTGACAGTTATCTGAAGTACGAGGCGCAGTTCGGAAACGGAAGCCTTACGGGTGCCTTGACGGGGCACGTGGCCAAAATGGCCAACGACATTGCAATCCTCGAAAAGATGGGGCCGAAACCGAAGGCAACCTATCAGATGCTCAAGTACGTGGCCGATCGTATTGCAGAGAACGCACAAGCGTCCGAGTCGAAGTGGGCACTGCTGACAAAGTATTCCGACTGGCAAGGTCTGACGGATGCGAGCATTGACGATATGTGGAATGTGCTTACCGGTATTGCAAACCGTGCGGCATTGAACCGTGAAGGTGTGGCCGGTTTCATGCAAGGCTGGCGCAATCTTGAAATGGCAGGCAAGCTTGGCAAAGCGTTCATCACGTCCTTCTCGGACATACCGTCCTACTTCGTGGCCACAAAATTCAATCGGATGCCTTTGCTTCAGGGCGCAAAGTTCTTCATTGCGGCATACGGTAGCGACTGGAAAGAGTACGCAGCACGTGCCGGCATCATCGCTGAAAACTTGACGTCGGACTTCAATCGCTGGTCGGTTGACAGCATTGGTCAGGGCTGGACGGCAAAACTTGCCAACGCATCGATGCGCGCGTCTTTGCTGAACGCTTTCACGGATGGGACGAGACGAGCCTTCTCGCTCAACATGATGGCGTCGATGGCCAAACTCGTGAAGAAGAATTGGGACGAGCTGGACAATTACGACCGTGCGCGTTTGCAGGATGCCGGCATCACGGAAGCCGATTGGGAGGTGTTTCAGACCGCTCAAACGGAAACGTACAAGGGCATTGAATTCCTGACGATCAACAACCTGCAGGCCATTCCTACTCAAGGTCTAACGGCAGGACAAGTCCGAGCGATTCGTGAGGCGCCAGCCAAGCTTCTGGGGCTAATCATCCAAGAGTCTGAAATGGCTTCTCTTGGTCCCGATCTGGTGACACGTGCGGAAACGACTCGTGGGGCACAGCGCGGCACAATGAAAGGCGAATTAGCCAGAGCGTTTTTCCTTTTCAAGAGTTTCCCGCTGGCGATGATGGAACGCCACTTCCGGCGCGCCAGTTTCTTGGCACGCCATGGCAATGCTCCTGACAAGGTGTCTTATGCTGCGGGGATGCTAGTCGTTACGACTATCTTCGGCGCGATTTCTCTTCAGGTGCAGAACCTGCTCAATGGCAAGGATTTGCAGGATGCCGAATCTCGTGAGTTCTGGCTGCACGCCTTCACGAAGGGCGGCGGCCTTGGATTCTTGGGCGACTTTATCGCAAACGGCTTATCCGAAGACGCCCGTTATGGTGCTTGGTCGGGACTGACGAATTTCGCTGGCCCCATTGTCGGGACAACCATCGAAGGAATCGACTTGGTCACGGCCACGGCCGGCAATGCGTTGTATGACCGAGAAACTCGCCCGGGAGCTCGAGCCGTTAGACTCGTCCGCTCGCACATGCCCTTTGTCAATCTGTGGTACACGGGAACGGCAATCGATCGCGCTGTGATGAACGACTTGCAAGAGTACCTTTCACCCGGATACAACCAAAGAATGGAAAGCCGCATGATGCGCTCTTGGGGTCAAGGCTATTGGTG
>ENA-UEYI01001147-UEYI01001147.1-human-gut-metagenome-genome-assembly--contig:-NODE-1147-length-23777-cov-135.545190_pt1 | contig 23777 bp, 13 predicted proteins | sample MGYA00242900_ERZ507916 | MGnify/ENA primary metagenome ERZ507916 (study PRJEB26167, sample SAMN06115521) | human gut metagenome | host: Homo sapiens | place: China:Chongqing | collected 2015-09-02...
ATCGTGCTGTATGTGATACAACAAAGATACAATTATTTTTAGTTTTATGCAATATTTAGATGTTACAATATACTAGGACATCGGAACTAAATCCCATGAAACGCACCCCCGGAGCCTTGACCAATCACGACGGCCGCATTTTCTCCATATAATGCCACCGTCGTATGCGTTTTTGTCTTTGACAAGAGCAAAACCATCCATTTATGCTCCTTTGATCGTTCCAGAATCCTTCCTCGCGCCACTCCAAGACGACACTCCAGGGCAACCGTCATCTCGGTGACGATGAAATAGCGTTCCCACATTCCTCGCGCCACTCCAAGACGACACTCCAGGGCAACGCTTTTGGCACTTATCGTCGCCCGAGAGTGCAGCGAGGCACGCTTGGGCGACACTTTCGTACCATTTTGCCGCTCGGTGGTGCAGGGCAGAATTACGTAAGTAAGGATGACGGGACTCTTCGGTGACAACACACGCTCTTCGTCGCCCAGAAGCACAGCGGCAGACCCTCCCGTGAGCAGAACACGCCGTCTCGCTCACGAGACATCCTTGGCAGACTCTCCCGTGAGCAGAATGCGCCGTCTCGCTCACGAGACATCCTTGGCAGACTCTCCCGTGAGCAGAATGCGCCGTCTCGCTCACGAGACAACCTCGGCAGACTCTCCCGTGAGCAGATCGCGCCGTTTCGCTCACGAGACGACCTCGGAAGACCCTTTCGTGAGCAGATTGCGCCGTCTCGCTCACGAGACATCCTCGGAAGACCCTTCCGTGAGCAGATCGCGCCGTCTCGCTCACGAGACAACCTCGGCAGACCCTTCCGTGAGCAGAATGCGCCGTCTCGCTCACGAGGCATCCTTGGCAGACCTTTTCGTGAGCAGAATGCGCCGTCTCGCTCACGAGACATCCTTGGCAGACCATTCCGTGAGCAGATCGCGCCGTCTCGCTCACGAGACATCCTTGGCAGACCATTCCGTGAGCAGATCGCGCCGTCTCGCTCACGAGACAAGCTCGGAAGACCTTTTCGTGAGCAAATCGCACTGTTTCGCTCACGAGACAACCTTGGCAGACTCTTTCGTAAGCAGAATGCGCCGTCTCGCTCACGAGACAACCTCGGCAGACCTTTTCGTGAGCAGAATGCTCCGTCTCGCTCACGAGACAACCTCGGAAGACCCTCCCGTGAGCAGAATGCGCCGTCTCGCTCACGAGACGACCTTGGCAGACTCTTTCGTGAGCAGAATGCGCCGTCTCACTCACGAGACAACCTCGGAGCTGTCGTGCGCTACGGGAACTCTATGGAAACTCTACGGGGACTCTACGGGCGCTCCTCGATGCCGCCGAGGTTCGACCAGAGCCAGTGGGACTCGTAATAGGACTTAGTGCCTTTAGGAACCGTCACCTTGACGGCTGAGCAGTCTGTGCCGTTAAAGAAAAAAGATGACATTTTTGTTGTTATCTCGTCAACATCCTCCTTGGTCTTCCGGTTCAGTTCAAGTACCAAAGGAGTTTTGCATGACACAAATGTGTAGATGTCTATGGATTTGACAGACTCAGGGATAACTATCTTATCAACATTTGTTCGACGAATAGAAGAGTACCCAATCTTCGTAGTGCCTTCCTTTATCACCACCGTACCGGTCTTCTTTTCAGGAATCCAACTCAGAATCTCTCTCTCTGTCCGACCCACGTGCATATACAAAGCCTTGTCATACAGATAGCAGTAGTTCTCTTGACCTTCCCTCGGCGCGGTTGTGATAATCTCAAGTTTAGAACAAGCTTCAAACACCGGATTTGAATCATCAATATTTTCTAACGTGGAAGGTAAAATAACACGTTCAAGATTCCCGCTATAATAGAAAGCATAGGCTCCGATCTTATATATCCCCTCCGAGATAGTGACTTTCCTTAGGTCATCGCACCCTTCAAAGGCCCTATTCCCGACCCCTTTGACGGTATAGGTAATCCCGTCATACTCAACCGTACCGGGAACCACGACATCTCCCGAATACTTGCCTCCGCCCGGGTTACCGGTCACCTCGACGAAATCCATAGAGTAACCTTTGGCGGTCTTGTAGAACAGGCCGCCAACCTCGAACCCGGAAGAGAATTCTTTCACGGTGACGGTGCAGCCTGACCTGAAGCCGCCGTCCTCGGTGACCGCGCTGACCTTGGCCACACCCGCCGAAACGGCTCTCACGTTGCCGTCGGAATCGACCGTGGCCACGGACGGGTTATCCGACTCCCACCTCACATTGCGGTTAGTGGCATTGGACGGGGCGACCGTGCAGGTAAGTTTGGTTGTGCCGTTCGCGCCGATCGTCACGGACCACGGCTTGACATCCACACCTGTCACCGGAACCACCTTGGCCTTCACCGTCACCTTGCAGGTCGCCGTCTTCCCGCCGTCCTCGGTCGTCACCGTGACCACAGCCTCGCCGGCCTTAACGGCAGTAACCTTGCCGGCGCCGTCAACTGTGGCGATCTCCGTCTTGTCCGAACTCCACGTCACCTTCCTGTTGTCCGCGTTGTCGGGCCTCACCGTGGCGGTCAACGTCTCCGTCTCACCCTCGGTCAGGGTCAGCTCCGTCTTGTCCAGAGTGACCTCCGTCACGCCTATCGCCTTGGCCTTCACCGTCACAGCGCAGGTGCCGGACTTGCCCTCCGCCGTCGCGGTGACGGTCGCAGTGCCGGGTCTGAGGCCATGGACGGTGCCGGCCTTGTCAACAGTGGCGACGCTCCGGTCGGACGACGACCACGCCACGGCCCTGTCGGACGCGGCTTCGGGAGAGACACTGGCGGACAGCACCGCAGATTCGCCCTCTATGATCTCTATCCGGGACGGGGTGACGGCCACGGATGAGACTCCGGCCGTCTCCTCCCTCTTACCGCAGGAGGTGATGAGAAGGATGGCGGCGGCAACCGTCAGCAGCGCGCGCCGTGTGTGTAAAAACGCTCATATCGATTGATGTTTTGGTTATAGTCTCGTGAGTCCTATGAGTTCAGCGATGCTTTGGTAAATAACTTGGCGACCATCGGTCACACTTTCGGTCTGTATCCCGCTCCTGCCTTGCGTCACCGGCACGGGACGTGACTCCGTGTGGCAGGCTTCAGGACAAAAATAATAAAAATTTCCAAATATCAAACGAATATGCCGGATATAATGGCCGATATAATGGCCGCACGACCATACGACCGACCCCCCTGAACCCCTCCAACGACAGGAGCAGGGGGCGGCGCCGAGCTCTCCGGGAACGATGACGCCTGACTGTCCCGCACCCGAAGGTGACGCGCGGCACAGTCAGGCGACTCTTCAGCGCCTTCCCGTTGCCCAAGGGCGCAGGGCAGAATGAAGTATGGATGAAGGAAACCCTTCGGCAACGAAAACCACACTTATCGTCGCCCGAGGGTACAGCACGGCTCTCTTGGGCAACACTTTCGTACTTTATCGTCGTCCAAGGGTGCAGCACGGCTCTCTTGGGCAACACTTTCGTACTTTATCGTCGTCCAAGGGTGCAGCACGGCTCTCTTGGGCAACACTTTCGTACATCTTCGTCGCCCAAGGGTGCAGCACGGCTCTCTTGGGCAACACTTTCGTGCTTTATCGTCACCCGAGGGTACAGCACGGCTCTCTTGGGCAACACTTTCGTACTTTATTGTCGCCCGAGGGTGCAGCACGGCTCCCTTGGGCAACACTTTCGTACTTTATCATCGCCCGAGGGTGCAGCACGGCTCCCTTGGGCAACACTTTCGTACTTTATCTGCAGCACGGCTCCCTTGGGCAACACTTTCGTACTTTTTCGTCGCTCGAGGGTGCAGCACGGCACGCTTGAGCGACACTTTCGTACATCTTCGTTGCCCGAGGGTGCAGCACGGCACGCTTGAGCGACACCTCCGCGCGTTTCCGCCGCCCGAAGGTACTGGGCAAAAGACGTAAGGTTGAATCTGACAAAAAAAGAAGAAGTCTCCCAAAAAACGAGGGAGACTTCGGTCGGGTGCCCAAAGCCGGGCTCGAACCGGCACGTCTTTAAGGGACATTGGATTTTGAGTCCAACGCGTCTACCAATTCCGCCATTCGGGCATATTCAGGCAGTAGACTTTCCTTTGGAAACTTCGCACTTCCGCTGCACTTCCGCTTCCATAAGGATTGCAAAGTTATTGATTTTCCTCCGATATTCCAAAACATTCAACAAAAAGCTTATGCGAAAAAACGCGTAATCCCTCTTGTCCGGCAAAAAGCACTTATACCGGATAAGTAACCTTCAATCAATAAGCCGCATCATATTAAGGAATCTTTTCGGTCTATTTATCTTTTTTCATCAGTCATGTGCCACCGGCACACTTCTTCTTCGAAAAAGATCTATCCTCGAAAATCTTCTCTTAGAAACAGTTTTGAATTGTTTGTTTGAAGGTTAAGAGCAAGCTCCCCCCCCCCAGACTGTCTGAAAAGTCTCGACGAGAGCAGAAAAGTCCGTACCCCACTACAGGGGCGACAACGAATTTTCAATCCTCGGAGGTGGTAATTATACTTTTAAGACAGTCTCCCCCTGCTGCCCACCTCGACAACCCGAACAAGTTCGATTGCCCTCGGTTCGGGCGCTGGGTTGAGAGTGAAAAACTTCAGGTTCGACCGCTTCTTCCTGGGTTGAGAGTGAAAAACTTCAGGTTCGACCGCTTCTTCCAAGGAAGATAGGGAGCGGTGCCGTCTGACTGAAGAAGCGGGAATAAAATGAAGATTTTTTCACCTCAAAGAACATTTCAAACAATTCAAAACAGCTTCTTAATCTGAAGTAACTTATTATTTTCATGTTCCTAACACCGCTGTCGATGCATCTTATCCGGTGGAAAGCCGTTTGGCCGGACAAACGTAACCGTTGATGTGACTTGTCCGGCGATATGCTTGTTTGCCGGACATTTTACGGTTCAGAAGGAACGGCCTTCCTGATCAGATAGGCAAAAGGTGCCTGCGCTCTGATTCACTGCGCATCATTTTTTCTGAAAAATCGATTCGGCTTATGAGGAAAACTGATTATATTTGTACGGTTTAAGCCGACAGCCACCACAAGAGTTGTGGTTTCAGGCACGGGATCCGCGACCGTCCGACTTGCGGAAACGACATAGAGCTTTGACCCGGAAACGGGAGACGAAACATATCATATTTTACGAAATTATTAAGCTCAACAAAATGAAGCACTTTTCTTTACCAAAGGACGGTGGATTGATTGAGGAGAACCTGCCTAAGAGCATTCTCCATTCCTACGAGAAGATCACCACCGAGATTTCCGATGACGCGAACATCGGAAGCGACAAGGTGGCAGACATTATTGTCAAAGCCATCAAAGACCACGAAAGGGCGGCTCTTCCGCGTCCTTTCAAACTCGGTTTGACCACAGGAACCACACCTGTGTCCCTCTACAGCAACCTGACAGAGCAGTTCAAGGAAGGCAAGGTCTCCTTCGCCAATGTCGAGGTGTTCTCCATTGATGAATATTACCCATACGGCAGCGACTCCGTCCAGAGCCGCAACCACAGGCTCCACGCCGAATTCCTTGACAATGTGGATGTCAAAAAGGAGAACGTGCATATTCCTGACGGAACAGTCTCAAAGGAAGAGGTATCCGACTATTGCGCCGAGTTTGACAAGATCGCCAGAGGTCTCGACCTGCTTGTGATCGGTGTCGGCGAAGGCGGCCAGATCGGTTTCAACGAGGCCGGCTCGTCAGAGAAGAGCCGCACACGCACCGTTCCGCTCTCATACCAGTCCAGAAAGAGACAGGCCCGCAATTTCAACGGCGACATTTCCGTCACCCCTAAGACCGCCATCACGATGGGCATCGGCACGATGATGAGCGCCCGCAGGATCATCCTTATGGCCTGGGGCGAGGACAAGGCGGCTGTGGTAAAGAAAGTCGTGGAGGGCGGCATCGATCCGGCCTGCCCCGCCACCTGGCTTCAGGAACACGACAACATCACATTCTACACTGACGAGATGTCAGCCTCTATGCTGACCAGACTCGTCGCACCTTGGATGGTCGGTCCTTGCCAGTGGACACCGAACCTGATCCGCAAGGCCGTCGTTTGGCTCTGCCAGAAGGTTCATAAGCCAATCCTCAAGCTGAAGCAGCAGGACTATTTCGAGAACTCCCTCGGAGAGCTCATCGAACTCTACGGGCCGTTCGACAAGATCAACATAGACGTTTTCAATGACTTCCAGCACACCATCACCGGATGGCCGGGCGGAAAGCCTGACGCTGACGACACCACAAGGCCTGTCAAGTCAACACCGTTCCCTAAGAAGGTCCTGATTTTCTCCCCTCACCCGGACGATGACGTGATCTCCATGGGAGGCACATTCATCCGTCTCGTGCATCAGGGACACGACGTGCACGTGGCCTACGAGACCTCCGGTGACCTGGCAGTGCACGATGACGTTGTGCTTCAGCATATGGACGCCGCCTACCAGCTTGGATTCGGAGACAAGTTCGACGAGGTAAAGAAAATCATCGACTCAAAGAAGCCTGGTGAGCCTGAGCCTAAGGAGCTTCTCGCCATCAAGGCGGCCATCCGCCGCAGCGAGGCCAGAGGAGCGGACAGAAGCTTCGGGCTCAACGACAACACCAATGTCCACTTCCTCAACCTGCCGTTCTACGAGTCGGGCGGAGTGACGAAACTGCCTCGCACACAGAAAGACCTTGACATTATCAAGGAGCTGATCGTCAGGATCCACCCTGACCAGATCTACATGGCAGGTGACCTCGCCGACCCTCACGGAACGCACAGGGTCTGCACCGAGGCCGCCCTTGAGGCCATTGAACAGCTCAAGGAGGAAGGCAACGACTGGCTGAACGACACCACGATCTGGCTCTACAGAGGTGCCTGGATGGAGTGGGAGCTCTGGAGAGTTGACATGGCCGTTCCGCTCAGCCCTGACGAGCTCATCGAGAAGCGCCACGCCATCTTCCGCCACCTTTCCCAGAAAGACATCGTTCCGTTCCCGGGCGATGACCCGAGGGAGTTTTGGCAGAGGGCCGAGGAGCGCACACAGAACACCGCAAGGCTTTACGACGAACTCGGAATGGCTGAGTACCAGGCCATCGAGGTCTTCCTGCGGCTGAAATAACCAATCATCCATGAATATGTCACCTCACCCACGGTGACATATTCAATAAAGCAAGAAAGCAAGAATAAAGAATATTTTTTATAAACTGCATCAATCATGAAAGTAATCATCAGAGACACAAAGAAGGAAGGCTCTATCTGGGCCGCCCACCACATTGCCGCCGCCATCAAGGCAAAGGCTGAGAAGACCGACAAGCCATTCGTACTCGGACTGCCTACCGGCTCCACTCCTCTGGATGTCTATGCCGAGCTCGTCAGAATGTACGAGGCCGGAGAGATCTCCTTCAAGAATGTCATCACATTCAACATGGATGAATATGTAGGGCTTCCTGAGAGCCATCCGGAGAGCTACCACAGCTTCATGCACAAGAATCTGTTCGACAAGGTGGACGTTCCGGCCGGCAACATCCACATCCTCAACGGCAACGCTCCTGATCTCGCCAAAGAGTGCGAGGATTACGAGAAGGCCATCGTGGCTGCCGGAGGAATCGACCTGTTCCTCGGCGGAGTCGGCGAGGACGGACACCTCGCGTTCAACGAGCCGTTCTCTTCCCTCAACTCCAGGACAAGGGTCATGACCCTCACCCAGGACACTCTCGAGGTAAACTCCCGTTTCTTCGACAACGATGTGAACAAGGTTCCTAAACAGGCCATGTCAGTCGGTGTCGCCACAGTGTGTGGTGCCAAGGAGGTTCTCGTCCTCGCTTTCGGCGGCAAGAAGGCCAAGGCTGTCAAGGACGCCATCGAGGGACCTGTAAGCCACTATGTCACCCTCTCTGCCCTTCAGCTGCACGAGAATGGTGTCGTTGTGCTTGACGAGCCGGCCGCCGGTGAGCTCAAGGTCAACTCTTACCGCTATTTCAAGGCCGTTGAGGCTGCCGAGAACAAATAGTGCGTGGAGACTAACAACTTGTAAATCAGAATAATAAACATTATCCTCCCGCCATATCCGACGGGAGGATATTCATTAAAAGCCAATCAATCAGCATGTTATCCTCCACGATCATCGCGGCGCTCCTGGCCATTGGCAGCGCTTTGGAAAGCAATGGGTATGGCAATACGATAGACAGTCGCTTCGACAAGCTCAGCGACCGGACAGACAAGTACACCTTATATCAAGTCATAAGCCAACCGGACGCAGTCCCTGCCGAAGCGACCGATAACCTGGTACCAAGCCAACCGGACGCTGAGCCTGTCGAAGCGTCCTTATCTTCCAGCGAAAGTCCGGCACAGGAATATTCAGTAAAGGAACGGTGCGAGCGTTACACAATGAAAAATCAAGGACTTGAGCGGGAATATTACCTCTACCGTCCGGAAGGATTGAAGGCCGGGGCTCCTCTCGTGATAGTCCTGCACGGCTACGGCGGCTCGGCCCTCAAGGGAAAGAAAGCGATGATGGATGTCGCCGACAAGAACGGATTCGCTGTCTGCTACCCTCAGGGAATAAAGGATCCGAAAGGTAAACCGGGCTGGAATGTCCGCTACCCTTCACAGGAAGGAATGAAGACCGATGATGTTAAGTTCCTCATCGCCCTTTCCAAAGAACTCCAGAAGAGATTCGATCTCAGTCCAAAGAATACATTCCTCACCGGAATGTCCAACGGCGGCGACATCATCTACCTGATCGCGATGCGCGCTCCGAAGGCCTTCAAGGCTATGGCCTCGATCGCCGGACTGCAGTTCAACTGGATGGAGACTGAATATTCCTACAAGCATCCACTTCCTTTCATGGAGGTTCACGGCACACAGGACCACACTTCCGAATGGCTCGGCGACCCGGAGAACAAAGGTGGCTGGGGAGCGTACATTCCCGTTCCGGCGGCGGTCAGCAGAATCATCGCTGTTAACGGTTGTACCGAGGAATATGTCACCGAGCTTCCTCGCCGCGAGGGTCGTAACCAGGTCACCCTCTATCAGTTCAAGGCCGGCAGGCCGGCGGTGAAAGGCGGCAGACCCACCGAAGTCTGGCTCTACAAAGTCGAAGGCGGCAACCACTCCTGGTCCGACAAGGATATGGACACCTGCTCCGAAATCTGGCGTTTCTTCAGCCAGTGGATTGACTAAAATGGCTTAACTAAAAGCCACATCTCTGAGGCCACATCGCTCTGACGCCAGGCACAAATCCGCAATTCATTGAATGTCAGAAGGTGTAACATCACCTTTTGACATTCAATATTTTACAAAGCAGTGCCCTCCAAATCCGCCTGGCAGCATTTACAAATATATTCATTTACAATCAGTTGACAATTATACCCAAAATTTTGTGAATGTGGGGCAAAAAGGCTAACTTTGTGATAGTCTTAAAAAGAACTTGCAAAGATGTCCAATTACCGCATTTTCGTGGAGAAACACCCGGAGTTCCAGGTGGAGGCAAAGAGCCTCCTGGGGGAACTCAACGAGAACCTGCAGCTGGAGCTGAAAACGCTTCGGCTGCTTAATGTTTATGACTTGTTCGGATTCACGCCCGATCTTCTGGAGAAGAGCCGCTACAGCGTCTTCGGAGAGATTGTGACCGACTCTGTCACAGATTCGATCGATCTGGACGGAGCGAAGTACATCGCTGTCGAGTACCTGCCGGGCCAGTTCGACCAGAGGGCGGCCTCGGCTGTGGACTGCGTGCACCTGATCGACCCCACGGCGCGGATCAGCATAAAGAGTTCCAAACTTCTGATCGTGGACTCCGACGCCTCCGAGGAGACGCTTGAGAAGATCCGCCACTACTACATCAATCCGGTGGAATCCCGCGCGAAAGACCTGAGCAAACTGGCCGACACGGAACACGCGGCGGTCAAGCCGGTTCCCGTGCTGGAGGGATTCAGGAATATGAGCGGGGACGATCTGAAAGCATATTGCAAAAAGATGGGCCTTGCGATGAATGCCGACGACCTCGCCGAGGTGGTCAGCTACTTCACCAAGGAGAACAGGGATCCGAACGAGACCGAGCTCAGGATCTTGGACACCTACTGGAGCGACCACTGCCGCCACACGACATTCACGACGGAATTGGAAAGCATCGACGTGGAGGATTCCTTCATCAAGGAGGACATCGACGGGACGATGGCCCTGTACCTGAGGATGCGCTCGGAGACAGGCCGCGAGAAGAAGGGACTGAACCTGATGGATATGGCCACAATCGGGGCGAAATACCTCAGGAAGAACGGTTTGCTGGATGACTTGGAGGTCAGCGAGGAGAACAATGCGTGCAGCATATTCATAGATGTGGATGTGGACGGGCAGACCGAGAGATGGCTGCTGATGTTCAAGAACGAGACCCACAACCACCCTACGGAAATCGAGCCGTTCGGCGGGGCCGCCACCTGCCTGGGCGGAGCCATCAGGGATCCGCTCTCAGGACGCTCCTACGTCTATCAGGCAATGCGTGTCACCGGTGCCGGCGACATCTACAAACCTGTCAGCGAGACACTTCCGGGCAAGCTCCCGCAGAAGGTCATCACCAGGAAGGCCGCCCAGGGATATTCCTCCTACGGCAATCAGATCGGTCTTGCGACAACCCACGTCCGCGAGATCTACCACGAGGGCTACACGGCCAAGAGAATGGAGGTCGGAGCGGTTGTCGGAGCGGTGAAGGCCGGGGACGTGAGAAGGGAAAGCCCTAAGGCCGGGGATGTCGTGCTGATGATCGGCGGACGCACCGGACGCGACGGAATCGGCGGTGCGACAGGTTCCTCAAAGGAACACACAGAGGAGTCCCTTGAGACTTGCGGAAGTGAGGTCCAGAAGGGTAACGCTCCGGAGGAGAGAAAGTTGGAAAGGCTTTTCAGAAGGCCTGAGGTCACGAGACTGATAAAGAAATCGAATGACTTCGGAGCCGGCGGAGTGAGTGTCGCCATCGGTGAGCTTGCCGACGGGCTGGACATCTACCTTGACCGTGTTCCGGTGAAATACAGCGGAATGAACTCCACGGAACTGGCCATCAGCGAGTCCCAGGAGCGTATGGCCGTCGTAGTGGAAGCCAAGGACGAGGAGAAATTCAAGGCGCTTTGCCATTCAGAGAATATCGAGGTGACGCACGTGGCCGAGGTCACCGACACCGCCAGAATGAGGATGTTCTACGGCGACAAGGTCGTTGTGGATCTCACCAGAGCGTTCATCGACAGCGCCGGTGCGAAGCATTATTCAAAGGCCACTATCGGAGCGGTCGAGGACAGGGATCCGTTCTTCCGCGACGTTCCGGGCAAGAACCTGAAAGAGAGAATGTTCGCCAACCTGCAGGATCCGAACGTGACCTGCCAGAAAGGCCTTATAGAGATGTTCGACTCCACCATCGGCCGTTCCACCGTGCTGATGCCGTTCGGAGGCGAGCTACAGACCACCGAGACCCAGGTCTCAGTGCAGAAACTTCCGGTCAAGGGTTATACCGACACAGCCAGCATGATGGCGTTCGGCTTCAACCCTGACCTCTGCGAATGGAGCCCTTACCACGGTGCGGCATATTCATTCATCGAGGCTTGCAGCAAGGTCGTGGCGGCGGGAGGCCATTGGGAGACAATGAGATTCTCTTGCCAGGAATATTTTGAAAGGATGACAGCTGATCCGAAGGTATGGGGCAAGCCGACGGCGGCTCTGCTCGGGGCGCTGAAGATGCAGAATGAACTCGGGCTCGCCTCCATCGGCGGAAAGGATTCGATGAGTGGATCCTTCGAGACCGAGGACGGGACAATCCACGTACCGCCGACCCTCATCGCGTTCGGTATCACTCCGGTAAAGGCTGACAAGGTGATCTCTCCGGAACTCAAATGGGAGGGAGACCGCCTCTACCTCGTGAAGCATACTCCGCTCGCTGACAGGATGCCTGACACGGAGCAGCTCAAGAGGAACTGGAATAATATTCAGAAAAAGATAGAGGACGGCACGATCGTGGCCGGCTGGGCAGTAGGTTTCGGCGGAGTCGCCGAGGCGCTCTGCAAGATGAGTTTCGGCAACGCTTTCGGATTCGACGTGAACCTTCCGGAGGACGATCTATTCAATCTGAGCTACGGTTCCATCGTGGTGGAGACCGACGGCAGCGCGCTTGATTTCGAGAACGCGGTCGAGATCGGCACCGTAACTTCCGGCGAGGACGGCAATGTCCGCGTGAACGGCACCAAGCTGTCCATCTTCGAGCTGATGGATTTCAACGCGTCCCTCTTCGAGAAGGTCTATCCAGCGGTCAGCGAGCCTGACACCAAAAGGCTGATGCCTAAAGGGATGGAGGGCGTGAAGCCGTTCAAGGCAAAGAAGGCGGATCTTGAATATAAGGGACCGAAGGTCGATAAGGTCATCGCCTACCTTCCTGTGTTCCCGGGCACTAACTGCGACTACGATTCGGCGAAAGCTTTCCGCAAGGCGGGAGCCGAGATCCGCACTTCCGTGTTCCGCAACCTTTCGGACAAGGATGTGTTCGAGTCAATCGCCGAGATGAAGAAGAACATCGAGGATTGTCAGATCCTGATGCTCAGCGGTGGCTTCTCGGCCGGTGACGAGCCGGACGGAAGCGGCAAGTTCATAGCGAACGTACTGAACAACAAGGACATCGCGGAGGCGATCGAGGGACTGCTGTCCCGTGGTGGTCTGATTTTAGGAATATGCAATGGTTTCCAGGCACTTGTGAAGTCGGGTCTGCTGCCTTACGGTGAGCTCGGGAAGGTGACCAAAGACTCCCCTACTCTGTTCCGCAATGACATCAACAGGCACATCTCGCAGATGGTGACGACCCGTGTGGCTTCCACAAACTCTCCTTGGCTCAAGGGGATGGCGATCGGGGATGAATATGCTATTCCGGTGAGCCACGGAGAGGGCAAGTTTGTTGTGAGCGAGGAGTTGGCCAGGGAGTTGTTCGCCAACGGTCAAGTGGCGTTCCAGTACGTTGATCCGCTGACGGATGAACCGACTATGGAGTCGCCTTACAATCCGAACGGGTCTTACTATGCGATCGAGGGCATCATCAGCCGTAACGGTCAGATTCTGGGGAAGATGGGTCACAGCGAGAGGTACGAGAGGAACCTGTTGAAGAACATAGAGGCCGACCTCGAGCAGCCACTGTTCGAGAACGCCGTCAGGTATTTTATCGGGTAATAAATGAAGAGGAATATAATTCACGATGGGGTGTCCATCAAGATCTTCGAGACGGATGACCCGCAGAAGGTGATCATACATTTCACGGATGAGATCACGGCGTTCAACAAGATCAAGAAGGCGGTGATCAAGGACAAGGGTGTCTACTGCAACGGAATCTCCTGCGAGATCTCCAGACTGCTGCAGAAGGGAGGAGTGCCTACGCACTTCATCGAGCAAATCTCTGACACTGAGCAGCTTTGCTGGAAATCACAAGTAATCCCGATGGAGGTGATCGTCAGGAATGTGATCGCCGGCTCGATGGCACAGAGACTGGGGCTGGAGGAAGGTATCATCCCGAAGGAGCCGGTCTATGACCTCTGCTACAAGTCGGACATTCTCTGCGACCCGATCATCAACGACTACCACGCCGTCGCCCTCGGCCTCGTGAGCAAGGAAGAACTTGAGCGGATATATTCATTGACAAAGCAGGTCAACAGCATCCTGACCCCGGTCTTCAAGGAGATCGGCATCACGCTGGTGGACTTCAAGATAGAGTTCGGCCACCTCTGTGACGGCAGTCTCGTGATGAGCGACGACATCACCCCGGACAGCGCCCGCTTCTGGGACATCGCCACGGGAGACCGCCTCGACAAGGACCGCTTCCGCAAGGACAACGGCCACGTCGGCGAAGCCTACAGGACGGTCTACGAGCGTCTGACCGGCAAAAATGGTTGAGCGGGAATTCAAGATATTCTGCTAAAATCATCACTGAAATTTCGGGGATCTCCTGAAATTTAGTACATTTGAGCTTGCTACAAGCACCATCACCATGATGCCATGATAGACTTGCGAATAGACTGGCAACATAATATTCATTGAATATGAGACCTTTATTTCTGACAAATACTCTTACTCGAACGAAAGAGCTTTTCAAGCCGATCCAACCGGGACACGTGGGAATGTACGTCTGCGGGCCGACGGTCTACGGAGAGGCTCACCTCGGACACGCCCGTCCGGGAGTGACCTACGATGTCCTTTTCAAACTGCTCAGGCATCTTGGCTACAAGGTCCGCTACGTGCGGAACATCACCGACGTGGGACACCTTGAGCACGACGCCGACGAGGGAGAGGACAAGATCTCCAAGAAGGCAAGGCTGGAACAGCTTGAGCCTATGGAGGTTGTGCAGACCTACACGTTCCGCTACCACGAGGCGATGCGCCTGCTGAACGTGGCGCCGCCATCCATCGAGCCGAGAGCCTCGGGGCACATCATCGAGCAGATCGAGACCGTCAAGAAGATTCTGGACGCAGGCTACGCCTACATCTCCAACGGATCCGTGTACTTTGACGTGGAGAAATACAACAAGGATCACCACTACGGAATCCTTTCCGGGCGCACTCTGGACGACACCCGTGAAGGAACACGCACACTTGACGGACAGAGCGACAAGAAGGCTCCGTACGATTTCGCCCTTTGGAAGAAGGCCGAGCCGGAACACATCATGCACTGGCCGAGTCCTTGGAGCGAGGGATTCCCGGGATGGCATCTGGAATGCTCCGTGATGGGCGAGAAATACCTCGGCAACGAGTTCGACATCCACGGCGGCGGAATGGATCTGATGTTCCCTCACCACGAGTGCGAGATCGCCCAGAATGTGGCCAGCCGCCACACACAGGGTGTCCACTACTGGGTCCACAACAACATGATCACGATCAACGGCCAGAAGATGGGCAAATCCCTGGGCAATTTCATCACCCTGCCGCAGCTGTTCAGCGGACAGCACGAGAAACTCACGCAGGCATATTCCCCGATGACCGTCCGCTTCTTCATCCTCCAGGCGCACTACCGCAGCACGCTGGATTTCAGCAACGAGGCACTGCAGGCTGCCGAGAAGGGTCTGAAGAGGGTGATGCAGGCGGCGAAGGATTTGCGTGCGTTGGCTTCGGCGGCCGGGATCGCCGACACCGCCAAGGGCACCGAGGGAAGTCCCGTGGACACCATGCAGTACGGTGAGTTCATCACCGCCACGGCTCCCGACACATGCACGGCCAGTTCCGAAGAGGTCAAAAAGTTGTTTGACGCTGTCTATGAGGCGCTTTGCGATGACCTTAACACGCCGATAGCGCTGTCGCACATCTTTGACGCGGTACGCCTTGTCAACTCCGCCAAGGCTGGAGAACTAAAACTGAGCAAGGGTGATTTGGAGACTCTGACACAGCTTTTTGATGACATCGTGTTCGGTGTCCTCGGCCTGAAGGACGAGTCCGCCGCCGAATCCGGCAAGGGTCAGGAGATTGTCTCCGGACTGATGGACATGGTGCTTGAGGAACGCGCCAAGGCCAAGGCAGCGAAGGACTGGGCGGCCAGCGATGCCATCCGTGACCACCTCAAGGCCCTCGGCATCACCGTAAAGGACACCAAGGACGGAGCCGAGTGGAGTATTCAATAAAAACAGACAATATGAAACATAGGTATATTTCCGTCTCGGTGATGTGCTCCAACCTTATGAACCTGGGGCAGGACATCAAGACGTTGGAAGAGAACGGCGCGGACATGCTGCACATCGATGTGATGGACGCTCATTTTGTTCCGAATCTCACATTCGGGCCGGACTTCATCAAGGCTATGCAGGCAGTCACGACAATGCCGGTGGACGTTCACCTTATGGTCGATGATCCGGAGCTCATAATGAGCAAGTTCCCGGTCCGCAAAGGCGACATAGTGTCCCCACACATCGAGGTCAAGAAAGATTACCGCGCGCTGGCAGCCAAGGTTCATGAGGCAGGAGGGCTTTTCGGCCTTGCGGTCAACCCGGAGACCGATGTGGAAGCCATCAAGGAGTATCTTGACGTGCTTGACACGGTCACCCTGATGCTTGTGCACCCAGGAGCCGCAGGTGCTAAGATGGTGGACGGGATCATGGACAAAGTCGCCGGAATGCGCAGATTCCTCGACACCAACGGCCGCGAGGACATCCTCATCAGCGTTGACGGAAGCGTCAGCAATGAAAGGGCCAATCTCATGGCCGGAATGGGAGCCGACATATTCGTAGGCGGCACCGCGGGAATCTATAGAAAAGGGATGGCTCTTTCCGAGACCATCCCTGAAATGCGGGCCGCCATAGATTTCTAGAAGTGGGATATTCGCTGACCTTACTCCACGTTTCGGAATCCGGAATAGTCCGTCTGAAGCGTGGAGCATTTATATTCATTGACCACTCCGCCGCCCGGGATGGTCTGCGTGGCGCGCACCTCCCAGTTCTGAACCTTGGTCGGATCGCCACCCGGAGCCTCTATGTACCAATAGTACTGCGGCGTGCTGCGTGACCATGTCGCCGTCTTGCGTCCCAAGTCATTGTAGAAGAACGAGATGGCGCAGACATCCCCGATTTCGGAAGGAACCTGTTTGAAGTCTCCGACCTTTTTCCCGTCCTGGAAGAGTTCGACTTTCCAGTTGTCCTCGTCGCTGTTCCAGATGGATGCCACGAAGCAGCCCTTGAGTCCGGAGAAACCCGGCGCCTGGGCGCCTTTCGGGCCGATGCCGCCTTCCGTCCATGAATATTCATACTCACCGGAAGGATGACCTTCCGCTCCGCCGTAGATCTGGTTGCCGTCATAGACACGCATCTGGAGATCAGGCGACTCGCCTGTACCTTTCGCCAGCCAGTTTTTCATCGTCTTCCCGGAGACTTCGTAAACGCTGTAGCCGTTCGGAGAGCCGGCAAGGTTGAGGTTGCAGCTCCACCAAGCGCCGCAGGCCGCTCCATGAATATGCTCGTAAACGGGAGTGCCTCCCTTCGTGACATAGTCATGATGGATGAAATTCTGCGCGTAATGCGTGTGACCGATCATCACGTGCGCCTCGTGGAAGTCCGTAAGGCAGTCCATTGCTGCGGCCATGTTCTTGATCTTGTCCGGGTTGTCCTTGTCGGCGTTGTGACGGAACTGGATGTGGGCGCAGAAGACAATCATCTTTTCCTCCTTGTCCTTCACAAGGGCAAGGTCTGACTTGAGCCATTCCAGCTGCCGGTCGGAAATGTTGTCGGCATATTTCCAGGTCTTGCCGTTGGTCGTCGTAACAGCCACGTCGTCCATAACCACAAAGTGAACGTCTCCTCTGTTGAACGAGTAGTCCGTGGGGCCGAAGAGGTCGACGTAGGTCTGTGTGGCCGTGTAGTCATCAACGCAGGCCGCGTCATGGTCGTGGTTGCCGACACAGTTGTAGATCGGGAGATAATCCCCAGACTCCAGCGCGAACCCCGAGAGGGCCTTGTGCATCGGCCCCCATTGCACCGTGTTGTCAAACGTCAGGTCGCCGAGGGTGACAGCGTAGGCATTCAAGTACTTTCCCTTGGCCTGTGACTCGGACATGAATCTATTGAGATCCGGAAGCGTCTCAGTCTCGAACCTGTGGACATCAGAGTCCGTCTTGCACTGAGGATCCCCGATCATCACCAGAGTGAAATCCTTCTCGGGAGCGTCAAGCGGCTCCAGCACGAAATCGTTCCTGTTCTGCCGGCTCCTGTCAATCGGGGTCGTGGAATAGAACAGAGGAAGTTTCGTGACTGGATCCAGCGCTGTCTTGTACTCCGCCGGAAGCGTGTAGTACACATTCCTGCACTTCTCGTCCGCCACAAACTGGTAAACCCCGTTCCTGTCCGTCACCGTGAAAGTGTACCCGTCCGTCACCGGCACCCCCGCGATGCCCTTCCCTGTCCGGGAGTCCTTGACCAAACCGAAGAGATTGTTTTTCTTGTCTATGCGAGTGCCGTTCAGTCTCATAGCATCGGCCACATACGCAGACATGAACGTCATCGCCACAATCAAGAATGCAATATTTCTGTATATTCTCATCATCAGTATTCTCGAAGCAAATAGTACTCAAAAAAGAACGGGGAAATCTCCCCGTTCCAAAACACCTATGTATGGATTCTAAAATCCGCTATAGTCCGTCTGCAAATCCGTGCAGGAATAGACATTGACTTCTCCGCTGGTCGGGATTGTCTGCGTGGCGCGCACTTCCCAATTCTTCACCTTGGTCGGATCACCGCCAGGAGCCTCAATGTACCAATAATGCTGAGCAGTCGTTGTGGTCCATGTCGTCGTGTTCTTACCCAAATTGTTGAAATAATATGAGACAACACATATATCAGGAACCTTGGACGGAACTCTCTTCATGTCACCGACTTTCTGACCGTTCTGGAAAAATTCCACTTTCCAGTTCTTGTCATCGTCATTCCATATAGCGGCGACAAAAGATCCTTTCAGATTTGAATTACCCTTGGCGGTAATATTGGCGGTTCCTCCTTTACCACCATCGTACCATGTGTACCGATATTTTCCTGAAGGTGTGCCATCCGTACCACCATAAATCTGGCTGCCGTTATAAACCCGCATTTGATACCCGACTTCATTCTTCGTGCCTTTGGTAACCCAGTTCTTGATGCTGTTCCCTTCGATCTCATAAAGGCTATAGCAATTAGGCGCGCCATTCACATTCATATTGCATGACCACCATGCACCACAAGCGGCACCATGGACATGCTCGTAAACGGGTGTGCCACCCTTGGTTACATAAGAGGAGTGAATCCAGTTCTGAGGATAATGGGTGTGACCGACCATGATATGAGCCTCGTGGAATTCCGTAAGAAGTTTAAGGATCTCTGCATAATTCTTATCCTTGTTCACAGAGGCACCGCCACTGTTTGCGCCTCCTCTGAAAGGAATATGGGCGCAGAACAGGATCATCTTGTTCTGTTTGTCTTTCACCAGATCCAAATCCGCCTTCAGCCATTTCAGCTGAGAACTCGTGACTCCAGCATCATAATCCCAGGTCTTGCCGCTTGTAGTAGTGACAAGGACATTGTCCATCACAACAATATGAACATCGCCTCTGTTAAAAGAATAATCCACCGGGCCGAAAAGATCGACATAGTTTTGCGTTGACTCATACTGCGTGTTTGTCGATGCGTCATGGTCATGATTGCCGACCATATTATAGAACGGAATGTAATCAGTGCCGTTGGCCGAGAACTTTGACATGACATTACGCATTGGCTTCCACTGAACGGTGTTGTCAAATGTGATGTCACCCATTGACATGATGTACACATTCTTATACTTACCATTCGCCTGTGAGGTCGAAATGAAATTCCTCATGTCCGGCAATGTCTCCGTACGGAATCTCTCTCTGTCGGAATCAGTTTTACACTGTGGATCCCCAATGGCCAGATAAGTGAAATTCTTCTCAGGAGAATCAAGCGGTTCCAAAACAAAGTCGTTCCGGTTCTGACGGTTGTAGGAAATAGTCGATGTGGAGTAAAACAAAGGCAGTTTGGTCTCTTTGTCCAACGCCACCTTATACTCTGACGGCAATGTATAGTACACATTGCGGCAATACCGGTTCGCCTTGAATTGGTAAACGCCATTGGCATCTGTCGTGGTAAAGGAATACCCGTCTGTGACTGGTACACCAGCGATGCCCTTTCCGGTCTTGGAATCTGTGATCAGTCCGACAAGAGTGTTTGTGGACTCAATCGAGGTGCCATTGATCACCGTCTCCGTTCCGGGAGTCGGCTTCGGATCCGGTTTGTCCGGAGTCGGATCATCGGCCCCATTCTTACCGCAAGCAACAACCCCCAGCATGAGGGTTGTTGCAGACATTAGACCGAATAAACTCTTTTTAAATCGTAATTTATTCATGTTTAATAGTTTAAGATTTTAATCCTCCCAACCATAATTCTGGCCAAGATTAGGATTCTTTGTCAAGGCTGTCGATGGAATAGGACGGACATAATCCCTGTCATTCCACTCAAGCTTGTAATTGTAAATAAGATATCCATGATCGCCCTCAGAGAGAGTCAAGTTCTGGTCTGCGGTTGAGGTACCTGTTTTATAAGCAAACTGAGAAACTTTAGATGCATTGAACTTATACGTTTCACCATTGAACTGGATGCCGTTCTTATACTCATCGGCGGTCACGTAGATACCCATCCAACCACTATTGTCTGTACCACGATCCACAATCAGATTCTGGCAAGCCCAACGGCTGAGATCCGAAGTGCGGAGGTTCTCACAGATCAACTCTGTAACCCTCTCTCTTCTTATCTCCAGCATGGTGTTTGAGAGAGCTGGATCACCATAGTATGACTTCAGCCAGGCATCCTCGACATAACCGGCGGATGCAGGATAAATATTCTTGACACCTGCGCGCTTGCGAAGCTCTCCGACGGTCTCATTCCAGATGGTCTCATCAATCTGACCGAGCTCAGCCTTGGCCTCGGCGTAGTTCAAAAGAACCTCCGCGTAACGCAGGATAGGAATATCATTATCATTCCTTCCTTTAGAATAATTCTCCTCCTTTTCCTGACTCCATTTCCTGAACTGATACCCGCTGAATGTATATGTAAAGTTCAGTTTCTTTGGGACGGATTCCCCTGCTAACGTCGTGTACAAGTGTCCCGGGCCGTGAACAGTGTTGAAAAGACGCCAATCCTTATTGTCAAACTCCTTCGTCACAGACACATCCGGCTTTGCCGGTGTTCCGTCAAGGTTAAGGAACATACGCACAAGGTTCTTGGTAGGGGCGGCCTTCTGATCGTACGTACTTGAGTTCACAACCCAAGTAAGCTCGTTATACACGTTAAGGTCACCACCTTCATATTCCACGGTCCAGATGGCCTCTTGGGACTTGCCGAAATCAGTGCTCCTCCAAATGTTGTCATACAAGGAAGCGACCTCCTTACCATCGGCAACCGAGACAGGTGATCCGGTAACAAGAGAGAACTCCTTGGAATCAATCACAGACTTGGCGGCTGTGGCGGCGGCGTTGAAGAAATCATCAGAAGACTCATACTGTCCTGACCATGCGTTGTTTGTAGCCGGGTTCACCGTATGGTACTTACGGAAAGAGCCCTCATACAGGCAGACTCTTGACATGAATGCCAATGCGACATATTTGTTGATCACGCCACTGTAAGTCTTCAGATCGGCGGACATGTTCTCGCTTGCGAATTTCAAATCCTCCAGAACATTGTGCATTACAAGCTCACGGTCATCCCTGCCGGCGGTAAGGATAGGATCATCAACATTCACGACATGATCAATCCACGGAACATTGCTGAAAGTCTTCACTTTCGAGAAGTAGAAATAGGCTCTCCAGAACCGGGCGACACCAAGATAATGATTGGCGACCTCATCCTTAAAGAGACTTCTGTTCTTTTCAATGCCTTCGATCATCTTGTTGACCCTGCGGATGCCTTTCCAGTCCCCTACAGCCCAACCGGTCTGCTTTACAGAGTTCCAAATGCCGGGACGATAAAAATCCGTCGAGGTCTTGGTGCAGATGAGATCCGTATAATTATCACCCTTGCCGACAGTCTCTCCGCTTGGGCGATATGCCTCAATCAGTCCGTTGGAATATATCTCCAAATCACTTTCTGTCCTGAAGAAATTCTCGGCTGAGATTTTATTGACCGGATCTGCCGTGAGAAAATCCCGACATGAAGACAATGCGAGAACAGACGCGGCTCCCAAAAGTAATTTAACTGCTATACTTGATTTCATATTAAAATTCATTAGAGTTTATCTTCCTTCAAATTAGAAAGTAATGTTCAGACCGAAGGTGTATGTCTTGAGCATAGGATAGGTATATCCCTGTCCGACGCCGCTAAGACCTCCAACATTGTTACCGAAGTCAGAATCTCCGAAGCCAAGGGTCTCAGGATCAAACATCTTGGTGTGCTTGTAAATCGGAGAGAATGTCAGCAGATTCTCACCGGAGAAGTAAACCTTAAGCTTCTCGACGCGGATCTTCTTGGTAAGCTTGCTTGGGAAAGTATAGTCCACAGTGAGGTTCTTAAGTCTTACATAAGCGGCATTCTGCATGTAGTAGTCATTCTCGAACGTAAGAGGGCCGTCATTTCTGTTCGCGGCGTATGCCACCTGACGTGTGAAGTAAGGCTTGCTTGCGGCGTTGGTGACCACCCAGTTGGAAGTAGAGTAATCAACTTCCACAGCGTCCTGAGTATGAATCTTCGGCAGATAGCCATAAGGACGGTTGTACATTCCCCAGAAGAATCCGGACTCGCAGCTTGGATACCAGTCACGCTTGCCTACGCCTTGCAGGAATACACTGACGCCGATTCCGTTCCAGTTGGCGCCAAGATTGATTCCGAAATAATAGCGAGGGCTCTGATTGCCGATGCGCTCAAGGTCGCCATGGTCATCAAGAGTACCTTTGCCGTAGTCAATCTTTCCGTCACCGTTGATGTCTATGAATTTAAGGTCTCCGGCATACGCCCTGAAGTTGGATCCGTTCTTGTGGAATTTATCGGTCGCCCAGTTGTTGGCCTCCTCATTGCTGAGGAAGTACCCGTCGGTCCTGAATCCCCAGATCTCACCAAGTTCCTTACCCTCATAGTAGTTGAGGATGTCACCGTTGATGTTATAGTACTTCTTCACCCAAGTGCGTGAATCCCAGACACTGGCCTTGATGTTATAATTGAAATCCTTACCGGCGAGTTTGAACGAGTCTCTCCAGCCGATCGTGGCTTCCCAACCCTTTGTCTGGATAGCGCCGTAGTTCCCCTTAGGGGTGGAATCACCAAGCACCTCAGGAAGATCCGGACCCTGAATGAACATATCCTTGACATCACGCACATAGTAGTCAGCCGAGATCGAGAGACGGCTCTTCAGGAAATCAGCGTCAAGTCCCACGTCATAAGTGGTGACAGTCTCCCAGGTAAGGTTGTCAGGAATGATCGCGGCGGCCGTTGTGTAAGGAATTTTCTCCCCGTTGATGAGTTTTGTGGATTTTGACACACCCATAAGCTCCAGGAATGAGTAAGGGTCGATGGTCGCGTTACCGAGGGAACCCACATTGGCGCGGAGTTTAAAGTTGTTCATCCAAGACTTGGCCCATTTCATCCAAGGCTCCTCGGACAGTCTCCAACCTACGGACGCTGAAGGAAAGAAACCCCATTGTGAATATGAAGGGAACAATGAGGAACCATCGTAACGTGCGGCCACCTCGACTATATACCTGTTGAGAAGAGTGTAGTTCACACGCCCGAAGAAACCGACCATGCTCTTGTCGTGACCACGATCCTCCACACCATACTCGTCAGACGCCATAAGTTCAAATGAAGGGATGGAAGGATACAGAAGGTCTTTTCTGGTAAGATAAAAACGGCGATAGTTCGTCTTCTCAAGATTCCATCCAGCCACGATATTCAAATCATGGTTGTCACCAAGTTTCGGAGTGTATGTCCCGACGATGTTTGAGGAGATGTAATCAGTGTTGAAACGCCAGTCTGACTTATAAGAGGAGTTATTGTAAGTCTCCAAAGCACCTGGGGCACTATAACCACTCTGGATGCAAGAGACTCTTGCCTGAGTGGAACGGATGGCTTTGTAAGTAAAGTCGCCTGTGAATTTCAGGACGTTCTTGATCGGCTCGAAATCAAGAGTTGTGGATGTGATAATATCCAGTTTGTTATTTTCCTGATAAGTATTACCGTCTTCAAACGCACCGTACATACAAGAAGCGCCATAGAACGTAAGCGTACCGTCTTCATTAAATGCCGGATAGATTGGCTGTCCTCTATGCT
>ENA-UEYI01001158-UEYI01001158.1-human-gut-metagenome-genome-assembly--contig:-NODE-1158-length-23615-cov-6.638330_pt1 | contig 23615 bp, 19 predicted proteins | sample MGYA00242900_ERZ507916 | MGnify/ENA primary metagenome ERZ507916 (study PRJEB26167, sample SAMN06115521) | human gut metagenome | host: Homo sapiens | place: China:Chongqing | collected 2015-09-02...
CGGGGGCGCTGCTCGTGCTGGCGATTGTGGCCGCCGGGCTTACGCTCCGGCAGCGCGCGGCCAAGGCGCAGTAAGGGCGTAAGGGAAAGAAAGGATCGGGGCGCAGGCAGCTGCCTGCACCCCGCGTTTGCTTTTGCGCTGCGGTGTGTTATAATGGGCCATCCCGGTCGAAAGGAATTGCAATCCCAATGGTCAAAGTGCTTTTTATCTGCCACGGCAATATCTGCCGCAGCCCCATGGCGGAGTATCTGCTCAAGGAAATGGCGCGGCAGCAGGGGCTCGCGGCGCAGTTTCAGATCGCCTCGGCGGCAACGAGCCGCGAGGAGATCGGCAACGACGTCTACCCGCCCGCGCGCGCTGAGCTGCGCGCCCACGGCATCCCGGTCGGTCACCGCGCCGCCGTGCAGGTCACGCCGCGCGACTACGATGCCTATGACTGGCTGCTGACGATGGACGAGAACAACGCGCGCAACCTCCGCCGCATCCTCCCGCACGACCCGGACGGGAAGATCCGCCCGCTGCTGTCGTTCGCGGGGCTGCAGCGCGGCATCGCCGACCCGTGGTATACGGACGATTTCGGCACGACGTATGACGATCTCGTGCTCGGCTGCACGGCGTTTCTGGACGCGCTGCGCCGCCGCGGCGATATTGAAAAGAAAGAATGACCGCCCCGGCCGGGGCGGTCATTCCTGTTTATGGCGCAATATCCGGGAGCGAAAGGCCGAGTCTTTTGGCCAGCTCGGCCAGATAACGGATGTGGCCGTCATCCGCACTGCGGATGGTGAAGTATCCGGTTTTGTCAGCCGGGATGTTCTGCCCGTGGCAGATTACCCGTTCCTCTTTTTGCAAATAGGCCTGCTTGCCATGGGCTTTTTCGCGTTGGTATGCGTGCACAGCGTTCAGATAGTATTGTGCAAACAGTGCTTGTGCTTTTTCCAGGTCGCCCAGATGGCCGCAGATCATTGCTTCGTCGAGCAGGATCAGCTGCCGGCCCATCACATCGAAGTGCGGATAGTCACGCCGGTGCGCGAGAATCGCCTCCCGGGAGGACAGCACGTCGTAGACGGGCAGTACTTTTGTCAGCACATCGGGCAGAATCTGATTCAGGAGCTGTGACGGCTGCTTTCGCAGGTCAAAGCACAGCTCCTGCCTGCCGTCAATGCTCCCGAGACGGGAGCGCAGGGTGCAGTTGTATTCGCGGTAATACCGTTTTGGTGGCGATGGGGAAAAGGTGCGCTCGTCGCACTCCGGTATGCGGATGCCGAGATTGACCCACATTTGCTGTGCGGGGCCCGCAGACGGCAAACCACACTGGAAGTGGATGACCTGCGACAGGTCGCCGGAGACAAAGCGGTGCAGTGTCCGCCCGTATTTCCGGAAGCCGAGCGGCTTGAGCTGCGCATAGACGGCGGCCTCAATCTCGTCGGTGCATATGGCTGCTTTGGATTTTTCGTTCATGTTCGTTCTCCCTCCGAGGGAATCGCGCTTTCATCAAAAACCGCCCGGAAGGCTGTGCCCTCCGGGCGGCTTTGCGTGCATATTGCGGCATTCACACCGACCAATGCCGGCGGTCAAACAGCGCGATCGTCACAGCGACGGCGGCGGCGAAAAACACCAGCGCCGGCCACGGCAGCCCCAGCACCCGCGGCAGCGGGGCAAGGCACGTGATGGCTGCGCAGAACAGCAGCGAGCAGTCCAGCAACGCAAAGATGAGCCGGTTCAGCAGCTTCGACTGCGCGGCGCGCGCCGCGTCCGACCACGATTTTTTCACGTTGACGGTCAGCTGCCCGGCGTTGGCCTTGCTCAGAAAAGCCGACAGCTGCGTCGGCAGCACCGTGAGCTTTTCGCCAGAACGGGCGAGCTGCTGCGCGAGCGTTTTGACCTTCTTTTCAATGTGCTCGCGGCTCAGCGCGGTGTTCTTGACGTACTCCGCCACGATCTCGATGACGTTCGCATCCGGGGACACGCTCGTGAGCATACCCTGGATGACGAGCAGGCTGCGCCCGAGCATCGTCAGCGAGCCGGGCACGGACACGCCGTATTCGTTCAGGATCTGCACGAACTCATCGACGAGCACGCCCATGTCCATGTCGGCCATCGGCATGGCCTCGTATTTGTGCAGGAAGATGCCGATGCGCTCCGTGAGCGCCTGCTGATCGGGTGCGCGGTCATACCGGCCGAGCGCGAGCAGCGTCTGCGTCAGGCCGGGCACGTCCTGGTCATAGATCGTGCGGATGATGCCCATGTACAGCTCCGCTTCGCGCGGGCTGATGCGGCCCATCATGCCGAGGTCGAGCCAGATGATCTTCCCGCCCTGCACGCGGATGTTGCCGGGGTGCGGGTCGGCGTGGAAGAAGCGGTAGACCGTGATCTGGCGGATGTAGTTGTGCACGAGCTTGACGGCGATCTCGTTGAGATCATACCCGTCGGCGCGCAGGCCGTCGGCATCGTCGATCTGGTGGCCGGCGATGTACTCCATGACGAGCACGTTCTTCGTGCACCACTTCGGGTACGTGGCCGGGCAGTCGGCGTAGGCCACACCGTCGTTGAGCCGCTTGAACTCGGCGATGTTGTTCGCCTCGATCGTAAAGTCAAGCTCCTCCTGCACGGTGTGCCAGATCTCGTCGAGCACGGCGTGAAAATCCAGCGCGCTCGCGAGCGGCGTGTATTTGAGCAGTGCGGCGGCGCGCTTGAGCAGACGCACATCGCGGCTCATAATGTCGTACAGGTCCGGACGCTGCACCTTCACGACCACGCGCTGGCCGTCCGTGAGCGTCGCGGCGTGCACCTGCGCGATGGAGGCCGAGCCGAGCGGCCGGATGCCGATGTCCGAAAAGACCTCCTGCCACGGGCGGGCGTAAGCCTGCGTGAGGATGTTCTCCACCTGCGTCAGCGGCATGGGCGTCACGTCCGTGCGCAGCGTTTCGAGCGCGTGGCAGTATTCTTTGGGCAGAATGTCCGAACGCATGGACAAAATTTGTCCGAATTTGACAAACGTCGGCCCGAGGTCCACGAAAATATCGCGGACCTTCTCCGGCGTCAGCCCTTGGACAAGGTGGTGCTTTTGCAGAATGGCGACGATCTCGGCAAACCGTTTCGCCTCGTCGATCTGCGCGGCAGCGGGGCCGGCCATCAGCCCTCTTCCTTCATGGCCAGCAGCTTTTGCAGCAGCGCCTCGCGCTCGTCGGCGCTCATGGCCTCAACGTCCACGGCGGGCTTTTCGGCCTCGTCCTTGGCCACGGCCTGCTTGCAGGTGCGCTTGAGCTCCTCGTTGAGCACGCGGCCCTTCTCCACGGTCACTTCGCCGCGGGCGACGCACTCGTCGATGAGCTTGCCGAGCTTCTCACAGCCGAGGTCGGCCGCGCCGACGGAGGCGACGATCATTTTGCGCAGATAGCTTTCAATAGAATCCATAATCCATACACTCCTTATCCTGTGGTGGTTGTTTCGCTGATTTATGATAATATGCCCGGTTTCGGGCAGACCTCGCAAGAATGGGCCGAATCGGCCGCGGCGGCCGCGTCGAGCAGCGCCATGACCGAGCGGTAGAACCTTCGTGTGCGCACGACGCCGGTGTTCAGCACGCCGCCAATCGCGGCCAGATGGTCGAGCGGTTCAACCGGCAGCACCTGCCACACGCCGCGCTCCGGCGTCTGACCGGGGGCAAAGTCCGCGTGCGGCGCACCGGCGGGATACCGGGCGGAGATCGTGTTGACGAGCCCGTCGTTCGGCAGCCAGTCGCGCGGCACACCCGCACTGTCGCGCCCCATCGCGGCCGAAAACGGCCAGAGCAGCGGCGTCATGGCCGTGTCGGGCTTCTGGTCATGCGTGAGCAGGCGCGGCAACGTCCGGCAACAGGGGATGGAAAAATACCACGTGTCCGGCAGCGTCCGGATGCGCGCATTGAGTGCGCGCGCGCCAGCGGGGCGCAGGTCGTCAAAGGCGTTGTCGCCCGCCGGCAGCGGGTTTTGCGCCAGCATGCGCAGCGCCGCCGTCGTGAGCGGTTCGTCCGGGTCACGCCGGATGCCGAACTGGTCGAGCCGGAAGTCATACACGCCCTTGAACGCCGAGATGCCGAGCGCGCGGGCCGCACCCAGAAACAGCGTCGAGAGCGCGTTTGCTGCGTCCGGCTGCACATCGAGAAACGTGGACCCGTCGTGCGGCGCGGCAATGGCCACCAGTGCGTGCACCCAGCCCGCCTTGCCGCCGGTGAACAGCGGCGATGGCGTCTCGCCCGCGGCCTCGGCCGCCTGCACCTCCTCCGGGCAGCCGTCCGCGAGCAGCTGCATGAGCAGCCGCGCCGTCGCGCCGCCGAAGCTGTGCCCCACGAGGTCAATGGGCTTGTCCGCGCCCCAATCGGGCACGAGCGGGGCCGGATACGCCGCGCCGAAGCGCGCGTGGCCAAAGCGCTGCGCGTGCGTGATGCCGTAGTCGGCGGTGCCGCCGGTGAGCTCGGCGTAGAGCTCACACGCACGGTCCCACGCGCTCGAGATGATGCCCACCGAGGCGGCGCGGCAGTCATACCCGCAGGCGTTGAGATAACCTAGCACGTCGCCCGCCGCGAGCCCCCAGTAGGGCACGGCGCGGTAGAGCGCGTCGCGCGCGCCCCAGCCCAGCAGACCGTGCACGAACACGGCCGGGTACGGTGTGCGGCCGCCGGATGCTGCGTCCGGCAGCAGGCACGCGCCCACTTCCAGCGTCTGCTGCAGCAGCTGCTGCGGTGTCTTCATGGCGCGCCTCCTTCGAAAGCAAATATACTCAAATATACTATTGTTTAATATAGCACACCTGCCCGGGAGCGTCAATGCCGCAGCACGGCGGCGCAAAATGACGGAAATGCACAGGCGCGCCCCAAAAGAATTGTGCACAAATGCCAAAAGTAAAAAAATTCTGAAAACGGGGTTGACTTCATCGACTAAAAGCGCTAAAGTAGGCACATCTTCACTACAGGAGGCCGCAAACATGCGTCTGGTCCGATTTGCAAGCGCATATTCCTACTATTACTTTATCGAGAGTAATAGTCGTTTGTGCTGCAAACATACCAGAACCATCTGAGACTTCCCGATCCGGTTTTGACAAGGCTGCACAGACGACTGTGTGGCTTTTTTTCTTTGCCGGAACTTACATTTAGGAGGAGAAAACACATGAACATCAAAAAACTCACTGCTCTGCTCTGCGCCGTGGTCATGGTACTGTCGCTGGCCGCCTGCGGCAGCAACGGCGACAAGGCCGAGAATAAGCACTACACCGTCGGCATCTGCCAGCTTGTGCAGCACGACGCGCTCGACGCGGCCACCAAGGGCTTCCGCGACGCCATCACCGACGCGCTCGGCGCCGAGAACGTCACCTTCGACGAGCAGAACGCCGCCGGTGACAGCGCCACCTGCGCCACCATCTGCAACGGCTTTGTGTCCAGCGGCGTGGATCTGATCCTTGCCAACGCGACCGGCGCGCTGCAGGCTGCGGCCGCCGCCACGAAGGACATCCCGATCCTCGGCACGGCCGTCACGGAGTACGGCGTTGCGCTCGGCATCGACAACTTCTCCGGCACGGTCGGTGGCAATATCTCCGGCACGTCCGACCTCGCGCCGCTCGATCAGCAGGCGGCCATGATCACGGAGCTGTTCCCGGATGCCAAGAACGTCGGCATCATCTACTGCTCCGGCGAGGCGAACTCCGTCTACCAGGCGGACGTCGTCAAGGCTGCGCTTGAGAAGTCCGGCTGCACCGTGAACGTCTACAAGTTCGCCGACACGAACGACGTCGTCTCCGTCACCGCTGCCGCGAGCGACGCCAACGACGTCCTCTACGTCCCGACCGACAACACCGCCGCCTCCTGCGCCGAGGCCATCAAGGGCGCTGCCACGAAGCCCATCGTCGCCGGCGAGGAGGGCATCTGCAAGGGCTGCGGCGTTGCGACGCTGTCCATCGACTACTACGAGCTCGGCCGCACCACCGGCGAGATGGCCGTGAAGATCCTCAAGGGCGAGGCCGACATCTCCACCATGGCCATCGAGTACTACCCGAACCCGGTCAAGAAGTACAATCCCGAGATGGCCAGCCTCTACAACCTCACCATCCCGAGCGACTACGCGGCCATCGGCTGATCATTCGAACAAATTCCCGGCTCCCTGCCGCAGTTTCTGCGGCAGGGATACTCCACAATATGAGGTAATTTTATGAATTCACTGGTTCTTGCGTCCCTGAGCCTGCCGAATCTGGTTTCGCGTCTGCCCGGCGGCGTTGCCCAGGGCATCATCTGGGGCATCATGGCCCTGGGCGTGTACATCACGTTCCGCCTGCTCGACGTCGCCGATCTGACGGTCGACGGGTCGTTCACCACCGGCGGCGCCGTGACGGTCATGCTCATCATCGCCGGTTGGCCGGCGTGGGCGGCGCTGCTGGCCGCCGTGGTCGCGGGTCTGCTCGCGGGTCTCGTGACCGGCCTGCTGCACACGAAGCTCGGCATTCCGGCCATCCTCGCCGGCATCCTGACGCAGTTCGCGCTCTACTCGATCAACCTGCGCATCATGAGCATGAAGGCCAACACCCCGGTCAACCCGGATAAGTACAGCCTGTTTCTGACGCTGCGCAGCGTGCCCGGCGCGATCTGGAAGGGCCTGCTGCTCGCAGCCGTGCTCATCGCGCTCCTCTACTGGTACTTCGGCACCGAGCAGGGCAGCGCCATCCGCGCCACGGGCGCCAACCCGTCGATGAGCCGCGCGCAGGGCATCAACATCAATGCCATGAAGGTGCTCGGCCTGTCGCTCTCGAACGGCATGGTCGCGCTCTCCGGCGGCCTGATGGCGCAGTACCAGGGCTTTGCCGACATCAACATGGGCCGCGGCGCCATCGTCATCGGCCTCGCCGCCGTCATCATCGGCGAGGTGCTGTGTGACGCCATCTTCCGCAAGGGCTGCAACTTCTCCGTGCGCCTGAGCTTTGTTATCCTCGGCGGCATCGTGTACTACCTCGTCATGGTGCTCATCCTGTGGCTCAAGCTCGACCCGAATGATCTCAAGCTCTTCACCGCGGTCATCGTGGCTGCGTTCCTGGCCGTGCCGTATCTCAAGGGGCAGGCCAAGAGTTCGTTCCACCGCCTGAAGAAGGGAGGCAAGTGATATGCTGACACTAGACCATATCTCCAAGACCTTCAACCCCGGTACCATCAATGAAAAACGGGCGCTCGACGGCCTGACGCTGCACCTGAATCCGGGCGATTTCGTGACGGTCATCGGCGGCAACGGCGCCGGAAAATCCACCATGCTCAACGCCGTAGCGGGCGTCTGGCCGGTGGATGACGGACGCATCATCCTCGACGGCGTGGACGTGACGGCGATGCCGGAGTACCGCCGCGCGCAGTACATCGGCCGCGTGTTCCAAGATCCCATGATGGGCACGGCCGCGAATATGCAGATCGAGGAGAACCTCGCCCTCGCCGCGCGCCGCGGAAAAAAGCGCACCCTGCGCTGGGGCGTCACGAAGGCGGAGCGCGAGGAATACCACGAGAAGCTCAAGAGCTTCGGCCTCGGCCTGGAGGACCGCATGACGGCGAAGGTCGGCCTGCTCTCCGGCGGCCAGCGCCAGGCGCTGACGCTGCTCATGGCCTCCCTGCAAAAGCCGAAGCTGCTCCTGCTTGACGAGCACACCGCGGCGCTTGATCCCGCGACGGCGGCCAAGGTGCTCGAGCTGTCCGACCGCATCGTGCGCGAGAACCAGCTCACCGCCATGATGATCACCCACAACATGAAGGACGCCATCGTTCACGGCAACCGCCTGATCATGATGAACGAGGGCCACATCATCCTCGACATTGGCGGCGAGGAGAAAAAGAAGCTCACGAAGCAGGACCTGCTCGAAAAGTTCGCCGAGGTGGCGGGCACGCAGGTCGAGTCCGATGAAGTGCTCCTGAGCTGACACGCAGACATCCCGGCCCATCGGATATTGAGAAAAGAGAAGCATCTCCGGCGCTGAAACGCACAGCGCCGGAGACTTTGCTTTTTCCGGCACTTTTTGCCGTGCATTTTTGCCCGTGCAGCACCACCCACGAAAACCACCAAATAACGGGCAGAAAGTTTGTGCAGTTTTTTTGTCGGAAAGTGCACACAAATGCCGAAATTTATGCTACCCTTTTCATGCGAAATTTTTTGTTTTTGCAGGTTTGTCGAGGGTTCAGGAGGATAGGGTCCGTGGTTTTCAGCAGCCTGTCGTTTTTGTTTTGCTTCTTCCCGGCGTTTCTGCTGGTGTATTATCTGACACCGTCGCGCCCGGCCGGCGCGCGCAATGCCGTGCTGCTGGTTGGGAGCTGTGTGTTTTATGTCATCGGGCTGGACGGTCAGTGGGCGTACTTTGCGCTGCTGGCCGCATCTGTGCTGGTCAACTACGGGCTGGGGCTTGCCATCACGCGCGACAAGCCGCGCGCAAAGCTGTGGCTCATCGTGGGCCTGTGCTACAATTTCCTGTGGCTGTTCCTATTTAAATATCTCAATTTCCTGCTCACCGGCGTCAACGGTGTGCTCGGCTGGGTGTCCGGCGGCAAGGCGGCCGTGCCGCTGCTGGGCTGGGCGCTGCCGGTCGGCATCAGCTTTTATACGTTTTCCGCCGGCGGCTATCTCATCGACGTTTACCGCGGCACGGTCGCGCCGGAGCGCTCACTGCTTACGTTCGGTACGTACCTGACCATGTTCCCGAAGCTCGTCTCCGGCCCGATCGCGAGCTATGCGCAGCTGCAGCCGGAGTTCGGCGCACGCGATGTGTCGCTGCGGCAGGCGGTGGACGGGCTGAAGCTGTTCGTGTTTGGCATGGCGCTCAAGATCCTGCTTGCCAACCAGCTCGGCGGCCTCTGGAGCGATGTGACCACGATCGGCTTTGAGAGCCTCTCGACGCCGCTGGCGTGGATGGCTGCGTTCGCGTATTCATTCCAGCTCTATTTTGACTTCTGGGGCTACTCGCTCATGGCCATCGGCATCGGCCGGATGCTCGGCTTCCACCTGCCGGAGAACTTCCGCTGCCCGTACCTCGCGCTGAGCATGACGGAGTTCTGGCGCCGGTGGCACATCACGCTGGGATCGTGGTTTCGCGATTATCTGTATTTCCCGCTCGGCGGCAGCCGCTGCAGCCGCGGGCGCATGATTTTTAACCTGCTGGTCGTCTGGCTCGCGACCGGGCTCTGGCACGGCGCGCATCTGAACTTCCTGCTCTGGGGGCTCGGCCTGTTTGTGATCCTGGTCGTGGAAAAGCTCTGGCTCAAGAAATATCTCGACCGCTGGCCGGTGCTCGGGCACCTGTACATGCTCGTGCTCATCCCGCTGTCGTGGGCGGTGTTTTCCGTGTCGGACCTCGGGCAGCTCGGCGCGTATTTCGGCCGCCTGCTGCCGCTGTTTTCGCACGCGGCGGCTTACCCGCTCGATTTTCTCAAGTACGGCAAGACCTACGGGGTGTTCCTCGTGCTCGGTCTGCTGTGCTCGACGTCGCTGCCGGCGTATGTGTACCGCCGGCTCAAAGGCACCTGGGCCGGGGCGGTCATTCTGGCCGTGCTGTTCTGGCTGTGCCTGTTCTGCCTGAGCAAGGGCATGAACGACCCCTTTATGTACTTCCGATTCTAAGGAGCGCTGACGTATGAAACGCATCAAACCGCAACATTTCCTCATCCTGCTGCTGGTGGCCGCCATCGCGGCGGCGCCGTTTCTCATCCGCGGCCTGATCGACCGCAGCAGTGTCGGCAAGCAGCCGGCCGCGGCCGTCACGGCGGCGCCGGAGGAGACCGCCGAGCCGACGCCCACGCCGGAGCCGACGCCGCTGCAGTTCACGACCGTGGATGCCTCGTATTTTGACGACGCGCTCTTCATCGGCGACTCGCGCACCGTCGGCATCGCCGAATACGGCAGCCTGAAAAACGCGACGTATTTTGCCGACGTCGGCCTGAATGTCTACGTTGCGCAGACGAAGGCCATCGCCGTGAAAAATGTCGGCACCGTCACGCTGCCGCAGCTGCTGAGCCAGAAGACGTTCGGCAAGGTCTACATCATGCTCGGCATCAACGAGCTCGGCAACGACCTCGACGACATCACGGCCAAGTTCTCCTCGCTCATCGACGCCGTGCGCGCCGCGCAGCCGGACGCCATCATCTTCGTCGAGGCGAACCTGCACGTCGGCCCCTCGCGCTCGAGCACGGACGCAACGTTCAATAACCCCCGCATTGACAAGCTCAACGAAAAGCTCGCCGCCCTCGCCGACGGCAAGACGATCTTCTACATCGACATCAACGAGCTCTTCGACGACGAAAACGGCAATCTGCGTGCCGATGCCAGCGGCGACAGCACCCATGTCTACGCCAAGTATGACCTTGACTGGTGCGACTGGCTGTGCACGAAGGCGATCGTTCGCTGAAAAAATAGGACAAAGGCCAGCCGGAAACCGCTTCCGGCTGGCCTTTGTCGTGATAGATCTGGATACATCACTTATGTTTTCCGTTTTTTCTCCCTCGACGCGGTGGCGCGCATCAGCGCTTGAGGATGTACCACACAAACGCGCCGCAGGTAATGATCATACCGCCGCCAACTGCTGCAAAGATCATGTGACTGCCTCCTTTCCCCTGATGCCCCGGCCGGGGTCCGGACGGGATCTGTGAAGATACTTTATTATAAGGAATCTATGCGCTAAGTTTCCGGAAAACAGCGGCTCAAACGCTGCGCAGCCGTTAAGAAGGCGGAAAAGAATGCGCCTGAGGCTGCAAAGACCGTCGCGTTTGGACAGACAATGTGCTATGCTGACAGTGGAGCCGAGACGGCTGTTCGGAAAGAGGGGTGCTTATGCAGAAAGCATGGAAGCGCATGCCGCAGTGGTTGCGCGATACGATCATGTTCATTTTCATCATGGGCTGCGCCGTCGGCGTGTGCGAGCTGCTGTCTGCCTGCTATGACGACAACAACCCGTTTGCTACCTCCGTGTTCATTCTGGCGGTGGTGCTCGTCTCGCGCTTTACAACCGGATACTGGCCCGGCATTCTGGCGTCGGCCGTCGGCGTGGTGAGCGTGAACTATCTGTTTACCTACCCGTTTCACGAATTCAACATGTCGATCGATGGCTACCCGCTGACATTTGCGGTCATGCTGGTCGTGAGCGTTCTCGTGAGCACGCTCACGACGCAGATCAAGCGGCAGGAGCAGCTGCGCTATGAGGCGGAACGGGACCGCATGCGCGTCAATCTCCTGCGCAGCGTGTCGCACGATATCCGCACGCCGCTGACGGCCATCATGGGCCTGAGCGCGACCGTGGAGGAAAACGAAGCGCTCACGGACGAGGGGCACGGCATGGTCGAGGAGATCCACCAGAACGCGCAGTGGCTGCTGCACCTGTCGGAGAACATTCTGTCCGTTACGCGCTTTTGCGATGAAGGCGTCGTGATCGAGAAATCGGACGAGGTCGTCGAGGAGATCGTCGGCAGCGCCATCCGGCGCTTTCGCAAAAACTGCGGCACGGACATCCCCATCGACGTGACTAAGCCGGAGGAGATCGTGCTCGCACCGATGGACGCCACACTCATTGAGCAGGTGCTGCTCAATCTGCTGGAGAACGTCGCCAAGCACAGCCCGTCGGCGACGGAGATCTTCATTGAGATCCGCAAAGATGCCCGCCGCATCTGGCTGACCGTGGCCGATAACGGCGACGGCATCCCGCCGCAGCTGCTCGGTGTGCTCTTTGACGGCTATCTGCCGCTCGGCGCGGTGGAGGCGTCCGACCGCAGCCGCCATATGGGCATCGGACTGAGCGTCTGCCGCGCGATCGTGCGCGCGCACGGCGGCGAGATTTATGCAAGAAACAAGATCGACGGCGGCGCGGAGTTCCGCTTCTGGCTGCCGGCGGAGGAGGAATCGAACACATGATCCGTGATAAAATCATCATCGTCGAGGATGATCCCGGCATCAGCAAGTACCTGCAGGCGGCGCTGCGCTCGCACGGATATGATATCCTGCTGGCGCCTGACGGTAAGACCGCGCTGGAGATGATCGCCTCGCACTGCCCGGATGTGCTGCTGCTGGATCTCGGCCTGCCGGATATGGACGGCAGCGAGATCATCCGCTCCGTGCGCACCTGGAGCCGGATGCCGATCATCATCATCTCGGCCCGCAGCGCGGAGATCGACAAGGCGGCCGCGCTTGACATGGGCGCAGACGATTACCTGACCAAGCCCTTCGGCACGGTGGAGCTGCTCGCGCGCATCCGCACGGCGCTGCGCCACACGCGCACCGACGGCACGAGCGACGGTCTGGCCATGACGGGCGAGTACCGTGTCGGCGACCTGTGCATCGACTACAACAAGCACCGCGTCTTTCTCGCCGGCGAGGACACGCACCTGACGCCGAACGAGTACAAGATCGTGGCGCTGCTCGGCCGGCACGCCGGGCAGGTGCTCACCTACAAGTCCATGATGAAGGAGCTCTGGGGCCCCGGCGTCGGCGGGGACAACAAGCTTCTGCGTGTGCACATGGCGAACATCCGCCGCAAGATCGAGCCGAACCCGGTCGAGCCGCAGTACATTTTCACCGAGGTCGGCGTCGGCTACCGCATGGCCGACAGCCACTGAGTCCCTATCCAGAACAAAAAGCTCCCGGAGCAGTGCTCCGGGAGCTTTTTTGCAGTTTGCTGCGGCTCAGTCCGCCGTGATCGTTACGGTGCGGGAGATGGACTTTGCCATGTCGTTGCCGCCGAAGATATAGGCGGTCTGGCGGTAGGTGCCGGCCTCGGTGGGCGCCTTGCTGCTGACATACAGCTTGTGTGCGGCCGTGAAGCCGATGTAGCGGTAGTGCACGCCGTCCTGATTGCCGGCGGCGCTGTCACCGCACATGAGCGTGGCATTGAGGGTATCGGCCTTGAGCGCGCTGGCGGCATAGGTCGTCTCGCTGTTGTTCCAGCTCAGGCTCGCACCGGAGATGTGCATCTTCACGACGAGCACGCCGGTGCCGACGCCTGGGTTGTAATTCGGGTTCGAGGCGATGGCCGTCACGAGGTACATGCCCGCGCGGTTCGGCGAACCGAAGGCCACGCGCGTGCTGTCAAACACGCTGGGCAGGCTGTTGAGAGTGTCGACCAGCTTCGTGAACGCAGTGATATCCACGCCGATGAGCTTCAGAAAATCGGCCGCGCCATCCAGCAGTTTTTGATTGTCCTTCAGGAATGCACGCAGTTCGCCGACGGTTGTGCCGTCCTGCAGCGCTTCGGTGAGTGTTTTGCCAAGAATGGGCTTGACGATCGGGTCAAGCACTTTCAGCGCTGTCTCGGATACCATACTCTCCGGGAGCTGCACGTAGACGATGCCGGACAGGCCGCTCGTCACGCCGCTGTAGACCTTGAAGATGGCGAAGGTGTCCTCCGGGTTCGTGGTCACGTACTGCTGCGTGGTCAGGGTCTCACCGGCGGAGATGGCGGCCGCCTGCACCTTGACGCGCACATTGGCTTTGTCGACCGTGAGCGTGCCCTCGGCTGCGTCACAGCCGTGGTAGTCCGCCGTGGTCGGGAAGCTCGCGCGGATCTTCTGGTTTTCACCGGCGCCGATGCTCGGCGCGGTGTAGATGGTGACGCTACCGCCCTCGATCGGGAACCAGAGTTCCGGGGAGAGTTTGTTCGTGCTTGTGTTCGACAGGTAGCCTTTGGTCTTATATTCGATGACCATGCTCTTGGCTGCGGCTTCCTTGCTCACGGTGGTCTGCGACCAGTCGACGAGCTTGTCGAGGATCTGCGTGCGCATGGCGGCGGCATCCTTCGTGTAGGTGACGGACACGCCCTCCTTGAGCACGATCTTCGCCTGCGTGCGCGCGTCTTTCAGCGTCACGGTGACGAAGGTGTCCGTGCCATTGGCGGTGAGCTTCATTTCATAGGTGCCCGCACTGACGGCAGAGACCTTCGTAATACCGGCCCAGCCGCCCTCGAGGTCGACCCAATAGGTTTTGAAGGCACCTTTGTGCTGCTGCGTCACGGTCACGGACGTGGCGTCTGCATCCGGCAGCACGGCGGCGACGATGGCGGTGCGCAGCGCGTCAAAGTCGATGTCGCCGTTCGCCGTGTAGGGGATGTTGACCTGATAGGTCTCGCCAGAAGTCTCCGGTGTGTCGGCCGGTTCCTCCGGCGTGTCAGCCGGGGTGGTGTCCGGGGTCTGCGCCGGCGTATCGGCCGGGGTATCAGTGTCCGCATCCGCGGGCTGTGCCAGCTTCGTGAACGTGTAGACCTCCGTCGTGCCCTTCAGGCGCACGGCGTAGTCCTGCGCGGGAGACTGGCTGTCCAGCGCGGGATAGCTCACGCCGAGCACATCCAGCGCGGGGAAGCCCGCCTTGCCCGCCGTGAGCGCGGGGATGATGCCGGCAGTGGTGCCGGTCACGGGCACCCATTTGGTCGCGCCGCCGGACAGCGTGCTGGTCGCTTTGTACTCCCATTCCTGCGTGCCGACATCGCTGTAGTTGCTCAGCAGCGTCTGGCTGAGCAGGTCATTGACATCCGCGTCGTCGGGGATGTAGGCCGCACCGTCGTGCACGTCTGGCACGACGTCCGCGGCAAAGGCCGGGATCTGGAACGCGGCGAGCTGGCCGAACAGCAGTACGGCCAACAGGACCGCAAGGATCCGTGTTATGTTTTTGTGGGTTGTCATTGCAAAAAACCTCCTGTCTGTGGTCTTTGAGGACAGCTCGTATTATAGGACGTATTTCGACAAATTTCAACATTTCTGATAAAAATGTGACATATTATCTTACCTGTATAAAAAATCCTCGCCCGCAAGTGCGCGGACGAGGAAAATGCTTGACATTTCAGGATTATTTGCCCAGCTCGGCGAGCATTTTACTGCGGATGCCCTCGGTGAGGTCGGTCGTTTTTGTGGCCTTGACCGTCTCGGCGGGGATGACCTCGCGGATGCGCACATACACGTGCGTGCGCCGCCAGGGGACGTTGTGCGCGATGCGCTCCGTGCCCTCGATCGTCGCCACGACGATGGGGACGCCTGCCTTCTGTGCGATCTTGAGCGAACCGGCGTGCCAGGGCAGCAGCTCACCGCTTTTGCTGCGCGTGCCCTCGGGATAGATGGCAAACGAGCACTCGTGCGCGCGGATGAGGTCGGCCGCGGCATTGATCGTGGTCAGGGCGTTGCGCGCGTTTTCGCGGTCGATCGGCAAAAAGCAGCACCGGCGCACGAACGGGCCGATGACGAACTTGCGCATATTCGACGGCTTGGACACGAACGCGAGCCGCCAGCGCCGCAGCACCCACCACTGTACCATGGGATCAAAGTTCGAACGGTGGTTGCTCACGAACAGATATTCCGTGTCCGTCGGTACCTTCTCGAGCCCCTCCACGTGGATCTTTACGCGGCACAGCGCGAGAATCCACCCGTCGAGCGCCATGGTCAGCGCATGATAAAACGGGCTGATGTGCGCATACATTTTATTCGGGCCGGCAAACCACGTGCAGACAAACATCAGCAGCACGTACACGAGGTTCGCTGCCACGAAGCAGCCGATTAAAACCGGCAGCAGCCACCAGTAGCTCAGCGCCGGGGACAAAAAATAAATCCACGCTGTGCTGAGCACGGCGGGAATCCACAGCAGGTAATAAAGCACGAACGGACACCTTCAAGCATATTAAATATTAAAATATTGCCAATAGTCATTGACGATAAAGTTCCAAATCTATTATAATTGCATTGGAATACCGTGTCAATGAACGAGATGTAAACTTGCGCGGATTCCAAAAACATTCTGATTGGAGATAGGATGGGATAAGATGATCGTATTAAAATGGGTGTTCCCGGTGTTTTTGGCGGTGCTCGCCATCGTGCACCTCATCAGCTGCTGGCGCGGCGATGACGACCTGCGCAAGCCGACCAAGGTCGCGCTGATGCCGGTCGTTGCGCTGGCCTACCTCGCCTTTTCCTGCACGCCGTCGCTTTGGGTGGTCGCCGGCCTGCTGTTTGGCTGCCTGGGCGATCTGTTTCTGCTCTGGCCGCTCAAGAAAAAGTTCTTTGTCCTCGGCACGTCCTCGTTCTTCCTGGGTCACGTGTGCTACCTGATCTTTATCTACACGCACTATGTCATTCGCGTCGGCTGGGTCTGGATCGTCGTGATCAGCGCGGTCTACGCCGCCGGTGCCGCGTTTGTGTACGCCAACAGCCGCAGAAACATTCCGCGCGCGCTGCGTCCGCTGTCGCTGGCATATATGCTCATGCTCTGCGTGCTGAGCGTGAGCCTCATCCTGCCGCTGCTGACGGCGTTCTGGTGGGGCAAGCTCGTGGCGTTTTTCGGCGCGACGTTCTTCCTCGCGTCCGACGGCGCGCTGTGTGACATGCTCTTTGTCAAGAAGGCCGAGCCCACGAAGCAGAACTTCGTCGTCATGCTCACGTACATCCTCGCGCAGACGCTGCTGGCCGTCGGTTTCGCAGCCTGCCCATAATCACCTGAAAAGCTAGATACTTCAAGGGTAACGGGGTGCTCCGATACGGAGTGTCCCGTTTTTTGTACAGTGATGGGAAAATCTTAAAAATTTTGTTATTTTCTCTTTACACCGGGCGAAAAATGCAATACAATGCGTAGCATCTACAGGAGGTCTCGGGGGGAAAAGAGAATATGACGAAAGAAAAGGAAACGGAAAACCGGTCGGAACGGGAGCGGTTTCTTGACCGGATGCTCAAAGAAATCCTCAGCGGACAGCGCAACCCGGGCGACCGGCTGCCGACGGAGAGCGAGCTGGCCGAGCAATACGGCCTGCGCAAGACGAACGTGCATCTCGGTCTGCAGGAGCTGGAGCGGCTGGGTTTTTTGCGGGTCGTGCCCCGGCACGCGACCTATGTTGCGCCCTACTGGGAGCAGGCGAATCTGGAGACGCTGGCCGCCATCATGACGCACGGCGGCAAGCCGAAGCCGGAGCTGGTGGACGCATTTCTGGAGCTGCGCGAAATGGTCGCGCTCGGCTGGTTCCGCTGGATGAGCCGCAACCCCAAAACGGAGCAGATGCGGCACCTGTACGGGCTGCTCGAGCGGATGGAGGCCATCGCCTACGCACCGGCCGGCGAGAAGGACAAGCCGGAATTTCTGGACCTGGTCAATCAGTTTCTGGTGTGCATGTTCGCCGAGTCGGACAACATGATCTTTCGCGTCCTGCTGCGCTCGTCGCGCGAGCTTGCGCACGTGACGTATTACATCGTGGCGTATACGCTGGATATGCGCGAACTGTGCACGACGTATCGCACGGTGCTCGACGGGCTGACCGGCGGACACGCATCGGAGGCGATCGACTACTGGTGCGGCTGGAGCGACAAGGTCACGGTGCAGTACCGCGAGGCCCTGCTGCGGCTCGAACGTGAATAAGCAATGCCATACCCCGGCGGGACGAAGAACCCCGCCGGGGTATGGCGCTATTTGTGAACTTTTCGCGCCGCGGTTGCGCTCCCCGTGCACTTGTGTTAAAATCAGGGAAAGAAAACCGGAAGGAGCGAGCCCATGAAGCTGACATTTATCCGCGCCGACCACGAGGTGACCGGCAGCTGCACTCTGCTTGAGATCGGCGGGCACTACGGCCTGATCGACTGCGGCATGGAGCAGGGACGCGACCTGTTTGAGAACATCGCCATCCCCGTCCCGGCGGCGCAGATCGAGTTTGTGCTCGTCACGCACGCGCACATGGATCACACCGGCCACCTGCCGCTGCTGTATAAGCAGGGCTTTCGCGGCACGGTCTACGCCACGGAGGCGACGTGCGACCTGTGCGGCATCCTGCTGCGCGACGCGGCGCACATCCAGATGTCCGAGGCCGAGTGGAAGGGACGCAAGGCCGCCCGCGCCGGCCAGCCGGCGCCCGAGCCGCTGTATACGCTCGAGGACGTGGAGGGCGTGCTGCGTCTGCTACGCCCGTGCGGCTACGGCAAGCGCATTCAGGTCGGGGAGAACATCATCATCCGCTTCACGGATGTCGGCCATCTGCTCGGCAGCGCGTGCATCGAGGCGTGGCTCACCGAGGGCGGCACGGAAAAGAAGATCGTCTTTTCCGGCGACATCGGCAACACCGACCAGCCCATCATCCGCGACCCGCAGACCGTCTCGGGCGCGGACTATGTGCTCATCGAGTCGACCTACGGCGACCGCAGCCACGGCCCGCGCGTGGACTATCTGACCGCACTCGCGGACTGCATCCAGCGCACCCTCGACCGCGGCGGCAACGTGGTCATCCCGTCGTTCGCCGTCGGCCGCACGCAGGAGCTGCTGTATTTCATCCGCCAGATCAAGGATGCCGGCATGGTACACGGCCACCCGCACTTTCCCGTCTATGTCGACAGCCCGCTCGCCAACGAGGCCACGCGTGTCTTCCTGCAGACGGACACGAGCTTTCTCGACGACGAGGCCTGCGCGCTCATCCGCAGCGGCGTCAACCCGCTGTATTTTGACGACCTGCACACCGCCGTCACGAAAGAGGACTCCATGGCGCTCAACACCGACAAGACGCCCAAGGTCATCCTCTCCTCGAGCGGCATGTGTGACGCCGGCCGCATCCGTCACCATCTGAAGTATAACCTCTGGCGGCCAGAGTGCACGGTGCTGTTTGTGGGCTATCAGGCGGTCGGAACGCTCGGCCGCAAGCTGCACGACGGCGCCGAGAGCGTGAAGATCTTCGGCGACGAGATCGCCGTGCACGCGGAGATCACCGTCCTGCCCGGCGTGAGCGGCCATGCGGATAAGCAGGGGCTGCTGGGCTGGATCAACGCCATGGAACACAAGCCCGCGCACGTGTTCGTCAACCACGGCGACGATGATGCCTGCACGGCGTTCGCCGCCTGCCTGCGCAGCGAGTACGGCTATGACGCGGACGCGCCCTACAGCGGCAGCGAGTTTGACCTCGCCGCAGGGGCCTATACGTATGTAGCCCCGCCGCGGCCCATCCATCATGACGAGGCGCGCCAGGCCGCCGCTGCCGGCAAGCGCCGCGAGAGCCCGGCTTACGCGCGGCTGCAGCGCGCGCTCGGTGAGCTCACGGTGCTTGTGCGCCGCTGCGCCGGCTGCCCGAACAAGGGGCTGAACGCCTTTTCCGAGGAGCTCGAGCGGCTCACCGCCCGCTGGCGCGACCGCCTCGCCCCGTGAGCATGCAATCCATATAGACCAGACATGTAGCGACCGCCCTGCCAGACATCTGGCAGGGCGGTCTTGCACTTAAATTTTCCCGCGCGCCCGGCCGATCAGATACATACCGACCGTGCCGACACCCAGCAGGACGATGTTTATGACCGGCACGACATCTGTCTGCAGCGCATCGGTCTCAAACGCGTTCTGCGCCAGAAACAGCGCGCCCGCTCCGGCCGCTGCCGCACACAGGAGCACGAGCGCGGGCGGGTTTTTCTGCGCGAACAGCCGCCCGTCGTGCGTTCCCGCCGCGCGCAGACAGTTGACTGCCAGCGTCAGCAGCATCGACACGAGCACAAAGTCCGGCAGCACCCACAGCCCGATCACGAGCGCGCCGAAGCGCTCGACCGCGTGAAGCAGGCTCACGTTGCGCAGCATGGTGAAAAACGGGTGGTTGAGCTTGGCCGTCAGCTCCGCGCCGAGAATGTCGATCGTGAACGCGCTCAGCAGCGTCACGAGCACGCAGATGCGCACGCACCACCGCACGGCCGCGCGTCCCCGCCCGGGCGCGGGCGGGGTGCGCCCGCCAGTGAACGCGCCGAAAAACAGCACCGCCGCCCCGATGCCGAACACCGTCAGCCCGCTGCGCGCAACGCCGGGGAGCCCCTGCACCGTTACGGGCAGCAGATTTTTCACGTCCAGCCCCGGTACCGCGAACACCAGCACCAGCGCCAGCACGAGCATCAGCAGCGGCAGAAAGATCTCCGAGGCGCGGAAAAGCGCCTTCGTGCGCCCGAGCGCGCCGCAGACCGCCATGGCCAAGATCGTCACCACGAACGGCCACGGCCGGCTCAGCGGGAACACTGTCTCGATGAACCGCTCTGCCCCGATGCGCAGCGCAAACGCGCTGTAGAGCAGAAACCACAGCGCGTAGACGCCCAGCAGCACGCGCCCCGCGACCGGGCCGAGTGCGCGCAGCGTGATCTCGCCGATGCCCTCGCCCGGCCGCCCGCGGTGCAGAATGCCCTCAAGCATCCACGCGAACAGCAGCAGCGGCACCAGCGCCGCCAGCGCACACAGCCAGCCGCCGCAGCCGGCCTCCGCGGTCGTTTTGCGCGGCACGAGATGCAGCAGCGGCGAGAGCAGCACCATCGTGCACAGCGCGTAATACTGCCGCCGTGTGAGTTGAAGTCCCGTCATGTTCCGCCTCCTGATGTGTCGATGCCGTCGCGCAGGTCAAATGTCCGGCCCACGTCGGCCGTGACCGTCACGCGCACCGGCACGCTCTGCCACACGGCCGGCCAGTCATCGCGGATGGCAGCCCATTTGCGCCCGCAGCCGATGGCGAGCGCCTGCCCCACGCCGAGAAAGTCCGCGCCCAGCGTCTGTGATACGGCAATCACATCCTCTGCCCAGCCGGTCACGAGGGCGGCAAGCGCCGCATTGAGCTCCTCCTGATAGGCCCGTGCCGTGATCCGGCGCGGCACGCGCAGTTCGGCGATGCCCGCGCGCAGTTTCAGCGTGACGTCCACGCGCGCAAGCGCGCCGTCGCTGTCCCACACCGGGCGAAAGCCCGCCTTGCACGTGTCGAGCGTGAGCATGACGGTACCGCCGTCGCCGTCGGTGACGGCAAGGTTGCCGTGCCCGGCCGCGCCGAGGAGCATACTGGCTCCGCGCGCCGTCTCCGGCTCGATGCTGCCGGCGTAGCTCCCGTTACGGAAAATTGCGTACCCCGCCGGGGCAAGCGCCAGCTTGCCGCCTTCCTCCTCCGGCGTGCGCACACATTCCACGGCGCCCACTGCGGCGCAGCCGCTGCCGGCGAGGGCGCGGGCGACGTCCGTGCAGGAGAAGGCGTGGCTCGTGCCGTCGAGCGTGATGTCCTTTTCCAGCGCGGCGAGCGCTTCCGTCACGTCGGTCTTGTCGTCGCCCGTCTCCATGACCGCCTGCTGCGCCGTGCCGCCGCGCACGATGAACAGCGGCGCGCTCAGGCGCATATCCGGGTCGCGCGCGATGAAGTCCAGCAGCGGCGTGAGGCCGCCGCCGGCGGCCGCTTCCTCGCCGAGCAGCAGATAACTCGTCTGCGCATAGAACAGTTCCGCGCTCGGCGTACGGTCCTGCAGCTGGTCGAGCGCGGAGAGCATCGACACGCCGGCCTGCGTCATGCGCTTCGGCGCTTCGTCCTCGCCCGCCTTTCCGGTCGCCGCGCTCAGGCACACACCCTCCGGCACGAGATCCACACCGATCGTCTGGATCAGCTCCAGATCCTCGACCGGGCGATAATTGCTCGAAATGGCACCGGTGCTGCACTCGCTGCACAGCATACCCGCTGCCAGCAGCAGCGCCAGCGCCCGTCTGCGCCGCATGAAGCATCCCTCCTTATATTATATGGTGTGCCCTATCTCTGCCGCCGGCGGTTGAGGCAGCCGTATTCCGGCGGGCGGAATTTTTCGTCCGGCTGCGGCCGGCGCAGCAGCGTGCGGAAGATCGTCGGCCGTTCGCTGTCTACGAACGGGGCCATATACGCCACGCCGTCGCTGTCGATCGTGCACAGGTACCAGATCACGAGCCCCAGCATTGCCAGAATGCCGAACAATCCCGCCAGCGCCGCCGCCAGCACCAGCCCCAGCCGCAGCAGACGCACGGCGTTGCTCAGCTCCTGATTCGGCAGCGTGTAGCCGGCGATACCCGCGAGCGCCACGACGATGATCGCCACCGGGCTGACCACCTTCGCGTCCACGGCTGACTGGCCAACGAGCAGCGCCCCGATGATCGACACCGTCTGGCCGATCGAGTTCGGCAGCCGCAGCCCGGCCTCCTGCAGCAGCTCGAAGGCGATGAGCATGAACAAAATGATCGCCGGTACCGAAAACGGCACCTGCTGCTTGGCCTGAATGACCGACAGCAGCAGCTTCGCCGGAATCATCTCCTGGTGGTACATCGCTACAGCCACGTACAGCGCCGGGAACATCAGCGAGATCGCCAGCGCAAAGTACCGCAGCACGATCAGCGCCGAGGCCAGCAGATAGTGGTGCGATTCGTCCTCCGGCGCGTGCATCAGCAGGTGGAACGTCGTCGGCAGCAGGTAGCCCATCGGCAGTCCGTCCACCAGCAGACCCACGCAGCCATCGAGTAGCGCGCCGGCGAATTTGTCCGGGCGCTCCGTCTGGCCCAGCTGCGGCAGCAGCGCCCGCGGCCGATGCGTCAGATACGGCTCCAGGTCGCCGCGGCCGAGCAGCGCCTGCTCGTCGATGGTGTCGAGCCTGTCAAGGATCCGCTGCACGCGCGCAGGGTCGGCGATGCCGTCCACATACAGCACCGCCACCGTCGTCTCCGACTGCCGGCCGATGACCGTCTGCTGCAGCTTAAGCGCCGGGGTGTGCAGCTTACGCCGCACGAGAGAGGTGTTGATGCGCAGCGTCTCGACAAAGGCGTCCTTCGATCCGCTGACGGATTTTTCGATCGTCGGCTCCGACACCGCGCGCACATTCGACGTGCGCACCTCGAACGTGACGGCCTTGCGCTGCGCATCGAACACGAGCGCGACCGAGCCGTTGGTCAGATCAAAGACCGCGTCGTCCATCTTCGCGCGCGTGCGCGTCGAGCAGCTGTAGACCGCCCCCTGCTCGATTCGGTGCAGCGCCTCGCGCGTGGAGGCAATGTCCGCCAGGCGGCCGCCCTCCGTCAGCGGCCGCAGCACGTCCGTGGACACATCGCCCGCCGAGACCACGCCGTCGAGCCAGCAGACGGTCACGGTCAGGCGGCTCTCCAGCCCGATGCGCACGGTACGGGTTTCAAAATCGTCGCAGTCGGAAAATATTTTTTTCAGTTCGCCCGCTGTGACCGGCACGTCATATTGCGGCTGCGGCCGCGGGTGCGGTCCGTCTCCGGCGCCGCGGTGAAAGAAGTTGGTTTGCATATTGCGTAGTATAACCGGAAAAAACCACAATATTTAGTGCCTGAAAACCGGACGAAAAATTTTTTACGAAAATGTGAAAAAAGTTGTTGACAGGCGTCGATTTGGGTGGTATATTAGCAAAGCGCTCGCGGGGAACGCCAAGAACGAAACAAACTTCCGAAAGAAAGTTGAAAAAAGTTCTTGACAAAGCGAACCGCGTGTGGTAGTATAAACAAGCTGTCGCCGAGAGGCACAGCAGCGTGTACCTTGTAAATTAAACAATGTAAGAACACAAAACTTGATAAGTTTTGTAGCTTATGCAAAATAAGCACCAGAAAAGGGTTCTTAACATCGGAAACGATGTAAAACAATTCTTTTGAGAGCTAGAAAGCGATCTAAGATTTTGATTGTATCCGTTTTTAAATTTTTAGAGACGGTTATGATATGATTTATAGAGAGTTTGATCCTGGCTCAGGATGAACGCTGGCGGCGTGCCTAACACATGCAAGTCGAACGGAGTTACTTTGGTGAAGTTTTCGGATGGATCTGATTTAACTTAGTGGCGGACGGGTGAGTAATGCATGAGCAACCTGCCCTTCAGAGGGGGACAACAGTTGGAAACGACTGCT
>ENA-UEYI01001166-UEYI01001166.1-human-gut-metagenome-genome-assembly--contig:-NODE-1166-length-23544-cov-5.357523_pt1 | contig 23544 bp, 27 predicted proteins | sample MGYA00242900_ERZ507916 | MGnify/ENA primary metagenome ERZ507916 (study PRJEB26167, sample SAMN06115521) | human gut metagenome | host: Homo sapiens | place: China:Chongqing | collected 2015-09-02...
CGGCTAATTGATCACAAACAAAAAGACACCCGACAGGGTGTCTTTTTTGTTGAAATAAAGCAATAGAAAGTCCGGAGAACAGGGGAAATGAACCTGTTCTCCGGACTTTCAGCTTTTGGATTTCGGTTTCGCGATCAGCGCGAACAGACAGCCGAACACGATCGCGGCGGCAATACCGCCTGCCGCACCGGTCACGCCGCCGGTGAACACGCCGAGCAGACCGTTCTCCGCAACTGCTTTGGCGACGCCTTTCGCCAGCGAGTATCCGAAGCCGAGCAGCGGCACAGTCGCGCCTGCACCTGCGTAGTCCACGACTGCCTGATACCAGCCGAGCCCCTGCAGGATAACACCGAGCACCACCAGCGAAACGAGCACACGCGCCGGTGTCAGCTTGGTTTTGTCAATCAGCACCTGACCAATCATGCACAATGCGGCGCCAATCAGAAATGCTTTTACATAGCCAAGGATCATGTGTTCACCTGCGTTTCGATCGCCACGGCGTGGCAGATTCCGGGGATGCTCTCGCCCTGCATGGATGCCGTGGGCGACATGAGTGCGCCGGTTGCTGCAAACAGCAGCCGTCGGATCTGTCCGCTCTCCAGCAGCTTCAGCAGATGCCCCGCGAGCACGGATGCGCTGCATCCGCAGCCGGAGCCGCCTGCGTGCACGTCCTGCCCCTCCAGGTCATAGATCAGCAGACCGCAGTCGGTATAGAGCCCCTCGAGGTCGATGCCGTCGTCCTGAAACAGCCGCGTCACGACGGCGTGCCCGATCTTGCCGAGGTCGCCGGTCACGATCAGATCATAGTAGTCCGGTGTGCGGCCGGTGTCGGCAAAGTGCGCCTTGAGCGTCTCGTAGGCGGCGGGCGCCATGGCCGCGCCCATGTTGTTCGCGTCCGTGATGCCCGCGTCGGCGATCTTGCCGGTCGTCACCATCGTCACGCGCGGCCCGTTGCCAGACGCACCGAGAATGAGCGCGCCGGAGCCGGTGACGGTCCACTGCGCGGTCGGTGTGCGCACGCCGCCGTACTCCAGCGGGAACCGGTACTGCCGCTCGGCAGAGCAGAAGTGCGAGCTCGTGAGCGCGGCGGCGTGTTCGGCGTAGCCGCCGTCGATGAGCATGGCGGCCAGACTGAGCGATTCCGCCATCGTCGAGCACGCGCCGTACAGCCCCAGATAGGGCACACCGATGTCTCGCATGGCATAGGCCGAGCCCACGCACTGGTTGAGCAGGTCACCGGAGAGTACATAGTCGAGCTGCTCCGGCTGCAGCCCGGCTTTTTGGCACACGAGGTCGAAGCACTGCCGCAGCATGGCACTCTCGGCCTGCTCCCAGCTCTTCGTGCCGAAATAAGTGTCCTGACTGACGCTGTCAAAGCGGCCGTGCAGCGGGCCCACGCCCTCCTTTTTCCCCACGACGCTGGCGGAGGCAAGGATCACGGGCGGGGTGGGAAACTGCACGGTCTGAGGTCCGATTCGTTTGGATTTCAAGCAATCACCTTCGACGGTAGCGTTTCCGCTTTTGTGAGAAATATGCGCCGGTTTATGTACCTTTGTATTTTCGCCGCGTCGCCATGCCGCCGCGGATGTGCCGCTCCGCCTTGTTGCGGTCCAGCAGCTGCCGGACCTGCTGATAGAGCGCGGGGTTGATCTTTTCCAGCCGCTCCGTCAGATCCTTGTGGACGGTCGATTTTGAAACGCCGAATTGTTTGGCGGCGGCGCGGACGGTGGTATTGTTGGCGAGAAGATATTCCGCAAGATCGCATGCGCGCGCTTCCATGTCCGTGTGCACTTACACCACTCCCCATATTTGCGTAATTCAGTATATGAATTTCTGCGGGGAATATGAGGCTGATGCGCTGTCGGCCGCGGGGAGTATGCCGGGATGCTTCCATATATGTGTAAACGGTATTGCATATTTGATAAAAAATGTTATAATTAATTTACTTTGTTTAATCGCAATGCCGAACACTTCGGCGGCCTGCGTACTGCTTTCTGCGGCGGCAGAGCTGCTGACAAAGTGACGGCAGAAAAAACGGATTGGGAGGAAACACATGAAAAAACGACTTTTGAGCTTCGTGCTCGCGGTGCTGATGATCGCGTCGCTCCTGCCGGCCACGGCGCTGGCGGCAGACATCGTGGACAGTGGTACCTGCGGTGCAGAGGGCGACGGCAGCAACCTGACCTGGACGCTGGACAGTGACGGCGTGCTGACGATCAGCGGCAGCGGTGATATGCATGGCTATGACTATGGTTCTTCTGGTGCGCCGTGGGATGACAGCCGGGTAAAGTCAGCTGTGATTGCAGAAGGCGTGACGAGCATTGGCAGTTATGCTTTCGATGACTGCAAATCTCTGACCAGCGTGACGATCCCGGACAGTGTGACGAGCATTGGCGATTCTGCTTTCTGTAATTGCAAATCTCTGACCAGCGTGACGATCCCGGACAGCGTGACGCTCATTGACAATGGTGCTTTCTCTTTTTGCACATCTCTGACCAGCGTGACGATCCCGGACAGCGTGACAAGCATTGATCAGGATGCTTTCTATAAGTGTGAATCTCTGACGAGCGTGACGATCCCGGGCAGCGTGACAAGCATTGGCGTTGGCGCTTTCGCTCTCTGCACATCTCTGACGAGCGTGACGATCCCGAACGGCGTGACGAGCATTAACTATGAGGCTTTCCGTAGCTGCGAATCTCTGACCAGTGTGACAATCCCGGACAGCGTGACGAGCATTGGTATGTCTGCTTTCTATGGTTGCTCATCTCTTACAAGCGTGACGATCCCGGACAGCGTGACTAGCATTGGTGTTTATGCTTTCGGTGCCTGCATATCTCTGACCAGCGTGACGATCCCGGACAGCGTGACGAGCATTGGCGATTCTGCTTTCTGTAATTGCAAATCTCTGACCAGCGTGACGATCCCGGACAGCGTGACACGCATTGGAAAGCAGGCTTTCGATTACTGCACATCTCTGACCGATGTGTACTATGCCGGGAGCGAGGCGCAATGGAAAGCGATCTCTATTTCTTCCGCTGGAAATAATGACCTTTTGACCGCCAACATCCATTACAATTATGGTTCCCATACCCACAGCTACAAGGATGTTGTCACAGCGCCGACCTGCACCGAAAAGGGCTACACGACGCACACCTGCGCCTGTGGTAAAAGCTATGTGGATACTTATACCGACGCACTCGGCCACGCATGGGACAGCGGCAAGGTGACAAAGGAGCCGACGGAAACCGAGACCGGTGTGAAAATCTTCACCTGCACCCGCTGCGGCGAGACGAAGACGGAGACTATCCCGAAGCTCACGCACGAGCACAGCTACGATGCTGTTGTGACCGCACCGACCTGCACGGCCAAGGGCTACACGACGCACACCTGCGCCTGCGGCGACAGCTACGTGGATGCTTATACCGACGCACTCGGCCACGCATGGGATGAAGGCAAGGTGACCAAGGCCGCCACTGAAACCGAGAGCGGCGTGAAGACCTTCACCTGCACCCGCTGCGGCGAGACAAAGACCGAGGTCATCCCGGCCACCGGCAGCGTGGATGTTACGGAAATGTTCACGGACGTATCGCACAGCTGGGCCGATGACGGCATCCGGTACTGCGTGACGCATCAGTTGATGTCCGGCATCGGCAACAATCTGTTCGGGCCGAAGCTGACCACGACACGTGCGCAGATCGTGCAGATCCTCTATAACCTCGAGGGTGAACCGGAGGTTTCCGGCACGACGCCGTTTACCGATCTCACACAGGACTGGTATCAGGACGCCATCCTCTGGGCGTACCAGACCGGCGTCGTGGCCGGCACGTCCAGCACGACGTTTGAGCCTGACCTGCCGGTGACGCGCGAGCAGATCGCGGTCATCCTCATGGAATACATGACGCGCGTGCTCAAACTTGAGCGCACGTGGACGCCCGCTGACCTGAGCATCTTCCCGGATGCGGGCAGCGTGTCCGACTGGGCGAAGGACGCCATGGCGGATGCCGTGGCACTCGGCCTGATCTCCGGCGCGAGCAACGGCGGCCAGACTCTCCTTGAGCCGCAGGGCAGCGCGACCCGCGAGCAGGTCGCAACGATCCTGATGGAGTTTTGCAAGAACGTGAAGAAGTGATCCATACGGCACAAAGCGTGCGCGGGCGGCGCGGCAGCGCCGCCCGCTTTTTGCTGAGGATGCCCCGTTATCGCAGCCGAATGGAACTGCAATTTTCGAACATTTTTTGTTTTTTCGGTCGAGAGTCCTGCTTATGGGACTCTTGATCTGCTATTATCAAGGAAAACACGGAAGCGGGCGATGATATGACGCGAAAGGAACGAATTCTGGATGCCAAACGCTGCCTCGATGCGCTTGCCCTTGGGCTGGACCCACATACGGGCGGAGAGCTGCCGGGTGACAGCGTGCTCAATCGGGTGGAAATGTCGCGCTGTTTTTTCTTTGTATCCGGCCTGCTGCAGGAGATATATGACAATGGGCCCCGGGCTCCGGGACTGCCGTTTGCTCTGCCGATCGAGCAGCGCGCGGCGTTTCCGTTTACGGAGCAGCCGATGACCGTCAGCGAGATCTGCCGCGCGCTCAATGAAATGGTCGATCCATTTGTTTATAGGTACCTGCGCACGACGACGATCACGGACTGGCTTCTGCAGCGCGGCTTCCTGGAGATGAACACGTGGGGAGACGGGACGCCGTTTCGCGGCCCAACGGCGCTGGGGCGCTCCATCGGTCTGTCAGTCGAGGAACGCAGCGGCAAGCGCGGTCCCTATCAGGTCACGCTGTATCACTCGGATGCACAGCACTTTATTCTGGATAATCTGGATGATATTCTGTCGCCTGTGTCCGCCACTGCGGAGTAAATCGCGCAAATTATGTCGAAAATCGTGCGAGTTGTGCAAGAGCACTTTTTTACACCGGATTTTTGTGGTAAAATCCAATCGTGTCCATGTTTGGAAACGGAGAAAAGGGAGAACTATGCCAAAATCACCGAATCAGAAATTGAAGCTGCTGTACCTGATGGAGATCCTGCTGCAGCAGACGGACGAACGTCATCCGATGACCGTGCCGGAGATGATCGCACAGCTGGCGCAGCGCGGAATATCTGCTGAGCGCAAGAGCATTTACGGCGATCTCGAGGCACTGCGCACGTTCGGGATGGACATCGTGCAGACCAAGACGAAAACGACCGGGTATTACGTCGGCTCGCGCACATTTGAAGTGCCGGAGCTCAAGCTGCTGGTCGACAGTGTGCAGTCGTCGAAATTCATTACACACAAAAAGACCTTGGCACTCATCAAAAAAATCGAGAGCCTTGCCAGTATCTATGATGCGCAGCTCCTGCAGCGGCAGGTCTATGTCCGCGGCCGCGTCAAGAGCATGAATGAGAGTGTGTATTATAATGTGGACGAGATCGCCGACGCCATTTCCCGGGATCGGCAGATCCGCTTCCACTACTTTGAATACACCATCTCCAAACAGCGGCGTTACCGCAAGGCGGGTGCATACTATGTCGTCAGTCCGCTGGCACTGATGTGGGACAATGAAAATTATTACCTGTTGGCTTGGGATGCCGAGGCGGAGCTGCGCAAGCACTACCGCGTGGACAAGATGACGGATATCTCCGCGCTGGAGATGCCGCGTGAGGGTACGGAAGACCTTTCAAAGCTGGATCTGTCGGCGTACTCCAAAAAAGTATTCAGCATGTTCAGTGGGGAAGAGCAGACGGTGCGGCTGCGCTTTGCCAATCATTTGGTCGGCGCGGTGCTCGACCGTTTCGGCAAGGACGTGATCGTGGTCGCTGACGGGCCGGAGCATTTCACGGTTGCGCTCAACGTTGTCACGAGCCCGAAGTTCTATGCCTGGCTGTTCGGCTTCGGCACCGAGGTGGAGATCCTCTCGCCGCCGTCCGCCCGGCTGGAGATGCAGAACATGCTTGCCACTGCTGCGAATCTTTATGTGCTGCCGCGCGGACAATGACTTGACAAGTTGCGAACAATCGTGTATAACTAACAACGTACCATTTGGGGGGCTGGGTCATTCCCGGCTGAGACGAGTGAATCGAAGCTCGATACCCACAGACCTGATCCGGATAATGCCGGCGTAGGAAACGAAATCTATCTATATCTATCATCGTTTTCTATGGACTGCATTGTTTCGGCAATGCAGTTTTTTCTTTAAGGAGGAAACAACATGACCCAAAGCAAATCCCATCTGCGCCTGCGCGCGCTGTGCGAGGGCGCGGTCTTCATCGCCCTTGCCCAGGTTCTGAGCTATCTCAAGCTCTTCGAACTCCCGCAGGGCGGCTCCATCACGATCGAGATGCTGCCGATCTTCCTGTACTGCGCCCGCTGGGGCTTCGGACCCGGCATGCTTGCAAGCTTTGCCTACAGCATTTTGCAGGCGGTGCTCAGCAGCACGTATGCCTGGACGTGGCAGTCGCTCATCGGCGACTATCTGCTCGCGTTCACGGTGCTCGGCTTCGCCGGTGCGTGCTCGAAGCTCAAGGGCGGCTTCTTCATCGGCACGGTCGTCGGCAGCGTGGCGCGCTTTCTCGTGCACTATGTCGTCGGCGCGACAATCTGGGCCGAGTATATGCCCGAGACCTTCTTCGGCCTGACGATGACGTCGCCGTGGTTCTACTCGGCGCTGTATAACGGCAGCTTCATGCTCATCGACATGGTGCTCGTGCTCATCGTCGGAGCGCTGCTGTGGAAGCCGCTGAAAAAGTACATCACCGGCGAGGATCTGCGCGGTGCAGCGAGTGCAAAAAATGAAGGTTGACAGGGAGAAATTCCATAGTGTATAATATGTATCCGGCGTCAGTCGTCTGGCGCCGGATACTTTTTGCCAACTACGGCGGCGCGAGCCGCTGTTGAGTATGATCGAAAGGAGAAAACACCATGTTCCGTACCTATCAGCCCAAGAAGCTTCAGCGCAAGAAAGAGCACGGCTTCCGCAAGAGAATGGCGACCGCCAACGGCCGCAAGGTGCTGTCCCGCCGCAGAGCGAAGGGCAGAAAGCATCTCAGCTACTGAGTTGCTGCGCGTGAGCAGGCAGACTCCTTAATTATGTTTTTCAGGGCGGGATCTTTCCGCCCTAAAGGCATATCCGGAGAGTCTGCACAGCAGAGAGGATCGGGGGAGACCTTTGGAATTTACCAGCACGATCAAACAAAACTATGAATTCCGGCGTCTGTACTCGAAGGGCAAAAGCTGCGCCAATGCGTATCTGGTGGTCTACTGCCGGAAAAACCGCGCCGGCCGCAGCCGCATCGGCTACACCGTGTCCAACAAAGTCGGCCATGCCGTCGTGCGCAACCGCATCCGCCGCCGCCTGCGGGAGATCTATCGCCTGCATGAGCGGCAGATCGCGCGCGGGTATGATCTGGTCGTCGTGTCGCGCGTGCGCGCGTGCACGGCGGATTATCATCAGCTGGAGGCAGCGTTTTTATCGGCGTGCGCCCAGCTTGGCCTGCTGGCGGAAGGGGATGACGGCGTATGAAGCGGCTGCTCATTGCGCTGGTGAAGTTTTACCGCAAGTATATCTCACCGCTCAAGCCGCCCTGCTGCCGGTTCATTCCGACCTGCTCGGAATATGCGCTCGAGGCTCTGCAGAAATACGGAGCGCTCAAGGGCTCGTGGCTGGCCATCAAGCGCATATGTCGATGCCATCCGTTCCATACGGGTGAGCATGAATTTTATGACCCGGTGCCATGACCGGGAAATCCTAAGAATTTAAGAATTGGAGTCGTCTTATGTCCTGGATTACTGCACCCTTTGCCTGGCTGCTCAAAGCACTTTATGAGCTGACCGGCAGCTACGGTTGGGCGGTCATTCTCTTCGGCGTTGTCGTGAACCTGATTTTGCTTCCGTTCATGGCCAAGAGCAAGAAGAGCATGATGCGCACCAGCCGCCTTCAGCCGCGGATCACGGAGCTTCAGCGCCGGCACGAGGGAAACCAGCAAAAGCTCAATGAAGAGATGGCCAAGCTCTATCGGGAAGAGAAGATCAACCCGATGTCCGGCTGCCTCTGGAGCCTGATCCCGTTCCCGATCCTGATTGCGCTCTACAGCGTCATCCGCCAGCCGCTGACGAAGATGATGGGCCTGAGCGCGGACGCTGTCACGCAGCTGACCGACTGGGTCACGACCAATGCGGGCTATGTCGCGCAGACGAAGTCTGCCTATCAGGAGATCCAGATCGCCGACCTGATCCATCAGAACTGGGACGCCGTGACCGGCGCGTTCGGTGATTTCTCGGGCAAGCTGCTGGATATCGACTATTCGTTCATCGGCCTGAACATGGGCCAGCAACCGTCGTTCAAGATCTGGACGTTTGACTGGAGCAACAAAGCCGTCTGGCTTCCGGCTCTGGGCCTGTTCCTGATCCCGATCGTCTCGGCAGTGCTCTCGTGGCTGTCCATGAAGATCAGCACGTCGATGACGCCGCAGACCGCCGGCAATCAGCAGGCCGCTGCGACCAACAAGACCATGATGTTCATGATGCCGCTCGTGTCGCTGTGGATCTGCTATACGATGCCGGCCGCTCTGGGCATTTACTGGATCGTCAACAGCATCCTCGGCATCCTGCGTGATGTCAGCCTGACGAAGGTTTTCAACAAGCAGCTCGACAAGCTCGATGCTGAGCGCATCGCGCGCGAAAAAGAGCGCGATGCGGAGCTCGAGCGCAAACGTCTCGAGACCGAGCGCCTGAAGGCTGCCGGTGAGACCATCGTCAACCCCAACACCAGCAAGAAGAAGATCCAGGCCAGCCAGAAGCAGAAGGATGACGAGCGTAAGGCTGCGGCCGTGCGTGAAGAGCGTGCCGCCCGCCGCGAGCGTCTCGGCGTTGAGCAGGCGGCTGCGCCAGAGTCCCAGGTCGGCAACCGCCGCTATGCGCGCGGCCGTGCCTACGCGCGGGACCATTATGCAGCGGATCAGGCCGCCGCTCCCGAGACGGAGCAGGCGCCGGCCGCCGAAGTCCCGGAAGGAAAACAGGAGAGTACTGAATGATGTTAAAAACACTGGAAAAGTCCGGCAAGACGGAAGAGGCGGCCATCGCCGCCGCGCTCGAGGAGCTTGGCCTTGACCGGGATGATGTTTCCGTTGAGATCGTCGAGCGCGCCAAGTCCGGCTTCCTCGGCATCGGCGCCAGCCCTGCGGTCGTCCGCGTGCAGTATGAGGCGCCGGATGAGGAGCTTGAGACTGTTGCTGAAGCTGCGGCCGAGTCCCCGGCCGCAGCTCCGGCTGAGGCGCAGCCCGCGGCTGCACCTGCCGCCCCTGCAGCGGCGGTGGATGAGCCTGAGGGCTATGCGCGCATCCGCGCGTTCGTCAGCGGCCTGCTCGAGCACATGGGCATCCAGGCGGAGATCGAGATCACCGCACGCGATAACGGCGGTGTGAACGTGAACCTGTCCGGCAGCAACATGGGTGCGGTCATCGGCCGCCGCGGCGAGACGCTCGACGCGATCCAGCACCTGACCAATTACGCCGTCAATCGCGGCAGCGATAAGCACATGCATATCAGTGTCGATGCCGAGAGCTACCGCGCCAAGCGTGAGGAGTCGCTCGTGCGTCTGGCGGAGAAGATGGCCGCAAAGGCCATCAAGTACAAGCGCAGCATGGCGCTTGAGCCGATGAATTCCTACGAGCGCCACGTTATCCACACGGCGCTGCAGGATTACGAAGGCGTGACGACGAGTTCGACCGGTACCGAGCCGAACCGCCGCGTTGTGGTCTCTTATGAGAAGCCGCAGCGCACCAGCAACAAACCGGTCAGCCGTGAGTGGAGCTGACGAGAGATTTAGGAGGAACGGTATTATGTTCGAACAAGTGAGACAACTGCTTGCCCACCAGTTTGAGGTGGACGAAAACACCATCACCATGGACACCAACATCGCGGACGATCTCGGCGCGGATTCGCTCGACGTCGTGGAGCTGGTCATGTCGATCGAGGATGCGTTCGGCATCACGATCGAGGACGAGAAGGCGGCCGAGCTGACCACCGTCCGTCGGGTCGTGGATTACCTCGAGAAGAACGCTTGAACACATGCACAAAAAAGCAGGCAGCCGGTGCTGCCTGCTTTTTTTATTTCTGGAAATGCAATAGTGATTGACGAATCCGGCCGCAGCGGGTAAAATAAACAATGTATGCCGGAAAGGAGCGCGTGTATGCTGCAATTTCAACCGCAGGAGCATCTGCTGCATTCATATATTGTCGCGTCCCAGTCGGAGCAGGCGCGCGACCGGCTCTCGCTTGATCTGGCAGCGGCCATGCTCTGCCGCAGTGATGGTGTGCGTCCGTGCCGGACGTGCCGGGACTGCCGCAAGGTCTATGACGGTGTGCACCCGGATGTGATCTATATCGCGCCGGACCCGGATGCCAAAGTGCCGTCGATCAAGGTCGACCAGATCCGTGGCGTCGCGGCCACGGCGTACATCCTGCCGAGCGAGGCGGAAAAGAAGGTCTACGTTCTGCGTCAGGCGGATACGATGAATCTCAATGCGCAGAATGCGTTTTTGAAGCTGCTGGAGGAGCCGCCTCAGAGCGCGGCGTTCATTCTTGCGGCTGCAAGTCCGGAGCTGCTGCTGCCGACGGTGCGCTCACGCTGCGCATTGCTGCGCGATCCGGCGGAGCAGCTGCAGGAATCGGACGAGATCCGGGCCCTGGCAGAGGACTATCTGCGCGCGGTTGCGTCGCAAAACCGGCTGACGCTCCTGCGCTGGTGCCTTGCACAGGAGGGCATGGATGCGCAGACGCTCTCGGCATTTCTCCCCGCCGTGCAGCACCGGCTGGTGCACTTGCTGGCGGAACCGGACGAGACGGTGCTGCCGCAGGCGCTGTGCGCGCAGCAGCTTCGCCTGCTGGAGACCTGTGAGCGCTACCGCCGCGCCAATGTCGGCACGAAGCATATCTTTGGCCTGCTGTCCGTTTCGGGCGTGCAGGCGAAAGTTCAGAAGTGAGGATATCAAATTGACAGAAGTAATCAGTGTAAAATTCAAAAACCGCGGCAAGGTCTATTTCTTTGACCCGCATGGCATTGCCGTGCGCACGGGTGAGAAAGTGGTCGTTGAGACGTCGCGGGGGCTGGAGCTGGCCGAGTGCGTGCAGGGCAGCCATGCGGTGCCGGACGAGACGGTCGTGCAGCCGCTGCGTTCGCTGGCGCGCATCGCCACGAAGGACGACCTGCGTATCGAGGAGATCAATCGCCGCCGCGAAAAAGAGGCGTTTGCCATCTGCAAGCAGAAGATCGTCGAGCACGGACTGGATATGAAGCTCGTGGATGTGGAGTGCAGCTTTGAGGGCAACAAGACCATGTTTTTCTTCACGTCCGACGGGCGCGTGGATTTCCGCGAGCTGGTCAAGGATCTGGCCTCCGTGTTCCGCAACCGCATCGAGCTGCGCCAGATTGGTGTGCGTGATGAGGCGAAGATGCTCGGCGGCATCGGCATCTGCGGCCGCCCGTACTGCTGCAATCAGTTTCTGGACGACTTTCAGCCCGTGTCCACGAAGATGGCGAAGGTGCAGTCCATGTCGCTCAACCCGTCGAAGATTTCCGGTGCGTGCGGCCGCCTGATGTGCTGCCTGCGCTATGAACAGGCGGCGTATGAGGAGCTGGTCAAGGCTGTGCCGAAGGTTGGCACCTTTGTCGAGACGCCCGCCGGCTACGGCACCGTGTCGTCGGTCAACATCCTGCGCAGCAGCCTCAAGGTGAAGCTCGACGGTCAGGGTGAGGACGTTTTTAAAAACTATCAGGCGGATGAGATCGCTGTGATTCCCGGTGGCCGCCCGAAGCCGGGCGAACCGCTGCCGTCCCTGCTCAAGGACCGGCCGAAGCCGGTGCGGGACGAGGAGCCGAAGGAGGATCCCTGGGCGCTGCCGCAGCTCTTTGCGGATGAGGTCTACGGCGACAAGAAGCCGGAGCGTGCACATACGCCCGAATCCGGCGAGAAGAAAAAGCGCCCGCGCCGCCGTTCGCGCGGCCACGGCGGGAAGAAGCCTGCCGACGGTCAGACCGCCCCGAAGGCGGAGCAGCCGTCGCAGGAGGGAACGAAGGCCAAGGGACAGCAGCGCCAGAAGTCCCAGCCGAACCGCAAATCCGGCGCGCGCAAGCCTGGGGACAAGCCCGCGGGTGAGAACGCCGAGCGCAGCCGCGCCAAGGCGCAGCCGCCAAAGCCGGCCGAGGGCGCCGCGCCGAACGGGGAAAAGCGCGCCGACGGCCATCGCCGCCGTCACCGCGGCGGACGCGGCCGCAACAAATCCGCGGCACCCGGCAATGCCGCACCCAACACACCGGCGGCGGAATAAAAATGAAAACAGGTGCATACCGATCCGGTGTGCACCTGTTTTTTACGTGATTTGGTTCAGATCAGCAATCCGCCGTCCACACCGAACACCTGCCCGGTCACGAACCGGGCGCGCTCGCTTGCCAGCAGTGTGATCGCATCGGCCACGTCTTCCGCCGTGCCCATGCGGCACAGGGACGTGCTGTCGGCCAGTTCCGCCTTGTCCTCGGGGCTGAGGTTAGCGATCATGTCCGTGTCGATGCAGCCGGGGGCAACGCAGTTGACGCGGATGCCGGACGGGCCGAGTTCCTTTGCCAGCGCCCTCGTGAAGGCGACGACGGCACCCTTCGTGGCCGAGTAGGCCACCTCGCACGAGGCCCCGTTTGTGCCGAGGATGGAGGCGAGGTTGATGATGTGCCCGGCCTTTTCATGCACCATCGGCGGGATCGCACAGCGGCAGCAGTTGTACATGCCCGTGACGTTTACGTCAAACAGCCGCTGCCAGACGGCCGGGTCGAGATCCGTCAGCAGACCGTAGACCGCGACACCGGCGTTATTCACCAGCAGATCCACAGGTCCGATTTTCTCGAACATGGTGCAGACGGCCTGCGCGTTGCTCACATCGGCGCAGATGGCCATGCCGCCGGTCTGCGCGGCGACTGCCTCGGCCGCCTCGCGGGATCGGATATAGTTCACGTGTACTGTCCAGCCGTCGCGGGCCAGCGCCAGCGCGGTCGCCTTGCCGATGCCGCGGGACGCTCCGGTCACGAGTGCGATTTTTTTCATAGAAAGATCCTCCCAGAAACGAACATTTGTCAAAACGCTGCGTCTATGTTATTATATACTTGTTTCCTTGAAATTTCTATCCATCCTGTCGATTCCGGAGGGAAAAATATGAGCAGACAGACAACCACACGCCGCCGTCACGGCGTCCGGCGCATGAGCGAGCGCAAGCGGCTGACGATCACGGCGATCACGGCGGTGCTCGCGCTGGTCACGGTCGTGATCTGCGCGCTGTCCGGCGTGTTCAATTTTCATAAAGGCAATGAGCGCATCCTGCCCAATCTCGTCGGCCAGACGGAGGAATCGGCCAAGGCGCAGCTCGCGGAGCTGGACGCCGAACCGAGCATCACGTATGAAAACAGCGATGAGACCAAGGGCATCGTCATCCGGCAGGACGTCAACGAGGGCACGCAGCTCAAGCACCGGCAGACGGTCGCGTTCGTCGTCTCGCTCGGCCCGAAGGAGCAGCCCGCAGCGCCGGAGGACACCCCGGTCGCGATCCCGAGCTTCGTCGGTCTGACGCTTGAGCAGGCGCAGGCGACGGCCAAGAGCCTCGGCGTCACCGTGGAGGCGGGCGGGAATGTCTATGATGACAACGTGCGCAAGGGCTCCGTTGCGCGCCAGAACCCGGTCGGCGGCACGATGGTCAAGCCGGGCACGACGATCCAGGTCTCCATCTCGGCCGGCCCGGAGAAGAAGGAGTATACCGTCACCGTCACGTGCGGCGCCGGCGGCAGCGTCAGCCCGAGCGGCAATCAGAAAGTGGCCGAGGGCGGCAGCGTGTCGTTCACGATCACACCGAAGGACGGCTACGAGGTTGCGACGCTGGTCATCGACGGTACCACGGTCCTGCCGTTGACGAGCTATTCCTTTATGAACGTGGACAGCAACCACACGCTCTATGTGACGTTCCGCGAAAAGTAACACAAAAGTTTCATGCGCCCCCGGCAGCAGGCCGGGGGCGCATGATTTATGTCTCGGGGATGGCGTGGATGCCGACGGTGCGGACGGCGCTGTCCTCCGTCTCGATGCAGGCGTATGTGCACGCCGGCCCGACGCCGGCTGTGCCGGGGTTGACGACGTACAGTCCCTGTATGGTTTCGCTCATGGCGTGGTGCGTGTGCCCGAAGAGCACCATGTCCGCGCCCGCGAAATAGGCTGCATTGAGCAGGGCGTCGAGCGCATACTTCACGCTGTACCGATGCCCGTGCGTGAGGAAGAATTTCACACCGTCGAGCGTGAGCTGCAGCACCTCGGGGTTCACCGGCTCCCGGTCGCAGTTGCCGCACACACGGTAGAGCGGCAGGTCCGGAAACTCTTTTTCCAAACGCTGCGTGTCGCGCTCGCAGTCGCCGAGATGGAACACGGCGTCCGGCTGCTGCTGCCGGATGGCACGCACCATGCCGAGCGTTCGGCCGTGAGAATCGGAAAAAACAAGGATCTTCGTGGCAAGTCACCTCTGCATTGCTCATAGAATACAATAAAAGCAGGATACCCGGCACGGCCGGGCTATCCGCATTATACGGGACACGGCCTGCAAAGTCAAGCCGCCCCGAATGGAGCGTGACCGATATGAAGGACTTGGATGCGCTGAAAAAGCAGCTTGCGCGCGACGGACGTCTGCAGCGTCTGCAGGAGATCGCCGACTCGACCGACGGGCAGAAGCTGGCCGGCGCGCTCGATGCGCAGAAGATCGAGCAGGCAGCGCGCGCGGGGGACGCCGAGACACTGCGGCAGATCCTCATGCAGGTGCTCAGCACGGACACCGGGCAGCGTCTGGCCGGGAAAGTAAAGGACGCGATGCAGGATGGATGAGATCGGGGAAAAGCTCGATGCGCTGCTCAATGATCCGAAGCAGTTCGGCAAGATCGCGCAGTTGGCATCCTCGATCCTGGGCGACGGCGGCGATCAGTCAGCGCCGCCGTCCGCACCGGAGCCAGATCTTGACCTCGACATGGGGCAGCTGCGCCGGATGATGTCGGCGCTGCGCGGCGGCGGACACGACTCCGCCAACCGCCACCTGCTCGAGGCCATGAAGCCTTATCTGGCCGAGAAGCGCCGGCGCAAGATCGACCGCGCCATGAAGCTCGCGCGGCTCGCCTCGCTTGCCGAGCTCGCCGCCGAGGACCTGGAGGGGGACGACCATGTATAATCGTTATCAGGGCAACAGCGGCCGGGTCGAGCGTGTGCCGGATGCACCGCAGCCGGAGATCCGCCCGCACCCGCCCGCGCCGCCTGGTGGAAACAACAAGCCGCCGCCGGGCTTGCCCGGCGGCGGCTTGCAGCAGTTGCTGCAGAAATTTTCGCTCGCAGACCTCGAGAGTGAGGACCTGCTGCTGATCCTGGTGCTGTATCTCATGTACCGCGAGAGCGGCGACAAGGAGCTGCTGTTCATCCTCGGCGGGATGCTGTTTCTTTAGTGCGCGGGCACGAACGGCTCGGGCGGCTGCACGTCCAGAAAATGGCTCAGGATCGCCTGCGCGATGCGCGGGCAGGCTTTGCCGTCGCCATAGGGGTTGACGGCCTTGGCCATCCGGTCATAGGCGGCCGGGTCGTCGAGCAGCTCGGCGGCCAGCCGGTAGATGTCCTCCGTATCCGTTCCGGCGAGCTTGACGGTGCCGGCGGTGACGGCCTCCGGCCGCTCCGTCTCGCGCCGGAGCACGAGCACGGGCTTGCCGAGCGCGGGGGCCTCTTCCTGGATGCCGCCGGAATCGGTCATGACCATGTAGCTGCGGGCCATGAGCCGGTGCATATCCACGGCGTCGAGCGGCGCGATGAGCCGGATGTTCGGTACACCGCCGAGCAGCTCCTCCGCCGTGCTGCGCACGACCGGGCTCAGATGCACGGGGTAGACGATCTCCACGTCCGGGTAATTGAGTGCCAGACGGCGCACAGCGGTGAAGATGTTGCGCATGGGCTGGCCGTAATTCTCGCGACGGTGGCAGGTCATGGTGATGACCCGCCGCGAGAAATCGACCTGCTGGAGCTCGTCCGCGACAAACTGCTCCCCGCGGACGGTGTAGGCCATGGCGTCGATGACGGTGTTGCCGGTGACGAAAATGTCGCCCTCCACGGCCTCACGCTCGAGGTTGTGGGCGTTGTTTGCAGTCGGCGCGAAGTGCAGCGTGGCGATGCGGCCGACGAGCGAGCGGTTCATCTCCTCCGGGAAGGGGGACCAGCGGTCGTACGTGCGCAGACCGGCCTCCACATGGCCGACGGGGATCTTGGCATAAAATGCGGCAAGTGCGCCGGCAAACGTCGTCGTGGTGTCGCCGTGGACAAGCACGATGTCCGGCTGCACCTCGCTGAGCACCTCGCGCATGCGCTCGAGCACGCGCGTCGTGATGGCGGTCAGGTCCTGCCCCTGCTGCATGATGTTCAGGTCGTAATCCGCCCGGATGCCGAAGCAGTCCATGACGGAGTCGAGCATCTCCCGGTGCTGCGCCGTGATGCACACGATGCTCTCGAGCTCCGGGTGCTTTTGCAGTTCGAGTACGAGGGGCGCCATTTTGATCGCTTCCGGCCGGGTGCCGAAAACGGACATGACTTTAATGTGTTTGCTCATCATTGACCTCCTGCGCAGGCGCTTCGGCAGCTGTGGTGTCGCTGTCCTGTTCGGTTTCGGCAGATACGTCTTTTTCCGCTTCGGCCGCTTCAGCGTCTGTCCGTGCGTCCGCTGCGGCCTGTGCCTCCTGCAGTTCCACGTCGATGTGGTGCTTGTGCACGCTCTTGCGGATGAAGGCGCACACGACAAAGCCGATCAGCAGCGCGAGAATGAGCAGCGCGATGCGGATGGTGCCCTTCGTCGTGAGCACGACGGCGGCGAGGCCGAGCGTGGCGCTGATGGCGTAGAGAATCGCGACGGCCTGCTTTTGATTCAGGCCAAGATCCATGAGCTTGTGGTGGAAGTGGCCGCGGTCGGCGTGAAACGGGCTCTGTCCGTGCAGGATGCGGCGGCAGAACGCAAAGAGCGTGTCCGACAGCGGCACGGCCAGCGCGAGCACCGGCACGACAAACGTGACGATCGCGTAGAACTTGAACAATCCGAGCACCGACACCGTTGCCAGCACGTAGCCGAGCAGCAGGGAACCGGTATCGCCCATGAAAATGCGGGCGGGGTTGAGGTTGTAGGGCATGAAGCCGATGCACGCGCCGGCAAGCGCCGCGACGATGAGCGCCACGTTCGGCTCCGACACGAGCAGCGCCACGACCAGAATGGTCACGCAGCTGATGGTCGACACGCCGACGGCCAGACCGTCAAGCCCGTCAATGAGGTTGACGGAGTTGGTGATGCCGACGATCCACAGCACCGTGATCGGGATCGCGACCCAGCCGAGGACGATGGCCTCCTGGCTGCTGAACACGTTCGGGTTCGACACAACGTTGATGACCACGCCATGCAGCACGGCGATGACGGCGGCGAGGATCTGAATCAGGAACTTCGTCCACGCGCGCAGGGAGATGATGTCGTCGATCACGCCGGTGATGACGATGATGATCGACCCGAGCAGAATGCCGCGCACCTCCTGCGTGATGTCCGCGAACAGGAGCATCGACACGATGAAGCCCAGAAAGATGGCCAGACCGCCCATGCGGGGGATGGGATGGTCGTGCACGCGCCGGGCCTCGCCCGGTACATCCATGGCGCCGAGTTTTTGCGCCAGGATTTTGACGACCGGCGTCAGCGCAAAGCTGACCACGAACGCGATGAGGATCGCGAGCATGACTTTGATCCAGACAGCAGTGTTAAGAAACATGAGAACCGATCTCCAATAATGTAAGTATTATTTGGCGACGAAGCCGACCTTCTTATAGACCTTGCGCAGCGTTTTGTTGGCGATGTAGGACGCCTTATCCGCGCCGGCTTTGTAGACGGTCTCGAGATAGGCCTTGTCCTTGAGCAGCCGCTCGCTCTCCTCGCGGATGGGGCGCAGCGTCTCGACGACGGCCTCGCCGACGGCGGGCTTGAACGCGCCGTAGCCCTGGCCCTCAAATTCCGCCTCGATGGCTTCGAAGGTCTTGCCGGTGCAGGCAGAGTAGATGCTCATGAGGTTCGACACGCCGGGTTTGTTCGCCAGATCATAGCGCACGCAGCGCTCGGTGTCGGAGTCTGTGACGGCTTTTTTGAACTTGCGCATGATGACGTCCGGCTGATCGAGCAGGTACACGGTGCCGTTGGGATCCTTGTCGGACTTGGACATTTTGTTTTCCGGTGATACAAGACTCATGACGCGCGCGCCGACTTTCGGAATGTACGGCTCGGGGATCTTGAACACGTCGCCGTAGATGTTGTTGAAGCGGGTGGCCACGTCGCGGCAGAGCTCGACGTGCTGCTTCTGATCGCTGCCGACGGGGACATAGTCCGGCTGATAGAGCAGGATGTCCGCCGCCATCAGGGCGGGGTAGGTGAACAGGCCGCCGTTGATGTTCTCGGCGTTTTTGGCGCTCTTGTCCTTGAACTGCGTCATGCGCGAGAGTTCGCCGAACATGGTGTAGCAGTTGAGCACCCAGCCGAGCTGCGTGTGTGCGGGCACATGGCTCTGGATGAAGAGCGTGTTCTTTTCCGGGTCGAGGCCGCAGGCAATGTATTGCGCGAGCTGCTCGATGGTGCGGCGGCGCAGGTCGGCGGGGTTCTGCCGCACGGTGATCGAGTGCAGGTCGGCCATGAAATAATAGCAGTCAAAGATCTCGGCGCGCTCGCTCCAGTTTTTGATCGCGCCCAGGTAGGACCCGAGCGTCAGATCGCCGGAGGGCTGGATGCCGGAGAGCATGACTTTTTTTGCAGTTTTTTCTTCCATTTTTTATTACTTCCTTAACTGTTGTGCTGAAAAATCGCATTTGTTTGAATATTGTACCACAACCGGTGGTGGAATACAACACAGAAAGTTCCTTGACAATCCATGCGATGTAAAATAAGATATAAATAATTATGGTTTATCTATCCGGAGGATACAGAGAATATGAAAGATCAAAAGTGGTTTGAAGACATGGAGCAGCGCATCCCGCACGGCGAGGTGCGCACCCGTTTCGCGCCCAGCCCGACGGGCTATATGCACGTCGGCAATCTGCGCACGGCGCTGTATACGTACCTGATCGCGCGGCACGCCGGCGGCAAGTTCATCCTGCGCATTGAGGACACCGATCAGGGCCGCTATGTGGAGGGCGCGGTCGATGTCATTTACAGCACCATGCGCGCCTGCGGCCTGACGCACGACGAGGGGCCGGATGTCGGCGGCCCGGTCGGCCCGTATATCCAGACCGAGCGGCGGGGACTCTATAAGGAATATGCCGAGCTGCTCATCGCGCGCGGCCACGCCTACCGCTGCTTCTGCGATAAGGACGACGCTGCAGAAGAAAATGTTTCCGACGGCACTGTCATCCACAAATACGACGGCCGCTGCTCGCGCCTGAGCGAGGAAGAGATCGCGGCCAATCTCGCAGCCGGCAAGCCCTATGTCATTCGCCAGAAGATCCCGCGTGAGGGCAAGACCACGTTCCACGATGAGATCTTCGGCGACATCACGGTCGATAACGACACGCTCGACGATCAGGTGCTCATCAAGCGCGACGGTCTGCCGACGTATAACTTTGCCAACGTCATCGACGACCATCTCATGGGCATCACGCACGTCGTGCGCGGGTCGGAGTACCTGTCGTCCACGCCGAAGTATAACCTGCTCTATGAGGGCTTCGGCTGGGAGATCCCGAAGTATATCCACTGCTCGCCGGTCATGCGCGACCAGCACAACAAAATGTCCAAGCGCCACGGCGACCCGTCGTATGAGGATCTGATTGCGCAGGGCTACCTGTCGGAGGCTGTGGTCAACTATGTGGCGCTGCTTGGCTGGGCGCCCGGCGGCGAGCGGGAGATCTATTCGCTGCCCGAGCTCGTGGAGGCGTTCGACATCAAGGGCATCTCCAAGTCTCCGGCTATCTTTGATATTGATAAGCTCAAGTATTTCAACAGCGAGTATATCCGCGCCATGACGCCGGAGCAGTTCGCCGCCGTGGCCGTGCCCTACATCCGTCAGGCGGTGAAAAACCCCGCCATCGATCCTGCGCAGATCGCGCCGCTGCTGCAGCAGCGCTGCGAGGTGCTCACGGACATTCCGGAGAAGGTGGACTTCTTCGATGCGCTGCCGGAGTATGACATCGCGCTCTACACGAATAAAAAGTCCAAGACCGATCCCGCCGTCTCGCTCGAAATGCTCAAAACGGTGCGCCCCGTGCTCGCGGAGCTCCCGGCGTGGGACGATGAGACGCTGCTCGCGGCCATGAAGGATCTGGCCGAACGGCTGGAAGTGAAAAATGCGAAGGTGATGTGGCCGGTGCGCATTGCGGTGTCCGGACGCGCGGTGACACCCGGCGGCGCGGTGGAGATCTGCCGCATCCTCGGCCGGGATGAGTCCCTGCGCCGGATCGACGCCGGCATCGCGAAACTGGAAGGATGAGCGGCATGAAAAAACGCACGGGTGTGGAGCGGGCGGTCGTTGTCATGGCCGTCGTGGTCGTGCTGCTCGCGATCGCGCTGATCGTGGTCAATGTGGCCGATATCCGTATCCATAAGACGGTGCCGGAGACCCCGGTCGCCACGAATCTGCCGCAGTTTCCGTTTTCCGACGAGCCGGAGCTGATCCTCGGCAGCGGGCAGGCTCCGTCGCGCGACGCGCAGCAGGCGGTTTCTGTCGGCGGCGTGGACAAGACCATGCAGCTCGTCAACGGCTCGTTCGCACAGCGCGGCGGCCCGGACTTCTCGCTGTATCTGGACGCTTCCGTGTTCCTGAGCACGGAGATGGACGGCAAGTGCTGCTTTGCCCGCGCGGACGACACGAGCATGGACGCCTATCTGGAGATCGGCTATCACCCGGGCGCGGACGCGCAGACGCTCGCGGGCACGATCCTCAATGACTACGGCACCATTGCAAACACGGAGACGCTCGGCCAGGTCAAGCTCGGAGATTTGAATGCCTATGGTGTCAATGGCGCCACGGTGCAAAAACAGCTCGAGGCATACCTGATCCAGACGGCGGACGGCTGCGTTTCGGTCGTGCTCTGCCGGGCAGGAACGGCGCCGGCAGGCTGGTATGAGAGTCTGCTCGCCTCGGCGCAGACGCTGCAGATCACCGGCTGAGAAAAACTGTACATCAAAACCACCCTTTCCGGCAACACTAGTCCGGAAGGGGTGGTTTGCTATGAAGAAAAAAACGCGCGTGCTCATCATTTCCTACACGGCAGCGCTCGTCGCGGCGCTCGCGATCGGCCTGATCGCCTGCCGCACGGACGCCAACCGCCGCCAGACGGCCATGGACGCCAATTACCGCCACGCTTACGGCGAGGTGCTCAACGCCGTGCAGGAGCTCGACAGCTCGCTGCAAAAGAGCCTGTATGCAACGACAGCGGCCATGGAGTGCACGGTCTGCACGGACATCTACAGCAATGCGCAGACGGCGGAGATGGCGCTCGGCGTGCTGCCGGTCAACTCGCACGCGCTCGCGCGTATCGCGCGCAACATTGCCCTCGCCGGGGACTATGCGCGCACGCTCTCGCGCAATGCGGCGGAGGGCAAAACGTTCACCTCCGAGGAACTGGAGCATCTGCGCGCCTTTTCTGACGCCACAACGCAGCTGAGCACGCAGCTCGCGGCGCTCGGCCAGTCACTCTATGACGGTGCAGTTACGACGACAGCGCATATGCGCAGCACGGAGTCGCTGGAGAATCTGGGGCTGGAGACGGATCTGTCCGACACGCTCGAGGCGGAACTCGCGGCGTTGGCCGATTCGTTTGAGGAGCTGCCGCTTCCGATCGCGGACGGCAGCTATCAGGTGCGCACGGCGGCGGAGTATGCCATGCTGGCGGGCCGCGGTGAGGTCACGGAGGAGCAGGCGCAGGCCGCGGCTGCGGCTTTTCTGGACATGGATGCGGCGCGTCTGCAGGCGACCGGCCGCTCGGAGGGCGTCGTACCGTGCTGGAACTTTGCTATCGACGACGGGGACGACACGTCCTATATTGCTGTCACGGTTTCCGGCGGGGAAGTGCTGTGCTATTACTCCTCCAGTGCCGGCGGTGTACCGGTGCTTTCCACCGATGAGGCGGTGGAGGCGGCCGCGGCATTCCTGCGCGCGCGCGGCTATGGCGGTATGCGCCTGATCGACACGGAGGACGCGGGGCAGTCGCTCATCTGCACGTTCTGCTATGTGCAGGATAATGTCCTGTGCACGGCGGATCAGCTGCGTGTGCGCGTCCGGCTCGATGACGGGACGGTCTGCGGCTTCTCGTCGGCGTTGTATCTGGACACGCACCGGGCGCGCACGCTCCCGACGGACACCATCGGCATCGAGGCAGGACAGGCGGCTGTGCCCGGGGCGCTGCAGGTCGTGAATACGCGCACGGTGCTTCTCCGGCTCTACGGTGCGCGTGAGACGCTGTGCTATGAGTATTTGTGCGAAACGGACGACGGGCAGCGCTGTGTCATTGCCGTCAATGCCCGTACCGGGCAGCAGGAGCGCATCCTGACCTCAGATTTAGCCGGCGGGGTGCAGATGCAGTTTTGATGTGTCTCAAAGAGGGAGGGCGGAAAGTTCTCCCTCTTGACGAAAAATTGCGAACAGTGTATGATAGAAAAACAAATGCGTATCAGATCTTTACATATTGGAGGCTTCTTATGAGCGTCATTCCCAAGATTACCTGCCGGCGCTGCGGACGGGAGTATTCCGGTCTGCGCAGCCGCTGTCCATATTGCGGCACGGGCCGCAGCAGATCCGCGGAGCGCATCCCGCTGCGCACGTCCAGCGAAAATGCAGGTACCCCGGCGGCAGAACACGCCGCGGTCAATACGAAGTGGCAGATGCTTTTTGGCGGTATTTTGCTCATCGCGGTTGTCGCGGCCGTCATCGTGCTCATTACCGTGAGCCTGAATGCCAGTAAAAATGGTTCGGCTTCTGCGGCGCCGACCCCGCCGGCGACGGTGTCCAGCGCAGCACCGGTCACCACGCCGACTCCGACCCCGGAGCCCACCCCGACGCCGACACCGACACCGTCGGTCACGAGCATTACCATCACGTTCCTCGGCAGCAAGCGCACGGAGTTTGCGGCCAAGGTCGGCGATGAGGTGCCGCTCAGCACGACCATTTATCCTGCCGGCGGCGACCAGACCGTCACGTGGTCGAGTAAGGATGAATCCATTGCCAAGGTCAGTGACAAGGGGGTCGTGACCGGAGTGGGCAAGGGCACGACAACGATCACAGCCGAGTGCGGCGGTGTGAAGGCCGACTGCACAGTCTATATCACGGCGAAGTAAAGCGCCCTATGTTCGACGGCTCCGTTTTTTCGGAGCCGTCGAAAAAAAAGGGGGTTGACAAAAAAGTATAGATGCGTTAGAATAACCAACGCTGACACGGACGATTAGCTCAGCTGGTATGAGCATCCGCTTGACGTGCGGAGGGTCACAGGTTCGAGTCCTGTATCGTCCACC
>ENA-UEYI01001171-UEYI01001171.1-human-gut-metagenome-genome-assembly--contig:-NODE-1171-length-23442-cov-6.317269_pt1 | contig 23442 bp, 22 predicted proteins | sample MGYA00242900_ERZ507916 | MGnify/ENA primary metagenome ERZ507916 (study PRJEB26167, sample SAMN06115521) | human gut metagenome | host: Homo sapiens | place: China:Chongqing | collected 2015-09-02...
TCAGGGATAGAGATGGCTTCGCAAAGTTTAAAACTCCAGAGCTTAAAGATTATGAAAAATTCAAGGGCACGCTAATTGACTTCAGATCATTTTATGGTTTAGATCAGTATAACTTGAAAGAAATAGATAAATATATGTGGCAACTTGGGAAGGCGTATTTCCCTAAAAACTATGGAAAGAAAAAAATGCAGGAGAAGCAGAAATGAGCTGGGAAGAAATGAGTACATCTCAAACGGTCTGTCCTTGTGGTAAGGGATATATCACACAGAAGCATTATGGTGATGACTGGAACAGATTTAAAGATGGCCCGGTTGTTATTGAGTGTGAAGACTGTAAGAAAAAGTTTAAAGTTGAGGAAGTGAACCATTACAGAATGCTGACTTCTGATGGATTTCCAAGCGAAACTGCTACATACGGATCTTCAGCAAATCCTAATTGGGACTTTACTGGTTGGTTGATCCAGCATTTCACAGAAGCTGAATTAGAAGAAACGGAAGAGCAACTGCATGTTGTAAAGGCCAGTTCTAAGTTAACTGGAAATGCAGCGTATATTTGCAAGGAACACAAAAGCGCACTTAAGACTGTAAGAGTTAGTGCTATTCTTGCTTCAGTTGAAAGAGCGCTGTCTGCATATCCAGAATATGTTGGTAATAAGCAGCAGCGTGAAGAAATAAGGAAACAAGAGGAAATAGCACATGCAGATTATTATGAAGAAAAAGTAAAGCATCGAATTGCGATAAGACTAGATTGATGATAAGTTAGGAGAATAAAATGATAGATAGTATTCAGGAAATACGAAAAGCCTTAGATAAGGATTGTTATCTTGCAGCACTGGCATTATCTTTAACATTGCCGGATATCTGTTCGCAGGTAGAGAATGCTGTAATGGATGGAAATAGAACTCTCTATATTAATTGGTTCAACTCACATGCTGAATATGATGACTTCCATTTTCCGATGGCAGGATTTGAGACTCAGACTTTTGATGGCGAGATGTGCTACTCACTAAGATGTAAGGTTTTGCATAATGGTAATACAGAAGTTACTAATCCGAAGTTAAAAGTATTTGTGGATAGTTTCGAATTACTAAAACCTGACGATCAGGATTATAAACCTGGATACACATATATTAAAAAAACACAGCCGGATGGAACAGTAAAGGTGATTACCTGTATCGCAATTGATTATTTATGCGAACGTCTCTGCGATATGGCAGAGCAGTTCTACAACGGCTGGGCTAATAAGCAGGATTTTGATGCCCACAAGATTTGGAGTAAATGAGATGTTTCCATTAACGTCAAAAATGAATGACAAGTTCCCATTAACGCAGGACATCAATAGTGGTGTCTCGGCACATGTGGAGACGGTGGTCCTCTTGTCGCGGGAAACAAATCCACTGACGGTTGAGGTCAGTTCGGAATAATATGCGGCCGAAGCCCGGCACCGCGCCAGTGGCGCGGTGCCGGGCTTCGGCTTTTCGCTTTGGAGATGAAAGCGGCGTTTTTTATACTGTATCACCAGAGGCCCATCACATGCTGCATCAGCAGACTAACGGCGGTGATGCCCAGCCAGCAGCACAGGCCCAGCAGTAAGGGCTTGCCGCCGTTCTTTACCAGCTTGATGAGATTGCTGTTTAGTCCGATGGCCGCCATAGCCATGACAATGAAAAACTTACTCAGCTCCTTCAGCGGCTTAAATACCGCCGCAGGTGCGACAAAGGAGGTGCAGAGCGTGGTGACCACCGATGCGCAGACAAACCACAGGATGAACATAGGAAAAGCATTTTTCAGGCGAAAACCGCCCTTCGCATTTCCGGCCTTCTTCGCCTGCATCAGCGACAGAACCAGGGTGATGGGGATGATGGCCAGGGTGCGGGTGAGCTTTACGGTCACGGCTTTATCCAGCGTCTGGCTGCCCAGGCCCCACATGCTGTCCCAGGTGGAGGCCGCCGCCGTGACGGAGGAGGTGTCGTTCACCGCCGTACCGGCGAAGATTCCAAAGGCCTCGCCGGAGGTGGTATCAAAGCCGACGGCCTGACCCAGCAGGGGAAACAGCAGCGCCGCCAGCACATTGAAAAAGAAGATGACCGAGATGGCCTGGGCTACCTTCTCGTCATCCGCATGGATCACCGGCGCCGTGGCGGCGATGGCGCTGCCACCGCAGATGGAGGAACCCACGCCAATGAGCGTGCTGATATCGCCGTCGATGTGCAGCAGCTTATGCATCACAAAGGCCACCAGCAGCGACGTGGTGATGGTGCAGATGATAATAGGCAGGGACTGTTTTCCGGTTTGCAGCACCACATTCAAATTCAGCCCAAAGCCCAGCAGCACCACGGCAGCCTGCAGGATCTTCTTGGAGGTGAAGCCGATGCCCGGCTTACAGACCGTTCCCGGTGTCCACAGTAAGGCAATGATCATTCCCAGGAGGATGGAGAAAACCGGCCCGCCAATGACCGGCACCAGCTTGCCCAGCAGCCATGACGGAATGGCAATGGAAAGACACACGGCAATTCCCGGCAGATTTTTCTTGATGGTTTGCATGATGAATAGCTCCTTTTTTCAGTGATGGCCGCATTTTTGCCACCGGATCACGGGCATTTCGCCCTCGTCCTTATAAAGCGCGCCCACCGGCAGATGCTCTGCAAAATCGCCGCCATGGGCGTGCCCTTTTCCGTCAGGGATTATTTCAATCGTGGGCGAATCTCATCGTAGGCTCCGCGCTCCACAATACTGCCGGCGATGAAGCCCTTCCACGTAGAGGCCCAAGCTGCATCGGTGATATTGCCCATCTCCCGGCGCAGCTCTCTATTCCGCATCGTACCCAAGGCGGCCGGCACACAGATACTTCCGACATATGACGGCGGCGCCTGCATTTTCTTTTATTATACTGCGGTATGGTGACGCCTGCAAGTAACTATGAATTTTATAAGCGGGTGCAAAAGCACCCGCTTACAGCTTTGCGGAGGATATGGGACGTTTATGGGTGGCTATTAAACTAATGGGCGTTTCTTAATGGCAGCTATGCTTGCCGCAGCCGTGGTCACCGCAGGTGTGACTGCCTGTGCCGTGCTCATGGTCGTGGTGGTCGCAACGAACATTGGGATTGTAACTCAAATTATTGCTGAGCAATGCGTTCACCGCTGCGTCAGCGTCCCCGCTGACACCGCCGTAGAGCTTGATGCCCGCTTCGGCCAGAGCTGCCTGCGCACCGCCGCCGATGCCTCCGCAAATCAAAGTGTCCACGCCGTGCTGCATCAGGAAACCTGCCAGTGCGCCGTGACCGCTGCCGTTGGTATCAACAACTTCCGCATGAGTGATTTTGCCGTCCGCAGCTTCATAAAGCTTGAACTGTTCAGTGTGACCGAAATGCTGAAAAATTTGACCGTTTTCATAGGTAACTGCAATTTTCATAATGGAATCTCCTTTGCAATTTTTGTTGGATTTTTCTGTGTTGGCTCTCTGCATCCGGCAGCAACGGCCGCAGTGGGCTGCCTCCTGTCCTCCGCAGATGCGGTAGTTTCCCCCGGTGATGTGCAGCGGTTTCCCGTGGACAAGACACGCTGCGATCTTGCGCCGTGCGCTTTCGTAAATCTCCTGCACGGTAGAGCGGGAAATGTCCATCTGTGCGGCACACTGCTCGTGGGTTTGCCGCTCCAGGTCAACCAGCCGAATGACCTCGTACTCGTCCAGCGTCAGCAGGATCGGCTCGGTATCCTCACACCTGCTGGGGCAGAAGGTATCAACTTGTGGTGCGCCACAAATCCGACGGCACCGTGGCGGTCTTGGCATGGACACACCCCCCTCTTTTCTGTTTTCGGTATATACCGATTATATCACCTCGCGAAGAAAAATCAATACAGAGTTTTCAAAAGCCGCTGTAACGCTTATCCGATAACGGGATGAAAAATACAACGGCTTGCGGTTATTCACTGAAGTTGCTGAGATGCCTTCATCGGCATAGATGCGAACCAGCGTCCAATTCGGGTGCTTGGCAATGAACTCGTTGTAGTAGGCGCGGGCGCGCTTGGGGTCCTTATCGAGGATGGAGTAGAGTGTGTTGCGATCGATCGTCTCCATATCGTCGCTGCTGCCGATGTAGACAAGGTTCTGCGTCAGCTCCGGCAATGCACTGTCGCCGCGCAGCGCGGCAAGATTCTCCGTATAGTCACCAAGCTTGAGGCGCACGCTGTATTTCTGCTCGAGTTGCGTGCCGCGGTGCCAGATGATCATAATCGACAGAAGCAGCAGCGCCATAACGACCGCCACATAGCCGCCGTGCGCAAATTTCGACAGGCTCGAGAGGAAAAACACCGTCTCGATCGCGCCGAAGACAATGAGCACGCCCCACGCGAGCGCCTTCTTCCCTCGCACACGGGAAAGATACACGAACAGAAGCAGCGTTGTCATCAGCATCGTCACCGTGATGGCAAGGCCATAGGCCGACTCCATGCGCGCGCTCGAGCGGAACAGCAGCACGATGAACGTGCAGCCCACCCAGAGGATCTTGTTGACCGTGTCGATGTAGATTTGACCCTTGGTCTCGGCGGGATACTGCACCTTCAGGTGCGGCATCAGGTCGAGGCGGATGGCCTCCGATACCAGCGTATAGGAGCCTGTGATGAGCGCCTGTGAGGCGATCACCGCCGCGAGTGCGCTCAAAATGACCGCCACCGGACGCAGCGCGCCGGGCAGCATCAAAAAGAACGGGTTCAGGCTCTCAAGCGATGCAAGCGCCGCGTCGCCCCGACTGCTGAGCAGCCACGCCCCCTGCCCCAGATAGTTGAGGATCAGGCAGATCTTGACGAGCGGCCAACTGATGTAAATGCTCTCGCGGCCTACATGGCCCATGTCGGAATACAGCGCCTCCGCGCCCGTCGCGGCCAGAAACACGCTGCCGAGGATCATAAAGCCGAGTTTATTATAAGGGCTCACGAGAAGCTCCACCGCGTGCGCGGGGTTGAACGCCCGGAGCACCTGCGGCATGGAGAAAATGTTCATCGCCCCCGTCGCACCGAGGAAGAGGAACCACACGAGCATCACCGGGCCAAAGGCCTTGCCGATGCGGCTCGTGCCCGCGTGCTGCACGGCAAAAAGCGACGCGATGATGCAGAGCGTGATGATGATGACGCCCGTCTGGCGGCCTCCGAGGAGCCTGTCCATCATCGCGATACTGCGAAGTCCCTCAACCGCCGAGGTCACGGTCACCGCAGGCGTCAGCACGCCGTCGGCAAGCAGCGCCGCGCCGCCAAGCATCGCCGGCACGATGAGCCACTTGCCGCAGCTGCGCACGAGCGAATAGAGCGAGAAGATACCGCCCTCGCCGTGGTTGTCCGCCTTCATGGCGATGAGCACGTACTTGATGGTCGTGAGCAGCGTGATCGTCCAGATGATGAGCGACAGCGCGCCGACAATGAACGACTCGTTGATCTGCGTGATGCCGCCGTTCCCCTCCAAAATGGACTTCATCACGTACAGCGGTGAGGTACCGATATCGCCGTACACGATGCCGATGGCCACAAGACACATCGTCAGGGAGGTTTTTTGTCTCTTTTCCATAGCGTCCCCTGCCTTTTTGGGCGCGGCGGAGCGGTCTTTATCTCCCCACCGCGCCGCTTCTTCATAAATTCTTAACGAAATTTTAGCATGTCCTCCCGACAAGTGCAAGCGACAAATGCCGTCAAGCGTTAAATTGACGAAAATGCCCTTTCCGCGCTGAAGAGGCGGAAGCGTGTCCATTCATGGTTTATCCGCGGTTATTCTGTTGACATAACGATGTGGAAAACTCTGTGGAAACTGTGAATAACTTTGTTGTTCCAGTGCGTTCCCGCCGGTTGACAATTGGTTATGCTCGACGTCTTTCGACATAATTGGCGCAGAAATTCCCGCGAATTTCTGCATTTTCCCGCCAAAGGCAAAAATCTGCCGCGGCCACTTGCCATTGTGGTCAAAAAATCGTATAATGTACCAAGTTTTGTGTTTGAAGATCAGAATCGTAAATTTCGGCGAAATGGAGAAACCCCAATGGCAGAAGCAAAAAAAACGAATTACGGCAACGAGAGCATCTCGTCCCTCAAGGGCGCGGACCGTGTGCGCAAGCGCCCGGGCGTCATCTTCGGCTCGGACGGGCTGGACGGCTGCGAGCACGCCGTGTTCGAGATCCTTTCGAACTCCATCGACGAAGCGCGCGAGGGCCACGGCAAGCTCATCACCGTCACCCGCTACTTAGACCACAGCATCGAAGTAGAGGACATGGGCCGCGGCTGCCCTGTGGACTATAACCCCAAGGAAAAGCGCTTCAACTGGGAGCTCGTGTACTGCGAGCTCTACGCCGGCGGCAAGTACAACAACTTGGACGGCGACAACTATGAATACTCCCTCGGCCTCAACGGCCTCGGCGCGTGCGCGACGCAGTATTCCTCGCGCTATATGGACGTGACCGTCTGGCGCGACGGGAACAAATACTCCCTGCACTTTGAACGCGGCGAGCCCGTGGGCAAAAAGGGCGATGAGCTCAGGATCGAGCCGACCGATCGCGGCCGCAAAACCGGCACGCGCACGCGCTGGCTGCCCGACCTCGACGTGTTTACCGATATCGACATTCCCGCCGACTACTATGTCGAAACGCTGCGCCGTCAGGCCGTCGTCAACGCGGGCATCACGTTCCGCTTCAAAAACGAAGTCCTCCCCGGCCACTTTGAGACGCAGGACTTCGTCTACGAAAACGGCATCATCGACTATGTCGCCGAGATCGCGGGTGAAGACGCCCTGACCACCCCCGTCTTCTGGGAGACGGAGCGCCGCGGCCGCGACCGCGAGGACAAGCCCGAATACAAGGTCAAGCTCTCCTGCGCGTGCTGCTTCTCGAATAAGGTGCAGCGCATCGAGCACTATCACAACTCCTCGTGGCTCGAGCACGGCGGCAGCCCCGAAAAGGCGTCGAAGACCGCCTTTGTCTACGCCATCGACAAGTATTTGAAGGACAACAACAAATACCAGAAGGGCGAGGCGCGCATCGCCTGGCAGGACATTGAGGACTGCATCATTCTCGTCTCGAACAACTTCTCCACGCAGACGAGCTACGAGAACCAGACGAAAAAGGCCATCACGAACAAGTTCGTGCAGGAGGCGATGACGGATTTTCTGAAGTCCCGCCTCGAAACCTATTTCATCGAAAACCGCGTCGACGCGCTCAAGATCGCCGAGCAGGTGCTCATCAACAAAAGAAGCCGCGAGAGCGCGGAAAAGCAGCGCCTGAACATCAAGAAAAAGCTCTCCGGCAGCATCGACATCTCAAACCGCGTCGAAAAATTTGTCGACTGCCGCACGCGCGACGTCTCGCGCCGCGAGATCTACATCGTCGAGGGCGACAGCGCCCTCGGCAGCGTCAAGCTCTCGCGCGACGGCGAGTTTCAGGGCATCATGCCCGTGCGCGGCAAGATCTTAAACTGTCTCAAGGCCGACTATCCGCGCATTTTCAAGAGTGAGATCATCACCGACCTTTTGAAGGTCCTCGGCTGCGGCGTCGAGGTGCCGGGCAAGTTTGTCAAGGACCTGAACGCCTTTGATATCAACAATCTTCGCTGGAACAAGGTCATCCTCTGCACCGATGCCGATGTCGACGGCTTCCAAATCCGGACGCTCATCCTGACGATGATCTACCGCCTCTGCCCGACGCTGATTCGCGAGGGCTATGTCTACATCGCCGAGACCCCGCTTTTTGAGATCACCTGCGGCGAAAAGACGTGGTTCGCCTACACGGACAAGGAGAAAAACGACATCGTCAAGACCCTTGAGGGCAAGCGCTACAAGGTCGACCGCTCGAAAGGTCTCGGCGAGAACGACCCCGAAATGATGTGGCTCACGACCATGAACCCCGAGACACGCCGTCTCATCAAGATCATGCCCGAGGACGCGGAGGCGACGGCACACTCGTTTGATCTGCTGCTCGGCGACAATTTGCAGGGCCGCAAGGACCACATTGCCGAAAACGGCTACAAATACCTCGAAATGATCGACGTATCGTAATACGAACAAGCAGGAAAGGAGCCTTACTTTATGGAAGGCATTTTACTTCACGTTCTCTATCGCGGCGAAAAGGCTAATGACTTTGCATCGGAGATGGAGCGAAGCGGCCTGCGCGCCGCCGTCCTCGCGGAAGAGGGCTGCATGCAGTACGACTACTACCGGCCTCTTGCCGAGGAAAACTGCGTGCTGCTCGTGGAGCACTGGCGCGACCGCGCCGCGCTCGACAAGCACTCCGCGGGCGAGCCGATGGCAAAGCTCAAGGCACTCAAGGCAAGCTACGACCTCGCAACGACCGTTGAGCGCTTTGAATGAGGAAGGGCGCATCCGGGGCAAAAAAATTGGGAATCTGCTAAGGAGTTTTGATAGCTATAAAAAAGATTGTTCTTAAAACTGTGATAGGGATTCTTCTTGTTTGCAGCTTATTTGTCGGTTTTCTTTATATAAGCAGCGACATTGGCATAGCGTCGGGCAATCTGGAAACAGACATTCGTTCGTCGCAGAAGATCAAGGAGGATTGGGCGATCGATGGAAGTGTTTCTGACACGATGGCTGCATATATTTCTTATCCGCAGGACATGAGCGACCACACTTTTTCCGTCTATGTCAATCGCCCGGGACTTTCCTTCGGATATTTCTTCCGCGCGGGCGGAAAACTCTCGGAGATCCAGGAAGGAATTGCAGAGTTCACCGGAGAGGGGGCTAATGAGCGCGCATTGATTTCCATGAATCAGCAGCAGGTGCAGCAGCTTCAAATTGATGATGGCCACGCCAAACAAGCGATCGATATCGACAGCGATCAGCCCTTTGCGATCGTCCTGCCGATCAATGCGGGCAGCATTACTTTTTATGACGTGAACGGAAATGCTGTAGAATATTGGAATCATCCTCTTTAACAGCTTCCGGTTTGCCAAGCCGGCTTCATCCCTTCAAGAACGAAGTTCCCCTGCATCATTCGACCGCAAAAAATCTTTGCACAAGCATGAAGACCCGACCGATGAGCATCCATCGGTCGGGTCTTCTGTTCTGATACACTTTTTTCACGCCTTCTGCGCGCCGACGTCGCCGAGGGCGGCGGCCGCCGCTTTCTCCCGCCGGCGCACGCAGAGCGTGCCGTTTTCCGCCGCCAAAACCGCCGTGTCGCCGCTTGCGAGCGTGCCGTCCAAAAGGCAGGTCGCGAGCGCATCCTCCACTTCGCTGCGGATGAGCCGCCGCAGGGGACGCGCGCCGTAGGAAACATCGTAGCCCCGCTCGGCGAGGGAGACCGCGCAGTCCTCGTCCGCCTCAAGCGTGATGCCGAGCGCCGCAGCGCGGGAAACGGTCTGCGCAAGCAGCCGCCGCGCGATCTCGGCGCAGTCCTCGCGCGATAAGCGGCGGAAGACGATCGTCTCGTCCACGCGGTTCAAAAATTCCGGCCGGAACGTCCGCCGCAGCTCCGCGATCACCGCCGCCTTCACGGCAGCAAACTGCGCGTCGGCGCTTTTCTGCTCCTCCGGCGCAAAGCCGAGCGGCGTGCCCGCCGCCGTGATGCTCTTCGCCCCGATGTTCGACGTCATGATGACCGCCGTGTTGCGAAAGTCCACCTTGTGGCCCTGCGCGTCCGTCACGACGCCGTCCTCTAAAATTTGCAGCAGGATGTTCCACACGTCCTCATGCGCTTTTTCGATCTCATCGAAAAGCACAACGGAGTATGGCTTGCGCCGCACCTTTTCCGTCAGCTGCCCGCCCTCGTCGTAGCCAACGTAGCCCGGCGGCGAGCCGATCAGGCGCGAGACGGTGTGTTTTTCCATATACTCGCTCATGTCGATGCGGATCATCGCGTCCTCGCTGCCAAATACCGCCTCGGCGAGCGCTTTACTGAGCTCCGTCTTGCCCACGCCCGTGGGGCCGAGGAAGAGGAACGACCCGACAGGCCGTTTCGGATCCTTGACGCCGACGCGCCCGCGGCGGATGGCGCGCGCCACGGCGCGCACCGCGTCCTCCTGCCCGACGACGCGCGCGTGCAGCGTTTCTTCAAGCGTCAAAAGCCGCGCGCTTTCGCTCTCGTTGAGCCTTGTCACCGGAATGCCCGTCCAGTTCGACACCACGGCGGCGATGTCCTCCGCCGTCACGCGCACAGCGGTCTTTTCCGCCTCGCGCGCCTGTTTTTTCCGCTCAGCTGCCGCCTGCGTGCGGAAGCTCTCCTCCGCGTCGCGCAGCCGCGCCGCTTTTTCATAGTCCTGCGCGCGGATGGCAGTCTCCTTGTCCCGCGCGGCGGCGCTCGCCTTCTCTTCGAGCGCTTTCAGTTCGGGCGAGGCGCTGCGCGCGGACAGTTTCACGCTTGCCGCCGCCTCGTCAATAAGGTCGATAGCCTTATCCGGCAAAAAACGGTCGGGCAGATACCGCTTTGAGAGTGTCACCGCCGTGCGCAGGGCCTCGTCCTCGATGGAAAGGCCGTGATACGCCTCGTACTTTGGCCGCAAGCCATGCAAAATTTGCAGCGCCTGCTTCTCGTCCGGCTCGCCGACCTGCACGCTCTGGAAGCGCCGCTCGAGCGCGGCGTCCTTTTCGATGAATTTCCGGTACTCCTCGAGCGTCGTCGCGCCGATGACGCGGATCTCCCCGCGCCCGAGCGCGGGCTTTAGGATGTTCGCCGCGTCCACCGCCCCCTCGGCGCTGCCCGCGCCGACAATGGTGTGCAGCTCGTCGATGAACAAAATGACATTGCCGTCGCGCCGCACCTCGTCGAGCACGGCGCGGATGCGTTCTTCAAACTCGCCGCGGTACTTTGTCCCCGCCACCATGCCGGAGAGGTCGAGCAGCAGGATACGCTTGTCGATAAGCTCCTCCGGCACGTCGCCCGCCGCGATCTTTTCGGCAAGCCCCTCGGCGATAGCCGTCTTGCCGACGCCCGGCTCGCCGATGAGCACGGGGTTATTTTTTGTCCGCCGCGTCAGGATGCGCAGCGCGCGGGCGATTTCCTTTTCCCGCCCGATCACGGGGTCGAGCCGCCCCTCGCGTGCCATCGCCGTCAGATCGCGCGAGAATTCCAAGAGCGTCTTGCCGTTTTTCGCCTCCGCGCGGCTTGCACGCACCTCGGGCAGCGGGAGCTTGCGCGGCGACAGGCTCATCGCGCGCAGCGTGTCGCTGTACAGCTTTTTGGTATCCACACCCAGCGATCGCAGCAGCCGCACAGCCATATTGCCGCTGTCGCGCAGGATGCCGAGCAGCAGGTGTCCCGCCTCGATCTCTCCGCTGCCCGCGCGCAGCGCCTCGCCGACGGCCAGCTCGACCGCGCAGCGCGCGTGCGGGGTGAGCCCCTGCACGGTCGATCTTTCCGCCGTGCCGCGCCCCAGCTTTTCGATCATCCTCTCGCGCACTGCCGGCTCGTAGACGCCCGAGGCATTCAGCGCGCGGCAGGCCGCGTCGTCCTCCTCGCGCAGCATCGCGAGCAGCAGGTGCTCGCAGCCCACATAGCCGTGCCCCAGCTCGCCCGCCGCCGCCTGCGCACAGCGCAGCACATGCTCAGCCTTCAGGCTGAATTTCCGGTCATTCATTGCTCTACCCTCCGCTTCCTTTTCGTCCTTTCATTTTTGACCGGTTTATTCAAAAATAAACACTGTAAATGACACAGAAAATTCAATATTTTCCTGCATTCTGACTCTTGCATTTTCGCTTTGACATGCTATAATAGCGTCATCAACTTATGGAGGTACTAATTATGGCTTATCAGATTAGCTCTGCCTGCGTCAGCTGCGGTGCTTGCGCAGACGCCTGCCCTGTCGGTGCTATTTCTCAGGGCGATTCCCAGTATCAGATCGACGCAAATGCCTGCCTGGATTGCGGCTCCTGCGCTGATACCTGCCCCAACGGCGCCATCTCCCAGGCCTAAGGTCTAAGGGTACTTAAAAAATAAGGACGCGCGAAAGCGCGTCCTTATTTTTATCATCAGAAAGGGTCATCACATGGATAAACGCGACGAGCTCTGGCCGCGCGGCCCCTGCTTTTATTACGACACCGCCCTCTTCCCGCCGGGGACGGACAGCTTTTGCCTCGCCTACTTTGCCCGCCCGTCCCGCGGCGACACGGTCTGCGACCTCGGCAGCGGGATCGGTCTTCTCGGAACGCTCCTGCTCGCGCGCGAGGAATCGCTTTTTATCGAAAATGTTGAGCTCTCCGCGCCCGCGGCAGCGCTTGCGCGAAAGACGTTCGCCGAAAACGGCTGGGCGGACAGAGCTGCTTTCCACGAAGGCGACCTTCGCGACGTCTCCGTCCTGCCGAAAGCCGGCAGCGTCGACTATGTGATCTCGAACCCGCCGTACTTTCCCGCCGGCAGCGGCGAGAGCGCCAAATGCGAAGCGCGCCAAATCGCGCGCGAGGAAACCGCCTGCACGCTGGACGACGTCTGCGCCGCGGCGCAGCGTGTGCTGCGCTATGGCGGGCGCTTCACCCTCGTTCACCGCGCCGAGCGCCTCGCCGACGTGCTCTGCGCCATGCGGAGTCACGGCATCGAGCCCAAGCGCCTGCGCTTTCTCGCAAAATCGCCGGACGCCGCGCCCTCGCTCCTCTTCGTCGAGGGAAAGCGCGGCGGCAAAAGCGGCCTTGTCATCGAGCCGCCGCTCGTCCCCAACGGCGAGGAATGGGACGCCGTGTATTTCCGAAAATAAGAAAACGGGCCGCCCTTTTCAGGCGGCCCAACAGCTTTATTATACTAAAGCGCCGGATGAACTGCAAGCATTTTCTGCCGATTTTCGAATAATCAGCCCTGCGCACAAAATATCGCTCGCATCTTTATCCATTCCGCCGCTTGATTTTTGAGCTCATTCTTGCTATTCTTTAAGCACAGAAAGGGTGAGACCAATGTACAAGTGATCTTCACAAAGGCGATCCCAAATGGTTCCGATCATATCCATCGCGCAGCACTCTCTGATGTGTACCGTCATTTAGGTAAAACCGCCGCAACCGCGGTGTTTGAGATAGCAGGAGTGGAAACCGGAGTAAGCGATATTCGGCACCAGATCATTGAAGAAAGGAAGGAAAGAAAACAGAATATGAGAGATCCAAATATTCATCATGGCTGACCCTTGATCGTAGTTCAGTAATCGCGATCAAGGGTCAGTCATTTTTGTTTTCTTTCACTTTTTCAAAAAATAGCAGAAAAATATTCTCCGCAGGGCACTGCACAGGCCCAAAAAAGGGGGGCATTCTCTCACGCGAGAGAATATCCCCCTTTTTGCGCATCTCGCACGGTGCGGGAGCAGATCAATCCAATGTATTGACCGTGCCGACAAACAGCGGCAGCCCGTCCACGCCGGTGATCATAAAGGCAAACGGCCGGTTCAGATTCATCTCCACCACTGGAAGCTCTTCGGGCATGGCGGCGGTGGCATCCGCCGTGACGGCCGTGAACGCCGCGGCCTCGCAACCCTTTTCGTCCACCTTGACGCGCGCGGCGTGCTGCACCTGCGTCACGGCGACGCTCTCGTCGAACTTGTCTTTGTCGACGAGGGGCGAGAAGTCCGCCTTGTTGAAGTCGAACACATCCGTGACGCCCATCGCCTTGAGCGCGTCGGTCAGCTCCAGATTGGAATCCACGTCGAACTTCGGCACGCTCCAGTGGATCTCCGCACTCGGCAGCGCAGCGTCCATGTCGTAGGCCATCAGTCCGCCCACGACCTCACCATTGGCAAGCAGGCTCTCGAGCGTCGTCCCCTCATCCGGCAGCAAAAAGCGCATCGACTGCCCGCCGCGGAAGCCGAGCTCCGCCACGGTGTAGTTCTCGCCGCGATAGTACGCGGCGCGGTCGTCCGTGCGGTGCATAAAGTCGACGGTCTGCTTCTCGCCGCTTGCCGCGGTAAATGTGTCCTTCTTCGTCGCATCCTTCCAGAATTCGTCGCGCCACTGGTCCTTAAAATAGAGCGTCGTCAAAAGGAGCATCACGGTCTCGGGCTTCGTCTGGATCTCGCCCGCCGCGTCCTGCAAGAGATTGCCCGTGTTCTCATTGATCCATTCGCCGATGGCCTTGTCCGTCTTCTCATCTCCCATCGGAGCGGAGAACGTCGAAGCAAGGTACTGCTCGGCGAGCACCTGCAACGTCTCTTCATTATAGGGGACGTTCTCATTCAGCCACACGGAACTGCCGAGCAGCGTCTTTCCCGTCGAGGTCTCGCCGTAGAGATTGCGCCAGACATAGTTGCCCGCAGCGCGCGGCGCATCGGTATTTTCAAGGCCTAAAAGCGACAAGAGCTGTGCGCGGCTGTCGCCGTCCGTCGTCTCGCTGAGCATCGCAAAGGCAAGATACAGGTTTGCGGGCGAGAGAACGGTGTTCTCCTCCGCCGAAAGCAGCGTGCCCGTCTCCTGTGTGAAGTGCAGGAATGCCGCGGGGTAGCTCGTGCCCTTGCTGCGCAGCGCCTTGAGCGCATCGTAATAGGCATTGCTGCGCGCGTCCCAGTCCTCCCAGATCTTCTCCTGCGCCTTTTCATAGGCATCCGCGCCCATCTTGTCATAGTCGATGGTGCTGAATGCCTCGTCAAGCTCACTCTCGTTCGGCATGGCGGGCAGCACGGGATAGTCCGCCGTCTTCACGGCGAGGTCCTGCAAATACTGCGCGGCAATGGGGTCTTTTTTCACATTGTCCTCCTCTTTTTCATTTCGGATCGTCGTTCCGTTGTCTCCGCAGGCGGCGAAGGACAGGACCATCGCCGCGGCGATCAGCAGCGTTAAGAATCGTTTCATGTCGGATGTACCTCCGTTTCGGGATTTGTTATATTAGACGGCGCGGATGGAAAAAAGTTCCCGTTTTGTCAAAAATAGCATGCCGCCCTTTTACGAAACGGGCGAATGTGGTATACTTTCAAAAATATTTTCTCTTTTGTGTAACGCAAACGGCAAAAAAGTTGTCTTTTCCCCATGATGGCAGACAACAGAAAGGAGCGAACCTATGGACGACCATGAGATCGTCGACCTCTACTGGCAGCGGGACGAGCACGCCATCGAAGCCACCGCCGCCAAATACGAAAGCTATTGCATGAAAATTTCGCAAAACATTTTATCTGACCGCGCCGACAGCGAGGAAAACGTCAACGACACGTACTTACACGCCTGGCAGGCCATGCCGCCGCAAAGGCCCGCGATTCTCTCGGCCTTTCTCGGCAAGATCGCGCGCAATCTGGCGCTGAACCGCTATAAGGCGAGGTCGGCGCAGAAGCGTCAGGGCGACGCCTTCGCGCTCTCGCTCGACGAGCTGGACGACTGCGCACCCGCCCTGTCCTCGCCCGACGGCGAGGCCACGGCAGCAGAGCTCGGCCGCAGCATCAGCGCGTTTCTGCGCACGCAGAGCGAAGAGGTGCGCAGCATGTTCATCCTGCGCTATTTCTACTGCGAACCGGTCGAAGCGCTGGCCGCGCGCTTTCACTGCGGCGAGAGCCGCATCAAAACCACGCTCCTGCGCACGCGCAGAAAGCTCAAGGAGCATCTCATCAAGGAGGGATACTGTGAAGCATGAAGTTCTGACCCGCGCCATAGGCGAGCTCGACGATGAGCTCATCGCGGACGCCTACGCCTACAAGCCGCGCAAACGGTACGCCCTCCCGCGTTTTCTTGCCGCTGCGGCGTGCCTCGTGCTCGTGCTGGCCGCCGCCCTGGCGATGACGCGCGACACCTTACCGGCTGAGATCAAGGTCGAAGGCGCAGCACTCTCCTCAATCCCCATTCCCATCAGTCAGCCCGCAGCGATGGCGCTCGACGCGCGCGGCAGTCTGAGCGGCCCGCTCAGTCCGATGCTCACCATCGAGAGCAAATCGGGCGAGGCCGTGACCGTTACGGTGTCGGATGGCGTGCTGACCCAGTCTCTTTACTCGCTGCAGGAGGAGTTCACCTCCTACACCGTCTCCGGCAAGGTGCAGCTTTGCTGGACCATCGAAGAGCCGGACACGGGTACGGTTTACACGCTCTCTCTCGACGGCGCGCCCGCCGTCACACTGCGCTACGACGAGGCCAACGGCTATTGGGCCGCCGCGCGGGCGTAAGCATCCCATTCCACATTACTATTGACAACACACAACATTTTGGAGGTAAATTTCCATGAAAAAGTTTCTCACCCTGCTGCTGGCCGCAGCGATGACTCTCTCCCTCGCCGCCTGCGGCAGCAAGACGGATGACAATAGCGGCAATAACAGCCAGCCCGCGAGCGCTCTCGAGCTGCTGAACGCCGTATGGGCCAACTACAGCGACGACGACAAGTTCCCTGCTGCCGGCGGCGACTTTGATGAGGCGAATATGACCGAGGACGCGCCCGGTAACTTCTCCGTCGAAGACGGAGACGCACTTGACTACTCTCTCTCCTTCCCCGCCGCGGACGCAGGCAAGCTCTCCGACGCCGCGTCCCTCACCCACATGATGAACGCCAACACCTTCACCGCGGGCGCGTTCCATGTTGCGAGCTCTTCCGACGTTGACAGTGTCGTCTCCGACCTCAAGGACAACATCATGAACCGCCAGTGGATGTGCGGCTTTCCCGACAAGCTTGTCATCCTGACGCTCGGCGACTATGTCATCTCCTGCTACGGCGCGGAGGACCTTGTCGACCAGTTCAGCGAAAAAGTCACCGAGGCCTTTGCCGATGCTGCTGTCGTCTGCGACGAGGCCATCGCCTGATTTGATCTTCTGAAAGGCGGAGAAGTTTATGCTCTTTTCCAGCGTTCCCTTTCTCTTTTACTTTCTGCCTGCGGCGCTGCTAATCTACTTTGCAGCGCCGCGGCAGCTGAAAAACGCGGTGCTGCTGCTCGCAAGCCTCTTTTTCTATGCCTGGGGCGAGCCGAAATATATGCTGCTCATGCTCGTCTCCATCGTGCAGGGCTATGGTTTCGGCCTGCTGATTGAAAAGCACCACGGGCAAAAGGCGTCGAAGGTCTTTCTGACGCTCTCGATCCTTGTGAGCCTTGGGCTTCTCGGCTATTTTAAGTACGCGGACTTTTTTCTCTCCAGCGTCAACGCCGTCACAGGGCTCTCCCTGCCGCTTTTGAAGCTGAGCCTGCCCATCGGCATCAGCTTCTACACCTTTCAGGTATTGAGCTACGTCATCGACGTCTACCGCGGCGAAACGGCGGCGCAGCGAAATTTTATCGACCTCGCCGCCTATGTTTCGCTCTTCCCCCAGCTCATCGCGGGGCCGATCGTGCGCTATTCCGACGTCGCCGCGGAGCTCAAAAGCCGCACGCACAGCGTCTCCGCCGCGGCGGAGGGCGTGCGCCGCTTTACGGTCGGCTTTGCCAAGAAAATTCTGCTCGCCAACCAGTTCGGCGCGCTCGCGAGCGCCTACAAGTCGACGCAGGACGCGAGCGTCCTCTTCGTCTGGCTCTACGCGCTCGCGTTTCTGCTCCAAGTCTATTTCGACTTTTCGGGCTACAGCGATATGGCCATCGGCCTCGGGCGGATGCTGGGCTTCCACTTCCCTGAAAACTTCAACTACCCCTATATTTCAGCGAGCATCACGGAGTTCTGGCGCAGGTGGCACATGTCGCTTGGCTCGTGGTTCCGCGACTACCTCTATATCCCTCTCGGCGGCAGCCGGAAGGGTAAGGCGCGTCAGCTGTTGAACATTCTGATCGTCTGGCTCGCGACGGGCCTGTGGCACGGGGCGGCGTGGACGTTCGTGCTGTGGGGACTGTGGTTCGCGGTCCTGCTGCTTCTTGAAAAGCTGGCGCTGCTGCCGGTGCTCGAAAAGCACCGCGTGCTCGGCCATGTGTACACGCTCTTTTTCGTCACGCTCGGCTTCGTGCTTTTCGACGCAGACAGCGCCGCGCAGGCGGTCTCGCGCATCAGCGCGATGCTCGGCGCAGGCGGACTGCCGCTGTCGAGCACGCAGGCGGTCTACTACCTTAAAAGCTATGGCCCGCTGCTCGTGCTCGGTATCCTCTGCGCAACACCGCTGCCGAAGATGATCGTCGCAAAGCTGCGCAAATCCAAAGGCGCAGCGACGGCGCTCGATGTGCTCGAGCCGCTGTTTGTACTGATTCCTCTGCTGCTCGGCACGGCATTTTTAGTGGACGGGTCGTTCAACCCGTTCCTCTACTTCCGCTTTTAAGGAGGGCATCGCATGAATCGAAAAATCAAAGACGTCCTCACCCTCGGCATCGCGGCAGCGTTCGTGCTTATGTTCGCGCTGTGGGGCATTTGCAAGAGCGACGACGCCGTGTCGGAAAGCGAGCGCCGCCCGCTCAAGCAGTTCCCGACGCTGAATGCGGAAGAAGTACTCTCCGGACGCTTCCAGTCGAATTTTGAGAGCTACACGCTCGACCAGTTCCCGCTGCGCGACGAGTTCCGCACACTCAAGGCCCTGTCCGTCCGCGATTTATTTGGCGAGAAAGACAACAACGGCATCTACGTCGCGGACGGCTACGCCGCGAAGCTCGACGACACGATCCACGAGGATTCGCTCGACCACGCGGCCGACCGCTTCCGCTACGTGTACGAAACGTATCTCAAAGATACGGGCGTAAACGTCTACCTCTCCGTCATCCCCGACAAGAATTACTTTTTGGCCGCCGAAAACGGCTATCCCGCGATGGATTACGAGAAGTTCTTTGCGCTCATGCGCCAAAAGGTCGACTTTGCGGACTATATCGACCTGACGGGCACGCTGTCGCTCTCATCCTATTACCGCACCGACCTCCACTGGCGGCAGGAAATGCTTGCCCCCACGGCCAAGGCGCTGGCAGATGCGATGGGCGTCTCACTCACCGTGGACTTTACCGAGGTCACGCTTGATACGCCGTTTTACGGTGTGTACCGCGGGCAGTCGGCACTGCCAATGGAGCCCGACGGTCTCTCCTACCTCACAAACAGCGTCATTGAAGGCTGCCGCGTGTACGACTACGAAAACAGCGAATATCTCCCCGTTTACACGCTCGAAAAGGCGGACGGCAGCGACCCGTATGAAATTTTCCTCTCGGGCCCGAAGTCGCTGCTGCGCATCGAGAATCCGAACGCGCAGGCGGAGCGCAGGCTCCTCGTGTTCCGCGATTCGTTCGCCGCGAGTTTACTTCCGCTGCTCGCGGAGGGGTACAGCGAGATCACGCTTGCCGACATCCGCTACCTCTCCCCCTCAATGCTCGGAAAATTCATCGACTTTACCGCGCAGGACGTGCTGTTTCTTTACAGCACGAGCGTGCTGAACGACAGCGACACGATCAAGTGATGCAAAACGGGACGCAAGCGCCGTGACCGGCGTTCACGTCCCGTTTTCTTTTTTGTCCGCAAAATTTTTTCACAACGCAGCACATAAGCATAATGCCCGCCCCTGCCGTTTCCGGCAAGGGCGGGTTCAGGCTAAATATAGCACAGCCGTTTTCTTCATGCAAGAAAAAGTTGCCGCACTTTCATAATTTCGTTCACACCGCACATCCCGTCCCACTAAAGTGAGGGGAAAGTTGGAAAAACAAAGTATTGACGCTGCTTGCCCCGATGAAGTATCATTACTTATCAAATTTTTTATTTCGAAACAGGAGGTCTGGATCATGAGTGAAGCGACTCGCATTCCCGAGCTTTTTGGCTCTCTGGTGTTCAATGAACGCACAATGGAGCAGTATGTGCCGCAGAGCGCCATGGACGTTTGGCGCGGCTGCTTAAAGAGCGGGCAGCCTCTTCCCCTTTCCGCGGCAAATGAGATCGCCGACGCGATGAAGACCTGGGCGCTGGAGCATGGCGCAACGCATTTCACGCACTGGTTCCAGCCCTTGAGCGGCGTGACGGCGGAAAAGCACGACAGCTTTATCAACAACGCCGGCGGCGGCCGCGTGATGATGGACTTTTCCGGCAAGGAGCTGGTGCGTGGCGAGCCCGACGCGTCCTCCTTCCCCAACGGCGGCCTGCGCGCCACGTTTGAAGCCCGCGGCTACAGCGCTTGGGACCCCACGGCGTTTGCCTTCATCAAAGATGGCAGCCTTTGCATCCCGACGGTGTTCTGCTCCTACAGCGGCGACGCGCTCGACAAGAAGACGCCGCTGCTGCGCTCCATAGCCGCGGTCGACCGCGCGGCGGTGCGCGTGCTCAAGTTATTTGGCGACGACGCGGAAAAGGTCACGCCGCAGATTGGCGCGGAGCAGGAGTATTTCCTCATCGACCGCGAGCTGTACTTAAAGCGCATGGACCTGCGCCTGTGCGGCCGCGCCCTGTTCGGCGCAAAGCCCCCGAAAGGTCAGGAGTTGGACGACCACTACTTCGGCGCGTTCCGTCCCCGCGTGGCCGCCTACATGAAAGAGCTCGATGAAGAGCTGTGGAAGCTCGGCGTGCTCTCCAAGACCAAGCACAACGAGGTCGCCCCCGGCCAGCACGAGATGGCCCCCATCTACACCGACGCCAACACCGCGAGCGACCAGAACCAGCTCGTCATGGAGACGATGAAAAAGGTCGCCGAGCGCCACAACCTTGTGTGCCTGCTGCACGAAAAGCCCTTCGCGGGCGTCAACGGCTCGGGCAAGCACGTTAACTGGTCGCTCTCGACCGACACTGGCAAAAACCTCTTCTCCCCCGGCAAGACGCCGAGCCAGAACGCCGTGTTCCTGCTGGTGCTCGCCGCGTTCATCAAGGGCGTGGATGAGTATCAGGAGCTTCTGCGCTGCTCCGTCGCCTTCGCGGGCAACGATCACCGTCTCGGCGCGCAGGAAGCGCCCCCGGCTGTCATCTCCGTCTTCCTCGGCACCGAGCTTGAGGGCATCATCGATGCCATCGTCGGCGAAAACGACTACACCGCGCCCGAGCACAAGTCCCTGCGCATCGGCGTGGACGTGCTCCCCGCCATCCCGCAGGATACGACCGACCGCAACCGAACCTCGCCCGTCGCCTTCACCGGCAATAAGTTTGAGTTCCGCATGCCCGGCTCCTCGCAGTCCATCGCGGGCCCGGTCACGATCCTCAACACCATCATGGCCGAAGAGCTCGACGAATTCTACGCGCAGCTCAAGGACGCGCCGGACTTCACCGCCGCGCTCCACAAGCTGATCCGCGACACGTTCTCCGCCCACCGCCGCATCATCTTCAACGGCAACGGCTATGAAGAGGCCTGGATCAAGGAGGCTGAAAAGCGCGGCCTTGCCAACCTGCACAACACCGCCGAGGCGCTGCCGACCTACATCCTGCCCAAGAACATTGAGCTGCTGACGCGCCAGGGCGTTTACAGCAAGGAAGAAATTTTCTCCCGCCACGAAGTTCATATCGAGAAGTACTGCAAGGTCATCCGCATCGAGGCCGCAACGCTTGTTGACATGGTCCAGCACGGCATTCTCAACGCCGCTTCCGAATACGAAGCCGCGCTGTGCAACACCATCGCCGCCAAGCGCGCCGCCGCGCCGGAGCTGACCTGCCACGTCGAATCCTCGCTCGCCAACGCCATCGGCTCGCTCAACGAGCAGCTGCTCGAAGAGACCATCGGCCTCAAGACGGCGCTCGAGACCGTCTCCGACGACGCAGAGCCCGAAACGCTCCTGCACTACTACCACGACGAGGTCGAAAAGCGCACGAATGACGTGCGCAAGACCGTCGACAAGCTGGAAGTGCTCACAGCGTCGAAATACTGGCCGTACCCGACGTTCTGCGAATTACTCTTCTCCGTGTAAGTCAAAAAGGACGCTCTTTCGAGCGTCCTTTTTGAAGTGGAGTTTTGCTTTATCGCAGCAGTTTCATTTTTCTTTGACAGGGGAGGAAGAAAATCTATGAAGTACATTTTTGTCACCGGCGGCGTGGTGTCGGGGCTGGGCAAGGGCATCTGCGCGGCGTCGCTCGGGCGTCTCTTAAAACAGTGCGGGCTGAAGGTCAAAAACCAGAAGTTCGACCCGTATCTCAACGTCGACCCCGGCACGATGAGCCCGTATCAGCACGGCGAGGTCTTCGTCACGGACGACGGCGCGGAGACCGACCTGGACCTCGGCCACTACGAACGCTTTGTCGACGAGGCGCTGGACGAGAAATCCTCCGTGTCCTCGGGCAAAATTTTCTGGAGCGTTCTCAACCGCGAGCGTCAGGGCGGTTATCTTGGCGGCACGGTGCAGATCATCCCGCATGTGACCGATGAGATCAAGCGCCGCATTTACGACATGGACGACGGCGAGACCGACGTTGCCATTTCCGAGATCGGCGGCACGGTCGGCGATATCGAGAGCCAGCCGTTTTTGGAGGCCATCCGTCAAGTCGCGGCCGAGCGCGGGCGCGAAAATGTGCTCTTCATCCACGTGCCGCTCATCGTGACTATTCCCGGCAGCGGCGAGCTCAAGAGCAAGCCCACGCAGCACTCGGTCAAGGAACTCCTGAGCGAGGGCATCCAGCCGGACGTTCTCGTCGTGCGCACGGATGAGCCCATCACAGACGACATCCGCCGCAAGATCGCGCTGTTCTGCAATGTGGAGCCCGACTGTGTCATTCAGAACGCGACGGCATCCACGCTCTACGAGGTGCCGCTGCTGCTCGAGCACGAGGGTCTCTGCCGCGTGGTGTGCCGCAAGCTGGGCCTTGACTGCGGCGAGCCCGACATGACCGAATGGCGCGCACTGGTGAGCAAAATTCACGGTGTCCACCGCCACGTGCGCATCGCGCTCGTCGGCAAGTACGTCGGCCTGCACGACGCTTACCTGAGCGTCGTGGAATCGCTCTTCCACGCGGGCACGGCCTGCGACGCGAGCGTCGAGATCCAGTGGGTCGACTCCGAAACGCTGACGGCCGACAACATCGCGCAGGAGCTCTGCGGATGCAGCGGCATACTGGTCCCCGGCGGCTTCGGCGACCGCGGCATTGAGGGCATGATCTTAGCGGCGCAGTATGCCCGCGAGCGCGGCATCCCGTATCTCGGCATCTGCCTCGGAATGCAGATCGCGGTCATCGAGTTTGCGCGCCATGTGCTCGGCTGGGACGACGCGACGAGCGCGGAGTTCTCCTCCACGACGGCGCATCCCGTCATCGCGCTCATGCCCGAACAGATTGGCGTGACGGCCAAGGGCGGCACGATGCGCCTCGGCAAATATCCCTGCGTGCTCGAAGAGGGCTCGCTCTCCCGCGCGCTCTATAACGCGCCGGAGGTCTGGGAACGTCACCGCCACCGCTACGAGTTCAATAACGACTTCCGCGACGACTTCACCGATGCTGGGATGCGCCTCGCCGGTCTCTCCCCCGACGGCACGCTCGTGGAGATCGTCGAATCGAAGAGCCACCCCTGGTTCGTCGGCGCGCAGTTCCACCCCGAATTCAAGAGCCGACCCAATAAGCCGCACCCCCTGTTCCGCGGCTTTGTCGCGGCCTCCCTCGATCGCACAATCTCCTGACCTATCTCGAAAAAGTGGCTCTGCCACTCTTTCGAGAAGGATTCGCTGCGCTTTGCGCCTCGGTTGTCCGCTAAAGCGGACAATTCGACACAAGCTCCGCGCGAAGCGCTTTTTCCGACGTACACGCCGCC
>ENA-UEYI01001176-UEYI01001176.1-human-gut-metagenome-genome-assembly--contig:-NODE-1176-length-23400-cov-3.380054_pt1 | contig 23400 bp, 21 predicted proteins | sample MGYA00242900_ERZ507916 | MGnify/ENA primary metagenome ERZ507916 (study PRJEB26167, sample SAMN06115521) | human gut metagenome | host: Homo sapiens | place: China:Chongqing | collected 2015-09-02...
TGCCAGACGAGATGCTCTCCCTGTTGGATGTGCTGGTGGACGGCCGCTTCGTAGAGGAGCTGAAGGACCTGACCCTCCGGTTCCGGGGCAGCTCCAACCAGCGGCTCATCGACCTGAACGCCAGCCGTCAGGCCGGTTGCCTCTGTTTCCTGCCGGACCGCCCCCGGGGCGGCCGCTGAACAGCAGCCTCCAACCCGTTTTTTCAGAGGCGCCCCGCCCTTCGGTGTGGGGCGCCTCCTTCTCTTTTGGTGCCTGCCGAATTTTAAAGGAAGACCCGTAGAAATTTTGGCAGATTGCTTCTTGACATTTGCTAGTTTGCTAACTAAAATATAATCCTGTTCAGTTGGAGGAGGTGTTTCCATGCAGCATGAGCGGTACGTCGGGTATGAGATCAAGGCACTGTCCAATCTCCTGCGCAGACGGCTTTGGGGGCCTGCCGACCATCCCCAGAGCATGCTGACGGAGATCGAGGGCGTTTTGATCGGTTATCTCTGCCACAGCCAGGGCCGGGAAATCTATCAAAAGGATCTGGAGCGCGCCCTCTGCATCCGCAGCTCCACCGCCTCCCGGCTGCTGAAGCGGCTGGAGGACGAGGGCCTCGTCCAGCGCTCTATGGGGGTCAGGGACGCCCGGATGAAGCGGATCACGCCCACACTCCGGGCGCAGGCGCTGAATCAGGAGGCAGAGCGGCGGATCGCCGCCACAGAGGCGACGCTGACCAGAGGCATCTCTCAGGAGGAGATTGACCAGTTCCTGGCCATCGCGGAAAAGCTGAAGCAAAATCTCATTTGACCAACCGGGCCCGGCCGGGAAGCGGCTCAATCGCTTCCCCCGGCACAGCAAAGACACAAGGAGGTATTCTATGAAGAAAAAAAGGAGCCTGGCCAGCTGTATTCAGGAGTTCTGGCCAGCCACCATCCTGACGCCCATCTTCGTCATCGGCGACGTGGCGTTTGACGTGTTGATCCCCCTGATGACCGGCAAGCTGCTGGACGAGGGGGTCAAGGCCGGCAGCATGCACCATATTGCCGCCTACGGCCTCACCGTGGTGGGAATGGCTGTTCTGGCGCTGATCTGCGGCGGACTGTCCGGCCGTTTCGGCGCCAAGGCCTCTACGGGCTTCGCGCGGAATCTGCGGCGGGAGATGTATCGGAATGTCCAGAAGTTCTCCTTTGCCAACATTGACAAGTTCTCCACCAGCGGCATCATCACCCGCCTGACCACAGACGTGACCAACGTCCAGATGGCTTTTATGATGGTCATCCGTATCGCGGTCCGGTCCCCCATCATGTTGATCTGCGCCTGGGTACTCACCCTGCGCATCAACCCCAAGCTGGCACTGATCTTCCTGGTGGTCATCCCGATCCTGGGCATCGGCCTGGCGCTCATCATGACCAGGGCCCACCCCATTTTTGAACGGGTCTTCAAGCGCTATGACCACCTGAACAACGTGGTGCAGGAGAACCTGCTGGGCATCCGGGTGGTGAAGTCCTTTGTTCGGGAGGACCATGAAGTAGAGAAGTTCGGCAAGGTCTCCCAGGAGATCTACATGGACTTCTCCAAGGCGGAGCGCATCCTGGCCTTCAATATGCCTCTGATGCAGATCTGTGTGTATGCCTGCATGATCTCCGTGTCCTGGATCGGCGCCAACCTGATCGTGGGCGGCAGCATGACCACCGGCCAGCTGACCAGTATGTTCAGCTACATCATGATGATGCTGATGAGCCTGATGATGCTCTCCATGGTACTGACTATGATCATCATGGCCCGGGCCTCCGCAGAGCGGATCACAGAGATCCTGAACGAGGAGAGCGATCTGAAGAACGGCTCCCAGCCCATCGAAGAGGTCAAGGACGGCTCCGTGGTGTTTGAGAACGTCAGCTTCTCCTACGCCAAGGACCCCAGCAAGGAGTGCCTGAAGAACGTGAACCTCACGGTGAAGTCCGGTGAGACCGTAGGTATCCTGGGCGGCACCGGCACCTCCAAGACCACCCTGGTCCAGCTGATCCCCCGTCTGTACGACGCCACTGAGGGCCGCGTCCTGGTGGGCGGCGCGGACGTCCGGGACTACGATATGGACGCCCTGCGGGACCAGGTGGCCATGGTGCTGCAGAAGAACGTGCTGTTCTCCGGCACCATCAAGGATAATCTCCGCTGGGGCAAAAAGGACGCCACTGACGAGGAGATGGTCCGGATGTGCCAGCTGGCCCAGGCGGACTCCTTTATCCAGGAGTTCCCCGACAAGTACGACACCTATATCGAGCAGGGCGGCTCCAACGTCTCCGGCGGGCAGAAGCAGCGGCTTTGCATCGCCCGGGCCCTGCTGAAGCACCCCAAGATCCTGATCCTGGACGACTCCACCTCCGCCGTGGACACCAAGACCGACGCCCTGATCCGCAAAGCGTTTCTGGAGGAGATCCCGGATACCACCAAGTTCATCATCGCCCAGCGGGTCTCCTCCATCGAGGACGCCGACAAGATCCTGGTGATGGACGGCGGACAGATCGTGGCCATGGGTACCCACGACGAATTGCTGAAAACCTGTGATATCTACCGCGAGACCTATGAGTCCCAAATGAAAGGAGGCAGTGACAATGAGCAGTAAGCAGATCCGCAGCGGCGCCAAGGCGCCCGGCCATCGCCGGCACATTGTCGGCCGCCTGATGGGCTATATCAAACGGGGGTACAAGGCCCGCTTCATCATTGTTCTGGTGTGCATTCTGGTCAGTGCCATCGCCAACGTGGCGGGCTCTCTGTTTCTGGGCAGTCTGATCGACGACTATATCACCCCCCTGCTGGGTGCGGCGGATCCAGACTTTTCCGGCCTGGTGCGGGCCCTGGTGATGATGGGTTGCCTGTTCCTGGTGGGTGCCCTGTGCGCTTACGCCTATAACCGGAACATGATCGTGGTGTCCCAGGGCGTACAGAAAACCATTCGGGACGACCTGTTCGGCCACATGCAGACCCTGCCTATCAAGTATTTTGACACCCACGCCCACGGCGACGTGATGAGCGTCTACACCAACGATGTGGACACCCTGCGGCAGATGTTCGCCCAGAGCATCCCCCAGGTCATCAACTCCTCTATGACCATCCTGGTCACCTTCCTGGGTATGCTGTTCACCAACGCCCTGCTCACGGTTGTGGTCCTGGTGTGCGTCTGCTTCGCCCTGGTGGTGACACGGTTCCTGGCCGGCCGCAGCGGCCGCTATTTCCTCCGCCAGCAGAGCACCCTGGGCGCCCTCAACGGTTATATCGAGGAGATGATCAACGGTCAGAAAGTGGTCAAGGTCTTCTGCCATGAGCAGGAGGCCCAGGACGGCTTTGACCGGGTCAACGACGAAATGTTCCACAGCGCGGACAAAGCCCACACCTACGCCAGCATCCTGATGCCTATCATGGTGAACATCGGCAATGTCCAGTACGTGATCGTGGCTATGGTGGGCGGCGCTCTGGCCCTCAGCGGGGTGGACACCACCATCACCCTGGGCGTTATTGCCAGCTTCCTGCAGCTGTCCAAGAGCTTTTCCAACCCCATCAACCAGATCTCCCAGCAGTTCAACTCCATCATCATGGCCCTGGCCGGCGCGGAGCGGATCTTCGCCCTGATGGACGAGGAGCCGGAGGAGGACCACGGCACTGTGACGCTGGTAAACGTGTCCTATGACAAAGAGGGCCACCAACTGGAGGAGTCCGAGAAGCGCACCAACCTCTGGGCCTGGAGGGTCCCCCACAGCACTGACATGGTGATGGTCCCTGTGCGGGAAGAGGCGGACGGCTCCTTCACGGAGCTGAAGGCCCCCGAGGCTGGAAAAGACGAGGCCTGGGCCTGGAAATACCAGGAGCACGGCAAGGCCTTCTACCGCCCCATCCTGGGCCCGGTCCGGAATGTCGAGAGCGAGGACTACTACCTCATCAAGCTCTCCGGCGACGTGCGGTTCGACCATGTGGACTTCGCCTATGAGGAGGGCAAGACCATCCTCCACGACATCAGCCTCTTTGCCAAGCCTGGCCAGAAGCTGGCCTTCGTGGGTGCCACCGGCGCCGGCAAGACCACCATCACCAACCTGATCAACCGGTTCTACGACATTGCCGACGGCAAGATCCGTTACGACGGCATCTCCATCAACAACATCCGCAAGCCGGACCTGCGGCGCAGCCTGGGCATCGTGCTGCAGGACACCAACCTCTTCACCGGCACCGTCCGGGAGAACATCCGCTACGGCAATCTGGATGCCACGGATGAAGAGGTGGAGGCGGCCGCCGCCCTGGCCAATGCCGACGACTTCATCCGCCGCCTGCCCCAGGGGTACGACACCATGCTCACCGGCAACGGCGCCAATCTGTCCCAAGGCCAGCGGCAGCTGCTGGCCATTGCCCGGGCAGCCGTGGCAGACCCGCCGGTGATGATCCTGGATGAGGCCACCAGCTCTATCGACACCCGGACGGAGGCCATCGTTCAGCAGGGCATGGACTCCCTGATGTATGGCCGGACGGTGTTCGTCATCGCCCACCGGCTCTCCACCGTCCGCAACTCCAACGCCATCATGGTGCTGGACCACGGCCGGATCGTGGAGCGGGGCGACCACGACGATCTGATCCGCCAGCACGGACTGTACTATCAGCTGTACACTGGTGCCTTCGAGCTGGAATAAGCGAACATCAAAGCCACCGGAGCATTTGCTCCGGTGGCTTTTTTTCTGTTCAGCGCCCCGCTCACGATTCCAGCATCTCCCCCACCAGCGCCTGGAAGGCCCGGCCCAGCTCCTTGGAATCCGCTCCTTCCAATGCCTCCGCCCGGGCCATGATCCGCCGCAGGGTGTCCAGGTCCTGCTGCAGGAACAGCTCGCAGAGATACCGCTTCATCCTGCCGTTGTTGTACCGCTCCAGCGCCACCGTCAGCAGGTCCGCCTTTTCCTCATACTCCGCCAGCCAGGCGGGCAGGCCCTCCGCCGCCACGGCCCGGCAGGTCCGCTCCTTCACGCGGCCCGTATCCAGGTCCCGGAAATCCCCCATCTTCCCCAGCTTCGGGCAGGGGAAGTCCCCGCACTGTCCGCAGTGGTCCAGTCCCTTTTCCCGGACGCAGCGGTGGACCTTGCAGGGCACGGTGTAGTATCCGTCGCAGGAGCAGCCGGGACACCGGCTGCTTCCCTCTGTCCGGCAGCGGGTACAGAGGGCGCAGGGCATCCCGCAGTATCCGTAGGCATAGTGGCTCATAGGTCCTCCTTCCCTTCCGGACCGGGAATCTCCGTCCCGTCCATCTCCCGGTCGATCAGCGCCAAGGCGATCCGGAACGCCCGGATGCGCCGTACCGTCAGCGTGTGGGGCGACGTGCCCGGTCGCAGCTTCTCCAGCGCCTTCTCACACTTGCGCAGGGTGGAGTCGATGGATCGCCGGGCCTCCGCCAGCTCTTCCCGTGTGTATCTCATCGCTTGCTCTCCGCAAAGTCCCATGCCTCCCGCAGCCAGCCCATCAGCTCTTCGTCGATCTGGTCCGCCTCTGTCACCAAGACATGGTGGGTCCAGCGGCCGGGATACGGCTCCGAGGCCGCCACCACCCGGGGCGAGTCCAGCCGGTACGGCAGTCCAACGGTCACCATCAGGCACATCTTCGGCCAGTCCTTCCGCCGCCGCACCGGCAGAGATGCCGCAGCGAACAGATGCCGGCCGTAAAAGCTGATCTGGCTTTTCTGCACCTTGACGGTTCCCTCCGGAAACGCCCCGTCCATCCGCCGGAACAGCGCTTCATACAGCGCCAGCTCCGCCGGATGGCCGTCGAAGAACATCCCCGCATCCGCTGTGCAGTGCTCTGGTACGCGCATAGTGCCTCTCCTCTTCCGGCCTCTTAATCTCCATCAGCGCCAGTTACAGGCCGTTGACCACCCGTTCCGGACGCTTGCCGTCCATCAGCTTTTCCAGATCCGCAAACACCATCCGCGCGGCCTCCCGGAACGCCGCATGGCTGATCCCGCCCTGGTGGGGGCAGAGGATCAGCCGGTCCGGGCACTCCGCCGCCAGCCGCACCAGCGGGTGCTCCGCCGTCACAGGCTCCGGGTCATAGGCGTCCAGCGCCGCCCCCGCCAGACGGCCGGAGCGGATAGCCTCGCACAGGGCCGCATCGTCGATCACCGCGCCCCGAGCGGTGTTCACCAGATAGCTCCCCGGCCGCATCCGGCCGAAGAACGCCCGGTCCAGCAGGTGGGTGCTCTCCGGCGTGGCGGGCAGATGGAGGCTGATGATGTCACAGGTCTCCGCCAGCTCGTACAGGGGCAGATACCGGGCGCCGTACGCCTCCTCCACAGCCGGATCCTGCCGGTGCCGGGCGTAGTAAAACACCTCGCTGCCGTTGGCCCGCAGCCGCTGCGCCGTAGCCTGGCCGATGGCGCCGAAGCCCACCAGCCCCACCCGGCAGGTGGACAGATCTTCCGGCACATGGGCTGCCAGCTCGTTCACCGCCTCATGCTGCTGCCCGGCCCGCACCATCCGGTCTCCCCACAGCGTCCGGTGCAGCAGCATGCTCATCAGCGTCACCGCCAGCTCCGCCACGGGGCCTGCGTTGCACCCGGCGCAGTTGCACACATAGATGCCCCCCTCCCGGGCCGCCGCCAGGTCAATCCGGTCGTAGCCCACCCCGTCGCTGTGGATCAGCTTGAGATGCGGCATCCGGGCGATCAGTTCCTCTGTCACCGGCGTCACCGGTGCGGCCACCAAAGCCTCCGCATCGCCGCCGGCTGCCAGCCAGCCCGCCAGAAAGGCCGCCCGGACCAGCGCAAACTGCGCCTGCTGCGCCTCGTCATACTCCCGCCGCTCCAGAAACGCGTCAAACGCGGCTTCAAATGCGTTGCTCATCATTGCTCCCGCCCTCTTTTCTGTTTTATCTTTCCATTTTAGCGAAATATTCGCTAAAAGTCAATGCAGAAAGCGCTCCTCGGCTATAATCCATCCAGAAAGTTGAGGGCGATGGAATGTACGAACGGATCCGGGCGCTGCGGGAAGATCGTGATCTGACACAGCGGGAAATGGGCCAGCTGCTTGCGTGCAGCCAGCGGATTTACAGCAACTATGAGCGCGGTGACGTCGATATCCCGACCGCCATTCTGATCCGGCTCGCCGATTTTTACGGCGTTTCCATCGACTATCTGCTGGGCCGCACAGATAACCCACAGATGAACCGTTGATCCTATACCAGTTATAAAACACAGCCGCAGCCCCTGTCGGGGGCTGCGGCTGCTTTTTATTCGCGGGCTTCCACGGGGATGTACGGGACCTTCATGAGCATGGCGCGGTAGGCCGGGCGCATGATGCGGTTGCCGGTGGCCAGCTCCTCGAGCCGGTGGGCGCACCAGCCGGCGATGCGGGCCGTGGCGAACAGCGGCGTGTACATATCCTCCGGGATATCCAGCATGCTGTAGATGAGGCCGGAATACAGGTCGACGTTCGCGCACATGGGGATCGACTGGTGCTTGCGCGTCATGATCTTCCGGATGCCGAGCTCCTCAACGCGCTCCATGAGCTCGAGATCGTCGGCCCGGCCCTTGTCGCGGGCAAGCGCGGCGGCGTATTTCTTGATGACCACCGCGCGCGGGTCGGACATGGTATAGACCGCGTGGCCCAGACCGTAGATCTTGCCGGAGCGGTCGCCCGCTTCGCCGTCGAGGATCTGATCGAGATAAGCGCCGAGGGCGTCGTCAGTCGGCGCGGTGCCGACGTGGGCGCGGATATCGCGGAACATCTGCATGACCTTGGCATTCGCGCCGCCGTGCAGCGGGCCCTTCAAAGAGCCGACGGCGCCGGCGATGGCGCTGTAGGTATCGGTGCCGGAGGAGGACATGGCGCGGCAGACAAAGGTGGAGTTGTTGCTGGAATGCTCGGCGTGGAGGATGAGCATGAGGTCCAGCAGGTGCGATTCTTCCGGGGTGTAGGCCTTGTCCGGGCGGATCATGCGCAGGATATTCTCCGCCACGCTGAGCTCCGGCTCCGGATTGTGCAGGATGAGGGATTTGCCGTCAAAGTAATGCCGCTTGGCGGCGAAGGCGTTCGCCGCGATCAGCGGGAAGCGGGCGATGAGGCCGATGGACTGCCGCAGGACGTTTTCGAGCGAGGTATCGTCCGCGCTCTCGTCGTAGGAATACAGGGCCAGCACGCTGCGGGCCAGCTGGTTCATGATGTTGCGGCTGGGGGCCTTGAGGATCATGTCCTCGGTGAAGGCGGCGGGCATCCGCCGGGCCTGTGCCATGACGTCATTGAAGCGCTGCAGCTGCGCGCGGGTCGGGAGCTTGCCGAGCAGGAGCAGGTAGGCGACCTCTTCATAGCCGAAGGTGCCGTTCTGCTGGTGCGCGGTGACGATATCCTCGACGCTGATGCCGCGGTAGTAAAGCTTGCCGGGCATCGGCACGCGCTCGCCGTCCATCATATAGTAGCCCTGGACGCTGCCGACCTTGCTGACGCCGATGAGCACGCCGGTGCCGTCCGCGTTCCGAAGACCGCGCTTGATGCTCTGGTCCTCAAAATAATGCGCGTCGATCGCGTACTGCTCCGCGATATTCTCGCTCAGCCGCGCAATGTCGTTTTCAAGAAGCGTCGTCTGTTCCGTCATGGATCAACACCCTCCTGCATACCGTTTCCCGCATTGTACACGATATCCGCGTGAAATGCAAGTATAATTTTTGAATTATGCAATCTTTTTTCTGTATCCTGCAAAATTTCTGCGATATGCAGTCGAAATTGCAAGCTGAAATTTTAGTAAATTCATATCGGTCGCAAATTTCTGCAAAAAGCGCCCGTCCTCCGCGTTCCGTGCGTGAAGGACGGGCGTGGCTTTCAGGGGATGATCCGGCTGGGCTTCTGATAGCGCTCCTGCTCGGAAAAGATGCAGCCGCAGTATTTCTGCATGTAGAAGCCGAGCTCCCGCGCGCGCTGCTGGCCGTCGCGGAACATGGGGCGGAAGTCCTGATAGTAAAACTGGACGCCGTATTCCTCCGCCGCGCGGTAGCCGACATCGCGCATCAGCTCATGCTTCTGATAGGGGCTGATGAACAGCGAGGACGTGAACGCGTCAAAGCCGCCCTCCTTCGCCGCGCGGGCCGCCTCAAACAGGCGCATCTCGTAGCACTTGACGCACCGGCCCGCGATATCCTCCGCGACCTCACGCACGAACGGCCGCAGGCCGTAATCGTCGCGCACGAGCAGCGGCAGGTCGATCGTCTTCGCGTATTCCTGCAGACAGTTGCGCCGGGCGCGGTATTCGGTGAACGGATGGATGTTCGGGTTGTACCAATACCCCGTCAGCTCCACCCCCTCCGCACGCAGCGCATCGATCGGCATATTCGCGCACGGCGCACAGCAGATGTGCATCAACAGTTTCATAACACTCGCCTCCCGTTCGGATAGCATATCACATTTCCCGGCTCCTGTACAGATTGCCGAAAAAAACAGCGACATTCCGTGGAAAATGAACATGGACAAGCGCCGGCAGCGGTGCTATAATTCCATCTAATATCAGATACAAGCAAAACTGAACGCAGAAAGGAAGCTGTCATATGTCTGTTCCAACTGAAAGCTATGCGGGCAAGATCCAGCGGAAGCTGATCAAGAAGCAGCGCGTGATCGAGGCTGCCTCCGGCCGCCAGAAGGCCGATCTGGTCCTCAAGAACGCGACCTACGTCAACGTGTTCTCCAACGAGCTGCTGACGTGCGATATCGCCGTGGCCAACGGCCTGATCGTGGGTCTCGGCAGCTATGAGGGCGAAGTCGAATACGATATGACGGGCAAGATCGTCTGCCCGGGCTTCGTCGACGCGCACATCCATCTGGAATCCAGCCTGGTCACGCCGAAGGAGTTCGTCCGCGCGACGCTGCCGCACGGCACGACCACGGTCATCACCGACCCCCATGAGATCACGAACGTCATGGGCACCGACGGCATCGACTACATGTTCCAGGCCACCGAGGGCCTGCCGATCGACGTGCGGTTTATGCTGCCGTCCTGCGTCCCGGCCACGCCGATGGACGAATCCGGCGCGAACCTGGACTACCGTGCCATCGACTCGTTCTATGACTACCCCAGGGTGCAGGGTCTGGCCGAGATGATGAACTCCTACGGCGTCATCCACAACGACCCGGAGGTCGTCTCGAAGATCGTCGCCTCGCAGGCGCACCACAAGAAGATCGACGGCCACGCGCCGGGCCTCCAGGGCAAGGATCTGGATACCTACGTCGCCGCCGGCGTCTATTCCGACCACGAATGCGCCACATTTGAAGATGCGCTGGCCAAGCTGCAGCGCGGCCAGTTCATCATGATCCGCGAGGGCACGGCCGCGCGCAATCTCGAGGCGCTGGTCCCCCTGCTCACGCCGCAGTACGCCGAGCGCTGCATGTTCTGCACCGACGACAAGCACCCGAGCGATCTGCTGGAAAAGGGCCACATCGACTACATCGCCCGCGAGGCCATCAACAAATACGGCGTCGACCCCATCATCGCCGTCAAGGCCGCCTGCCACCACGCTTCGCGCTATTTCCTGCTCAATAACCGCGGCGCGATCGCACCCGGCTATCTGGCCGACTTCGCCGTCATCGACAATTTCAAGGACTTCAACGTCGAGATGGTGTTCAAGAAAGGCGTTCTGTACTGGAACAACGGCGAGCTGCGCGACTTTGAAGCGCCGCAGATCGAGGAATATCTCGACAAGCGCGCGCACGACACCTTCCACGTCGCCACGCTGACCCCCGACGACTTCCGCGACACGCGCCAGCGCGGCGTGCTCGGCATGGTCCCGGGCGAGATCATCACCACCGACAACGGCTATGCCGACCATGTCGATCTGGAGAAGGATATTCTGAAGATCGCCGTCGTCGAGCGCCACAAGGGCACGCATCACATCGGCCTCGGCTACATCCAGGGCTACGGCCTGCGGTCCGGTGCGGTGGCCACAAGCATCTCGCATGACTCGCACAACATCAACGTCGTCGGCACCAACTCCGCCGCTATGGCCTTCGCCGCGAATTACATCGTCGAGCATCACGGCGGCATCGTCGTGGTCGAAAACGGCGTTGTAAAGGGCTCGGTCGTGCTGGAGATCGCGGGCATCATGTCCGACCGGCCGCTGACCGAGGTGAACGACCAGCTCGAGGCGGCCAAGGCTGCGGCCTTCGAGCTCGGCGTCAGCCGCGGCATCGACCCGTTCATGACGCTCAGCTTCATGGCCCTGCCTGTCATCCCGAAGCTGCGCATCACGACGCGCGGCGTCATCGACGTGGAGACACAGCAGTACGTATAATTTCATCCTGCAAACAAGGGGCGGCCCGCAGGGCCGCCCCTTCTGTTTCTGCTCTGCCCTGCAGCGTTGCAATCACCGCAAAAATATGGTATGATGTCTCTACTTACCGGAAGGAGGACTTGTCCTTGTTGTATCTTGCGCTTGCGCTGTTTACGGCGGCGATCGTCGCTGTCGATCAGCTGACAAAATATCTGGCCGCGGCCCATCTGGTGGGCCGGACCATCACGCTCATCCCCGGTTGGCTGCAGCTGCACTATATCACGAACGACGGCATGGCGCTGAGCCTGCTGCGCGGGGCGCGGTGGCTGTTTGTGGTGATGACGGCGGTGTATCTGGCCGTTGTGGTCTATGTGCTGGTCAAAAAGTGGTTCAAAAAGACGCCGGAGCTGTGGTGCATCGCGGCCATCACCGGCGGCGCCATCGGCAACTTCATCGACCGGATCTCCTCCGGCCTCGTGATCGATATGATCTGCATCCCGTGGTTCTCCACGTTCAACGTGGCGGACCTGTTCATCACGTTCGGCGCGCTCATCCTCGTCGTCTATATTCTGGTCAAGGACAAGGCGCTGCTGGCCGACGAGCCGAAGAAGAAACCAGAGGCCGGGCATGACGCTGACGCTCGATAAGACCGGCGAGCGGCTGGACTCCGCTCTCTCCCGCCTCGTGCCGTCTCTCAGCCGCAGCCAGGCCCAGCGGCTCATCGAGCAGGGCGCGGTGACGCACGGGGGCCGGCCCGTGAAGAAAAACGAAAAGCTCTCAGCCGGAGATACGCTGGAGCTGACGCTCCCGGAGGTCCGCGAGGTCCCGATCGAGGCGCAGCCGATCCCGCTGGAGGTCTGCTACGAGGACGCGGATGTCATCGTCGTCAACAAGCCCAAGGGACTCGTCGTCCATCCCGCGCCGGGGCACGCGGACGGAACGCTGGTCAACGCGCTGCTCGCGCACTGCGGCGACTCGCTCTCCGGCATCGGCGGGGAAAAGCGCCCCGGTATCGTCCACCGGATCGACAAGGATACCTCCGGCCTCATCATCGCGGCGAAAAACGACGCCGCCCACGCCGCGCTCGCCGCGCAGCTCAAGGACCATTCGCTGGCAAGGACCGACGTCTGCCTCGTCTGCGGCCGGATCCGAGATGACGCGGGCACGATCGACGCGCCCATCGGCCGCCACCCGACCGACCGCAAGAAAATGGCCGTCACGCAGAAAAACAGCCGCAGCGCCGTCACGCACTGGCGCGTGCTGGAGCGGTTTGCGGCCTATACGCTCGTCGAGTGCCGGCTGGAGACCGGGCGGACGCACCAGATCCGCGTCCACATGGCTTACCGCGGCCACCCGATTCTGGGCGACATGGTCTACGGCCACAAAAAGCCGGAGCTCGGGCAGAGCAGCCAGTGCCTGCACGCGAAGGAGCTTCGCTTCGTGCACCCGCGCACGGGCGAGCCGGTGACGGTCAGCTGCGGGCTGCCGGATTATTTCACCGCGCTTCTGGAAAAGCTGCGCGCGGGGGCTTGACTTTTCCGGCGCGGTCTGCTACCATGATGCCATCTTCGAAATGAGGTTGTTACGATGTACGTTTCCGCTATGTTCGCGTTTATCTTTACCTTTACTGCCGTTCAGTAAGGGTAATTTGTGATGCGCGGAAACAAAGGCTGGTTCGCAACGCGGCACAGATTACGCTGTGCCGCGTTTTTTTGTTTGTATTTTTGAAAGGATGGGAATATAGAATGGAACTTTCGGATTACAGAACACAGATCGACCGGATCGACGCAGAGCTTCTGCGGCTGTTCGCCGAGCGGATGCAGACGGCGGCCGGGATCGCGGCGTATAAAAAAGAGCACGCCCTGCCGGTCCTGGATACGGGCCGGGAGCGTGAAAAGCTGGCGGGGATCGTCAAAGCCGCGCCGGAGGATCTGCAGGAGGAGGCCGTGAGCCTGTTCCGGCTGCTGTTCTCGCTCAGCCGCGGCTACCAGCGTTCGCTGCTCGGCAGCAGCAGTACGCTGCCGGAGATCTTAAAGCGGGCCGTCGTCACGACGCCGCAGCTGTTCCCCACCTCGGCGGCTGTCGCCTGCCAGGGCGTGGAGGGCGCGTATTCCCAGCAGGCCTGCGACAAGCTGTTCCAGCACCCGAGCGTGTTCTTCTGCGCGACGTTCGACAAGGTCTTCGCCGCCATTGAGCAGGGGCTGTGCCAGTACGGCGTTCTGCCGCTGGAAAACAGCACGGCAGGCTCGGTCAACGCGGTGTATGATCTCATGCAGAAGCACAATTTCTCCATCGTGCGCAGCGTCCGCCTGCGGGTCGACCACAGTCTGCTGGCGCTCCCGGGCACGAAGCTGTCCGATATCCGCGAGATCGTCTCGCACGGGCAGGCGCTGGAGCAGTGCTCCGAATTTTTGAAGCAGCTGCCGAACGTCACCGTCACCCGCTGCGAAAATACCGCCGCGGCGGCGCGGATGGTCGCCGAATCCGGCCGGAAGGACCTGGCCGCCATCGCCTCGAACGCCTGCGCGGAGATCTACGGCCTGCAGAGCCTGCAGGACCGCGTGCAGAACGAGCACGGCAACTACACCCGCTTCATCTGCATCGCCGCCAAGCCTGCGGTCTACCCCGGCGCTGACCGGACGAGCCTTCTCGTGACGCTGGCCAACGAGCCCGGCAGCCTCTATCAGGTGCTGGCCCGCATCTACGGCTGCGGCATCAACCTCACGAAGCTTGAGAGCCGCCCGATCCCCGGCTCCGACGATACCTTCCGCTTCTACTTCGATCTTGAAGCCTCCGTCTACTCCCCGGAGCTGCCGAAGCTCCTCGGCGAGCTGGAGAGCGTCTGCGAGCACGTCTGCTATCTCGGCAGCTACTCGGAGACGGTCTGAGTTTCCGGCGCGGCCTCACCCTCGTTTGCCTGCTGGATGGTGATGTCCGGCTCCGGCGCGTCGGAAAACTGCAGCTGGATGACGGCCTGCGGCACGTTGACGGAGCAGGACGCCTGTTTTCCCCGCGCCTGGGCCAGCGTCCCGGCCAGGGCGAGCAGCTCTGAGAGGATCTGGCGGTTCAGCCCGCCGCCGCGCCAGTGGAAGACGAAGACCGGCTGCTTTTTGCGCAGCGCCTGCGCCAGCCGCTTTTCCAGCTCCTCCGGCTTGGTGAACGAGACGTTCCGGTAGTAAAACGCCCGGCCGTCCGTGCAGGCGGGGATGGGAAAGACCAGCGATTCATGGTCGCGGAAGCAGCGGCTGTCGTCCAGATTGCAGTAGTCGTAGCGCTTGACGCCCCGCTGCAGGGAATTGTCGAACGTGGCGTCGAGATGGTAATACTGTCCGCCGATGCGCAGCACGTTCCAGGTGTGGCGGTAGCGGATGCCGCGCTCCGGCGCGGCCTCGCTCAGCGCCACGATGCACCAGAGGCCGAGCCGGTCACACAGGGCCTTGACGGTCTTGGCAATGCCCTCGCACACGCCGACGCCCTGCGTCAGCGGGCCGAGGATCTCGTGGGAGTAGGGCTTTTTGAGCTTGTCATAGCGCACCTGCTCCAAAATAAAATCATGGATGGCAAGCTCCTGCTCAAGCTCCGGCTTGCCCTGCAGGGGCCGGGTCAGGCGGGAAAGCCGGGCCTCGATCGCCTGCTGGTGGGTGCGGATCTTGCTCTTGTCAAACAGATACTCCGGCAGCAGCTCCAGATGGGCCGCGCCCGGCATCCACCGGCAGCGGTAGCCCGTCACATAAAACAGCAGCGGCTCGTCGAGCTTCAGCCGCAGATAGACCTCCGCCAGCTGCCCCTGCTCCACATCCGGGATCCGGATGCTGGGCGCATATACGCGAAAGCCGCTCAGGAGCGTGTCGTACACGCCCTGCAGCGGCTTTGTCAGTTGTCCGTAGTAATATCGCATCGTTTCCTCAAAAATGCAGCTGCTCCGGCTGCAGCTCGTCCAGCCGTCCGAGCGCGCGGACCGCGGCCGCGCCGCGCTCGATCAGCGCCCTGGCGCCGGGCGTCCCATCGTCATGCACGAAGACGGGGCTCCAGCCGTGCTTCAGATTTTCCGTTGTTCCGTCCCAGGTGCCGCCGGAACCGGCCCGGCACTGCGCAACGAGCGTCTTCTCCCCCATCGCGTGGATGAGGTAGTTCCGCCCCAGCGCCCGCGGCGTGGAGAACGGCGCGTCATACGCCTGCTCCGCCAGATACAAAACGTGTTCCTGCGCCGGGCAGTCGGTCAGCCGTCCGGCCGGGAAGATCACGGCGCTGCCGCCGTGCGCCAGACAGGCGTCCTGCGCCGCGCGGTCCGCCCCCGCGGCTCCGCCGGAGCAGAGCGCGAAGCCCTCCGCCGCGATGCGGCGTCCGGCCTCCGCGGCAAAGGCCCGTCCTTCCCCGCTCAGCTCGCGCGAGCCGACCACGCTGATGCAGCGCGCGGAAAGAAGCTCCGCCTCGCCCTTTGCAAACAGCACCGCCGGGCAGCGCGGCCCGAGCGTGTGCCGCAGGCGCGCAGGATACTGCGAAGACAGCCGCGTGACGGCGGTGATGCCCTGCGCCGCGGCGGCGCGCAGATACTGCTCCAGCTGCGCCTGCCGCGCAAGCAATCGCGTGATGCGCGCGCTCTGTGCCGCGTCATAGCCGAGGCGGGCAAGATCCCGGGCCGTCAGCTCCCTGAGCGGATCGTCCCCCCGGCAGCCGAGCGCCCGCACCCGCCGCCCGAGCTCCTGAAACTGCGGCAGGCTCAGCGGCTTTTCCTCTCCCGGCAGCGCGCAGCACAGAAGCAGCACGCCCCATTCCGCTGCCGTCAACGGAAGCGGCGGCGCGGCGGCGCCTTCTTGGGCTTCGGCGGCTCTTCTTCCACGAGCGCGCCGTCCTCCGCAAATTTCACGGGCTGGACGACGTAGTGGGAATACTTCGCGATCTCCGCCAGCTTTGCCTGCTCCGGGAACGTGCCGAGGATGGACACGGCGATGCCCTTCTTCTTGGCCCGGCCGGTCCGGCCGATGCGGTGGATGTAATATTCGTTCTCCTCGGGCACATCATAGTTGATGACGCAGTCGACGTCGTCGACGTCGATGCCGCGGGAGGCAACGTCCGTGGCGATGAGGATGGGGAGCTTGCCGTCTTTGAAGGTGCGCATGGTCTTTTCACGCTTCTGCTGCGGGATATCGCCGTGGATGCAGTCGGCGTCGAGGCCCATGCGGACCAGATCGTCGCGCAGGCGCTGGCACATGACCTTCGTGTTGCAGAAGACGATGGTTCGCTCGAGCCGCAGCGTGCGGATGAGGCGGCTGACCATGTCGATCTTCTCGAGCGGCGGGCAGGTGATGGAATACTGCGTGATGTCCGGGCGGTTGTCGGTGTCGGCGGGGACGGTGATCTCCACCTCGTCGCGCTGGTACATCCACGAGACCGTCATGACCTCCTGCGAGATGGTGGCGGAGAACAGGCCGAGATTGCGGCGGTTTTTGACCTTCTCGATGATCTTTGTCACGTCGTCAAAGAAGCCCATGTCGAGCATCCGGTCGGCCTCGTCGAGCACGACGGTCTGCACCTTGTCGAACGAGATCGTATGCCGCTTATAGTGGTCCATCAGCCGGCCCGGCGTGGCGACGACGATCTGCGGGTGCGCCTTCAGCTGCTTGATCTGCCCTTCGATCTTCGCGCCGCCGTAGACCACGGCCACACGGATATTTTTATAGTATGTGAGCAGCCCGCGCAGCTCGTCGCAGATCTGGATGGCAAGCTCACGCGTCGGGGCCAGGATGAGGCCCTGCAGGTCCTCGCTCTCAGCGTCGATATGCTCGATCATCGGGATGCCGAAGGCAAAGGTCTTGCCCGTGCCGGTCGGCGCCTTGGCGATGACGTCTTTCCACTGTAAAAATTCCGGGATCGCCTCGGCCTGGATGCGGGTCGGGTAGCCGTAGCCCTTCTTCTCCAGCGCCTGCAAAATTTCTTCCGACAGTCCAAGGTCGGCAAATGTCAGATTCTGTTCCATTCCGGATCCTTCCTTACTCAACATTCTGGCGAAAAATCGCAATTTTTTTAATCATATCACAGATATCTCCGTTTTCCAATCCCCCTGCCGAAAAAAAGCGCACGGCTGCCGCCGTGCGCCGGAAACTGCATACTTGCGTGGAAGCCGGTTCCGCGATATAATAAAAATAATACTCACTGGAAAGAAGGAGCGTCATGACGGATCTTCTGCTGCGGCTCTTTGTAAAACATGCCTCGGACACTTCCGACCCTGCGGTCCGCGCCGGATACGGCCGGCTCGCGGGCGTGACCGGCATCGTCTGCAATCTTCTGCTGTTCGCGCTCAAGCTTCTGGCCGGGACGATCTCCGGGAGCGTATCGATCACGGCGGACGCCGTCAACAACCTGTCGGATGCGTCCGGCTCGATCGTGACGCTCGTCGGGTTCAAGCTGGCCTCCCGCCCTGCCGACGACGAGCATCCCTATGGCCATGCGCGCATGGAATACCTGTCTGGCCTGGCCGTGGCGGTTCTGATCCTGGTCATCGGCGTGGAGCTGGTCAAAAGCTCGGTCGGCAAGATCCTGCATCCGGAGGCCGTGGAGTTTTCGGCGCTGATCGTCGTCATTCTGGTCTGTTCCATTCTGGTCAAGCTCTGGATGGCCGTCTTCAACCGGAAGCTCGGCAGGCGGATCGGCTCCGCCGCCCTCACCGCGGCCGCCGCCGACAGCCGCAACGACGTGATCTCGACGGGCGCAGTCTTGCTCGCGTGCATCGTCGGGCAGCTGACGGGACTGAAGATCGACGGATACGTCGGGCTGCTCGTCGCGCTGTTCATCCTCTGGTCCGGGGTCGGCATTGCGAAGGATACGATCGATCCCCTGATCGGCGCGAAGCCGGACGAATCGCTCGTCCACGCGATCGCCTATCTTATGACCTCGCACCCCAACATTCTCGGCATCCACGATCTGATGGTGCACGACTACGGCCCCGGCCGCCGCTTTGCCAGCGTCCACGCGGAGCTTGACCACCGCATCGACCCGCTCGTCGCGCATGAGATCCTCGACGAGATCGAGCGGCAGGCCAAGCGCGATTTGCACGTCGACCTGGTCATCCACTACGACCCCATCGTGACCGACGATCCGGAGGTCACAGCCGTGCATACGCGCGTGACGCAGATCCTCCGCGGCATCGACCCGCGGCTGTCCATCCACGATTTCCGTATGGTCTCCGGCCCGCATCACGCGAACGTGATCTTCGACATGGTCATCCCGGCGGAATACGAGGACAAGACCGCGCAGCTGCGCCGCGAGGTCGAAGCGCAGCTGCAGGATGGGAAAAAGGTCTACCACCTCGTCATCACCTTCGACACAGCGGCCTTCAACGAGATGACGAAGGAAGCGCAGGGCTGATCACCACAAAAGCGCAGCGGTCATGATGGCGCGGAGCGCCCTGCAGAGCGCGGGCAGCTGCGTCATGGGCAGGGGATTTTCTCCGATCCCCATCTCGATGGTGAATGCCGGACGCCGGAAGCACTGCAGAAACCAGTCCTTGAAGCCCGCGTTGGCCGAGGCCTCCGGCACCGGCTCCACCGGGTAGCCGGACGCTTCGGACATCGCCGCCGCCAGCGCGGCGGACCCGGCCGGAGCCGATTCGGCGGGGCCGGGATAGATGACGGAGCCCTGCGTGTGCAAAGCGAGCATCAGATCCGGATGGACGCAGCGGGCAAAGGCGGCGAGCGCCGCCGACTCCGGCTGGTCCAGCGGAGAAAAGCCGACGAAATCCCTCGGAGCAGGCGTGCAGACGCCCTGCTCCTTTTTGATGCGCCGGGCCGTCTCCCAGCGGGCGGGATAGTTGAGATTCAGATCAACGCCGCGCAGGTTCGCCTTCCAGCCGGAGGGGAACGGGACCTCCGGGTACTGCGCGGCAATGGCCGCCGCGGCGCGGTATTCCGGGCTGTCGGGCGCACAGACGCCCGCGGCCAGATCTGCCCCGTCCGGATTCGTCAGCGGGACCAGATAGACCATGGTATCGTGATACAGCTCCCGCGCCGGGACGCCGTCCAGCGCGCCGCCATCCAGCAGCGCCTCGCAGTAGGCAAACAGCCACTGCCAGAGCGCGTCCGACGTGATGCACTCGTTGGCATGGTGGCCCGCGGCGACGAGGACCTTGCGGCTGCCGCCGCCGAGCTGCAGCGCCCAGATGCGGCGGCCGAAGGCCGTGCGCGTGAGCGGCCGGATGTAGACAAAAGGAAATTGCCGGCGAAGACGCTGAAGATACGCCTCCTGCCGGCAAGAGGTCATGGGAACAGGAACGGAAATCAGGTTCTGCATGAAGAAAACACCCTCCAGCATATCCATATGCCGGAGGGTGTTCGTATATTCCTGATCGCGGTAAATTTTGTTCTGTAAATTTAATTCTGCTCGAAGAAGACCTTCATGCCCTTGTAGGTCATGTAGCAGTCGAGCTTCGCAACGGTCTCATACGGCGCGTGCATGGAGAGCACGGGGACGCCCGCGTCGAGTGTGTCGATGTTGCGCTTGGCCATGTATTTTGCGACCGTTCCACCGCCGCCCGCGTCGGTCTTGCCGAGCTCGGCCATCTGCCACATGACGCCGTTGTCGTTAAACAGCTTGCGGAGCCGGCCGACGACCTCGGCCGAGGCATCGGACGCGCCGGATTTGCCGCCCGCGCCCGTGTATTTGCACAGGCCGATGCCGTAGTTGAGGTAGGAGGCGTTGCGCTTTTCGTAGACCTCGGCGAAATTGGGGTCGTAGGCCGCGGTCACGTCCGCGGAGATGCAGAAGGACTTTGCCAGGCAGTCGGTCAGCGGGACGTTCTGCGTGCGGCAGAGCTTCTCCATGAAGTGCTCGAACGCCTCGGACTGCATGCCGGACACGCCCTCGGAGCCGATCTCCTCCTTGTCGGCGAAGATGCAGACGGCGGTCTTCTCCGGCGCTCCGAGCTGCAGGATGGCCGCGAGCTCGGCGTAGGCGCAGACGCGGTCGTCATGGCCGTAGGCGCCGATCATGCTGCGGTCAAAGCCCAGGTCCCGCGCGTTGGCGGCCGGGACGGCCTCAAGCTCGGCGGAGATGAAATCCTCCTCCACGATGCCGTATTTCTCGTGCAGGATGCGCATGATGGCAAGCTTGACGCGGTCCGGGCCGTCGTCGTCGGGCTCGGGCCAGCTGCCGATGAGGATGTTGAGCGATTCGGACGGGATGGCCTCGTTGAGGGGTTTTTTGCCCTGCTCGCGGCCCAGATGCGGCAGCAGGTCGTTGATGACAAACTGCGGGTCGGCGGGATCGGCGCCGATCTTGACGAAGATCTCGCTGCCGTCGGCGCGGACGACCTTGCCGTGCAGCTCCAGCGGGACCGTGACCCACTGGTACTTGCGGATGCCGCCGTAGTGGTGGGTCTTGAAATAGGCCAGCTCGGCGTCTTCATAGAGGGGGTTGGGCTTGAAGTCCAGCCGCGGCGCGTCGGTATGGGCCGCGCCAATGTTCGCGCCCTCGGCCAGGGACTTGCTGCCGATCACGGCGAGCAGGATGGACTTGCCGCGGTTGACGGAGTAGATCTTGTCGCCGGGCTGCAGGGCCATGCCGTCCTGCAGCGCACGGAAGCCCGCCTGCTCGGCCAGCTCCACCGCGGAGACGACGCATTCGCGTTCGGTCTTCGAGCGGTCGAGGAAGGCCTTGTAGGCCTCGCAGTAGGTCTGCATCGCGGCCTCATCGGCCGGGCTGAGGCGGTCGCGTCCGTGTTTCGGCTGGTAGAGCAGCGCCTCTCGTTCCTGTTTTGTCATGGGGAAAGCTCCTTTCACTGTGTTGGTTAGATATTGGTCAGCCGCGCGCGCGAAGCTTTCGCGCGTCCCGGCGTTCTGGAGAATGGTCGTGCAGTGATCTTTATAAAAGCTGTCCGGCTTCTGCGCGTCCACGCGCAAAGCGGCATAGTCCCGCGTCAGGCTGTCGCGCGCCATGATGCGCCGGATGCGCGTCTCACGGTCACAGAGCACACCGACGGTCGTATCGCAGAGCCCTGCCAGGCCGGATTCGAACAGGTTGATCGCGTCGATGGCAAGCAGCTGCCGCCCATCCCGCTTCGCCTGCACCAGCCGGGCGCGCACGGCCCTGCCAATGTGGAAAAAGACGATCTCGTTGAGCTGCGCCATGCGCGCCTGGTCGCCGAAGACGAGCTGCCCGAGCGCCTTGCGCCGCAGGCGCCCGTCCGCGTCGAACGCGGCCGGGAATGCGGTCTGCAGCTCCTGCCGCAGGTCTGCCCCCTCTTCAGAGGCCAGAAGCTCGTAATACAGCGCGTCGCAGTCGACGATATACCCGCCGCGCCGTTCGATCTGCTGCAAAAGCGTCGTCTTGCCGCAGCCGGTCGGGCCGGTGATGCCGATGACAAGCATGCTCATACCTCGATCACGTGGAAGCCCGCTGCCTTCTTGAGCCGGTTGGAGACGGCGAGGCCGAGGCCGGCCGGATCGGGGCACTGGGCATAGATCTCGGTCACGGTCTCGTGGTCAAATTCGCGCAGAGCGTCGAAGACGCGGCGGGCCTGCTCCGCCTTGTCGTGCGCGGAGCCGAGATCGTGGATGCTGCGGCCGGGGAACAGGTCCTTGTACTCCGTGAAGCAGATGACGCCCGCGCCCGCAGGCAGGTGCGCGCGGATATAGGCCGCAGAGGCCGCAGGGTCGCCGGTGACGACCGTGACGGGCGCTTTCGGGGCGTAGTGGCGGTATTTCATGCCGGGGGCCTTGGGCCGCTCGCCGTCCTTCAGGAGGGAGACGACAGCCTTGTCCACGTCGACATGGCCGAGGACCGCCTCGAGCGATTCGAGCGGCAGTCCGCCCGGGCGGAGCAGGCGCGGCGGCGTGCAGGTCAGGTCGATGATCGTCGACTCGACGCCGACGGTGCAGGGCCCGCCGTCAAACATGCCCTCGATCTTTCCGTCCATATCCTCGATCATATCCGCGATGCAGGTCGGGCTGGGACGGCCGGAGGTATTGCCGGAGGGTGCGGCGATGGGCACGTCCGCGGCGGCGATGATGGCGCGCGTGACCGGATGGTCCGGGCAGCGGACGCCGACAGTCTCAAGCCCGGCGGTGGTGCGCAGGGGCACAATGGGCTTTCTCGGCAGGATCATCGTGAGGGGGCCGGGCCAGAACTTTTCGGCCAGGGCGTAGGCCGCGTCGGGGACGTTCTGACAATAGCGGGCGAGCCACGAGCTGTCCGGCACGTGGATGATGAGGGGGTTATCCTGCGGGCGGCCCTTGGCCAGGAAGATGCGCAGGACCGCGTCCTCATTCAGCGCGTCCGCGCCGAGGCCGTAGACCGTCTCCGTCGGGATCGCCAGCAGCCCGCCGCTTCGAATAATTTTTGCAGCGGCCTCGATATTTTCTTTTGTGGGGTCTTTAAAGTAGACTGTTTTCACGTGGATTCCTTCTTGCGTTTATGGTGTGTGTTTGTGGGACAGTGCGAATTTGCAGAGACTCTGTAGGGGCCGATGTGGGCATCGGCCCCTACAGTTGAATGCGCAGGTGCATCCGAATCCGTCGTAGATTTCCGTACAATCGGTACGCCCCGCCCCTACCAGCGGCGTTCCGAATTTAAACGGTTCCCGTTCTGATCGAAATTCTTCCGCAGAGCATGCTCGGTCGGGATGATCACGCAGAGCATCGGCACGAGCTGGATAAACACAATGATCAAGCCGGTCATTCCAATCGTTTCTGTACTGCGATTTATCACGAACAGCATCGGGATCACAGACAGCGGCAGCAGGATCAGGCCGCAGATGAACCAGTACCGCCCGCAGACACGGTGGGCAAGCTGCCATGTTTCCTGATTTTTCATGGACATCGTCGTCCGGTAGCCGAACGTCGCATTGATATCCCTGGGCGGCCTTTTGAAAAAGCTCCGCCCGAAGCCGATCATCGTGGCTGGGTTCAGCAGTGAAAACAGCAGCATCATGCACCAGAATACCATGGCCATTCCTCCCAAGTTCAAACAAATCGGTTACGATTCCCCGTTGCTTTGCAGCTTTTCCGCCTGGTCGGCGGTGACGAGGGCGTCGATGAGCTCGTCGAGCGCGCCGTCCATGATACTGTCGATCTTATAAAGCGTCAGGCCGATGCGGTGGTCCGTCACGCGGCCCTGCGGGAAATTGTAGGTGCGGATGCGCTCATTGCGCATGC
>ENA-UEYI01001184-UEYI01001184.1-human-gut-metagenome-genome-assembly--contig:-NODE-1184-length-23310-cov-4.997805_pt1 | contig 23310 bp, 25 predicted proteins | sample MGYA00242900_ERZ507916 | MGnify/ENA primary metagenome ERZ507916 (study PRJEB26167, sample SAMN06115521) | human gut metagenome | host: Homo sapiens | place: China:Chongqing | collected 2015-09-02...
AACAAAAGTTAAAACAAAAATAATCAATGGCTCTCCAGCCCCTGTTTATAAGGGGTTGGAAGCAATTGAGTGCTTACTTCAATTCAGAGATTAATCTAATGTCTCATAAATCAAGCGAAGCTATGGCAGATATTCAGAAGATCAATATACATTTAGGACTTTGTTGAACAGAATCAAGAGCTCAGGTTAACAGAAATGGCTGCGAAGCTATTCTGTAGATTTCTATGTAAAAATACAAGGACTAGAATCTAAGATGTCTGCGAGTTTGCAAAAGGAGTTATTGGGAAATAACAAAAAATGTAAGTCTCTTGAGCGTAGGTTAAAATCGGTGAAAAAGATATTGGATAATGCTAATCAGCTACTTCATGATGATAGACATTAGACGATGATTATAATATGTGGTTAGTTAACAAATGTTTATCCGCCTGTTGTTGGGGAGTAAATCTATTCTATGGTGAAAAATGGAATAAAATCAACAGTTAAGTTGAATAAATCATTGGTTAATTTCAAACCGAAGTTTTAATAGATACAATACTAATTGATATGCCAAAACCAGAATCAAGAAGAGAAATGCGCAAACAGATGTTTGCGGAGTTTGAACAGCAAATGCTAAAGGGACTAAAACCAGAAGATAGTGTTTTTTATCATTATTCATCGGAAGATAGGATAGTGCTTTCGCATGCTTTGTTTTGGGTGATGACCGCAAATATAAAGGGGAGAATGGCCAAGCAGAAGTTCTTGTTGCTGCTTCGTAAATTTCAGGAGGAAATGCTTGAGGCTTATATTACTGAGTCTGATGAATTTCAGGAGTTGCTTCATTATTGCAATCTGATTTTTGAGGTTCTGCCGAACATTCTTATGGGGGCATTCGATGTAAAGACTGATAAGGAGGTTCGTAAACTTTCGGCTATTCTTCTTGTTGCAGGTGGTTATGGTGGGGATATGCTGGAGACTTTATGTTATGATTTGCTTGACGATATCGATTTCTGTTATAATAGGGTAAAGTGTCGTGAGATAGAACGGCTTTTGCCCGAGCTTAATGAATTGGTGAAACAGGAGCAAGACTCGTTTTTCAGTAAATACAGGCGATGAAAAATTGCTTATTTCCCATCATTCGTTAGAAAAAGTGTGCCAACTTGCCAATTATTCGTTAGAAAAAGTGTACCTTTAGGCTTGTTATTCGTTAGAAAAAGTGTAAGTCATGAAGAGAACTTTATATAATCAACTATTGCAATGGAAGGGTAAGAACGACAGAAAGCCGTTGATACTCAATGGTGCACGTCAGGTGGGTAAGACGTATTTGCTTCAGGAATTCGGGCGTAATGAGTATGAAAAGGTGGCGTTCTTCAGTTTAGACCGTAATCCGATGGCGGCTACCGTGTTTGAACAGGGTGGTTCGGTAGCGGATATTCTGCTATCGCTTTCGGCAATCAGTAATGTGGATATAACTCCTGGGAATACGCTCGTGGTGCTTGATGAAGTGCAGGATTGTCCAAAGGCATTGGAGACGCTTAAATATTTTTGTGAGGATGCTCCGGAATATCATGTTGTGGTGGCGGGCTCGCTGTTGGGGCTTTCGCTTCATGATGGGGTGTCTTATCCGGTAGGCAAGGTGGAGGAGTTGCGCCTTTATCCGATGACGTTTATTGAATTCTTGCAGGCTATTGATAAGGTGCGCTTGGCAGATGTGCTGCAGAGCGGTAACTGGACGGTTATTAATATGCTTGCGGATGAGTATGTGCGATTGCTTAGACAGTATTATTATGTGGGCGGTATGCCTGCGGCGGTGTTGGCTTTCGCTGAGCAGAAGGGGCTGAAGGTAGTAAGAGAGATTCAGAACCAGATAATTCGAGACTACCGACGTGATTTTTCGAAACATGCTCCGGTGGGTGAGGTGCCACGTATTAATATGGTGTGGGACAGTATTCCGGCGCAATTGGCTAAGGAGAACAAGAAGTTTATTTATGGGGCGGTGAAGAAGAGTGCACGGGCTGCCGATTTTGAGTTAGCTATTCAGTGGCTTATAGACGCTGGTTTGGTGTATAAGGTGATGCGTGCCAACAGTGCGCAAATGCCGCTGAAGTTTTATGAGGACTTGAATGCTTTCAAACTGTTCATGCTGGATGTGGGCTTGATGGGGGCGATGGCTGAAACAAGTGCTGAGGCTATGTTGGTAGACAATAGTGTGTTTACGGAATATAAGGGGGCGTTTACGGAGTTGTATGTGCTCACTCAGCTCAAGACGTTGGAAATGCCTATCTATTATCATAGCGTGGACAATTCTACTATAGAACTCGACTTTATTGTACAGTTAGGCGGCAAGGTGTGGCCTGTAGAGGTTAAGGCTGAGACTAATGTCAAGGCTAAATCGATGCGTACTTTTATCAATAATCATCCAAATCTTACAGGTATACGTTTTTCCATGCTTCCGTATGAACGTCAAGATTGGATTGTGAATATTCCGCTTTATGCTTGTTTGATGATAGGCAAGGCTTAACAATATTCTTCCTCACCCGAGTGACGGCAAGCGCAGAGCGATACTGCGGTGAGGAACATTGGCTGTGATGCTAAATCTCCAGAATTTATTTTTCGAACTTTTGAAATAGGCGTTTCGCATAGAGGTGTCTATCGGGGCGTGTTGTGCCTATAAAGCGCGTTTCTTCTACCTGAATTTCATAGTAAACTTAATAGAATGATTATCAAAAGACTCTTTGACATTATTGCATCCCTGTGTGGGCTGCTCTTGATTTGGTGGATTTTCCCCATTGTAGCGTTTTTAATCCACAAGAAGATGCCGGGCGGTCCTGCGTTCTTCTGCCAGAAGAGGGTGGGCAAGGACGGTAAGTTATTTACTTGCCATAAGTTCCGCTCTATGACGGTAAAGCATAGTGGCTCTTCGGTTTCGGTGGCGGGCGACAGTCGTATCACTCCGTTTGGAGCAAAGCTTCGTCATTACAAGATTGACGAGTTGCCCGAGCTGTGGGATGTGTTGATTGGTAACATGAGTTTTGTAGGTCCTCGTCCTGATGTGCCGGGTTATGCTGATAAGTTGCAGGGCGATGATAGGGATGTGTTGAAGCTTCGTCCGGGCATCACTGGTCCGGCTACGCTGAAGTATCGTCTGGAGGATGAGATGATTTCGGAATATGTGGCAAAGAAACAGGCGGAGGGTGATAAGCGCCCCATGCAGGAGATTGCCATAGAGTATAATGATGAGGTGATTTATCCGGATAAGGTGCGCCTGAATTGTTATTACTATCGTCATTATTCGTTCTGGAAGGATATCGAAATGATATTCGCCACGGTGCTGGGCTTCAAGGTGAAGTTTGCCGGCGAAGAGGTGTGACGGTGTGATTAGCGTGTATATAAAGTATTAACATTCATAATATTTATAATTATGTCAGAAGAAAGAAAAACAATTTATCTCTGCCTTGCACACATGAGTGAGGCTGGTTTGGAACAGAAATATGTGAAAGAGGCTTTCGACACTAACTGGGTGGTGCCGATGGGACCGAACGTGAATGCTTTCGAGCAGGATTTGGAGGCGTTTGTTAATAGCAAAAGTAACGGTACTGAGCCGCTTGATAGAGAGGTGGTGTGTCTGAGTGCTGGTACTGCTGCGGTGCACTTGGCTTTGATAGGTTGTGGCGTGAAGGCTGGCGATGAGGTGTTGGTGCAAAGCTTTACTTTCTGTGCTTCGAGCCATCCTATCACTTATCTGGGTGCTAAACCTGTGTTTGTGGGTTCGGAAGGTGAGACTTGGAATATGGATCCGGCGTTGCTGGAGAAGGCTATTCTGGACCGTAAGGAGAAGACTGGAAAGTATCCGAAGGCTATAGTTCCGGTGGCACTATATGGTATGCCGTATCGCATATACGAAATTATGGCTATCGCTGATAAGTATGGCATAGCTGTAGTAGAGGATGCTGCCGAGGGTATGGGCTCTCGCTTTGATGGTGAGGTGCTGGGTACTTTCGGTAAGTATGGTGTTCTGTCGTTCAACGGTAACAAGATGATTACTACTTCGGGTGGTGGCGCATTGATTTGCCGTAACGCTGAGGAGGCTAACGAGGTGATGTGGTATGCTACTCAGGCTCGTGATGCTTATCCGTATTATCAGCATACGGCTATCGGCTATAATTATAGAATGAGTAATGTGTGCGCCGGTATCGGCCGTGGCCAGATGACGGTGCTGAATGATCATATAGCTCATCATAAGCATGTGCAGAAGCTCTACGAGGAGTTGCTGAAGGATGTTCAGGGTGTGCATATCCACAAGCAGCCTGAAGATAAGCGTTGTGACTCTAACTTCTGGCTGTGTGCGGCTACGCTGGATGCTGACGTGAAGATTCAGGGTCAGGAGAATGCTTATAAGGAGGTTATCAAGACTGCGGTGGGTGGCGCTGCTGGTGTTATCCATGCGGTGGATTCGGCTACTACCGACTGTCAGCCTAACGAGAATGTTGAGGCTCTGCGTGTGTTTATGTTGGCTAAGAAGATTGAGTGTCGCCCGGTATGGAAGCCTATGCATAAGCAGCCTGTATACGAGGGTGCTCCGGTTTATACTAACGGCATTGAGGAGGATATCTTCAAGGTGGGATTCTGCTTGCCTGCCGGTCCGTACGTTACGGATGATGATGTGCGCTATATAGTAGAGTGCATCAAGGAGGCGATAGTGAAATAAGTTATATTATATATAAGGTATCGTAATGGGCGGTTAACGGACGCACGGGTGCTGAGGCATGTGTGTCTGTTAGTCGCCCTTTTGTTATTAGTGTATTATGGTGAAGCGTTTTATACTTGCGGTGTGGAAGTTTTGTTCTTATCTCTTCATTCCCCGAAAGGCGAAGAGGTGGGGTGAAGATTGAATAAAATCAGATTTATTGGTATGTGATTTGTGTAAGCCACGAAAAAAAAGTAATTTCGTATTATTCTAAAAACGTTTGTATATGAAGTTTCCAATCGGCATACAGGATTTTAAGAAAATACGCGAAGGTGGTTTTGTTTATGTAGATAAAACGGCTTTGTTGTATAAGCTGGCGAATGAAGGCACAATTTATTTTCTGAGTCGTCCACGACGGTTCGGAAAATCGTTGCTTGTATCGACATTGAAGTATTATTTCGGTGGCGAGAAGGAGTTGTTCAATGGACTTGCTATCGATGCGCTGGAGAAGGATTGGAATAGTTATCCAATTTTTCATGTGGACTTTAACAGTACTAATTACACGAAGAGTGGAGATGCATTGTCTAAACTGATTAAGGGTACCGTTGAGGATTGGGAACGGCAGTATGGTTATGTTGGCAACGAGGAGTTTGATTATGGGAAACGTTTTGCCGAACTGCTAAAGCATGTTCATGCAACTACGGGCAAGCGTTGTGTGGTGCTGGTTGATGAATATGATAAGCCGTTGCTTGATGTTCTGGATTCGGGAATGGTGGAACAGGGTGGAGACGGAAAGGAGATGTTGCTTGAAGATATCAACCGTGAGATTCTGAAGGGTTTTTATTCTGCTTTTAAGTCTGCCGACCAAGATCTGCGCTTTGTGCTGCTAACTGGGGTGACAAAGTTTTCGCAGGTAAGTGTGTTCAGCGGTTTCAATCAGCCTGCAGATATCAGCATGAGTACGGTGTATGATGCGATATGTGGTATTACGGAGGAGGAGTTTGAAGCGGTGTTTCATGATGAGATGGATGCGATGGCGGAGGAAATGGATGTGCCGGAAGATGAGGTTCGGCTTATGCTGAAAAGGCATTATGACGGTTATCATTTCAGTAAGCGGAAGACGGATATTTTCAATCCGTTCAGTTTACTTAATGTGTTTGCTAACCATAACATACAGGATTATTGGTTTAGAACGGGTACGCCTACTTATCTTATACGTTTGCTGAATCATACGGACGAGAATCTTAATGAGCTTACGGGGAAATATTATGATACGTCGGAGTTTATCGACTATAAAGCGGATGTGGAGCGTCCGTTGCCGATGATATACCAGAGTGGTTATTTGACTATTAAAGATTACGACCGTGATTCTGATTCTTATTTGCTTGACTTGCCGAACAATGAGGTGAAGAAGGGGTTCTTAACGCTAGTTGCTTCAAACTATCTTGGAGCAAAGGAATCGGCTAGTACATTGGCTATACAGTTGGTGCGTGCCATACTTAGGGACGATCTTGATACTTGGCGTAAAAGTCTGACTGCATTTTTTGCCAGTATTCCTTATACTATGCGAAGAAAGGATATGGAAACTGAGAAGGAGCGTTATTTTCACTATACATTTTACTTGATTTTTCGTATTCTCAGTACTTATTTGGTGCTTACCGAAAAACAGCAGAGCGAGGGCAGAGCGGATTGTATCATTGAGACAAAGAAGGTGGTGTATGTATTTGAATTTAAACTGGACGGTACGGCAGATGACGCTTTACGACAGATAGAAGAGAAGGGGTATGCACGTCCTTACGAAGCTGATATGCGTACTGTACGGAAGGTTGGCGTTAACTTTTCATCGAAATCGGGAACGATAGACGACTGGAAAGAAATTTAAATAGACTTCCTTTTTTTATGTGCTCAAAGCGTATTTTGAGTTTTTTCTGCTAACTTTGCATGACTTTTATATAGACTTGATAATTATGATTAGGATTAAGAACAATTGGCGAGTGCCTAAAGGTCAGGAGCTGACCGAACTGGATAAGAAGGTGCTTTATTATCAGAATAAGGGACATCTGGTGCCGACTCGTCAACTTATCAAGACTCCGGAACAGATAGAAGGCATCCGCAGAAGTGGTATGCTGAATACGGCTGTGCTGGATAAGGTGGCTGAAGAGATTCATGCTGGTATGAGTACAGCTGAAATCGATAAGATAGTGTATGATTATACTACTCAGCATGGGGGCGTGTGCGCGTGTCTGGGCTATGAGGGTTTCCCGAAGAGTGTTTGTACTTCTATAAATGAGGTGGTGTGTCATGGTATTCCGTCGGAAGAGGATATTTTGGAAGAGGGCGATATCGTGAACGTGGACTGCACTACCATCCTTGACGGGTATTATGCTGATGCTTCGCGTATGTTTATCATCGGAAAGACTACTCCGCAGAAGGAGAAGTTGGTGCGCGTGGCTAAGGAATGTCTTGAGGTTGGTATGGAAGCCGCTAAGCCGTTCAGCTTTGTAGGTGATTTGGGTCATGCTATTGAGAAGCATGCCAAGAAGAACGGGTTCTCTGTAGTACGAGACTTGTGTGGTCATGGCGTGGGAGTGGAATTCCATGAGGAACCGGATGTGGTGCATTACGGTCGTAAGGGTACCGGAATGTTGCTGGTGCCAGGTATGGTATTCACTATAGAGCCGATGATTAACATGGGTACGTGGGAGGTATTCATCGATGAAGAGGATGGCTGGACTGTAGTCACCGAAGATGAATTGCCTTCGGCTCAGTGGGAGCATACGTTTGTGATGACGGAGAATGGTTTGGAAATTCTTACGTATTAATCGGAATCGGTATACACATTATTATATATAATAAATTATGAGTGATACTATCATATTAGGTATTGAGTCGTCTTGCGACGATACTTCTGCCGCTGTTATAAAGAACGGTGTGTTGCTGTCGAGTGTGATAGCGAGTCAGGCCGTGCACGAGTCTTATGGTGGCGTGGTACCCGAGTTGGCATCGCGTGCGCATCAGCAGAACATTGTGCCGGTGGTGCACGAGGCTCTTAAGCGTGCGGGGGTGACTAAGGAGCAACTCAGCGCGATTGCCTTTACCCGCGGACCGGGATTGATGGGTTCGTTGCTGGTGGGTGTGTCGTTCGCTAAGGGATTGGCGCGTTCGCTTGATATTCCTATGGTGGATGTGAATCATCTGCAGGGACATGTGTTGGCGCATTTTATAAAGGAGTCTGAAGATGACGATAATCAGCCTAAGTTCCCGTTTATATGTTTGTTGGTATCTGGCGGAAATTCTCAGATTATCCGTGTGGATGCTTATAATAAAATGACGGTGCTGGGTCAGACTATCGATGATGCAGCTGGTGAAGCTATTGACAAGTGTTCTAAGGTGATGGGCATGGGGTATCCTGGTGGTCCTATCATAGACCGTTTGGCACGTCAGGGTAACCCTAATGCTTATACGTTCAGTAAGCCTCACATTCCTGGTTTCGACTATAGCTTCAGTGGACTAAAGACTTCGTTCTTGTACTCGCTGCGCGAATGGCTGAAAGATGATCCCGACTTTATAGAGCATCATAAAGAGGATTTGGCGGCATCGCTCGAAAAGACAATCGTAGATATTTTGATGGATAAATTGCGTAAGGCGGTTAAGGCTACAGGTATTAAAGAGGTAGCTGTGGCTGGTGGTGTATCTGCCAACAATGGATTGCGTAACGCATTTCACGAACATGCTGATAAGTATGGCTGGAAGATATTCATCCCGAAATTCGGATATACTACGGATAACGCTGCGATGATAGCTATAACTGGTTATTATAAATATTTAGATAAAGACTTCTGCTCGATAGATAAGCCGGCGTATTCGCGCGTAACAATCTAAAGGCTGGAGGAATATTGTAAAACGGAAAATAAAAACAGATTATGTCAGTAGAAACAAAAACACTCAGTAAGGAGATAAGTGAGATCTTCTGGAGAGAAGGCTTTACCTTGGCTACTGCTGAAAGTTGCACAGCAGGAAATGTGGCCGCTATTATAACTGCTATCCCTGGTAGTTCTCGTTTCTATAAAGGTGGCGTAGTGGCTTACGCCAATGAGGTGAAACAGAATATGCTTCATGTGAACCCGGAAACTCTGGCTGCTCATGGGGCGGTAAGCGAAGAAACGGTAACCGAGATGGTGAAGGGAGCGATTGAGGCTTTCGACACGGATTATGCTATGGCTACTTCGGGCATTGCTGGCCCGGCGGGCGGTACTCCAGAGAAACCGGTAGGAACTATTTGGGTGGCTGCAGGTAGCAGAGATAAAGTAATTACCGCAAAATTAACGGAAGACGAGGGACGCGACAAAAATATTCAGGCGGCGACTAAAAAAACACTGGTTTTGTTGCTCGAATTGTGCCAAGAACAACAAAAAGAGGAGTAAAATCGCAATTAGTTGGTGAAAAACTTGTGCGTATAAAATAAAATCACTTATTTTGCACTCCGTTTGAGAGAATATAGAAATAAAACTATAAAAACAAGATAGAAATGTCGAAAATTTGTCAAATTACCGGAAAGAAAGCCATGATTGGCAACAATGTTTCACACTCTAAGAGAAGAACAAAAAGAACTTTTGATGTGAACTTGTTTACTAAGAAATTCTACTATGTAGAACAGGATTGCTGGATTAGCCTGAACATCTGTGCTAATGGCCTGCGAGTTATTAACAAGAAAGGCTTGGACGCTGCGCTGAATGAAGCTGTGGCTAATGGCTACTGTGATTGGAAAACTATCAAAATTATTGGTTAATTAAAAGGAGAGTTAAACTATGGCTAAGAAGGCTAAAGGAAATAGAGTTCAAGTAATTCTGGAATGTACAGAAATGAAAGATAGCGGTATGCCGGGAACTTCTCGTTATATCACTACTAAAAACAGAAAAAACACTACTGAAAGATTGGAGTTGAAGAAGTACAATCCTATCTTGAAGAGAGTAACAGTTCACAAAGAAATTAAATAATAAACAATAAGAAACCATGGCAAAGAAAACAGTCGCAACCCTTCAGACAGGTAGCAAAGAAGGACGTTCTTATACTAAGGTTATCAAGATGGTTAAGTCTCCGAAAACTGGTGCTTACATTTTTGACGAACAGATGGTTCCTAACGATAAAGTACAGGACTTCTTTAAGAAATAATAAGCTGAAATATATAGCTGATAAAAGTTCTTTTCATCGACAGATGGAAAGAACTTTTTTTGTTTGTAAACAATATTAGTTATATCTTTGCATGAGTAATAAAATGGAATAATATGGGACTTTTTAGTTTTTTTTCGAAAGAGAAAAAGGAAACTTTAGACAAGGGGTTATCTAAAACCAAAGAGAGTGTGTTTGGTAAGATAGCTCGTGCCATCGCCGGAAAGTCGAAAGTGGATGATGAGGTACTTGATAATTTGGAAGAGGTACTGATAACTTCGGATGTGGGTGTGGAAACAACGCTTAAGATTATCAAGCGTATTGAGAAGAGAGTTGCGCAGGATAAGTATGTAAATACGCAGGAGTTGAACAATATCTTGCGTGAGGAGATTGCTGCCTTGCTTACAGAGAATAATACTGTCGACAATGACGGCTTTTCTTTGCCTGAAGATAAGAAGCCTTATGTTATAATGGTAGTAGGTGTGAATGGTGTTGGTAAAACTACTACCATCGGTAAGTTGGCTTACCAGTTTAAGAAATCTGGTAAATCGGTTTACTTGGGTGCTGCCGATACGTTCCGTGCCGCTGCCGTAGAGCAGTTGGTGGCTTGGGGTGAACGTGTGGATGTGCCTGTCATCAAGCAGAAAATGGGTTCGGACCCTGCTTCGGTGGCGTTCGATACGCTTAGCTCGGCTGTAGCTAATCATGCTGATGTGGTGATTATCGATACAGCGGGTCGTCTGCATAACAAAATTGGTTTGATGAACGAGCTTACTAAGATTAAGAACGTGATGCAGAAGGTGGTGCCCGACGCTCCGCACGAAGTGTTGCTGGTGCTTGACGGTTCTACAGGACAGAATGCGTTTGAACAGGCTAAGCAGTTTACCTTGGCTACAGAGGTTAACGCGATGGCTATCACAAAATTGGACGGTACAGCCAAAGGTGGGGTAGTGATAGGTATCTCTGATCAGTTTAAGATTCCGGTGAAATACATCGGATTGGGTGAAGGAATGGAAGATTTGCAGATTTTCCGCAGAAAAGAATTCGTAAGTTCTTTGTTTGGTGATAATTCAGATAAATGAGAAAGAATACAATCGACATAATTACCTTAGGGTGCTCTAAGAATCTGGTAGATTCAGAGAAATTGATGAAGCAGCTGGAGGCTAGCGGATATAAAGTGACTCACGATAGTGAGAATCCGCAGGGCGAAATAGCTGTTATCAATACGTGTGGTTTCATTGGCGACGCGAAGGAGGAATCTATTAACATGATTCTGGAGTTTTGTCAGGCAAAGGAAGAGGGACGACTGAAGCAACTGTATGTAATGGGTTGCTTGTCGGAACGCTATATGAAGGACTTGCAGATTGAGATTCCGCAGGTCGATAAGTTTTATGGAAAATTTAACTGGAAGGAGCTTCTGGCCGATCTTGGCAAGAAGTATCATTCTGATTTCGAGATAGAACGTCATCTTACTACCCCTAAGCATTATGCTTATTTAAAGATAGCTGAAGGATGCGACCGTAAGTGTTCGTATTGTGCTATTCCTATCATCACGGGCCGTCATGTATCTCGCCCCATGGAGGAGATTCTTGACGAGGTGCGTCAGTTGGTGTCAGAAGGAGTGAAGGAGTTTCAGGTCATAGCGCAGGAGCTGACTTATTATGGCGTTGACCTGTATCAGAAGCAGATGTTGCCTGAGTTGATAGAGCGCATTGCTCAGATTCCGGGCGTGAAGTGGATTCGTTTGCATTATGCGTATCCGGCTCATTTCCCTACTGATTTGTTTAGGGTGATGCGCGAGAATGATAATGTGTGCAAGTATATGGATATAGCTTTGCAGCACATCAGCGACAATATGCTTAAGTTGATGCGCCGTCATGTAACTAAGGCTGAAACGTATGAACTGATAGAGCGTTTTCGTAAGGAAGTGCCTGGTATTCATCTGCGTACTACGCTAATGGTTGGTCATCCTGGTGAGACTGAACAGGATTTTGAAGAGCTGAAGGAATTTGTGCGTAAGGCTCGTTTCGACCGTATGGGTGCTTTCGCTTACTCTAACGAGGAGGGTACTTATGCCGCTGAACATTATAAGGACGATATTCCGGAAGAGGTGAAGCAGCAGCGCCTTGATGAATTGATGGAGATTCAGCAGGAGATTTCAGCAGATTTGAGTCACGCTAAAATCGGTAATGAGTATAATGTGATTATCGACAGAAAAGAAGGCGATTACTACATAGGCCGTACTGAGTTTGACTCGCCTGAGGTAGATCCGGAAGTCTTGATTAAGGATGAGGGCAAGCGTTTGTGCGTAGGTTCTTTCCATAAGGTCAAGATTTACGATGCTGATGATTTCGACCTGTATGCTACAGTGATAAAATAAGTATAAAAACAAGAAAGAGTTTTTAGTGAATAATAAAGAGTTGGTTAACGAGCTTTCGTCTCGTTTGGGATATACTAATAAGGATGCCGCTACATTGGTTTCGTCGATAGTGTCGATAATGGGGGATGGTTTCTCGAATGGAAAGAAGGCTTCGTTCGATGATTTCGGTCAGTTCGAAGTGAAGAAGAAGATGGAGCGAATCACGGTGAATCCGTTGACCCAACAGCGTCTTTTGGTTCCGCCTAAGTTGGTACTTACATATAAACCAAGCCCGATTTTGAAAGATAAGTTTAAAAATACCTCAGCCGATGAATGAAGAAGAACTAACGTTGCAAGATCTGATAGATTTATTGGTTAAGCGTCATGATATGGAGCGGGCAGATGCGGATGCATTTGTCAAGCTCTTTTTTTCGTTGATAGAAGAGGGGTTGGCGGCTGATAGGTATGTTAAGATAAAGGGGCTTGGTACGTTCAAGCTTATTGATACGCGTATTACGTTTTCTCCCGATTCGGCGATGAAGGACTTGGTGAATAAACCTTTCTCGCATTTTGAAACGGTGGTGCTGAATGATAAGACTCACTTTGATGATATGCCTGAAAATGAGTTGCCTATCTCTGATGCAGAGACTGACGAATCGGTAAAAGATGCATCGGATTCTACTTCGGAAAACGATAGTGACGAAGCTACGTTATCAGAAGAAGTGGAATCTGTTTTGGAAGAAGTGTCGGATCAGAGTGTGGAAGAAGAAAATCCTGTATCGGCTAAAGCTAAAGAAGGACAATCGTTTGTTCAATCTGAATCTGAATCTGTAGAGCGTCGTTCGGCTTCTTCTACCAGCATTCCTTGGTGCATGGTTGCTTCTATTCTTTTGGTTGGTGTAATAGCAGGCGGTTTTATGGTTTGGAGTATGTTTAGAATAGCTTCAACAGTAAAAATGTCCTCTTTAGAACCGAAAGAACCTATTGCTGTTATAAAGTATGATAGCGTGGCGAGTGATACGCTGACTGTAGATAGCGCAATGGTAAGTAAGGAGGAGGCTGTGGCAAATGAGTGTCGCCAAGATTCTGCAAAAGTTGTAGCGATAAATCCGGAACGGAAAGAAGAACCGAAAGGTGGTTTGTCATTATCGGATGTGGTGACGTATGCTATAGTGGGCACACGTACTACGCATCAGTTGCAATACGGTGAGACGCTTGTAAAGTTGGCACGCAAGTATTATGGCAACAAGAAATTGTGGCTGTACATAGCGCGGTATAATAAGGAGACGCTGGCAGACGTGGATAACATACCTGTGGGTACTACGATAAGGATTCCGGAACTCTCTGAAGAGAAAACTAAATAGCCGAAAACGTTTTCAGACAAATAAGTCTAAAGTTTTAGGATGCTTTGTGTCGTTTGGTAAAAATATTTTTTGTTTTTATCAAGCGACAATGTTTTTTAATAAAAATTAGTTGGCTCTGTTAATAGAATGCCGTACTTTTGGCTTTGCAAAAAAGCCATGTAATGATGGCGTGAAATAGTATAAAATTTGAGAACATAAAAATATTAAATTATGGCTGAAGCTATTGATATTCGTGAATTGAACGAACGCATAGAGCGCCAAAGCGCATTTGTAACCAATTTGATGACTGGCATGGACCAGGTTATCGTAGGTCAGAAACATTTGATAGAATCGTTGTTGATAGGTTTGCTTTCTGATGGACATATCTTGCTTGAAGGTGTTCCTGGGTTGGCAAAGACATTGGCCATTAAGACATTGGCATCACTTATCGACTCAAAATACAGCAGAGTGCAGTTTACTCCCGACTTGTTGCCAGCCGATATTATCGGTACAATGATTTATAGCCAGAAAGATGAGCAGTTCATCGCTAAGAAAGGTCCTATCTTCGCTAACTTCGTATTGGCCGATGAAATTAACCGTGCTCCGGCTAAGGTGCAGAGTGCCTTGCTCGAAGCCATGCAGGAACGTCAGGTTACTTTGGGAAAAGAAACTTTCGATTTGCCTACTCCGTTCTTGGTAATGGCTACTCAGAACCCGATAGAGCAGGAAGGTACTTATCCGTTGCCCGAAGCGCAGGTAGACCGTTTTATGCTGAAGGTAGTGATTGACTATCCTAAGTTGGAAGAAGAAAAGAAGATTATCCGTCAGAATATCTCTGGCGAGAAGGTAGAGGTTCGTCCTATCCTGAAAGCTGAAGAGATTATCGAGGCTCGCAAGGTAGTGCGTCAGGTTTATCTGGACGAGAAGATAGAACAGTATATCGCTGATATCGTATTCGCAACTCGTTATCCTGAACAGTACGGATTGAAGGAACTGAAGAGTCTGATTGGTTTCGGTGGTTCTCCGCGTGCTTCTATCAACTTGGCATTGGCTGCTCGTAGCTACGCTTTCATCAAACGTCGTGGATATGTAATTCCGGAAGACGTGCGTGCGGTGGCACACGATGTATTGCGTCATCGTATCGGATTGACTTACGAAGCTGAAGCTACCAACGTTTCATCCGACGAAATTGTAAGCAAGATCTTGAATAAGGTTGAAGTGCCCTAATCTGTAGGAAACTTGCCTTTAGCCGTTGGTCTGGAGGATGACGGCTGATAAAGATAAACTCGACCATGGGAGAAGTGGGGCACAGTGCCGCTGCTCAATCTCATGGCCGAGAATGTAATTTATAAATAGAGGAGCGTAGGCTTAAACCCATAAAATAATGGAAACAAGTGAACTATTAAAGCGTGTACGTCAGATAGAAATAAAGACTCGTGGACTTTCGAGCAATATCTTTGCAGGACAATATCATTCGGCTTTTAAAGGTAGAGGTATGGCCTTTTCGGAAGTGCGAGAGTATCAGTACGGTGACGATGTGCGCGATATAGACTGGAACGTCACGGCTCGTTTCGACAAGCCTTTCGTAAAGGTGTTCGAGGAGGAGCGTGAGCTTACGGTTATGCTGTTGGTCGATGTGTCGAACAGTCTCGATTTCGGAACTGTAAAGCAGTTGAAACGAGATATGGTAACGGAGATTTCCGCTACCTTGGCGTTCTCGGCCATTCAGAACAATGATAAGATTGGAGTGATTTTCTTCTCGGATAAGATTGAAAAGTTTATTCCGCCTAAGAAAGGACGTAAGCATATCTTGTATATAATACGTGAGTTGATCGACTTTAAGCCGGAGAGCACACGTACCAATATTCAGTGTGCTATAGAGTATCTTACTAATGTACAGAAGAAACGTTGCACGGCGTTCATGCTGAGCGACTTTATTGATGACCACGATTTTCAGAATGCGTTGACGGTGGCCAACCGTAAGCACGATGTGGTGGCTCTGCAAGTGTACGACCGCCGCATGGAGGAACTGCCCGATGTAGGATTGCTGAAGCTGCGTGATGCAGAGACCGGACATGAGCAGTGGGTAGACACTTCGTCGAGAGCGGTAAGAAACGCCCATCATGCGTGGTGGATGCAGCGTCAGGAAAAGCTGAATGGCATTTTTACTCATAGTAATGTAGATTCTGTTTCAGTGCGTACAGATCAGGATTATGTAAAAGCTCTGCTAAACTTATTTGCTAAACGAAACTAAGGTGTGACTATGAAGTGTATCTTATCATATAGAAGAAATATAAAAAGATTTTGCGGTGTATTGTTGCTGTGCTTGGCTGCTATAGAGGGATTTGCCCAGGTTACGGTAGATGCCAGCATCGACTCTACACAGCTTTTTATCGGTCAGCAAGCTAAAATTAAACTGCAGGTTAGCATGAATGCAGGGCAGAATTTGCTGATGCCTCAATTCCCTGACACTATTGTTGCCGGGGTAGAAGTTGTAGATGTTGCCAAGCCCGACACTCAGATGCTGAACGGCAACAAGCGTTTGCTTATCTCGCAAGAATATACAGTGACTTCGTTCGACTCGGCTTTGTATTATCTGCCGCCGTTCGAGGTAAGTGTTGACAATAAGTTATATCGCTCTAAAAATACGTTGGCGCTGAAAGTGTATTCGGTGCCAGTAGATACTTTGCACCCAGACCAGTTCTTCGGTCCTAAGCCTATTCAAGAGGTTAGTATTACGTGGGGTGATATCGATACGTTGGTATATTCGCTTCTCATTATGCTGATATTGGCAGGCGTTTCGGTGTTCTTTGTTATCCGCTACCGCGACAATAAGCCTATCATTAAGATTATTAAGATAGAACCTAAGTTGCCGCCTCACCAGATGGCCATGAAGAAGATAGACGAAATCAAGTCGGATAAGGCTAAACTGCGTAACGATCCGAAGGCGTATTACACTGAACTTACGGATGTTATACGTACTTACATAAAAGATCGCTTCAACTTTAATGCGCTAGAGATGACCTCTACAGAGATTATGGAACATTTGATGCAGGTGAAAGACCAGCAGTCTATCGCCGAGTTGAAATCGCTTTTCGAAACTGCCGATTTGGTGAAGTTCGCCAAGCATGCTCCGCTGATGAACGAGAACGATATGAACTTGGTCAATGCGGTAGATTTCATTAATGAGACTAAGGAAGAAGAAGATCCTAACGCCAAGAAAGGACCTACAGAGATTCGAGTAGAAGAAAAACGCTCTAAGCAGGGACGCATCATACTGATATGTAGCATTGTGCTGACTAGTGTGGGAGCGGTAGTTGCCTTGTATTTTGCAATACGTCGTATCATTGAATTGTTCTTTTAATATTTATAGATTATGATTTTTGCTAATATAGAATATCTGTTTCTGCTGCTGTTGCTTATACCTTATATAGTATGGTATTTTATGCGACGCAAGAAAACGGAACCGACCATGCAGGTGTCTACTACCCGCATGTATATGAATGCGCCCAAGACGTGGAAGGTGTACTTGCTTCATGCTCCTTTCTTACTTCGTGTAGTGTCGTTCGTAATGATAGTATTGGTGCTGGCTCGTCCGCAAACTACTGATAATTGGCAGAATACGGAGATAGAGGGTATCGATATCATGATGGCGGTCGACGTGTCTACCAGTATGCTTGCCGAGGATTTGAAACCGAATCGTCTGGAAGCTGCAAAGCAAGTGGCTTCTGAGTTTATCAACGGTCGCCCTAACGATAATATCGGTCTTACTATTTTTGCAGGTGAGGCGTTTACCCAGTGTCCGCTTACGGTAGACCACGGTGTGCTGCTCAACTTGTTTCACAGCATTCACGGTGATATAGCCCAAAAAGGTTTGATAGAAGACGGTACCGCTATCGGTATGGGATTGGCCAACGCTATAAGCCGCCTGAAAGACAGTAAGGCAAAGTCGAAGGTAATCATTCTGCTTACCGACGGTAGCAACAACCGTGGCGACATTTCTCCGCTTACCGCGGCAGAGATTGCTAAGCAGTTTGGCATACGTGTGTATACCATCGGTGTAGGAACTAATGGTACAGCACCTTATCCTATGCCTACATATGCGGGAGTGCAGTATGTAAACATCCCTGTAGAGATAGATGAGAATACGCTTACACAGATAGCAGGAGCTACAGATGGAAACTATTTCCGTGCTACCAGCAACTCTAAACTGAAAGAAGTGTATAAAGAAATCGATAAGTTGGAAAAGACAAAACTGAATGTTAAGGAATTCAGTAAGCGTGAAGAAGCTTTCGCTCCGTTTGCGTTGATAGCTTTCATCTGCATTCTGTTGGAACTTGTCTTGAGAAATACCGTATTAAAGAAGATACCTTAAAAAAACAGAAGATTATGTTTCGATTTGGAGAACCCTTATATTTATATTTATTGTTAGTGTTGCCATTCTTGGCAGTGCTGTTCTTTTATTCGAATTATAGAAGGCGTAAGCGCATCCGCCAATATGGTGATCCGGAACTGTTGGCGCATCTGATGCCCGATGTTTCAAAGTATCGCCCCGACGTGAAGTTCTGGTTGGTCTTCTCGGCTTTAGCTATGGTGATATTCATGATGGCCCGTCCGCAGTTCGGCTCTAAGATGGAGACCGTTAAGCGTCAGGGTATCGAGACGGTGGTAGCGCTGGATATCTCTAACTCTATGTTGGCCGAGGATGTAAAGCCTAGTCGTTTGGATAAATCGAAAAAGTTGATTTCACGGCTTCTTGAAACGTTTAATAACGATAAGGTAGCGTTGATAGTATTTGCAGGCGATGCTTTTACACAGTTACCTATAACTAGCGACTATATTTCGGCTAAAATGTTTCTTGAAACTATCAATCCTTCGCTTATAAGTACTCAGGGTACAGATATTGGTGGTGCCATCAATCTGGCTATGAAGAGCTTTACTCCGAACGAAGGGGTAGGACGCGCTATCGTTTTGATAACCGACGGCGAAAACCATGAAGGTGGAGCAACAGAAGCGGCTACAGAAGCAGCCAAGAAAGGTGTTAATGTGTTTGTCTTGGGAGTAGGTTCGCCCGAAGGTTCGCCCATTCCAACAGAAAGCGGATCGAACGAGTTCAGAAAAGATAGAGACGGCAACGTTATCGTGACTCGACTCAATGAGCAGATGTGTCAGGAGATAGCGAAGGCCGGCAACGGAATGTATGTACGCGTAGATAATACCAACAATGCTGAACGTGCTCTGAACGCTGAGATAAATAAGTTGGCTAAGGCTGATGTAGAGAGTCAGGTATACACCGAGTTTGATGAACAATTTCAAGTGTTGGCATGGTTGGCACTGATTTTGTTAGTTGTCGACTTGATTATTTTAGAGCGCAAGAACCCGCTCTTGAAGAATGTGAAACTCTTTAAACAAGATTGATTATGATGTTATATAAAGGATGTCTGATGGTAGGGCTTCTGATGGTTTCGGCAACGGCTTTCGGACAGAAAACCGTTCGCGACTATCTCCGAAGCGGAAATAAATTATATAAGGACAGTACATTTGTCAAGGCAGAGGTTGATTACAGAAAAGCTCTTGAACTTGACCCTAAGTCGACCGACGCCATGTATAATCTGGGCAACGCATTGTTGATGCAGCAAAAGGCGAAGGATGCGATGGAGCAGTTCGAAGCTGCCTCAAAAGTAGAGAAAGATAAGAAGAAGCTTTCGCAAATCTATCATAACATGGGTGTGATATTGCAGTCTTCTAAACAATATCCGCAGTGTATTGAGGCTTATAAGAAAGCTTTGCGTAATAATCCTGTCGACGATGAAACTCGCTACAACTTGGCTTTGGCGCAGAAGTTGCTTAAAGACCAGCAGCAAAATCAGGACCAGAATAAGCAGCAAGAGCAAAATCAGGATAAGAAGGACGACGATAAACAGCAGAAAAATAAAGAACAGCAAGACCAGAAGAAAAAAAATCAGCAGAATCAGAATCAGCAACAACAGCAAAATCAGAATCAGATGTCTAAGCAGAATGCTGAGCAGTTGCTGAAGGCGGCTATGCAGGACGAAAAGAATGTGCAAGACAAGGTGAAAAAAGGCGTTCGCATTCAAGGTCGTAAATTGGAAAAAGACTGGTAACATATTGATAATGATAATAATATAAAAAGATAATAATAATGAGAAAACTGATTTTCTTACTGCTATTGATTGTTTCTGTCGTGCGGGTATATGCCGACGACAAAGCGACACTGAGAGCCGATGCGCCTGAGGTGGTAGTAAGTGGAGACCAATTCAGACTGGAGTTTACAGTTAATACTCAAAAGGTGAAAGATTTCCGCGCTCCTAGCATCAAGGGGTTTGATGTGCTGATGGGGCCGAGCCGCTCTATGCAGAGCAGTACTCAGGTTATTAACGGTAAGGTTTCGTCTACCAGCTCCATCACTTATACGTATATTTTGATGGCTAGTGATGCCGGCACCTATACTATTCCGGCAGCTAGTATCGAAGTCAACGGCGAGAAGGTGTTTTCTAACGCTATAACTATTAAGGTTCTTCCGCCAGATAAAGCTGGAAATAACAGCGGTAACTCTTCTTCTTCGCGTTCATCATCTTCTTCGGCAAGAGGACGTGCGGGACAGATTTCGGGTAACGAACTGTTTATCGTGGCTAATGCCAGTAAGACTAACGTGCATGAGCAAGAGGCTATTTTGCTGACTTACAAAGTTTATACATCGGTTAACCTGCGTCAGTTGCGTGGCGATATGCCGGATATGAAAGGCTTCCATACTCAGGAAATTCAGTTGCCTAACCAGAAGGTGTTCCAATTAGAGCATTATAAGGGACGTAACTACAACGCTACCGTATGGAGTCAGTACATCCTTTTCCCGCAGCAGACTGGTAAGTTGGAGGTTCCTGCCATTACGTTCGATGCGGTTGTGGCACAGCGCACTGAGTCGGACGATCCGTTCGACGCTTTCTTCAACGGTGGCGGAATCGTAGAAGTACAGAAGAAGATTGTTGCTCCTAAGCTTACTATCAACGTTCAGCCTCTTCCGTCTAAGCCGGCTAACTTTTCGGGTGGTGTAGGAGAGTTCAGTATCTCTTCTTCTATCAATTCTAAAGAAGTACGTACCAACGATGCTGTAACCGTTAAGTTGGTTATCAAGGGGTCGGGTAATATGAAGCTTATCAGCACTCCGGAGCTTAAGTTCCCCGAAGATTTCGAGGTGTACGACCCTAAGGTAACTAATAATTTCGACGTTTCTACAGCTGGTCTTACCGGCTCTCAGACCATCGAGTACTTGGCTATTCCGCGTCATGCAGGCGATTTCACCATTCCGCCGGTAGAATTCACTTACTTCGATTTGAAGAGTAACGCATATAAGATACTGAAGACAGAGGCTTATAATCTGAAGGTGGCTAAGGGTAAAGGCAACGCTGATCAGGTTATAGCCGACTTCACCAGCAAGGAAGATGTAAAGGTATTAGGTCAGGATATTCGCTTCATCAAGTTGGGCGACACAGATTTGCAGAAGAAAGGCGACTTCTTCTTCGGAACTCTTTCATATTGGTTGTGGTATATCATTCCGTTCATACTGTTTGTAGTGATGATGGTATTCTTCCGCAAGCAGGCAGCCGAGAATGCAAACGTAGCTAAGGTCAAGACTAAAAAGGCAAACAAGGTAGCCGTTAAGCGTCTGAAATTGGCAGGTAAGTTATTGGCGGAAAATAAAAAGAACGAGTTCTACGACGAAGTGCTGAAAGCTTTGTGGGGATACATCAGCGATAAACTCAGCATCCCAGTTTCTCAATTGTCGAAAGACAACATCGAGGCAGAACTTACCAAGCATGGAGTAGCCGAAGACATTACCAAGACATTCATCGGAGCACTCGACGAATGCGAATTTGCGCGTTACGCTCCGGGTAGCGAAAGCGAGGCTATGGATAAGGTTTACTCAATGTCGGTAGACGCCATTAGCAAGATGGAAAATAGTATTAAACATTAAAGATAGGAGAACTGATAGATGAAAAAGATATCTGTTATTTTATATTTCCTGATAGGAATGATGCAAGTGTTATCGGCTGCTCCTACCAAAGCCGAGGCGGACAAGGCATATCAGGATAGTCATTATGCCGATGCTATAGAGAAGTACGAAGCTATTCTGAGCGAGGAAGGCGAATCGGCTGAGCTGTATTATAACTTGGGAAACAGTTATTATAAGAATAAGAACGTGGCTAAGGCAGTGCTCAATTATGAGCGTGCCTTGTTGCTCGATCCGGGAAACGCTGACGCTCGTTTTAACCTTGAGATGGCTCGCAGTAAGACAACCGACAAGGTTACTCCGGTGAGTGAGGTATTTATCGTGACTTGGGCAAAGGCTGTCGTTAACTGGCAGAGCGAGAGTCAGTGGGCTGTATGGGGTATAGTAAGTTTCATCCTGTTGCTTGCCTCTTTGGGCATGTATATTTTCGGAAAACAGATTGTCTTGAAGAAAATAGGTTTTACCGGAGCCGTGGCTTTCCTGATGATTACTATCTGCGCTAACCTCTGTGCCAGTCAGCAGAAAGATGAGCTTATTACTCGTGACGGTGCCATCATCATGTCGCCCAGCATTACAGTTAAGAGTACTCCTAATGAGAACGGTACCAATCTGTTTGTGTTGCACGAAGGCACTAAAGTATATATCGATGACAACTCTATGAAGGCATGGAAGGAAATCCGCCTTGAAGACGGAAAGAAAGGATGGGTTCCTACATCGTCTATTGAAATTATTTAATTTGACAAACCGAAAGAGAGACTATAAATGATAGACATACAGCAACTTATACAGACTGATCAGCATTTATTGCTTCAGCTTAACGGCAGTGACTCATTGTTTTGGGACGGCGTGATGTGGACAGTCTCCGATACCAAGACATGGATTCCGGCTGCGGTAGTGTTGCTGTATGTCATCTTTAAGAACTGCAAACTGTCGCAGGGCATGTTGGTGCTGCTCACCTTGGCGTTGGTAGTGTTATGCGCCGATCAGTTCTCTTCAGGATTATGCAAGAATTACTTTATGCGATTCCGCCCTTCGCAAGAACCTGCTCTTACCGACTTGGTTCAGGTGGTGAATGGATATCGTGGTGGATCTTACGGATTCATTTCGAGTCATGCCGCCAACACTTTTGCCATTGCTGTGTTTGTATCTTTGCTGATTCGTAATGGATGGCTTGCATTTACAATGCTATTTTGGGCGTTAGTTCCATCTTTTTCTCGGATATATTTAGGCGTGCATTATCCGGGTGATATTATTTTCGGTGCTCTTGCCGGTAGTGTTATAGCGGTAATAGGCTATGTTATTTTTCTGTTTCTTCAGAAAAAATTGTTCCGTAATCCGCAGTACATTTCCAGTCAATACACAGGCAGTGGTTTCAAGACTTCCGATGTTTGTATGATTCAGTCGGCGTTACTCCTTTCTTTTATATCTGTTATTGTTGCGGGAATGATAGTAGCTCGTAATTCTTTTTTCTGATTGCCCTTTTTGCCAAGGCGCTTCTCTGTTGTCTTTTAGTTGATGTTTTTGTAAAAAAGTTCGCTTTTACTTGCGAAAATATTATTTTATCGCTACATTTAGAACGTGATACAATAACGCAAGTGTTTAACTTCTAAAATTTGACTACTATGAACAGAACAATAACCTTCAACGAACTTAGAAAAATTAAAGACTCATTGCCCAGTGGAAGTATGCATCGTATTGCAGATGAGCTTAATATTAGCGTAGAAACGGTGCGTAATTTCTTTGGTGG
>ENA-UEYI01001198-UEYI01001198.1-human-gut-metagenome-genome-assembly--contig:-NODE-1198-length-23177-cov-8.493160_pt1 | contig 23177 bp, 21 predicted proteins | sample MGYA00242900_ERZ507916 | MGnify/ENA primary metagenome ERZ507916 (study PRJEB26167, sample SAMN06115521) | human gut metagenome | host: Homo sapiens | place: China:Chongqing | collected 2015-09-02...
AGTGGTTGAACTCGGCCGTTTGGTAACTCCATTGTGATACTTCGCTGCGTTGGTGATAGAGCCACCAGGGTTCGGATTAGAGTGGTTTTACCTACCGCATTTTGACCGAGGATATTCAGTATGCAGCCTTTCTCCAGATCGAAATTCATATCGCGGATAACATCGGGCATCCCTTTGCCGTAGGAAACAGAAAGATTTTCAACCTTTATCATAGCGTGTAAGTTTCTCCTCTCTCTGTTTCAACAGCAGGCAAATAACGAAAATCGGGGTTCCGATCAAGCCGGTCAGAATACTGATGGGCAGTTCCGCAGAAGAGATCAGCCTGTTAATTACATCAACAAGCAGCAAAAATGTTGCACCCATGATGAAGGACAGCCCCAACGTATCAGAATTATCTGTGCCTATAATGGTTCTGACCAACAGAGAAATTACAAGTCCAATCCACCCGATGGAGCCGGCCACCGAAACTGCTACAGATACCAAAATTGTGGAACTAACAAGGAACAACAGTCTGTACCTTTTGATGTTGAACCCGATGTTCGTTGCCTCGCTATCCGAATAGCAGAAGAAGTTCAGCTTCCAACGGTTAAAATATATCAGCAGGTTGCAGACCACAATTGGGATAACGACTTGGAGAATCTGTTCCATGATGATGGTGGACAAATCGCTCATAGTCCAGAAAACAATGCTCTGAAGATGCATGTCCGGGTTTGCCATATATTTGATATATCCAAGCACCGAGGACATGAGGCCGCTCACAAGGATGCCCGCCAAAATAAGTGAGAGTGTCCTTTCGGTCTTAATCACCTTCGACAACAGAAATACTATTGCTACAGTAAGCATACCGGTGATGAAGGAAAAACCTTGAATGTAGACAGCAGACAAATCCAGAATAATTGCGAGAGCGGCACCGGTACACGCACCTGTGCTTACGCCAAGCACATCCTGCGACACCAGGATATTTCTTAATACACACTGATATGTAATGCCTGCAACAGCAAGGGCACCACCAATTAAGATTGCAGCAATGGTTCTTGGTAAGCGGATATTCATCATGACGCTTGAAATCATGTGGATTTCTCCATCGGTAGCTGGCTGTACGCCTATTAAGATTTTGAGCATATCAATGGGTGATACCCCATACTGACCAATCAGCATAGAGGCCGCAGCTAATATCAGCAGAACAATTAACAGTACGATGGTAATTTGGGCTTTCTTCCTTTTGCCCGAATTGTATTTATCAACTTGCGATTTCCTTTTCTCCATTAGGTGTCAACCCCGCTATCATGTATTCTGCTTGCTGTTCGGTCAGTTCGTATCCAAGGAAGGTCTTGTAGAAGTCAATGATTTCTTCCACCGCATCAAATTCGTAATATTCCGGGTAAACCACGGATGCCGTCCAAGTGATAAAGAGCGCGGTTTCCAGACTATAACGATTCCAGGCAGAAACACCTACGGGGATTTTGAACACATTCTGATTCTGAATAGCAGAAATCTGACTCCACTCTTCAGCCTGGTAGATTTCATCATACAGTACGTGCTGATAACGACCGCCGATTATAACATTCTGCGGATTTGTAGCCAGCACCGCCTTTGCATCTGCCTCGGTTTCGGGAAAAGTAATCAGCGGAGAAGTGACCAGGTCGATATAACACAGTTCCATGCAGGATTCCGTAGTAGATCCGGCACCACCGGTTTTATAGAATCCTCTGTCATTGGCACCGTTGATGTAATAGAGAGACTCTTTTTCGGGAACAATATTCTGAAGCTCGGACACTTCTGCAATTTTGCCATCAAGATAGGCAATATAGGCATCGCATTTTTCTTTTGCATCCCCACCCAGAATTTCACTCATCAGATTGATGGTGTACTTGAAATCTTTCCAGCGCCTGTCCGTTTCGTCCCCTCGAAAACCCTTGCTAATTCTGGGTTTCCAAAAATTCAAATCGAATATTTTTTAGCTTTCTCTCCTGCTTTTCTCTCCAAAGGATTTTTTCTCTCCAAAGGATTTTTGAGTGCTTTGGAAACGACGAGAATGGCGGGCGGAAATAGACACGGAGCGATACCGAAGTGGTCATAAAGGGACTGACTCGAAATCAGTTGTACCTCACGGTACCGTGGGTTCGAATCCCACTCGTTCCGCCATCAAGAGCCTGTAATCAAGCCGATTACAGGCTCTTCCCTTTTTCCAAAACGGGCAATTCCGTGCTCTTTCACTTTTTCGGAGAGAAAATCATCCGTTCTCACCAACATCAATCGATCCCCACCGGCTACCGAAGTCGCCGCCCTCCGGTAGAGCAAGCCCTGTCTCCATCGCCTGTGCCGAGGTGATCTTGGACTTGTAATCCAAGTGAGCGTAGATGTTCGCCGTGGTGGTAAAGTCGCTGTGGCCCAGCCACTCCTGAATGTGCTTGAGGGGAACGCCGTTGGCCAGCAGCAAGCTGGCACATCTGTGAGGCAAATCGTGAAAGCGCATCCGGCGCAAGCCGTGGCTCTCCAGAAACTTCGGAAACGCGTTTGTCAGGTAGTCCACCCGCATCCGCTCCCCCAGCTCGTTCACGAATACAAAGCCGTCGTATTCATAGTTGTAGCAGTTGCCGCAGACCCGCTTGTTCAGCTCCTGCACATCTTTCAGATGCAAAAAGTATTCCCGGAAACTGCCGATCAGCGGCAGGGTACGCAGACTGGACTTGGTCTGGCAGTCTGCTGTTCAATTTCTGTCTGCTTGCCATCAAGAGTAACGGTTCGTATGACCGAAATCGTTCCACGCTCAAAGTCGATGGCGTCCCACTTCAGTCCCAACACTTCGCCCCGACGGAATCCGTAAAAAGCGGCCACCAGCACCGGCAGCTCCAGCTTGGTGCCCCGGAGAGCTTCAAACATCTTCTGCATTTCCTCTGCAGAAAGGAAAACCGGCTGAAAGCTGTTTTTCTTTGGCCTATCCACCTTATCCGCCACATTCTACACCAGCATATCGGTCTTAACCGCATATTTCAGCGCCGAGTGGATAATCGCGTGATAGTGTATGACCGTATTCGGCTTTACCTTTCTGAGCATTTCGGAATAAAACATCTGCAAGTGTCTGGCTTCCAGCTCCCGCAAGGTCAGATTTCTTTGGCGGAAGTACGGCCCGATTGGCTTGTTGATCATTGCGGCGTAAGAACTGTATGTTGCCACAGCCAGCCGTCCCTTGGCGATCTCCAGCCACTCCAACAGATAATCGGCAAACAGCATATCGCTACTCAGGTCACCCAACTCTTTGGGCGGCTCAAACTCCGCCCGAAGCCTCGCCAGCTCCGCCTCCGCCTTGCGCTTGTTTCCCTTTTCGGGAAGCTCCAGCGAGATCCATTTCGTTTTCCGCTGCCCTCCGGCGTTTCTATAGTTCAGCACGGCGTAATACCTGCCGTTTTTCAATGTCAGATGTCCTGCTACCAATTTCATTTCCTCCTGTCCTTTGTATTTGCAGAACAGAACTCCAAACCGACAGTATCAGTATACCACCGGTTTGGGGTTCTCTCTATTCTGCTAATTGTTTTATCGTAGCCGTATCGGTACGAATCAGCGGGCATCCCGGTTTCGTTCTCTCTGCCGCTTCAGCAATTCCAGCCCCTTGATGATGTCACGGCGCATCTGCTCCTCGGTGTAGCCGGAGGGAAAATATTTCCGCAGCTCCTCCCGCTTGAATTTCAGCCGCTCCTGCTGGTTGGGCTTCGTTTCCGCCAGCACGGCGTAGACTATCTGGTCATCCAGCAAGCCCTCCTGCGCCAGCTTTTTCAGGCGGATGATTGGACGTGGGACGGGGCGCAGTCGTTCAGCGCCATCGCGTCCAGCACCGACCGCTGCTGATACGAGTCTAAGTAGGAAAGCTCTACCGCCGGGTTGAAGGCGATCTTGCCGTCGTCCACCATCGAAAGCAGTTCGGGGATCAGGTAGGTCAGGCGGATATACCGCAACACCTGATTGCGGCTGTCTCCACCATCTAAACCAACTTTTTCTGCCGTCAGCAACTTCTCCCCAACTTGGGGAGAAGTCATACCTTGGTGATTCAGCGCATCCCTTTTCATTTTGTAGGCAAACGCCTTTTCGCTGGGCAGGATGGTCTCCCGCTGCAAATTGGCGTCCACCATTGCGCTCACCGCTTCATCGTCGGACAACTCCCGGACGATGACGGGCATCGTCTTGACGCCCAGCACCTGACATGCCGCCAGTCGCCGGTGTCCGGAGATCAGCTCGTAACCGCCGTCCGGCAGCGGCCTTGCCAGCGCCGGGGTAATAGCGCCCACCTTGCGGATGCTCTCGATCATCCGCTGCATCTCCTCGTTGTTCTGCACCTTGAAGGGGTGACCCTTGAACGGGTGCAGCTCGGCCAGTGGAATATTCCGCACCCGCTCCAGTTTGGCATCGTCCCGCTCCGCCTGCGTGGAGAACAGGTCATCCAGCGTGGGTAAAGTAAAATCCGATTTTCTCATTGTGTTGTCCTCACTTTCATAGTATTTTCTTTCGGGGTTTTAGGGCACGCCCTAACGAGTGTTTTTGCGCTCCGGCTCTGCCGGGAGTAAAAACGCACTGCTCGCTCAGATGACGCAGGCATCGCAAGCGGATACACTGTTTGGCTCCGACAGGAGTAAAAACAGTCTGCTCGCTTAGACTGCGCAGGCGTAATTCTCGCTTACTTTAATTCATTCAAAATTGCTTCCAGCCTGCTCCGAATTTCCTCTTTCTGAAGCTGTGGAAGCTCCGCTTTCAGGCCGTTCAGCATCCGAAACAGGCGGTAATCCAGCTCCGTGATGGCCGCTTTGACATCTTTCCCAAGCCCCAGCCGCCGCAAGTATTCCGACAGCGACAGAGAACAGAACCTGGCATTTTCCAGCAGCTTCTGCTTCTCCTGCTCGGTCACACGGACATTGATCCCGTAGTTTTTGCTGCGCATTTGTTCACCCCCTTTCTTCGGTTTGTGACGGCAATGACGGTTGTGACGGGGATTCCCTTATATAGCGATCCCGGCGTCATTTGCGTCATCGCCGTCACGGCGCAGGAATTTGATGAGCCGGCTTTTTCCCGTTCGCTTGGTGCGATACTCGATGCCCAACGGCTCCAGCACCTCATAGGCGAACTGGCCGAGATACTTTGTGACCATATTGGGCGTGACCTCCTGCTCCCTCATTTCGGTCAGCAACTCCGTGGCCGTGCCTACCCATTCGGTGCGGCACTCCATAAAGTCCACCACCCGAAACAGAAATTTCTGCAGCTCTGCCTTGTGAATATCCTCGCTGTTCTTGCGCTACACCAGTTCCCAGACAAGGTCGTTAAACTGCAAGGTCAGTTCCTGATATTCCACATCCCGCCCACTGACCAGCAGCGTAGCAGCGTTTCCACTGCGCTTACGGCGCAGGATGAAGTTGGTGTCCGCAGCGCCGATGATGCCGGTGGAACCGCTGACATCGTTAAAGTGATCGTCGCTGTCTTGCAGCTTTCGCAGGTGATGCACCAGCAAAATGGCGATGTTGAAGCTGTCGGCAATGCGCTTGATGGAGGAAATGCCATCGTAATCGTTGCCGTACATTCCCGCCTTTCCGGCGCTGCCCTTGGAGTCCCGCACCTTTTGCAGCGTGTCAATGATGACCAGCTTGGTAGCGGAATGCTCGGTCAGAAAGTCCGTGATCTGCTCCTCCAGCCCGCCGCCGATCAGCCCGGAGGTCACGGCAAAATACAGGTTGTCCGGGGCGCTGTCGGTGAGGTTGTAGAGCCGGTCTTTGATGCGGCGCCGGGTGTCCTCAAGGCTCAGATAGAGCACATCGCATTGCAGTGTAGGCAGCCCCCAAATAGAGTTTCCCTGCGCCACTTGCAGCCCCAGCCACAGCATCAGCCAGCTTTTGCCGATCTTGCTGGCACCGCTGATGACATTGACACCCTGCGAAATATGGCCGTCTACGATGAACATCGTCTTGCTCATCGGCGTGGACAGCAAGGTCTCTGCGTCCACGGTTTTCAGTTTGTTACCCATAGAAATTTCTCCTTTGTAGAATGTTAGAAGTAGATTTTGGCGGGGGCGAATGGAAACGGCCACCCGCCCCCGCTTTGCTATCCCAAAAGCCTTGGAAATCAAGGCTTTCCCGGTGCTTAATGTTCTACGCTGCGCCGCCGCCTGGCCGAGTCCGCCTTCTGCTTGCGCCGGATGGTGCAGCCGCATTCCGGGCAGTATTTCTGCCGGTTGCTACTGGGTGCAAAGGGCTTTCCACACCGTTCGCAGGTCCGTGTGCGCTGCCGGTAAATATCGGCGCAGAGGACCTTGTCGGCGGGCAGAACCGCCCGCCGGAAGTACTTGCACAGCAGCGAATAGGAAATCGTCTGCACGCACACGCAGCCTTCGCCATCGTCCAACGGCAGACAGTTACCACCGTCGTAGTTGGCGCACAGCCGCCGGATTAGCCGGTTGCAGCGTGCCCTTTGGGCGGGCGTCAGGCGCTTGATCTCATCCAACCTTTTTCACCTCTTTCTCCATCACATAGTTGATAACGCTGATTTTCGGGATCTTCAGCGTCGTGCCGATCTTCACGGCGTGGATGTACCCATAGTCGATCAGCTTGTAGGCCAGCTTGCGGCTGATGCCCAGCATTTCCCGAAGCTCTTTAACGGTCACAATGTCCGGGTATTCCGGGAACATCATCTGGTAAAGCTCTCTGAGCTCACTTTTCTTCATAGGCTTGAACCTCCTTTGCTTGTTCTGAAACCGCATTTCTGCGGTAATTTTTGCTTGCTGCCGCTCATCTGTATCGTTCCTGCCCCGGAGTCTCACCACGGCGTATCGCTTCTTTGATGCGCTCGTTCCTTTTTCGGGAAGTCGTGGCGTCACTTGCCAGAAGCATATCCTTTGGAGACGGCGATTCAATTTTCAAGGTACACAGGGAGACAGTCCCCTCAATAGGTAGCCAGCGAGAAAGGCATTTTATAGACCCCCTCACTAATCAACTGGGAAAAATTTTTCGATTTGTACGAAGGAATTTTGAAAAAATTCTTTGAAAGTCTCTCTACTAACCAACTGGGAAAATTTTTCGGATTTGAACGAAAAAACTTTTGAGAATTTTTCTGTGAACCCCTCTACTACTTAATTGGGTATTTTTCCGGTAAAAATAAAAAGAATTTTGAAGAAAATTTTTAAGCGCCCCTCCCACTAATCAACTGGGAACTTTTCTGGCAAATAACAAATAGGATTTTGAAGGAAATTTTTCAGGGCCTTCCTACTAACCAATTGGGAACTTTTTCGAGATTTTGGCAAAGTAATTTGAAAAGTCCCCTCAATTTTTCAAAAGGAACCTTCTACTTACTCTGAATAAGGGGTGCCAGTTGGCAGGGTGTTTCGAGAAATTTCTCAATTTTTCTATCAAGACGCAAAAAAGCCGCCCTCCCGATGATGGGAGGACGGCTGGTAATCACTATTGACTTATAGATGGCTCATATATAAATAGAGCACCGGCCAAACGGTCGGTGCCCTATTCCTAAGTATTCTTGTCCTGCTTTAGCTTCTCCTTAATAATTGCCAAACTTTTTTGTCTTGAAGTGTCTACTGAAAATCCAGCGACAACTTCTTGCATTGTTTCAGAACTCCAGTAGATTTTTAGTTTTTCTTTTGCACGCGTAATTGCTGTATAGAAAATACCGTGTGTTATTTTTTCAGCGTTGCTACTCGGAATAACAACCTTAACTGACCTATACTCTAAGCCCTGTGCTTTATGAATTGAAACCGCATAGGCAAGCTGAAACGGTACGATGGCTTTTTTGCGATCTTCATCTGCCATTTCCTCTTTAAAATCAAGTACATCAAATCGTATTCGGGTCACATCATCAATTATATCGATGAATTCTATGCCATCGTTTTGGCAATCTTGCTCTGTTAACGGGATCTCTACATCTACTGTAAATCTTATTCTACTGTCAAACAGTTCTATTTGGACAATTCGCCCTTTTAAATTATTATAGAGCAGAGAAAATCTGTCCGTGTCATTGAACAATATATGATCGTCAACTTTATATTTCCAGTCTCTCCAGACAACAGCCGTTTCTGTGTTAGCATTTTGGAAATAGCTATTCATATTATTCAAGCCAAATTTTCCGTCATAGTTCAAGCACAAAATCACCTCATCCTTTATCTCGGAATTGAGCACTCCTTCGCCAATATTTTCAGAAAATGGGCCGTCGATAACAAGTTTTTCCGTTATTATCGCACCCTTATTTCGAGTCTCGTTCCAAAGCTCAATTAATCCGGGATCATTAGTTCGCCAAGTGCTTACGAGTTCAACATTCGAACCTTTAGTCTTGATAATATCCTTGGCATAAGTAAACCAATTACCGAAATCAATAGATTCTATCTGATAGGTGTCTCCTGCAAGCACTAAAAATGTATCCGGGCGCATCTTCTCAAGAAATACCTTCATAACACGATTATCAATGGTGCTGCATTCGTCTACAAAGATAACATCATAATCAGGAAGGTTTACCCTCTTCGTAAAACTATTGATGCTTACAAAACTGGCATCAGCCCCCGGATTATTAATTCGCCTCTGCAGATTCTGCAAGGCCGTATGTGTTTTGGTAAGAAACAATTTCCGACGCCCAGACAGCATTGTCGAGATCATATCGATTAGGGTCGTCTTTCCGGTACCGGCAGCTCCGTAAACAAGAAGTACTCTGGAGTTTACAAAAGCATATTTAAGAGCTTCTTTTTTTTTAGGATCTGAAAAGGCAATATCGCAATTTCTCAAATATCTTTCGTTAACTTCTTTTTGGCCTTTATTGTGAATCTGTGATAATTCCAGTAGTTTATTCAAAATAAAGAGCGTCGACGCCTCATATGCTGCGATACAAGCAACATTTCCATCTGAAATGATTTCATACCCTTGGCGCTTTTCCCAATCGTCTAAGCAATCATTATATTTCTGGATCGCCTGTTCGGTTAAATCTCCGCCAAGATCGCAGTAAATTTCGCCGGTATCTTGCATAGACTTTACAATAGACCAGTATGGAACCGCTACCTCAGTCTTTTCCTTTTCAACTACTCTGGCCAAGTGCTTGGCTTGACTTATCTGGCTCGTTTTGCTGTCAGCTAAATTAGAAGCAAGTGGGTTACACTCAAACGGAAAGCATTTTCTAGTCAGGTATAAATCCTTGCATTTCCATTGCGGACTAAACTGAGAAGGCATAACGCGTTCCAAAAGATCTTCGCGCAGATTCAGTAACAGATACCGAATTGTATATCGGCCGAAGCGTGTCGAACCTGTAGAATAGTTGTCCCTCAGCTGCTGTAAAACATCTTTGAAATAAGAGGTATTTGTTTTTTTGTAAACCGACTCCAAAAGATTCGAGAAATGTATCTCCCGAAGATCAATCATTTCCAGAAAATCCATACCTGTTTCTGTTAGGAATCTCATCAGGGCATCATATTCTCCATATTTTGAAGAAAGCTGAAGGCGCATATTAAGTATCTTTCCAAGCTTGTTCAAACATTTGGGATCTACCGAAACACGCCAAGCTGTGATAATTTTAATTTCTGTATCGACACCCCAGAGATTAATGAATGATGGGACATAGTCGATTTGGACAGAATAGCCTGTAGAAATGTCAAGCTGGGTATATGCTGTAATTCGGTTATACTTTGACGCATAGATGTCCGCTTGCTGCAGTGTTACCTCAAAATAACGCTCTTTACCGACATAAAACGGAGTCCTTTTTTGAATATAAAACCTCGTATTACTGTTATGTTTCTGCTCAGTTTTTGGGTTTGAGAAAGCGTTCGCCACCAACTCATAGTATTGTTTATCCAGTTCATCAGTTCCGGTATATTCCTGAAATTTCTCCAAGTTCTGAAGCACGGTGATGCCGTAGTTTTCGTAGAGCGATTGGCGTATCTGCCACATAAAGCTATAGTACTTCAGCATTAGTCGTTCTGCTTGACCATCCTCGGGAATTCGACGCCCAATATATTGCAATCCTCGGTAAAAATTTCCTAAGTACTTTGTATTTGCCCTTAAGAGTGAGTATTCCCACGCAAAGCCGGCGTTTGGATTTTGATAGCCATCTTTCATTGCATTCAACAGTAATGCTGAAATGCACAGATCATTCAATCTCGTCAGAATTCTCCGTGAAATATTATCGCGGTTCTTATTTAGAATGCTTAAATTGTCAATGCTTTCCGTGATTTCCTCATCACAGGCCTCGACAATTCGCTTAGCTTCTTCAAAAGAATAACTATGCCGCTCCAATTGGTTTACAAAGGAATGCCGTTCGACAATTTCTTCTAACCTCTCGCAAAAAGCTAAAACGCTTTCATCATTGTTCAAGATTTCCTCTTCCGGTGAAAAACTGACTGTCATACTGCCTTTTGCAAAATCAATACTGTTAAGAAAACTGGGCGACATATACTTCCAAAAAACTCTCTCATCTCCGCGTTCAGCGGGATTGAGAATCACAAACAGAATTCCCGGATCAAGAGATACTCTGCCACATATAAAAGCAGGAAAAGCGAGATCTTTTAGCGTGTACTTAATAACGCCCTCGCGCTCAGTATAATTGCGTGTTCCCTTTATTTGGACATAGAAAGTCTGCTTGGGCCGCCTAGAAATGTCAGGGTCGGGAACAAACTCGAAAGTGCCATCGTGATTGGGCCACTTATCATCTGATGCAAAAGAAGTGTTGATTCTCCCGCTTGAACGAAGAAATGTCTCCAAAACAGATACTGCCGCACGGTCATCATCAGAACGCTCTGTGTGTGTTTTGATATGTCTTTCAATATTTACATTTGTCTGGTCTATCACTATCATCCCTCATTTCTGTTCTTACTTTCAACAAGTATGTTAAATGATCTGCTTCAGCAATTCCACCGCGCTCTCCTCGCTTGGGTCATTCGTACCCAGTTCACCGCGAAAGGCACGAGCGAGAATGGATTTTTTCATCAGGTTGATCTGGTCAAGGACTGCCTCGGCGGCTTCTTTGGTCTGCTGCTCCTTGGCAAAAAGATTGTCAAGAATTTGAACAATTTTCATTTGCTCATCAATAGGTGGGATTTCAATATTTAGTTCTTTTATAATCGTCAAACTTAAATTCAATTGGTTTCCTCCAACTGCTTTTTCACGGATGTCCCAATAATTGCGCATAAAATAATACAATAAATACCTATTATATAGTAATGCACTCTGAGGCTCTAAGACACAAACAGCCTGATTCGTAGCTGCTTGAACACGCAAGATACTTGCCTTACCTCGTGTCACACCCATTCCATACATAGCAACCAGAACTACACCGGGTTTGTAGCACCTTGCTGAACTATTATCTATTGCACTTTGAGTAATTTTCTCTTCTGTGTCATAAATGTCATTCCACTCAATCTCGCCCGTTTTTATCCAAGGAATGTCACCTTTATAAAAATCTGGAACTTTACGTGACGGGGTACCTCCAGATCCCAATTTGCAACAATCTTTAATTTTCTTGTAAACCCATCGAGTATTTGCACTTTTTCTCCACTTCTTTGTCAACTCCCCGGTAAAGGCCTTATGAAGAATAGTGGCTTTGCGGGTTTCAAAGCTATCCACCACGGTCTGTGCCTTTTCCTTGGCCTCATCCAGCTTGGCAAACAGGCTTTCAATGCGGTCAACAATGCGCTGCTGCTCAGCGAACGGGGGTAATGGAATTGAGAATTTGTTAAAAAGGGGAAAGTGTCTACGATACCCCAAATTGGGAATGTTGACAGACTGGAGTGCATAATAAAATGCTTTCGGCAAATAAAACGGCTTTGGTCTTAACACTTTTACTCCATCAGCGCCTTGAGCAAACGGAAAATCGACAAACTTGATGCACCGTGTGTGATCGCCAAAAATAACTATCGGGAGCGCCCCTGAATAGCTCTTTTCCACATCATTTGTGTAGCCACCAATTAGCTCTTGACCCTGATCAACAACAGCAAGTTTCCCTTTCACTAAATAATCTTTTTGTTTAATTTTTTTCTTGCTATCTGTATGATTGTCAAATGACTCAACAAGTTTCAACCAACACCAATTCTCTGGCAATTTATACGGCCACTCCCAATCCGGCACTAAAGCTGCCTGCAAACGCTCTTCGAGCGTGAGGGCGGTTTCTTTTTTTGCTCTTGCCATCACTTTTCCTCCGTTAGAGCACGAAGCTCACGCACAACACTTTTCAGCAGATCGACCGCTTCCTCCAAATTTGCAATCGCTTCCTCGCCGCTTTCTACAGGGTCAGGAAGATCGTCATAATCCACGATGGAGTCGTCGCGGATCAAGCCAAGGTCAAGACTATCGTCCGGATTCTTGGCGATCTCCTCACGAGTGAATTTGCTCCAGCGCTCGCCGGTGCGCTTGGACGGGTCTTCATACCCTGCCACAAACTCGTCGAAATCACTCTTGCGTAGCTGCCGGGTCTTACCAAAGCTGTCCATATTGGTGCGCATATCGTAGAATGCAACCTCGGTGGTGTTATCCTGCTCGGTTGTCCCGCGGGTAAAGAACAGCACATTGGTCTTGACGCCCTGCGCATAGAAAATGCCGGTAGGCAAGCGCAGAATGGTGTGCAGGTTGCAGAAATTCATCAGTTCCCGGCGCACGCTGGCACCGTCACCGGCAGCAAACAACACATTATCCGGCAGTACCACGGCACAGCGGGCCTTGCCGTCCGCCTTCAGGCTGCGATAGATCACCTGCAAAAAGTTCAGCTGCTTGTTGGAGGTCTGGAAAGAGATGTCATCCCGTGTGGCGCGCTCACCGCCCTTTTTCGTGCCAAAGGGCGGATTGGTCAGAATAACATCAAAATCTTTCAATCCCTTGGCGCTTTGTGCGAGAGAATCCCCCAATGTGATATTGGCATTCATATTGTGCAGATAGGCATTCATCAACGCCAAGCGATGGGTCTCGTGTACCAGTTCCACGCCGTTGAATGCTTTATTCTGCTGAAAATCTGCCTTACGGTCAGAGAGTGCATACATATCGTTATGCGCATTGACATAGCGGTTGGCTGCAATCATAAAGCCAAAAGTACCGCAGGCTGGGTCAAAGCACTTGTCGCCCAGCTGGGGTTTGATGAGCTCCGTCATCACATCAATCAGCACACGAGGGGTGAAGTACTGACCGGCACCAGACTTCTTCTCGTTGGCGTTCTTCTCCAAGAGTCCTTCATACAAATCGCCCAGACCTTCCTCTTTGGCCTCATACCAGTCCAGTTTGTCAATCTCCGTGATGATTTTTTCGAGGTTTTTCGGCTCCTCGATGCTTGAGGATGCGTTGGCGTAAATCTGTGCCACGCGGCCAACGGATTCTTCGCCCAGCTTGCTGAGCAGCGTATAGTAGTGCTTTTTCAGGTCAATGCCGGAACGGCTGGTCAAAGAGCCCCAACGATATTCTTCGGGAATATCCTTATCTGCACCAGTCTCATCGGCCATTTTCAAAAACAGAATGTAGGTCAGCTCTGTCACATACTGGTGATAAGTAATACCGTCATCCCGCAGCACATTGCAGAGGTTCCAAAGTTTCTGTACAATATCTTGCGTGCTCATTTAAGCTGCTCCTTCGTAAATATAAGTGTTGATCTCGCGGATGATCTCCGCAAGCTGCCCGCCAAACTTCTTGTTAAAGCGTGCGAAACCGCCATCCATCTTGAACGCCGGTGCCTCAAAGGTCTCGGTATTGAGGATGCTCTCGTGAAGCATATATACCTTGATCTTTTCCAGCAGATCCAGCTGCATTTTGTTAAAGTGATGCGCCGAAATCAGTTTAGAAAAGGCCATTTTCACGCGGTCATCGTGGTTCACCAGCGGCGTTTTAAGTACAGCCCGACGAACAAAGGCGATAATGTCTGCCACGATACGTTCATTGCTCACCGCGCTGGCCGCTTCATTCAAGCTGCTCTCGGTGAAATTCTCCTTATCCAGTTCCAGCTTTAACTCCCGAAGCTGCGCCCGGGTCATATTGCTGGGGCGGGTGCAGGCTATGCGGATCGCTTCGATACGGTCTTTGTTCTCATTAACATAGGCCACAAAAGAGTCCAGATAATCCTGCGGTTTTTCCGTGTCACCATAGCCGCGGGTCGTTTCCAAAAGAGTATCTTCCTTTTCGGAATAGTAATGTCCGCGCTTTTTGCCCTTCAGGTTGTCAAACCAAAGCAGGAAATCCTTATCCTCCCGGCAGCGTCGCACAAAAGCTTCCTCTGTACAGCTTTTCAATTCCTTCGCATATTCCCGAATTGTTTTTCCGCCTAAACGCTCGGATACATCATACTTTTGCTCATCGGTCAGATTGTTACTCTTACGCTGCAGTCTTGCCAAAATGCGATCTTTGACAGGCTGCTTGCTTGCCTCACCCGGACGGAACAAATCCTCCAACAATTCAGCCATTGATTTGCTGACGGAGACTGACTTCATATTGGAAGTGTCGTCCAAGTCCTCGTACACGCGAACTGTATCGAAGATATTGAAGTGCGTCTTTCCGATTTCCGGGCAAAGGCGAGTAGCGCGTCCCAGCATCTGCTCAAAGAGGATCCGGCTGTTGATCTTGCGCATAAACACCAAATTGCAAATTGCCGGCACATCGATTCCGGTAGTCAGCAGGTCGACTGTTACGGCAATGTTGGGGTACTGGTTGTTTTTGAACTGCTTGATCACCTGCAAAATCTTCTTTTTGTTGCCGCCGGCAGTTTTGCCCGTGATTTTCATAATGGCATCATTGGAAATGCCATAGGGCTTGTAAATCTCTCGGAGCGTATCCACAATACGGTCAGCGTGTGCATCATTTACTGCGAAAATCAGCGTCTTTTCTCCACTTTCCGGATTCAAGTAGGTCGAAACTTCTTCCAGCACCTTGTGGGTGTGATCCGGCAGAACAATTTTGCGGTTGAACTCCGACACATCGAAATCCATTTCATCGTCCAAAACTGCACCGTTCAAAAGTTCATTGGTGTTGGGGTCATATTGTGCCAAGGTTTCACCCTTCTTGAACTGTGCGTCATTTTCAATGAAATCCGAATTAATCAGATACGGAGGATCGTGATCCACCAGCCAGCCATCGATAACCGCCTCACGGTAGCTGTAGGTATAGACCGGCTCCCCGAAAATCTCGGTCGTGTGCAGAGCGGGCGTAGCAGTCAAGGCAACTTTCACCGCATCGAAATACTCGATAACCTGCTTGTACTTGCTCATATAATCATCTTGATTATCGTAGAGGATTTCTTCGTCCGTCATTTCACGGTCAAGAATATAGCCTCGGTGGGCTTCGTCCACAATAATCAAATCAAATGCACCGGGCATCAAATCCGGTTCTTCTGCCAGAATCGTGCGTTTCAAAAGCCCCTGCACCGTTGAAATACTGACCTTGGTTTCCAGATTGATGATGTTGTCATCGATCGCTTTGATCTCATATATTTTGTCCAGCGTCAGCAGTTCCTTCAGCTTGACATCTTTGAAGGTGTCCATTGCCTGCTCACCGAGGGACACTCGATCCACAAGGAAAAGAATACGACGGAAACGCTTGGATTCCAGCATCTTGTAGATAAGTCCCAGAACAGTACGGGTTTTGCCCGTTCCGGTGGCCATTGCAAGCAAGGCCGTTCTCTTGCCGTCAACGATTGCCTCTGTTGCCTTATCAATGGCCTTGATCTGGTAGTCGCGCAGATTCAACCCATTAGGATCTGTCATAAACGAATTATCTGCTGCAGCCAGCGCCTGATTGGCCGCCGCTGTATTCTGACCAAGTTTTTCCATCAGGTCACTTGGGCTAAACCAGTTCCGAATAGGATACGGTTGATTTTCCTGTTCCCGGACATCCAAAAACCAAATACCAGACTTCGTCCGCAGCTGCTCTAAATACGCCCTGCCATTTGAAGCAAAGAGGAAGGGGACCTGATAACCATTCCAGTTTCCAACTGTATGTGGAATATCCTCCGGCTTAATATGTGCAGCATAGTCCTTTACCTGCACATCGATGGTAGATGCCACATCTTCCGACATCTTTTTTGCATCCATCAATGCTACGAGCTTCTCGCCAACGAAGAATGCATAATCCGCATACCCGTTTTTGTAAAAGGCCGAATTGGTAGGCCATTCGCTGATGGCAATATTTCTCCCCTTTACAGGACGCGTTCCTTTGCTGTAGCGCAGGTTCTGCGTATCAGCTTCCCAACCAGAAAGACGAAGCTGCTCGTCAATCAAGCATCTGGTCTGCGCCTCATTCCAATTCATCATAGCGGAGACAGATTCCGACCGCTTTGCGCGCTCCTTCTGCGTTTTGCCCGAAGCGGCGGTCTTGACCACGGCCAGTTGCTTCGTCAATTCCTCGATTTTCCTTTCCTGCTCGGCAATAACGGATTCCAAATCTTCGTGCGTGGTCTCGCTCGGCATAACGAACTCAGGCGCAATATATCCCCAGTCTCCATAGGTTTCCATAAACCAAACAGCAAGATTGTATGTCAAGGATAGCAATGTCTTTGCTTCGTCCACGGAGTCCGTTCCTGTATGTACTGCCGTGTTTCTTGTCTTGCGAAGAACATATAGCGTGTTGTCAATTTCGTGCGGCAATAAACCGGCTCGCTTCAAAATGCGAATTCGATTTGCGTGGGTGTTGTCAACAGCCGGCTCCGCAATGTGCTCAAAGACAAGGATCTCCTGCACTAAGCGCTCGGCAAACATTCCGAGTTTATAGATACAGGCATTGGGATCAGAATAGACATAGGTTTCTGCGGTTGCGCCGATCTGTGCCAATGCAGGCCAGTATCGATTCAGAAAATCAAAATTTGATTTCATAAGCAGTCTCCCTCGATTTTTGTTAATTCATTTAGCATTTGATATAAGCACATCTCCAAAGTGCCAAATTGGCACTTTGGAATTCTCACTCCTCATCCGACTGCCACTTCAACCTTTTTACCGCTGAAGGCCACGCCGTATTTATAAATCGTCCTGACCCCGGCGGTCGTCAGCTCGGTTTCGTATTTCTTGTCGTTGATCTTCTGTAAGGCCGTCTCGGACAGCTTTTTCAGCTTCTCTTCGCTGCAATTTTTCTCCGCTTTCAGCTCGATCAGGATGCCCGGAAGTCCCTTTTTCGTGGGCTTCAGCTGAATGTCGTAGCGTCCGTCGCCGGATTCCCGGTTGGAGGTCACGAAAGCGCCGCCCAGCAGTGCGCACAAACCCAGCATAAAGCCGTGGTAGAAGTTCTCTCCCTCCGTATCGAAGGAACTGACCGATTGGGTCAGCAGCGTCTGGATCTGCGCTTTCAGCCGTGCGTTATCGCCGGAGAAGATGGCCTCCTGAACGGAAATCGCCGTGGACGGCGGGATCAGATTCTCCAGCCACTGCAAGATCTCCTTGTTATACACCAGAGAAATCTCCCGGTTTGGCAGGGAAACCTCGCACATAAAATCGCCGCTGAAGGAGGGCGTGGTTTTCAGTGCCTTCAGATAGCCGGTCACCAGCAGGAAGCTGTAAATGGTGGAGGGATTGCTCTTGATCTGCGGATAAATCACGCCGGTGTCGATGAAGGTGGTGAAGATCTCGCCGTTGACCAGGGAGGTCAGACGGTTATAAATCTCCTCATCTGCTTGGGCAAGCACTTCCCCGATAATATCGTTGCTGCCGGTGGAGACCCAGAAGGGTCTCGGCTCGCACTCGTTGCTGAAGTAGTTGACCACCGACCACGGGTTGAAAATCTCCGTCTTGCCGAAGCGGTAGCCGTCGTACCACTGGCAAATCTCGTCATACTTATCGGCAGCGCCGTAGTATTCCGCCATCTCCATCACCTCGTCGGCGGTGAAGCCGAAGTAGGCGCTGTATTTGTTGTCCAGCACGGAGTTGATGGACAGGTTGTTCATCCCGCTGAAGATGCTCTCCTTGGCCACCCGCAGAATGCCGGTGAGGAAGCCGAAGGACAGGTGCTGATTATCCTTGAACCCGCCGGAAAACAGGTTCCGCATAAACCGGATAACCTTGTCGTAATAGTCCTTCTGATAGCCCTGCTGGATGGGGGTATCGTACTCATCGATGATGATAATGGGAGCAACGGCATAGTGCTTGTGCAACATAGCGGACAGGTCCAGCAGTGCAGAAGTCAGCTCAACCTCGCTGACCTTACCGTCTGCCAGCTTTTCATAGGTCTTTTTGCTGTACTCGTCGCATTTTTCGCTGGTCAGCAGTTCTTTGTGCCGCCGGGTCTCCTTTGCGAAAATATCCCGGATGGCCTCAAAGGTCTCCTCCCAAGTATCAAACTTCACATCCTTGAAGGTCAGGAAGATCACGGGGTATTTGCCCTGATAATCCCGGTACTTCTGGCCGCAGGCCCAGATTTTTTTATACCAGAAGTAAACAGAGGTATCCTTGTCGCTCTTTTCAAAATAAGTGCGCAGCATATCCATATTCAGCGTCTTGCCGAAGCGGCGGGGACGAGTGAACAGCGTCACCATCGGACGCTCGTCGATAAAGTCCTTGATCATCATCGTCTTGTCGATGTAGTAGTATTCCGACGAGGCAAGGCAGTAGTTGGACACGCCGATGGGCAAGGGCAGCTTCGGCGCGCGCTCCGTCTTGCGGAAAGCGCCCGTCTTGAGCCGCTGATCCGCCGGCTTCTGCGTATCAGCGGGGATCAGCCAACGATTGCCCTGCTTTTCCGCACCGGCGATTCTCCCATTCTTGCAGAGCGTCGCAACTCTCCGCTCCGTTATATTCCAGCGCACTGCTGCCTCTCTTACCGAGATCATTTCAGCCATAGGGGATACCTCCACGCATAAAATCACAAGTACATTATACCCAAATAAAAGAACAATGTCAACAAAGTTCGGAACAATGTCGTTTCAAAATAGCATTGTTCTTTTCTGCACACAAAACAAGCGGAGGCCATCGACCCCCGCTTGCTCGTTACCCATATACAATTTTCTGCATCACGACCTCGTTTGCCCGATGTCGGATGCCGTTCATCTTCCGCACCCACGCCATCGGGTCATTGGCTTTCAATGCCTCCGTCACGCCCTCGGTGTCTGCGTATTGTTCTACCAGCCGAAGAAAGAGTTCCTGCGCCTGCTCCTCGATGTCTGCGAGGTGTCCGTCCAGCGTCCCGGCGGTCAGCAGGTTATAATACAGCACCCGGTGGTGCACCTTCAGAAAAGCTCGCCGCCGCTGCCCGTAAATGCCGATGGGGCGTTCTTCTTCGGGTGGTAAGCAAACATCTGGCAGGCAGTAGTCGCCCTGCCTTGTGTAAGTGCCGCCCAGCTGCTCAAATAGCGATTTCATATGTGATCCTCCCATTCAAAATTTCCCCGGCAGGCCTGCAACGCAAAATGCACCTGCCTTTCGGTTACAGTCTACCAAAACCGAAAGGCAGGTGCGAGTGTGCGAATTTTCAAATCGCACATTGGTATTGTTTTAGTATCTGGGGTCAGTCGTCATCTTCACCATCAAATAAAGAATTACAGCATTCTTCCTCTTCACGGCGATATTGGCTATCATCCCAATTGCAAACATATTTGCCTCGGTCAATACTGAAGCCATCTTTTTCGATGTATTCATATTCGCCGGACTCATAATTAAAACACCACTTGGCCATTTTTATTCATCCTCCATTCCGAGTACATAAAAAAGCATTCTAAAAGCAGAATCTTTCTTTGCTTCTTTTTTTGATGAGGATGTCCCATCGAAGTAATAATCTTCTTCCGCTATACGACATTCGCAATTCCAAATAGGATTACCATTGTTATCATATGTCTCCTTAAACTCATAAGTAGGAATGGAAAAATAACCTCTTCGTGCCAATGTTTCAAGTTGGTTAATTGCATCATCACGGTTAGGATTTTCAATTTCGTCACGGATAAATAGAAGCATATCATTTCTCTCTAAATACTCATACGCTAATTTGCAAGCAGCCATTCTCGCCTCACGGATAGACGCACCGAAGCCGCAAAACACCGGTAGAGAATCAAGCAGTTTGAGGTAACAATGATATTTAAGCTTAGAATAGTTGTAATCTAACGGAAAGCTTTGATATATAGTGTTATCCTCTTTTAAATACCAAGTCGATGAGTAAGAAGCTTCTTTGTATTTGTACCAAGGAATGCACCCATTCTCGTTCATTTCCCATTCATGAATAAGTCGCACATAATTGGTGTCGGTATCATTAATTAGAAAGTCATCGGGCACAAGCATTACTTCAACCACTTTTTGCAAGTCCTTCAGATTCCATCCTGAATCGATCGCAACAGCTCCGATAATAGCTTCAAACAAATCTTCTTTTACGGAATCTTCTTGGTTGATATTATTCTGTATATCGCCCTTCCCCATAATAAGATGTTCGGAAAAACCAAGTTCATCCATTCGGCGAGCCAATGCTTTTTTATTCACCATTCGACTTTTGATTTTAGATAGGTCATCTTCGTCATAGTCACAGCCGAAACTATTTACTGCCGGCGCTTCGTAACCCTCTTGATTACGTTTGAATTCTTGTTCCCAAACAGAAATCTTTGTTCCGTCAATCGGATCCCCATTTGCTAAATACCCGTACTTATGAATAAGCAGTTTAACAACCATAAAATCAAGTGCTTTGTCTCCAATGAACTCGAGCACCTCATTGTTTTCACCGCCGTTCTCTGCAGTATATGAGCGACGAGTGAAAGCTTGCTGCAACAAATCAAGATTTTTAAAATCATACCCGATTTGTCCCTGCACCATTTTCCATACTAATTCTTTTTCCATAATAAAAAATCCTTTCGGTAATGTATTTTACCAAAAGGCATAATAATAGCCTGACAAAAACACTTTCCCTGTGAGAATAGGAAAGACAATGCCAGACATATATCATTAAATTTAATTCTTTGTTTCCGTTTGTTTACTCGGGTTCACTTTCATAAACAGGAATAAACACTAAGATACAATGTTTCAAATTTAATGTATTACGCCCTCAAGCATATTCATTATACCCAAATCACGAAAACAATGCAAGTATTTTATTAAAAATCATCTCCTTTGTGGCTATCAAACACAAAGGAGATGCAGAAATATATTAAGTTTTATTTTCTATGCTTCATCTTCCTGCTGAATTCATTCAGCGTCTGGATATGCCAGAGGCTTTTGCGGGTGATGGAGCGGAATGTCAGCGAACAGAAATAGTCGATTAGAAAGATTTTCGGTATGTAAAAGAGTTGTCCTTTGCGGAACGATTTAAGCTCCCCACGGTTGCACCAATTTTTATTGTAGTTTTGGCGTAGCCGGTCAGGGTGACAACATCCTGCACGGTCACGACATCCTTATATTTGCCGAGCAATTTGGCGTAATAGTCGTGCATTTGCCGGAGGACATCCTCGGGCAGTTCCTTGGAAAGCTTCGCCACATAATGACCGCCGTACCATCCACGGGGTGCAGAATAGAGCTCGGGATAAACGGCTTGTTCCTCAAGGTACGCCCGAACATCCTCTTTCTTAATTTTATAGCAGCGTGTTTTCTTGCCAGTCCACTCGCAGGGCACCTTGCCGCTTTTGAGCAGGTGCAAAGCCGTGGACTTACTGATATGGCAAAGGCGATAAAACTGATCCTTATTCATCACATCGGTAACGCTGTCCCAGTTAACGGGGAATACATCCATTTGTAACATCTCAAAAAAAGATTTTCGTCGGTTGGAAGCTCTATCTTGCGGTGTATGGCCGTCTCCCGGTTTTTCTCTCCTATCTTCCCGCATTTCTCTCCAAAATCGGGAAAAATGCCGATTTGAACCCACTTCCAAAAAAGCCCGTCCCGCAAGGCTTTCCGAGCGAAAAAGGCTGATTTCAAGCGGCTTTCGGCGGGTACGGGGCTTACAGAAACGACCCCAAAACGGACATCCCCGTCACAGTTGCATAAAAGGCTCGAAATCATCGATGGTAAGATACATGAATGTGATAGCCGTAATGCCTTTGCTACGGAAATCCTCTGCCTGTTCAGGGTCAGAGCAGAAAACGATATCCGGGTTGACCGTCAGCAGAGCTTCGGCACTTACTTCGTCAGAATACATCGGAATATCTTTTGACGCAGGATACATCAGTTCAAGCCACTGCGTTTCAAAGGTGGCATTACTGATTCCAATCAGGTAGTCACCCAATCCAAGACCAACCATCAACTGGCAGCCAAAGGAAAACAGATTGACAACTTCGTCGACTTCGGCAGGGATTTCAACCTCTGCTCCGGTAATGTCAACAATGCTGCGAGTTTGTTCTTTTTGATTTGTAAAGCTACAGCCGGCCAGAGATGACATTGCGATAATCATCGTCAGCAGCAGTGCAGTTATCTTATAAAGACTTTTCATGGTGCGCCTCCTCAATTATTAGGTTCATCAGAGAAAAACAATGAACGCAACTCCTCTGGAATTTCTACATATATGCCGATAGATTCATATTTGCGGTTTCCGTCATCAATCTCCGCAATAATGCTTCGGCACAGTTCCTGTTTGCCCCATTCGTAACTCACATCCAGAAGGCATCTGTACAGTTCCATCTTTTTGCGGATATACGGGACAGTAGTTTCTTTTTGTTCGCAAATTTTAATGCCATCCATCAGGAACTCAACAGAGTAAGAGTACCGCTCCCAAATGCACATCATGTCAGCACACGGGATGATCATATTATCAATCTCATCGAGGTCTGTTGGCGTAATCCGCTTGGAGATTTCTTCTGCCTTGCTTAGATAGGCCAAGGTGTCTGCAAACGATGGCACAATCAATGTTGCATACCATGCCTTGACCATATAGTAGATGCACCGCACCTGCGCATACGGCTGTGTTTCGGCAAACACTATTTTTCCTGCTTCAGCAATAAGTTTATCAATCTGTTTCTTCCGTTCCGGCTCACTGCGCATCAGCATCGTAGCCTTTGTCAGCAGATTTTCCGCAAGGCAGATGCTTGCTGCCAGGACGGTGTGACTTACGGGCATAGCGGATGGTTTTATCTGTCGCATCCACCATCTTTGTGAGCAGATGTTCCTCATCAGCATCAATTGCATCGTAGGCACCACCCAGAGCATGATCATAGAATGCGGACAGCAAATTGTAATACTGCGCCCACACGTAATTGTGGCCAAATTTCTTAGCCGCTTTTTCTGCTTCACGGAGTTTTGCCTCGGCTGTATCAAAGTCTTTCCATTCCTGGTAGATAGAGAGGATACAATCATATAGCTTCATGATTGT
>ENA-UEYI01001200-UEYI01001200.1-human-gut-metagenome-genome-assembly--contig:-NODE-1200-length-23170-cov-5.059932_pt1 | contig 23170 bp, 19 predicted proteins | sample MGYA00242900_ERZ507916 | MGnify/ENA primary metagenome ERZ507916 (study PRJEB26167, sample SAMN06115521) | human gut metagenome | host: Homo sapiens | place: China:Chongqing | collected 2015-09-02...
GGTGGAGCGCACCCGGCGCACGTCCTTCAGCTCCCCCTCCAGCTTGGCGATCTTCCGGTGGATGTGCCGCCGGTCAGACTCCAGCTGGGTCTCGCCGGGGCCCCGGGTGCCGATGGCGCCCTCCTGGCGCTCCAGGTGCTTCCACATGCCCGTCAGCCGGGGCAGCAGATATTTCTATTGGGCCAGCTCCACCTGCAGCCGGCCCTCTCTTGTCCGGGCCCGCTGGGCAAAGATGTCCAGGATCAGGGCGGAGCGGTCCAGCACCGAGACGTTCAGCTCCTCGCTGAGCACCCGCTGCTGGGAGGGGGACAGGCTGTTGTCAAAGATGACCATGTCCGCGTTCATGGCGTGGACCAGCTCTTTCACCTCGGCCACCTTGCCCTCGCCGATGAAGGTGCGGGGGTCGGGGCTGTCCTTGGACTGCATAACCACCGCCGCCGTCTGGCCCCCCGCCGTTTCCAGCAAGGCGGCCAGCTCGTCCATGGACTCCTGGGTGGCGTTTTCCTCCCGGGACAGGCTGAAGGCGTCCAGCCCCACCAGCACCGCCCGCTCCTTTTTCTCTTGGGTATTGATGTCGGTCATAGTTCCTCCCGTTTCCGGCCAGATACCAGGCGCGGTGTTACCGCACCAGGGCCTCTACGATCTGGCCGATATACATGGTGTGATAGTCCTGCTGGGGATACCACTTCTCCTTCACATCCTGGGGGATGTTGGCCGGGTCCATGGGCTGGGCAAAGCGCTTGCGGCACACCAGCACCAGCTCCGCCTGGTCAAAATAGGGCGCGCCGCACTCCGCCGCCTGAACGGTGAAGCCGCACTCCTTCACCTTGTCCACGTCCCGGCCGCTCTTGCTGCCGCAGAGGGCGGTCACTTTTTTTGCCTCCTCCGGCAGGATGGAGACGGTGAAATAATCGTGGGACTCCATAAATTGATAGGTATATCGCTCGGGCCGGACGTAGACTGTGCAGACCGGCAGGTTCCACAGCCGGCCCAACTGGCACCAGCCGATGGTCATGGTGTTCAGGCCGGTCTTGTCTCCGGCAGTCAGCAGCGGGGGCTGCCGTCCGAAAACATGCAGGATCTCCGGCGTCAAACGCTCCAACTCCACAGGATGCAGCTTCATGCAAACGCTCCTTCCGCTTCATTGATACCATACAGTATATGCGCTTTTGCCGGAAAAGTAAATGAAAAAAGGGCCTGCCCAACCGGCAGACCCTTTTTGTGACGTGTCAGACTTACTTGTCCAGACCGAACTTCTTGTTGAACTTGGCCACGCGTCCGCCGGTATCGACCAGCTTCTGCTTGCCAGTGAAGAAGGGGTGACACTTCGAGCAGACTTCCACCTTGATATCACTCTTGGTAGAACCTGTCTCAATCACATTACCGCAGGCGCAAGTAATCGTAGTCTGCTGATAATTGGGATGGATTCCTTCCTTCATTGCTCTCGTTCACCTCTTTCTGGTACAAAACTACCTCTATGGAGCTTTCACCCCACAAAAGCTAAATAAGCATATCACATCGGAACACAGATTGCAAGCATTTTTTCCGGTTTTTGCGGGTTTTTGCGAAAAAGCTTGAAATCACGAGATTTCCACGGTTTTCCCGGCTTGCAGGAAGTACAGTGCCTTCCGTGTCACCGCCTTTTCCAGCACCCGTTCCAGCGCCAGAGAGTACGCCGCCAGCTGGCCCCGGTACAACTCCGCGTGCTGTGCCACATCTTCCTCCGTCTGTACGAAGTCGGTCTTAAAGTCCACCACCGTGATGCCCTCCGGCGTTTCAAACCAGCAATCCACCACACCTTGCAGCAGGATGCTGTCCTCCTCCGCGGCTGCCGGGTCATAATCCCGGGCCGGCATCAGCACCGTGAACCGATACTCCCGCGCCGCCGTTTCCGCCTGCCGCATTTCCTCAGCCAGCGGGGATTCCAGAAAGCGCCGCAGAGCGGGAACGTCCACAGCCGCCGCCTGCTCCGCCGTCAGCTTGGCCTCCAGCCGCAGCTTTTCCACCTGTCCGGGCACATCCAAATTTTGCAGATCCAGATACTGCAAGACAAGATGGGTGGCGGTGCCCCGCTCCGCCGGTGTCAGTCCCTTTTTCTCCCGGCGGAATTTCGGCTGGACAAGGGGCCGGATATAGGGCGTGTGGTAGGCATCTTCCGCGATCTCCTGATCCAGCGCCCGGCCCTTTAGCTGCGTGGCGGTGAGTTTGGCGGGGAGAGTTGTTTCCCGCTGATAGGGATACCGGAAGGTCAACAGCGCCGGGTCAAAGAGTGTTTCTCCTGCATCCTTCTCCGTGTCGGACACGGCCACTCCCGGCGCCCATCCGAAGTCATCGCCGTCATGGATGAACACCTGCCATGGGGCGGTATCGCCGGTATACAGACCGCCCGCCATCACCCCGGCCATATCCCGCAAAGGCGCGGCCTCCGGGCGGCACAGCAGCGGCAGTAAGATCCAATCTCCGAAGCACTTCCCCTCCGCCACCACCTCCGGCATCACGGGACAGGCCGCGGCAGCAGTCAGTTTTTGAAGCCGCTTTTCCGCGCCGTACAGTGCATCCACCAAAATCAGCTTTTCCTTTGGCCGGGTCATGGCCACATACAGAATTCGCTGTTCCTCCGCAAGATTTTCACGGCGAAGCTTTTCTTCCAGCGCCAGCCGGGCCATGGTGGGATAGCGGATCTTCCGCTTCAGGTCGATGCACAGAGGGCCAAGGCCCAGTGCCGGGTGCACCAGCACCGGCGTATCGAAATCCTGCCGTGAAAAGGCGTGCTCCAAATCGCAGAGGAACACGATGGGAAATTCCAGGCCCTTGGATTTGTGAATACTCATCATCTGAACGCCGCCGCTCCCCCCGGCGGTTTTCACGGCAGGGGCCTGCCAAGCATCAATGAGCCGCCGGAGCTGTGTGATGAAGGCGAACAGCCCCCGGTAGCCGCTGCTCTCAAAGCGCTCGGCGTGGCGGGTCAGGGCCACCAGATTTTCCTGCCGGACGCCGCCCTCGTCCATAGCGCCGAAGATACCCGGCAGATGCAGCGTATTGTAGATGTGCCACAGCAGGCGGCACACGTTCATGTCTGCCGCCGCGTCCCGCAGTCCGGTCAGCGTTGTCAGGAACGCTTGTACGTCCTCGCCGCCGTCCGCCAGCAGAGCGTCATAGAAGTCTCCCTCCCGGTCACGGCTGCGGATCTCCGCCAGACGGTCCGGCGTAAAGCCGAACACCGGGGAGCGGAGCACGGCGATCAGCGGCACATCCTGCCGGGGATTGTCGACGATCTCCAACAGGGCCAGCGTGACAGAGATCTCCGGGGTCTGGTAGAAATCGCCGCTTTCCTCAAAGGAGCAGGGCACATCCCGCTCCGCCAGCGCTTGGGCGAAGGCGGCGGACCGGCTCCCCGGAGAGCGCATCAGGATCACAATGTCCTCCGGGCGGCAGGGCCGCAGCGTGCCATCCTCCCCGGTGACGGGATACCCCTCATCCAAAAGCTGACGGATACGCTGCGCCGTGAACCGGGCCTCCGCCAGCAGCCGTTTCACCGGGCGGTCATTTGCCGCCGACTTCTGATGGGCGGAGATGAGGTGGAATTCCGTCTCGCAGTCCTTCCGGGGCGGGTAGTACTCCGCGCCGAAGTGGAGGGACTCGTCCTCGCCGTATTCCATCTCTCCCATGTCCGCCGACAGGATGTTGGAGAAGACGAAATTGGCCGCGTCCAAAATCTCTCCCCGAGAGCGGAAGTTTTTGGACAGCAGAATTTTGCGTTCCTCCCCTTCCGCCGCATTTTCAGCAGGTGTGAAGCGGCGGTACTTATCGAGAAAAATCGTAGGGTCCGCCAACCGGAACCGGTAAATACTCTGCTTTACGTCCCCTACGGTAAAGAGGTTTTTGCCTTCACGGGACACCGCCCGGAAAATGGCGTTCTGCACCTCGTTGGTGTCCTGATACTCGTCCACCAGGATCTCCCGGTAGCGGCCCGCCACCTGACGGCCCAGTTCCGTAGGCGCGCCGTTCCGCTCCACCAGCAGGCGAAGGGCCAGATGTTCCTGATCGGAGAAGTCGGCGCAGTTCATCCGCAGCTTTTCCGTCCGGTAAGCGTCGGAAAAGTCTGCCGTCAGCTTCAAAAGGGCTGTCATGGCTGGGGCCATGGTCTGAAGGTCCTCCATGGCCTCCGTATCGCTGACCGCCAGCATGGGAGCCAGCTTTTTGGCGGCAGTTTTGGCGTTCTCCCACAGCCCCTTCAGTCTCACGACCTCCGGGTCCTCCGCCATTCCCTTCGGCGTGGTGAGCCGGGGGAATTCCAGTCCATCCAGAGAAACGCGGGCGGCCTCCCAGTTCTGTGCTGCCGCCAAGGGTGCGAAGCTGCGGCTGGCCCGCAGAAATTTTTCGCCATATCCCTTATAGAGATCCCCGCCCACGGTGGACTGTCCCGCCCGCCGCAGCGCCTCCATGTGGTGAAATCCCTTTCGACGGATGACCGCCAGCAGCTCGGCGGCGTAGGGCGTTTCGTCGAAGTCCCCGCTCCGATTTTCCCAAATCGTCCGATTTTCCGCGAGCCAGTGTTCGGGATCAGCGTGACTTTGCAGCTTTTCGTAGGTTTCCAGCACCAGATCCTCCAGGGCGCTGTCATCCCGGCCCGCGCCCAGCGTATCCGCCAGCAGCGCGCCGCCCTCGTCCAGTTCCTCGTAAAACCGCTCCAGTACCCGGGTCAGCACCCGCTGGCGCAGGAGCTTTGCGTCATTTTCGTCCAGCACCCGAAAGTCCGGCGTCAGGGTATAGCGCTCTCCCTCCTGTGCCAGAAGATGGGTGTTCTCCCGCAGCAGCGCCGTGCAGAAGGCGTCCACGGTCTTGATGTCCGCCTGATACACCCGCAAAAGCTGGCTGCGGAGGTGTCGGTCCTCCGGGGTCTCCGCCATCCGTTTGGACAGTTCGGCGGCGATCTTGCTCCGCAGCTCGGCGGCGGCAGCCTTCGTGTAGGTGATGATGAGAAAATCATCGATATGGCAGTGGTCCTCCGTCACGTATCGGAACAGCCGCTCCACCAGCACCTTCGTCTTGCCGGACCCGGCGGCGGCAGACACCAGCAGGCTGCCGCCCCGGTTCTCCACCGCCGCTTGCTGCTGCTCCGTCAGTTTCAGCTTTGCCATGAGTCACCGCCTCCTTCCTCAAGTTCTTTCCAAAATTCCTCCGGTTTTACCGGCAGGATGTACCGCAGACGGTCCCGGTCCCGTCCATCGCGGAACTGACAGGCGGAGACCCAGTCGCAGAAACGGCACTGGCTGTCCTCCTCGCTGTGGCAGCAGGGATCCGCGTCGATGTTGCCGCTGCGCAGCTCGTCGGAGATCTGGCCCAGCAATTTGTCCACATACGTGCCCAGCTTCCCCAGCTGGGCGGCGGAGGCGAGGCTCCCGGAGAGATTTCCGTCCTTGCCGACCCGCAGCGGCAGATAATGGGGCTCCGTCAGGGCCTCATGCTCCATGGCCTGCAACACCGCCGGGTCCTCCAAGAGAAGTCCGGAGCGCTTCAGTGTCTTTTCCCGCTCCTTTTGCAGAGCTTCCTGAGAGATGCCCCGCTCCGCCGGCAAAATCTCGTCCCGTGCGGGGAGATACAGCACGCCCGCCGGTTCGATCTCTTTTCCGAAAAATTTCGCCCCTTCCTTTTGCAGGGCAAAGAGGTACAGCAGCATCTGAATATCCAGTCCCATGCGGACGTTGGCCAGATCGAATTTCTTCTTGCCGGATTTGTAGTCCACCACCCGGAGGTACAGCTTATCGTCCTTGATCCAGCCGTCCACCCGGTCCACCTTGCCGCCTACCCGCAGTTCCCCGTCCGGACGGGAAATGGTGACGGCGGGCAGTGTTCCGTCCTTCCCTCCGAACCCCAGTTCGAAGGCCATGGGGACAAAATCCGAGTGGCGCAGTTCCTCCGCCACCTGGTCAATGATAGCGTAGGCGTTGGTCCGCAGACGGTTGAACAGATACCGGAACCGGGGGGTACGGTTCTGGAAATTGTGCAGCTCCTGTTCCGCGTATTGGTCGATATATTGTCGGGTCAGGCGGTGAAGTTCTTTGTTATCCACCGCGGCAAAGCCGCCCTGCCCCAGTACGTCTCGGGTGACGTTTTCCAGCAGATAGTGGAGAAACGTGCCGATCTGGGGTGCGTCGAAGGAGGCCGGTTCCCGGGGTTTGGCCCGCAGACCGTACTCCATGAAGTAGGCGAAGTGGCAGGAGCGCATCCGTTCCAGCCGGGAGGCGGTCATGGAAACCCGCTCTCCGTAAATGGCCCGGACTGCGGCGGGAGACAGACTGCCCCGTCGGGCCGCGGCGGCCCGCTCCATGGCGCTTAAATGCCGGGCACAGTCCGGCTCCTGCTGAAAATACCGCCACAGGGGGCCGTCGGGGTCCTGTCCCGCCATTTCCAGCGCAGGTTCAACGGCTGACAGGCGATATGCCTTGTCAGCTCGCTCGTGTTCCACACACAGCTCCGGGAATAGTTTCCGCAGCCGCTCCACCACAAACGCGGGGCGCAGTTCGCTGCCGGAAACATCCGTCACCGGATAGCTCACCGTCAGGCCCGCCGTGGGCTGGGCAAGCGCGGCGTAGAGGTTTTGCAGTTCAATGCCCATCCGTTCCATGCCGGTGGGGGCCAGCTCGACGCCCCGGAGGGCCAGCGCCTGACGGTCATCCTCGTTCAGCAGGCCGCCGCTCTGACCGGGGTCCGGCAGCACGTGGTCATTGGCTCCCAGCAAAAAGAGGTAGCTTGTGGTATGCCGGTCATTCCGGGTGATCTCACTGACGGACACCTGATCCAAAGCCACGGGGATGGTACCCACGCTGTACTGGGTCAGCACCAGTCGGAACAGCCGCTCAAACTCGCTCTGTTCCAAGTGTTCTTCCCCTAAAATTTCCACAAACTGATCCAGCACACCGCAGAGGATCTCCCAAAGCTGAGCGGTCTCCTCCGCCTCCTGCATCCGGCCCGCCTCCGCCTGCGCATGCATCCGCTCCGTCAGGGCCGTTTCCAGTTTCAGCTCCTCCATGAAACCGTACAGGGCCTCTACATAGTCCCGGGCCGTCTCCCCGGCCTTCAAGCCCGCCGCCAGACGCTCCAGCGGCTCCCGCACCCGGCGGCGCAGTTGATTTACCTGCGTCAGCACGGCCTGCCGCCGGTCGTTCCACGGCGCGCCGTAGCCGTCCGGGTTTTCCGTCCAGTCCTCGTCCCGGAGCCACGCCTGTCCGTGAATGTCCCATTTCAGAACATAGTTTTCCAGCAGGTCACATTCTTCTGCCGTCAGGCCCGCCAAACCGGTTTTCAGCCAGCGGAACATATCCTCGTACTCATAGCCGTTGGAGATGGAGGACAGCACGCCGGTCAGCAGGCTCAGCACCGGCTTTTCCAGAATGTCGCTGCGGCGGCTGAGATACACCGGGATCCCGTACCGCTCGAACACCGTTTCGATGGTCCCGGCGTACTCCGTCATATTCCGGGCCGCCACGGTGATGTCCCGGCAGCGGCACTTCCCCGCCGCCAGCAGACGGCGGATGTCGACGGCGGTCTGCTCCACCTCGGAATAGACAGTGGCGGCCTCCCGGAGCCGGATGGCGGTGCTGTCGCCCTCGTAGGGCAGATTCTCCCCGAAGAAATGGCGCTCCAAATGCCCAAGGGCCGATGAGTCATTATTTGTTAAGGATAGTAGCTTTACAGGCTTTCCCTCGGAAGCGGCCAACCGCTCCAGCATGGACATGGTCTTCAGCGTGGGTTCAAAGATCTCCTCCCGGCTGTTGACTTCTCCAAGTAACGTGATCGTAACAGACCGGGCCTGCCGCAGAAAAACCGCCAGCGCCCGCCGCTCCTGCGCGTTGAAATAGGTGAAGCCGTCGATGAAAATGTCCTTGTCCCGCACATACCCGGACTCCTCCAAATGGTCGCAGAGCTTGGTCATCCGGTCCCGGGCGTCCAGACCGGGACGGCGGAGCCGGGCCTCATAGGCGGCGTAGAGCAGGCTCAGATCCGTCAGTTTGTCGTGGGTGGCACCGTCTATGTCCTGCGCCTGCTGGTACAGGATCTCCGGGGTCACCTCGTAGCTTCGCAGTTCGTCGAACAGCGCCAGCATCTGTTCCAGAAAGCCCACCTTCTGCGAGGGCTTCCGGTATACGGTCATCTGAGGGGCCGTTTCCAGCAGCGCCCGCTGGAGGGTCAGCAGCTTGCCGCCGTTATCCAGCGTCACGTCCGCGATGCCGCCGGTGATGCTCAGCACCCGCTCGCTCAGCCGCCGAAAACTCAGCACCTCGGCATGACGGCTGGCGGTATCGCCGCAGGCGCGGCACACGTCCACCTCCGCCTGATGGGAGGCATGCTCCGGCACCAGCAGGATCTGCTGGCTGCTCTCCCCCAGTTCCGCCATCCGCCGCAGCATGGTATCCGATTTTCCCGTTTTGGCACGGCCGATCAAGATCGTCAGCATAGTGACCTCCCGCAGTTTGTTTTTTTCCCATTTTATCACAACACCGCCGCCAAAAACAGACCCGATTGCCTTTTTTTCGCCGCCATGCTACAATGGCTTCGCTATGAATTCTGACATACAGGAGTGATCGTCATGCCCCATATTCCACAGGGCACCACGGATACCGTGGCCCTCGAGCTGTTTGAACCGGCGCTGGACGCCGCCCTGCGCCCCTCCCCGGATTACGATGTAAGCCGCTGGCTCTATGTGCCCAACACCTATTCCGAATACCGTTACATTTTGGGTACCCGGGGCCAAAAGCCTCTGATCTGCGTGGGGATCAACCCCTCCACCGCCGCGCCGGACGCGCTGGACCCCACCCTGCAGTCCGCCCAGCGCATCGCCCTGAACAACGGTTACGACAGCTTTCTCATGTTCAATGTCTACGCCCAGCGGGCCACCCGGCCGGACGATATGGAGCGGGTGTGCAACAGCGCTCTCCACGAAGAGAACCGGAAAGCCTTCCGCTATCTTCTCTCCCTTTCGGAGACCCCTGCTATCTGGGCCGCCTGGGGGAACATCATCGAAAAGCGGGATTACCTCATGGACTGTATGCGGGATTTCGCCGCTGACGGTCAGGCTGCAAACGCTCAATGGTTCACCGCTGGGCCGCTTCTGAAATCCGGCCATCCCCACCATCCCTTATATCTGAAATCCACTACTGCATTGCAGCCCTTTGATATTGACGCTTATCTGCACCGCTGATCCAGCCGCCCGTCTGGATTTCCGGGCGGGCGGTTTTTATCTTTGCCCTCCCTTGTCAAAAAAACACAAAAGTCCTCCGCTGAACAACGCCGAATTTTGGTGAAGCGGCGGCAGATTAGTTATTGAACATTCAATTTTGACGTGTATAATGAATTATTATTCATGTGTCTTCATAGGAGGCTGCTTATGAAAACCTACAACTTTAAATATGGACATGGGTCTGTGTCCCTTTCCCTGAACGAAGCGGATATTCTGGCGGAGCTGCATGGAACAGAGACGCCGCCCATCAGCGACATCCGTTCTGCCCTGTTCGCCTCGCTGGAGCAGCCCATCGACAGCGCGCCTCTGCGCCAGCGGGTCCGCCCCGGAGATCGGGTGGCGCTGGTGATCAGTGACATGACCCGATTCTGGATGCGGCAGGATCTGGTGATTCCCCATCTCGTTGACTATCTCATCGACGAATGCGGCGTACAGCCGGAGCATCTGACCATCGTGGTGGCCAACGGCACTCACATCGGCGGCAATGAGCAGGAACTGCGGACACTGGTCACCGACGGGGTCTATAACCGGGTCCGTGTGAAGAATCATGACTGCGAGGCCAAGGATCTTGCCTATCTGGGCACTACGCCCCATGAGACACCTGTGTGGATCGACCGCACTGCCGCGGAAGCGGATCTGGTGGTCTGTTTAGGCGCCGCCACCCATCATGTGATGGCCGGCTTCGGCGGCGGACGGAAGAGCATCCTCCCCGGCATCAGCGGCTTGGAGACCATCCGCCACAACCACGCCTATTCGCTGGACAGCACCAAGCTCCGCACCAATCCCGCCATCGGAAACGGTGTGTTGGCGGGAAACCCGCTGCACGAGGATATGTGCGAGGCGGCGTCACTGGTAAACAACCTCTTCATGGTAAATCTGGTGATGAACGCCGACATGAAGCTTTCGTATATCTTCTCCGGCCACTACCTGACCTCCTGGGAGCGGGCCTGTACTGCCGTGGATGACATTTACCGGGTGGATATTCCCTGCCGGGCAGACGCCGTGGTCACCAGCTGCGGCGGCTTTCCCAAGGACATCTCCCTCTATCAGGGCACCAAGACCATTGACAATGTGGAATCCGCGTTGAAGCCCGGCGGTACGCTGGTTCTGATGATCGAAGCGCCGGAGGGCGGCGGCCCCGCCGAGTACTTCGACTGGAGCAAGAATTTACAGGACGGCACCATTGAGCAGCGTCTGCGGGAGGCCTTCACCGTGGCGGGCTACATCTTCTTCCTGAACTGTGAGCAGGCCCAGCGGTACCGCATTTTCATGTATTCCTCCATTGATCCCCAGACCGTTGCCCCCATGGGGATCCACGCCTTTTCCGATATGGACGCCTTACTGAAAGCCGCGGAACTGGACGGAAAATCCACCTATATCATTCCCAACGGGTCCACCGTGATCCCCCGGGTGAAAGGAGAAACGCTATGAGACCTGTAAAATCATATATCGCCAAGCGATTTCAGAATTCCGACGCCGGACTGAGTCTGGACACCGACGCGCTGGCCCGGTATTCGGATATCATTGATCTCAGCATCGGCGACACGGACTTTATCACCGATGACGCCATCATCGACACTGCCTTTCGGGAAGCAAAAGCCGGATATACCCACTATGGTGATCCGAAAGGCGACCCGGAGTTGATCCGCTCCGTCTGTGACGCATGGCAGACGGATTTCAAGCAGCCTCTCTCCCCGGATCACGTTCTGGTCACCGCTTCCAGCAGCATGGGAATGGCGCTGGTGATGCTGTCCGTTCTGGACCCCGGTGACGAGGTCATCGTCTTTTCCCCTTACTTCTCCCTCTACCGCACTCAGGCTGAACTGGCCGGAGGAGTGTGCGTGGAGGTCCCCACCTATGCAAGCGAGGGATGGGCCATTGACGAAGCCCGTCTCCGGGCGGCCATTACCCCCCGCACCAAGCTCATTGTGTTCAACAATCCCTGCAACCCCACCGGCATGGGCTATGACCGCTCCACTCTGGAGCTGCTGGGCCGGGTGGCGGAGGAGCATGACCTGCTGATCGCGGCGGATGAGATCTATACCACCTATCTCTATGAGGGGGACTTCATCCCCCTCCGCACGATCCCTGGGCTTGCCCACCGAGTCATCACCCTGAACAGCTTTTCCAAGAATTTTCTCATGACTGGCTGGCGGGTGGGCGTAGCCATCGCGGAGCCGGAGCTTCTGGACGTCATGAGCAACATCAACAACTCCCTGATCTATACGGCCCCTTCCATCTCCCAGCGGGCCGCCATACAGGCGCTGGCGATCCGGCAGGCCATTCGTGAGAAATACGTTCTGGCCTACCGGGACCGCATTTTCTACGCGGCGGACCGGATGGAGCAAATCCCCTACCTCAGTCTGGTACGGCCCAAGGGCACCTTCTACCTCTTCCCCGGCATTGAGAAAACCGGCCTCAGCGCCGAGGACTTCTGTCAGGCGCTCCTGGAACGGGCCCACGTTCTGGTCACACCCGGCACGCTGTTCGGCAGCACCGGCGCCGGACATTTCCGCATTGCGTGTACGGTTGGGCTGGACCGCCTGAAGGAAGCCTTTGACCGGATGGAGGGCCTGTCCTTCTGACGGCAATTTATTCGCGCGTTGTGAATATTTATAAATATTCATTCAGCAAGTTTTCGATTATATACAGTTTGCCTATTGATTTTAGCTGAATATTGCGTATAATCATACGTATGAACAGAGTTGATTCAATAATCACTCAGGATTTGGAGGATAACATGAAAAAGAATACATGGAAAAAGCTCATGTCTCTGGCGCTGGGCGCCATGATGATGCTCTCTCTGCTGACCGGCTGCGGCAGCAAAACTGAAGATTCCGCTCCGGCGGACAGCACCCCGGCTGAGGAAACCCCGGCAGAACCGGCCGCAGCGGCAAGTCTGCTGGAAAAGGTCAAGACCAGCGGCAAGCTGGTAGTCGGTACGGAAGCCCAGTACGCTCCCTACGAGTTCAAGGATCTGAATGCTAACTTCGCAGGCTGCGATATGTGGCTGGCCCAGCAGATCGCCGATCATCTGGGCGTGGAACTGGAAGTGGTGGATATGTCCTTTGACGGCATCATCCCCGCTGTAAAGTCCGGTCAGGTGGATCTGGGCATTGCAGCCTTCACTAAGACCCCTGAGAGAGCCGAGGAGATCGACTTCAGCGATCTGTATGAGAAAAGTGCCCAGCTTCTCATTGTAAAGGCAGGCAACGCGGACCTGTATTCCACCAAGGAATCTCTGGCAGGCCAGAAGGTCGGCGCGCAGAAGGGCACCATCCAGTCTCAGCTGATCCAGACCGCTCTGCCTGACAGCGAGCTGTTCGAGCTGGAAAAGTATCCTGCTCTGGCGCTGGAAGTCCAGAACGGCAACATCGCCGGCCTGGTGGTGGATCAGGCTGTGGGCGAATCTCTGATTGCCACCAGCAACGGCGGTCTGGAAGTCTCCAACTTCGCCTTCACCTCTGAGGAAGCCTCCTTCGGCAAGGCCGTTGTGGCCGCTAAGGGCAGCGAGGATCTGCTGGCAGAAGTCAACACCGTCATCAATCAGGTGGTCAATGACGGCAGCTACCTGAAGGCTTATGACGAGGCTGTGGAGCTGGCAGCCAGCATGGGTCTGTAAAATAAATACCGATTCTGATTAGAACCAAGCACGGACGCGCGGGGAACCAACTCTGGTTCCTCGCGTGCCCGCCTGATATTTGCCGGATACCGGCACACAAACAAGGAGGAATTCTCCCATGGCCTTTTTGGAAACCATGGCAAAGCTGATAGAACGCTACAACAGCTTTTTCACCGAAGGCATCGTCAACACGCTCATCATCGCCGCCTTCTCCGTTCTGTTCGGCGCGATACTGGGCACCCTGATGGCCTCTCTGCGGATGTGCCGCATCCCTCCCCTGCGGTGGATCGCAGTGGCGTACATCGAGTTTGTCCGCGGAACGCCGCTGATGGTGCAGCTCATGTTTATCTTCTACGGTCTGCCTATGATCGGCATTACCATTCCTAACATTCCCTGGATTCCCAACTTCTCCCGGTTCGCCGCCGGTATCGTGGCTATGAGCATGAACAGCTGTGCCTATGTGGCGGAGATCATCCGCTCCGGTATTCAGGCTGTGGACGGAGGACAGATGGAGGCCGCCCGGAGCGTTGGCTTCAGCAGCGGTGAGGCCATGCGGCTGGTGGTCCTCCCCCAGGCCATCCGCAATATTCTCCCGGCGCTGGGCAACGAATTCGTCACCGTCATCAAGGAATCCTCCATCGTCTCCGTGATTGGCATTGCCGACCTGATGTTCCGCACCAACGATGTGATCGCCGTGACCTACAAGAATCTGGAATGTCTGGCTGTGGCGGCGCTGTGCTACTTCGTGCTGACCTTCGTCAGCGGCCGGGCGGTGTCTCTGGCGGAAAGGAAGCTGTCCCATGGAAAATAAGCGTGAAATTCTGAAGGTTGTGGACCTGCAAAAAAAATTCCACAAGCTGGAGGTCCTCAAGGGGATCAGTACCACCTTCCACGAAAACGAGGTGGTCTCCATCATCGGTCCCAGCGGCGGCGGCAAGTCCACCTTCCTCCGCTGCCTGAATCTGCTGGAGCAGCCCACCTCCGGCCAGATCCTCTTTGACGGCACGGATATCTGCACCATCAAGGGCAAGACCATCGACCACTGCCGTCAGCGGATGGGCATGGTATTCCAGCAGTTCAACCTGTTCAACAACATGGACGTGATGCACAACCTCACCGCTGCCCCGGTGCGCATTAAGGGGATGTCCCAGTCCGACGCACAGGAGAAGGCCTTGGAGCTTTTGGCAAAGGTGGGTCTGGCCGACCGGGCCGACGCCTATCCCAGCCAGCTTTCCGGCGGCCAGAAGCAGCGGATCGCCATTGTGCGCTCCCTGATGATGGACCCGGAGGTCATGCTGTTCGACGAGCCTACCAGTGCTCTGGACCCGGAGATGATCGGTGAGGTGCTGGACGTGATGAAGGATCTGGCGGAGAGCGGTATGACCATGATCGTGGTGACCCACGAGATGCGCTTCGCCCGGGAGGTCAGCAGCCGTACCATTTTCCTGGACGGCGGCGTCATCGGCGAGGATAAGCCCTCCCACGAGCTGTTCTCCCACCCGGAAAGCCCCCGGCTCGTCACCTTCCTGAATAAAGTTCTGTAAAACCTGTAACAGCCCGTGCGGAATTGATCCGCACGGGCTGTTGTCATTTGGTCAGCTTTGCTTTTAAGGTCTGCCACAGCTCCACTGATTTGAATTTCAGGATATAGCCCTCGTCCGCCTCCGTGATGAGGGCCACCTCCTGATCCGTCAGTCCCGCGTCCAGTGCGACGGTGGGAACATCGCTGGCCGCCGCCGTACACAGGGGCGGAAACACCACGCACCACCAGTTCTGCCCCGCCGCCTCTCCGATCAGGACCCGCAGAGCCAGATATTCCCCGGCGGGCAGGGCAAAGCCGTCATATTCCTTTGTGGGAAAGGACGTTTCCGCCAGCTCCGCCCGGACGCCGTAATCATAGCCGTTGGCCGTGATGACGGCACGGGCCGTTTCCTCCAGCTCCGGGAGGATATCCGTCAAGCGGCGGCTGGCCTCTGCCTGACTGTCCGCTCCCCGGAGGGTCTCCGTGGCCTGTTCCAGCACGGCGTCCCGCACCTTCAGCTTCAGCGCCTGATCTTCCTCGGAATCGGAGTTGGCCAGTACATGAAGCCGCACCACCTTTTCCGCTAGCTGGCTCTGGGTGTGAAGGGCCACTGCCCCGGAGGTCAGCGCCAGCGCCGCCACGATCATCAACGTAAGCTCGATGGGATGCAACCGCTGTTTCATAAAAAATTTCCGTCCTTTCCGGATACAATTCTCATGTATCTGGATTCTGGACGGAAATTTTGCGTTTTATACCAATTTACCCACAGGTTTTGCCAAATAGGTCTGCGGATAGCACTGCTTCAAGGCGGTCTCCGCTGCCTTCGCCGCCGTTTCCTCCCGGAAAATGCCAAACACCGTCGGCCCGGAGCCGCTCATGGCGGCGTTCAGCGCCCCCAGCTCCAAAAGCCGGTTTTTGATGTGGAACACCTCATGGTATTCCTCTGGCAGAAATTCCTCGAACACGTTGCACAGCCGTGCCGCCACGCCGTCCAGATCCTCCGCAGACAGTGCGCGGATCATGCCGTCGATATCCGGGCGGTTTTCCGGTGTCCCGGCATCCGCCAATGTGAACAGCGCAGGCGTGGGGATGCCGAATTCCGGCTTGCACAGTACGATCCAACAATCCGGCAGGGCAGGCAGCGCCGTCAGCCGTTCCCCCCGGCCCTCCGCCAGAGCCGTGCCGCCGGAGACGCAGAAGGGCATATCACTGCCCACCGTCAGTCCGATGGCCCGCAGCTGCTCCACGGGCATTTTCGGTGCGTACTGCCGGCGCAGGCACCGCAGCAGCGCCGCCACATCCGCGCTGCCGCCCCCCAAGCCTGCGTAGGCCGGGGTGGTTTTTTCCAGATGCACGGTCAGGGGCGGCACGGGCCGTCCGACGGCGGCAAAAAAGGCTTCCGCCGCCTGCTGCTCCAAGGAGGACTTCCCCGCCGGGACCGTGAAGCCGTCCGCCAGCAGCGCGAAGCCGATGCCAGTCTCCTCCACCGTTACTGTGTCGCAAAGGGAAACGGACTGCATCACCATCCGCAGCTCGTGGTAGCCGTCCGTCCGGCGGCCTAAAATGTCCAGAGCCAGATTGATTTTCGCCGGGGCCTGTTCCTGTATCTTCATCGAATCCTCCTGGCTTCCAGATAGTAGCGCTTATCCCGCGCCTCTCCCATGGAGAAGGTCTTGCGGGGCAGCACGCCGTCGGCCATCACGGTGGGGAACAGCTGCTCCTTCCCCATGAGCGGCAGCAGGAATCCCAGATTCCCCGGCCAACTGCCCAGCTTTCGGGCCACGTCATCCCCGTGGATGTAATCCACCTGCACCTCCGGATGGTCCCTGCAATATGCGTCCAGAAAGGCTTGCAGCGTTCCCACCGTCAACTGCGCTTTGGGGTGCGGAACCGTCCACAGGCCGTCCATTCCCTGACCGCAGACCTCTGCCGTATGCCCCTCTCCCCCGCCGGTATGCGCGCCGGGATAGAACGCCTGAAAGGCGTCCCACAGATCCCGGCCGTCCACATGGAACAGTACCCGGTGGATGGCTTCAAAGGTCAGCGCGTCATCGTGAAGATTCACCACCTCCACCAAGGCGTACCGGGCGGGCAAAGACGCCCACCGCTCCGGCGGCGTCACCTTTTTCAGATTTTCATAGCAGGCTTTGGCGGTGGCCAGAGAATGATTGCCGTCTCCCACGGCGAACAGCAGCGGGGCCGCGTCCGCCATGCCGTACTTATCCGCCATGGCCTCCGGACTTTTCAAGGCGCTCAGGGTGTTGGCCACCCGGCTCATCTGACTATCAGTCAGCCGCCAGCCCTTCACATGGCCGCCGCCCAGCATGAGGTCCGTGTCATAGAGGGCTTCCATGACGCCGGTCTCCCCTGCCAGCGGTTCGATCACGCTTCTCTGCGGATCGTCGATCAGCAGCATTACATGGGGCAGCTCCAGAGCCGCGTGCTCCCGCACCCGTACCCGGGGTGGGATGCGCTTCAGCACCGTCCCCTCCGTGGCCCGGATCAGTGCTCCGGAGCCGGGGGTGAAGTCATATTGCTCCAGATCAACACAGCCGATCAATCCATGCCGCACCCGGCCGTCAGACTGGGTGCGCTCCAGATAGATCAGGCTGTCCGAGAGTGTCCGGAACAGGCCATCCGCCAAGTAGCGGTCCATAGAAGCGTTGATGGTCTCAATTCGCTTGTCCACATCCGGGCCGTTCAAATAGACCTCCGGCAGCACCAGCCGCAGGGCTGACGGAGCCTCTCCTACGGCTGCTTCCGCCGCCTGCCAGTAGTCCGGCTGAGAGGTGAACTGGTCACAGGCGACCACCGGCCATTTTTTCATTTCAGCCGTCTGCGGCAGTAAGATATCCGCCGGGTAAAAGGCGGTCTGTTCAAATCGTTGATCCATAAGTATCCCTCGCTGTTTTGGATTTCGTTTTTCATTATAATGCAGACGCATCTGCCTTGCAAGGTATGAATAAAATCCGTCTTTTACGAAAACACTACGGACAGTTCACTTGTCACACAGGAGGTACAATATGATTGTTGACAAAATTGCGCTGATCCTTGTGATCGTCGGCGCGCTGAACTGGGGCGGCGTGGGGCTGTTCGGCTTTGACACCGTCGCATTCCTGTTCGGCGGACAGGCCGCCGTCCTCTCCCGGATCGTCTACGCGCTGGTCGGGCTGGCAGGTCTCTGGTGCGTCACGCTGCTGTTCCGCGACACGGAGGACAACACCGGCCACGCGCCTCACACAGCCTGAGCCATTCAACAAAAAAGAGCACCTTACGGTGCTCTTTTTTCCTGTTATTTTCCGTTTTGCAGACGCTTCACCAAGTCCTCCGCCGGGGTGACGTTGACGGTGCGGTAGGTGGTGTAGATCACCATGCCGGGGCGGGCGCCCGCCGGTTTTTTGACATACTTCACCTGTGTGCAGTCCACCGGCACGTTAGCGCTGTCCTTGGCCTGAGAGTAGTAGGCGGCCAGACAGGCAGCCTCCGTGATGTCCTGATCCCCCGGCTCACCGCCGTTGGTGCAGAGGATCACATGGGAGCCGTGGAGCTTTTGCACATGGAACCACAGATCCCGGTAGTCAGCGTCCTTCAGGGTCAGCTTGTCGTTCTGGCGGTTGTTCCGCCCCACCAGCACCCGGAAGCCGCCGGAGGTTTTGAATTCCCGTGGCTTGGAGGGCCGCTGGAGCACCTTCTTCCCCTGCTTACGGATGAAGCCAGCATCGCTCATTTCCCCCCGGATGTCCAGAAAATCCTGCTCCGTTTCCGCCTGCTGGATCTCCTGCAAAACGCTCTCTAAATAAGCAAGGTCCCGACGAGCCAGAGCCATCTGCTCCCGGAGGTACTTCTCCGCCGTCTTGGCCTTGGTGTAGCGCTTATAATACTTGGCGGCGTTCTGCTGGGGCGTCAGCAGCGGGTCCAGCGGAATGGTGACTTCCGCCAGATTTTCATCGTAGTAATTCTGGCAGACCAGCTTGCTCTGCCCCCGCTCCATGCGGTAGAGATTGGCGGTGATGAGATCCCCGGACAGCCGCAGGGCGTCCCGCTCCTGGGTAGCGGCGTAATCTTTTTCCTGCAGGGCCAGTTTCCGCCGCACACGATCCCGGGCGGTGGTGGCGGTGCGGATCAGGTCCGCTCCCCGCTGCCGCACCCGCTCCTGCCGCTCCTTGGCTTCATAAAAGCTGTCCAGCAGAGCGGAAAAGCTCTCAAAGGTCTCCGTTTCCGCCACAAGGCCGTATTGGTGCACCGGCAAGGCGGAAAATTCAAAGGGAACACCCTCCCGTTTCAGAAGGATCGGCGTAAATTGGTTTTCCTTTACACAGTTTGCAAATGCAAAGAAAGCGTCCTGAAAGCGGCTTCTTCCGGCCTCGTCCAGATTGCAGAGCCGTCCGTCCGTTTCCCCACAGGCCCGGAAGCTGAGTTCCCGGGCCATCAGAGGCGAAATACCGAAATAGGCATCCAGCAGGAAGCGATCCAACTGGATCTCCGGATTCACCTGGGCCAGCTTTTCGGCAAGGCCCTCCTCTGTTTCCTCCAAAAAGGGCAGCCGTCCTGTGGAGGCGGGAGGCTCGTAAAAAAGCCCCGGCAGTACCTGTCTGGACGCAGACATATCCGCGTCCACCCGGCGCATACAGTCGATGACCCGGTTCTCGCCGTCCAGCAGGATCAGGTTGGAGCGGCGGCCCATGGCCTCCAGCACCAGCGTCCGGTGGCCCGGCTGACCGAAATCATCGGTCACGTCCAGTTCAATTCGCACCAGCCGTTCCAAACCCGGCTGGGTGATCTCTGCCACCCGTGCCCCCACCAGATGCTTGCGCAGCAGCATACAGAACATGGGCGGCTCCGCCGGATTGTCCCGCAGCAGCTCCGTCAGCTGGAGACGGGGGGCATTAGCCCCGGCGTTCAGTAGAAGCCGCTTGTTGCCCCGCAGCAGCAAGATCACCTGATCCCGGGCGGGCTGCTGCACCTTATCGATGCGCAGATTCAAAAGCTGGGGCCGCAGCTCCTCCACCACGGCCCGGAGGGAAATTGCGTCCAAAGGCATTTCTTATTCCTCCATCATCACGTCAAAGAGATCGCTGGCCCGCTGACGCTGTCCGCCCAGATACAGCCAGCCGAACAGGGCCTCCAGCGCCGTGGCGGTGCTGTACTGAGCGCGGCTGGCGTGGCTGGGTATCGAATGGACCTGCGCGTTGCGGCCCCGGCGGAACACAGCCAGTTCCTCCTCCGTCAGCATGGGGAGAATCTTTTCCGCGCAGGCCGCCTGATGCTCCGCCCGTACCAGCTGGATGGTGGCCTGATGGAGTCCTTTGCCGGTGGCTTTGCCGTGCTGACACAGCCATCCCCGCACCAGCAGTTCAAACACCGCATCCCCCATGTGGGCCAGACCGATGGAACTGATGCCCCGAAGCTGGTCCTCCGTCATACAGATCTCAAAGTGATTTTCCATGATTTCTCCTCACATGAAAAAAAGATTTGCCCGGGCAAATCTTTCAAATTCTGTGCTTACACTACCACAAATCCCGGAAAAATGCAAGTCTTGTTCCGAAAATGTTCCAGAGCGGCTCATGGCGGCAGTCCTCAAGAACTGACTGATAAAAAACTCGGCGGAGCCAGCATAGCTGGCTCCGCCGGTCATTGAATATCACGCTATTTAACAGGGCCGTGCCCTTTCGAGCTTACAGACTTAGAAATCCGTGTTCACCACAGTGCCGTCAGCCCGCAGGAACAGCTGGGCAGGCTTGGGCTGAGAGGCAAATTGCATGGGGCTGATAACGGCGGCGTAAGAGCCGGCGTTGGGGAACACCACGGTGTCGCCCACTTCCATCTTGGGCATGTCCGCATCGGAAAGGACCAGATCCGTGCCGGTGCAGAGGTTGCCCGTCACGGTGACGGTCTCCCGCTCCGCAGTCTCCACCAGGGGGATCATCTGGAAGGAGTGATCACCGGTGTAGATCGGCTCCCATGCGGCGATGGGGCCATTGCCCATGAAGTGCTCCAGCATGGCCACCATGGAGGGACGGGCAAAGCCGTTCAGCGTGGCGCTGAGCAGCACGAAGTTCTTGCCATGGGTGACCTTCTTGTCCACCACCTTGGCGACGTAGGTACCGGCGGTACCAACGGCGTAACGGCCGGTCTCGATGTAGAAGCGGGTCTCCGGCAGCTTTTCCTGGAACTCTGCCATGAGCCGCTGGGTCTCAGCACCCAGAGCCGTCGTATCAAAGGGCTTATCCGTTTCACAGAAAGGAATACCCATGCCGGAACCCAGGTTCACAAACTTCAGGGTACCGAAAGCCTCCCGCATGGAAACAGACAGCCGGAACATATTCCGATAATAGCCCTTCAGCGTCTCAGCGCTGAGCTCCTGGCTCTTCAGGTGGGCATGGAGGCCCACGATGCGGATGTTGGGCAGCTTCTTCCAAGACTTCATAGAATCATAGATGAGCTGCTCGTCAATGCCGAACTTGGAAGCGACACCGGTATCGGCGGTATAGGTGAAGTCAGGGTTGACCCGCAGGCCGATCTCCGCCACAACGCCCTGCTCCGCAGCAGCCTCCTGAATGCGCTCCACCTCTGCGGCACTGTCAGCCACCAGCGTGGAGATGCCCAAGCCGCCCCGGATGTCCGCCATGGTCTTACCGGGGGCGGAGAAAATCACCATGTCCTTGCCCAGACCGGCCTTCTGGCCCATAACGCACTCAGCCAGGCTGGCGGCGTCCACGCCGAAGCCCTGATTCAGTACGCAGCGCAAAACCTCCGGATAGGGGTTGCATTTCACGGAATACAGGAAAGTCACACCGGGGAAATCCGTCTTCAGCTGTTCCGTATTCTTCCGGATGATGGCCTCCTCATAAAGATAAAAGCTGTCATGCTGCTTGGCCTGCTCTAAAATGCATTCGCGATTCATGGTCACAGTCCTCTCTTTCATAAAATTCATAAAAATGATCTCATTTTCGGGATCGATGTTGCTCTACTTTGACTATACCACAGCCGCGGACAAATAACCATATAGGAAAAACTGAACACCTGTGGCACAGATCCGTGATGCCCTTCCATCTTCTCTGAATCACCGTTGAAAAAACGTCAGGCAAACAGTTCACACGCGCGCAAAAAACACAGCAACTCGCCAGCCAAACAGTCCGGGTATATTTAGCTTTTGGTCGAACAGGCAATTCAGAAAAAAGTGTAAAATACGCAGGGAATGGTCCGGAAGATATCAATTCCGGGAAGTAAAGAAAAAGTCCTGAAACCTTGTGGTTTCAGGACTTTTGTGGCAGCGGGTGAAGGATTCGAATTTAAAAATCTTCATCTTTGTCATTTTTAGGGTAGAAATATGTGACATTCAGTTCTGAAATTATAAAATTCTGTACCAGTCAGTCCGGTTGTTTTATAAGGGATGACCCACTAAAGGGTCAAAATAAGGGTCAGATTTGAACCCGTGAAAGGACTGTCACACAATGGAAATCACTTATCGAATGCATGGAGATTTTTATGTACCGAACTTGCTTATGCCGGAAGAAGAATCCGTCACATACGGACACTTTGGGCGGATGCGGCTCAAGTATCTGAAGGAGCAACGTAGAACAATCTATATCAATTTGAAAACCTCCGGCCAACTAACACATCACCTCAACGAAATCGACCGTGAAACAAACGAAATGCTGCGGTTGCTAATCGAGCAGATGGCTCAGGCGCAAGGCATTACGGAACAACTAAAGGCCGAGGATCAAGTGGCGTGGGTAGGGGCGATGAACAACATCCGTAGCACAGCGGAGGAAATTGTGTTAAGTATGTTAATTTACAATTGAAAGAAAGGTGATTGCTTAATCTTATTATAGAGCAATCACCTTTCTTCATATACCAAGGGACTCAATCAGTAATGTGCAAAATGCGTCTTACATATTCCTCATTGCCCAAAAAGTATTGCTCGATTAACTCCCAGCGCTCATCGTCATTCATGTCGGCAGAAAAGAATGCCGTGAGAAGTCGCTCGTTATTACGATGATGTTCTTGAATGCTTTGCAGCACACCATTGGTATATTTGCCGCTTGTTGCCAGCCGCTCAAGTTTTTCAGGATCGTTAATACGAATAAATACTTCTGCTTTTTCTCCACCTCGGATTTCATAGGTTGCCAGCCCAAGCAATTCCATAAAACGCAGCAATGGCATGATCTCAATTTGCTTATTTTGAACCAACGGGTAAAATCGGAAGAACGAATTATCTTCTGTATTAACCCCACACTGCCCAATTTGGTGAATAAAGAAGTTGGGAAGTCGCGCGTATGCGGCACTGCTGACAAAATATCCTGTCTCGTCCGCTCCGAGCATTTTCCTACTACGAAGAACCCGGACACGGCTTCGACTCTGGCTGTATGCTGCATCCTCATTTACGCTCTCAGTGAATATGTCAAGCAGCATGCCTGCTTTGTCATGAGGAATCACTTTTTCACCAAGCATTTCAGCAAGTTCTGCTTCAAACTGCTTTTGGGAAAACTGCTTTGTCTCGCCGTTTTTATACTTCTCAAATATTTGCGTAATTGCAGTAATAACAGTCTCGACGCGCTGTGATACGGCAACATAGTCATCAGAGTAACGTATCTCTACTCTGACGCGCGGTGCAACAGTATAGTTTTTTCCACTCACGGAAATTCCCCGCTCAAAAAATTCCTTTTTGAACATGCCGAATGAGCGGTCTGGGTAACAATTTTCCCAAATCCCCGCCATGTCTACAAGGAAGGTTTTTCCAGAACTGTATACTGTCATATCGGATGCACGGCTCCGATTCCGT
>ENA-UEYI01001218-UEYI01001218.1-human-gut-metagenome-genome-assembly--contig:-NODE-1218-length-22882-cov-4.418110_pt1 | contig 22882 bp, 22 predicted proteins | sample MGYA00242900_ERZ507916 | MGnify/ENA primary metagenome ERZ507916 (study PRJEB26167, sample SAMN06115521) | human gut metagenome | host: Homo sapiens | place: China:Chongqing | collected 2015-09-02...
CTCCGCCTGAGCACCCTCTCGCCGGGAGCGATCTCTTCCTCCGGTGAAAGGGACGTGAGCGCTAATGGAGCATACCGAGACAATTAAGAAGAATTACGAGTTCCGCCGCCTCTACGCCAAGGGCAAAAGCGCGGTCACGCCGACGCTCGTCGTGTATACCCGCCGGATAAAGACCGACGGCAACCGCGTGGGCTTCACCGTCACCACCCGGCTCGGCCACGCCGTGACGCGAAACCGCGTCCGGCGGCGTCTGCGGGAGATCTACCGTCTCCACGAAGCCGAGCTGCGCCGCGGCGCGGAGCTCGTTGTTGTCGCGCGCTCGCGCAGCGTCACCGCTGCCTACAGCGAGCTGGAGCGGGATTTTCTCCGCGCCTGCCGCAAGGTCTCACTGCTGCCGGAGGATACTGCCCAGTGAAAGCCGTTCTTCTCTGGCTCATCCGTTTTTACCGGAAAAATATCTCTCCCCGAAAGCCTCCCTGCTGCCGGTTTATCCCGACATGCTCCCAGTACGCGCTGGAAGCCATCGAGAAATACGGCGCTGCCAAGGGAGGCTGGCTCGCATTCAAGCGCATCTGCCGGTGCCATCCGTTCCATACCGGCGAACACGATTTTTATGACCCTGTGCCCTGAACGGGCAACGCTGAAAGACGGGAGTTACCTTCTATGATCAAAATTTTCGGCTCCGTGCTGCTGTTCTTCTACAACATCTGCAACAGCTACGGCGGAGCGATCCTTCTCTTCGGTCTCCTCGTGAAGCTCATCATGCTGCCCTTCCAGATGAAGAGCAAGCACAGCATGATGCGCACCACCATGCTCACGCCCCGCGTGAAGGAGCTGGAGAAGCGTTACGCCACCAACAAGCAGAAGTATCAGGAAGAGGTCGCCAAGCTCTATAAGGAAGCCAAGATCAACCCAATGTCCGGCTGCCTGTGGACGCTGATCCCCTTCCCGATCGTCATCATCCTCTACTCCGTGGTTCGTCAGCCGCTCGTTGCGCTGATGAAGCTCACCCAGGAGAATATCACAACGCTCACGGACGTTGTGACCCGGCTCGGCTACTACATCGCTCCCGCCAAGACGGACGTCTATTCCCAGATGACCATCGCCAACGTGCTGCACGAGCACTTTGCCGATATCGTCTCCAACCCCGGCGTGGCGGAGTTCGCCGACAAGCTCAAGAACATCAACTTCCACTTCCTCGGTCTCAACATGATCGAGAAGCCGTCGCTCATGTTCTGGAACACTCCGGAATGGCAGAACGGCCTCTGGTACATCGCGCTGCTGATGTTCCTCATCCCGTTCATCTCCGCCGGACTTACCATTCTCCAGACGATGCTCTCCCAGAAGATGAATCCCCCGCAGGATGCCCAGACCGCCCAGACCAGCAAGACCATGAACCTCGTGATGCCGCTGATGAGTATTTACATCTGCTTCATCATGCCGGTGTCCATGGGTCTGTACTGGATCGAGCAGAGCGTGCTCGGCATCATTCAGGAAGCCATTCTCAACCGTTACTACAAGACGAAGCTCGACGCGGAAATGGCCGAGTTCAACGAGGCGCAGCGCAAGAAGGACGCCGAGATGGAAGCCAAGCGCGCTGAGACCGAGCGTCTCAAAGCCGAGGGCAAGACGCAGGTCAACGCCAACACGAGCAAGAAGCGTCTCGCCGCGCAGGAGCGCAACGCCGAGGAGCAGCGTCTTGCTGCGATCCGCGCCGCCGAGCGCGCCGCGAAGAATCCGGGCGCGGAGCTGCCCGCCTCGCAGGTCGGCACCCGCCGCTTTGCCCGCGGCCGTGCCTATGTCATACAGCTGGATGATATTGTCTGTGATGGATTCGGTATCTGTTTTCAGACCGACATGTGTGGGCTGATCCTCCGGACTGACGGCTTTTAACTGTACATCGAACAGTTTTCCTATTGTAAAGTGGTTGGAAGAAGCGGTTCGTTCTTCACCATTGAGAAAAAATCTTGCGTTGCCGGCAGGACGACTGACATAATTCAGTCCGAGGTAATCCACAACACCGGAGGTCTTGCTGGTATGATCATCGCTGACCTGAAAATGATAGGCCTTGCCGTTCGGTACACCGGTAGCATCCGAGGTCAGACGAAGTGCGTAACGGGAATCGGATTCCGTCACATCTGCTGTGATACCGATATCCGCGTTGTTGATCAGACGGGACAGACGTTCCGTGATCTGCCGGTTCGTATCACCCTCGCCAATATTGAACTGGAATTCATAGTTCATATCGTTGATCGCAATATCAAAAGAATAGGTGGCAGGAGCAAGCGTGGTTGCCAGATCCGGAAGAAAATAACCCAGATTCTCCTGCGGCGTGGCCAGCTGTTTTACTTCGATATCAAATTCCGGAGAAGCTCCTGTGGTGGTATCGGAGCCTATGTAGGAAGCCTCCACGATATCATCGTCTGTGGAGTAGGCACTCTTTTTCCGGAACAGTCCATCCGTCTCCAGTCCGCCGATCTGTGCGATGGTGTTGTGCAGTTCGCGGGCGTTTTCCTTCAGATCCACGGCATAATGCTGTGTGTCTTTATTGGTGGTGGGAAGATACCAGGGAGTGTCCTTGTTCAGCTTTATGATAGAGTTGTATACACTGCGAAGCTCACTCTTTTTATGGGTGTCATATTTTGTAATCTGTCTTGATGCATAGGTGGTCAGGTAGTTATTATAGACAGTGTTCATGATAGCACTCATAGGCATCTCCTTTCTTCCCTGCGGATGAATTGGGACGGGGAAATCAAATACCCCACTTTTATGCGATCATTATAGCATAATAAATAAGAAGAAACAAGAAAAATAGTGGGATTTTTGGGAAAACAGTTGACGAAGACCGCAGATTATGTTATAGTATCCAAGCGAGATGAGATTTAGGTCTTTTTTTTATGCTTAAATTTAGAGATCAGAAAACACGTGGAGGTAGAAAAATGCGTACAAAAATTACTTTAGCATGTACCGAGTGCAAGCAGCGTAACTACAATACTACCAAGGATAAGAAGACTCATCCTGATAGAATGGAAACCAAGAAGTATTGTAGATTCTGCAAAACACATACATTGCACAAAGAAACCAAATAATCAGCCGTTCTAGCATGGGAGGTCGAAATGGGAGATTCCGCAGAAAAACAGAAGCGCCCCAGTTTCTTCAAAGGCGCAAAAGCTGAATTTAAGAAAATTTCATGGCCGGACAGACAATCCACATTGAAGCAATCCGTAGCGGTTGTTGCAATTTCAGTTGTAGTTGGTGTGATTATTGCGGTTCTGGATTATTTTATCCAGTACGGCGTAAACTTCTTAACATCATTATAGAGCGAGGGTGATTGTATGGCAGAGGCAAAATGGTATGTAGTCCATACCTATTCAGGATATGAGAACAAGGTCAAAGCCAATATTGAGAAGACCATAGAGAACAACAAGAGTCTGGCAGAACAGATCCTTGAAGTAAGAGTTCCCATGCAGGATGTCGTAGAACTGAAAGACGGCGCCCGCAAGACGGTCTCCAAAAAAATGTTCCCCGGTTATGTGCTTCTCAACATGGAGATGAACGATGATACCTGGTATGTCGTTCGTAATACCCGTGGTGTGACCGGTTTCGTAGGTCCCGGAAGTAAACCTGTACCTCTTACAGAAGCTGAGATGAAGCCTTTGGGCATTAAGACCGAGAATGTATCCATCGACTTTGGTGAAGGCGACAGCATTGCTGTTGTGGCCGGAGTATGGAAGGATACCGTCGGCGTGGTGCAGAAACTGGACTATGGCAAACAGACAGCTACGATCAATGTAGAAATGTTTGGAAGAGAGACCCCTGTGGAAATCAGCTTTGCAGAGGTCAGAAAGCTTTAATAAGTTTACAAGGATATTTTTTCTCACGGGCAATTCCGGAGATAAAATATAAAACTCTCAGAAACCGCAAGGTGAAGAGAGTGGCAGCATGAAAGGAACGAGAAGTCGTTCCAGTGGGAGCAGGAGGCAAGCAACAAGGCAGCCTGCGCCGAATTACCACATTATAGGAGGTGCCACAATGGCAAAGAAAGTAGAAGGATATATCAAGTTACAGATCCCTGCCGGCAAAGCAACACCGGCTCCCCCTGTTGGTCCTGCACTTGGACAGCACGGGGTTAACATCGTTGAATTTACCAAGCAGTTCAACGCAAGAACAGCAGACAAGGGAGATCTTATCATCCCCGTAGTTATTACTGTATATGCAGACAGAAGCTTTAGTTTCGTTACAAAGACTCCCCCTGCAGCAGTACTGTTAAAGAAAGCCTGCAACATCAAGTCCGGTTCCGGCGTTCCCAACAAGACCAAGGTAGCTACCATTTCCAAGGCTAAGCTTCAGGAGATCGCTGAGATGAAGATGCCGGATCTGAATGCAGCAAGCCTGGAAGCAGCTATGAGCATGATCGCTGGTACTGCACGCAGCATGGGTATTGTTGTTGAGGAGTAACTTATAAATATTTGGGAGGCAATGAAAAAAATATTGCCGCTGGAACCTAGGAGGTAAAATAATGAAACATGGTAAGAAATATACCGAAGCTGCCAAGCTGGTAGATCGTGCTACATTCTATGAGCCCAACGATGCTATCGCTCTGGTTAAGAAAACTGCAACTGCTAAATTCGATGAGACCATCGAGGTTCACATCAGAACCGGTTGTGACGGACGTCACGCTGAGCAGCAGATCCGTGGCGCAGTTGTACTGCCTAACGGAACCGGTAAGACTGTAAAAGTTCTGGTATTCGCAAAGGGCGATAAGATCAATGAGGCTGAGGCTGCAGGCGCTGACTATGTTGGTGGCGAGGAGCTGATCCCGAAGATCCAGAACGAAGGATGGCTGGACTTCGACGTTGTAGTAGCAACCCCTGATATGATGGGTGTTGTAGGTCGTCTGGGTAAGGTTCTCGGACCTAAGGGCTTAATGCCTAACCCTAAGGCTGGTACCGTAACCATGGATGTAACCAAGGCAGTTAACGATATCAAAGCCGGTAAGATTGAATACAGACTTGATAAGACCAACATCGTGCATGTTCCCGTTGGTAAGGCTTCTTTCTCTGAGGAAGCTCTGCAGGAGAACTTCAATGCACTTATGGACGCAATCGTAAAGGCTAAGCCCAGCGCATTAAAGGGTCAGTATCTGAGAAGCATCACTCTGACCAGCACCATGGGCCCCGGCGTTAAGGTTAGCGTAGCAAAGTTCTAATCTGATCTCTAATCTAATTAGATAACGAATGCTAAAGAGCCGCTTCACTGCTTACAGTGAGGCGGTTTTTGCAAAAAAACATTTATCCTTAGGAAACAATAACTGGCTGCCTGCAGGTATGCTGGTTACGAATTCGAACGTTCGAAGAACGGGGAAACCGTATGTTTTAGAATAAAGGTTACCTCCAAAAGGTATAGTAGATGAAAAGAGAAGGAGAAAACACCATGAACAAATATCAGGGAACCCAGACAGAGAAAAATCTCCAGGCGGCATTTGCCGGAGAGTCCCAGGCACGTAACAAATATACTTATTTTTCATCTGTAGCAAAGAAGGAAGGGTATGAGCAGATCGCAGCTATTTTCTTAAAGACTGCAGATAATGAGAAAGAACATGCAAAAATGTGGTTCAAGGAACTGAACGGCATCGGTGATACCAAAGCAAATCTTGCTGCAGCATCCGAAGGTGAGAATTTCGAGTGGACTGATATGTATGAAGATTTTGCGGCAACTGCAGAGAATGAGGGATTCCCTGAACTGGCGCAGAAATTCCGTATGGTTGGAGAGATCGAAAAGCATCATGAGGAAAGATACCGCGAACTGTTAAAGAACGTGGAGACAGCAAAAGTGTTCGAGAAGAGTGAAGTGAAGGTATGGGAGTGCCGCAACTGCGGGCATATCGTGGTAGGCACTAAGGCACCGGAGGTTTGCCCCGTATGTAATCATCCCCAGAGCTATTTTGAAATTCATGCAGAAAATTATTAAATAATCCTTGACAAACACGGTCTCCCATGCTATTCTATCTGAGGTTGTAAAACCATGCCGAAGACAGCAGGTGCAAGGGAGACCGAGCGTAAGTCCTGCCGAGGAGATAAGTATGATGATATCATCTCTCTGTGTCTTCACAGAGAGTTTTTTTTACTTTATAGGATTTTATCCTATAAAGCAAAACGCTCCGCGAGGATCGCACTGCGGCGAAGTGGAATATATCGCTAAAGCGATTCGCCGCAGGCGTAGAATCCTGCGAGCAGGATTCTATTTATATTCTTCTTATCGGCACAAAATCTATAAGGAGGTAAAGAAATGGCAAAAGTTGAATTAAAACAGCCTGTAGTAGAAGAGATTTCTGCTGGTATCAAAGATGCCCAGTCTGTAGTTCTGGTAGACTACCGTGGACTTACTGTTGAGCAGGATACCCAGTTACGTAAGAGCTTACGTGAGGCAGGAGTTAGCTACAAGGTTTACAAGAACACTATGATGAACTTTGCGTTCAAGGGTACACAGTTCGAAGGTCTGTCCGAGTATCTGGAAGGACCCAGCGCAATGGCTTACTCTACCGAGGATGCAACCGCTCCTGCAAGAGTACTGGCTCAGTTCGCTAAGACTGCTGATAAGCTTGAGATCAAGGCCGGTGTGGTAGAAGGTACTGTTTATGATGCTAAGGGTATGGCTGCAATCGCTAACATCCCTTCCAGAGACGTACTCATTTCCAAACTGCTTGGCAGCTTACAGAGTCCTATCACCAATTTTGCACGTGTTATGAATCAGCTGGCTGAAAAAGGCGGCGCAGCAGCTTGCGAAGCAGCAGCACCCGCAGAAGAAGCACCCGCAGCTGAATAATAATTGCAGCTAATTGACAATCAATCAAAATATTTCAAATGGAGGAAATTAAAATGGCTAAATTAACAGCACAGGAATTAATCGATGCTATCAAAGAGTTATCTGTATTAGAGTTAAATGATCTCGTAAAGGCTTGCGAGGAGGAGTTCGGCGTATCTGCAGCAGCTGGCGTTGTTGTAGCAGCAGCTGGCCCTGCTGAAGCAGCAGAAGAGAAGACTGAGTTCGACGTAGAGCTGACCGAGGTTGGCGCTGAGAAGGTTAAGGTTATCAAGGTTGTTCGTGAAGTAACCGGCCTGGGCCTGAAGGAAGCTAAGGACGTAGTTGACGGAGCTCCTAAGGTTGTTAAGGAAGGCGCTTCTAAGGAAGAGGCTGAGGACATCAAGAAGAAGCTTGAGGAAGTTGGCGCAAAGGTTACTCTGAAGTAATTTTTAACCAGTATATGACGGACCATGTGCCGGCACCTGCCGGTGCATGGTTTTTCTTATTCGCATCTGTCAGTTATTAATTTTTAAAAATATCTATTCTTTTTAAATAATTCAAAATATTTCCTTGACGTATTTCTAACATTGTGCTATTATGGATAGTGCACTATTGTGCGGTCCCATGCTTATTTTTCATGCCAAAAAACTGGCGTTTATATATACTGCATTGTTGCCGACGCAAAATAGGCTTTAAATCTGAAAGAACGGGGTGAAATGTCAATGGAAAAGAACAGAATACGTCCGATTGCCGGTACCAAGGTTATGCGTATGAGTTATTCAAGACAAAAAGAGGTTTTAGAGATGCCCAACCTGATCGAGGTCCAGAAGGACTCTTATCAGTGGTTTTTAGACGAAGGCTTGAAGGAAGTCTTTGACGACATCTCTCCGATCGCTGACTACAGCGGTTCCTTGAGTCTGGAATTTGTGGATTTTGAACTCTGCAGGGACGACGTGAAGTATTCTATCGAAGAGTGTAAAGAGAGAGATGCTACCTTTGCAGCACCTCTTAAGGTTAAGGTTCGCCTTTATAACAAGGAGAAGGAAGAGATCAGTGAGCATGAGATTTTCATGGGCGATCTTCCGCTGATGACTGAGACCGGTACTTTTGTGATCAACGGCGCGGAACGTGTTATCGTCAGCCAGTTGGTTCGTTCTCCCGGCATCTACTACGGAATCGGACATGATAAGATCGGTAAGAAGCTGTTCACCTGTACCGTGATCCCGAACCGTGGTGCATGGCTGGAGTACGAGACGGATTCCAACGATGTCTTCTATGTACGCGTGGACAGAACCCGTAAGGTTCCCATCACTGTATTGATCCGTGCACTGGGCATCGGTACCAATGACGAGATCCGCGAACTCTTCGGTGACGAACCTAAGATCGAGGCAAGCTTTACCAAGGACACTGCTGAGAATTATCAGGAGGGTCTGTTAGAGTTATACAAAAAGATCCGTCCCGGTGAGCCTTTAAGCGTTGAGAGTGCTGAGAGCCTGATCAATGCTATGTTCTTCGACCCCAGAAGATATGATTTAGCCAAAGTCGGCAGATATAAATTCAATAAGAAGTTAGCTCTGAAGAATCGTATCCGTCATCAGATCCTGGCTGCAGATGTAGTGGATCCTTCCACCGGTGAAGTGATCGCATCCGCAGGAGACAAGGTGACCGCAGAGCTGGCAGATACCATCCAGAACAGCGCAGTTCCCTTCGTATATATCCAGACCGAAGAGAGAACTGTAAAAGTACTGTCTAATCTGATGGTAGATCTGACCCACTATGTAGATTGCAATCCCAAGGATTTCGGTATCCATGAACTGGTATACTATCCGGTTCTGGCACAGATCCTGGAAGAGTTCGGCGATGATCCCGAGAAGCTGGCAGAAGCAATCAAGAAGAACGTACATGAACTGGTACCCAAGCATATTACCAAGGAAGATATCCTGGCTTCCATCAACTATAATATGCATCTGGAGTATGGCCTGGGCAACGATGATGATATCGACCATCTGGGCAACAGACGTATCCGCGCAGTAGGTGAGCTGCTGCAGAACCAGTATCGTATCGGTCTGTCCAGAATGGAGAGAGTGGTACGTGAGCGTATGACAACACATGATGCTGAGGATATTTCTCCCCAGTCTCTGATCAATATCAAGCCTGTAACCGCTGCAGTGAAGGAGTTCTTCGGATCTTCCCAGCTGTCTCAGTTCATGGATCAGAATAACCCTCTGGGTGAGCTGACCCACAAGAGACGTCTGTCTGCACTGGGCCCCGGCGGTCTGTCCAGAGACCGTGCAGGATTCGAGGTGCGAGATGTACATTACTCCCATTATGGAAGAATGTGCCCTATCGAGACACCCGAAGGTCCTAACATCGGTCTGATCAACTCTCTTGCAAGCTATGCAAGAATTAATGAATATGGTTTTGTAGAGGCTCCTTATCGCAAGATCGACAAGTCCGATCCTAAGAACCCCCGCGTTACCGATGAAGTAGTCTACATGACTGCGGACGAAGAAGATAATTACCATGTAGCACAGGCGAACGAAGCACTGGATGCAGAAGGACATTTTGTGAGAAAATCCGTCTCCGGACGTTATCTGGATGAGACACAGGAATATCCCAGGGAAATGTTTGATTACATGGATGTATCCCCGAGAATGGTATTCTCTGTGGCTACTGCACTGATTCCTTTCCTGCAGAACGACGATGCGAACCGTGCACTGATGGGCTCTAACATGCAGCGTCAGGCCGTGCCTCTTCTGAGCACCGAAGCACCTGTAGTAGGTACCGGTATGGAAGAAAAGGCAGCAGTAGACTCCGGTGTCTGCGTGGTAGCCAAGAAAGCGGGAACCATCAGTTATGTATCTTCCAAGACTATCCGCATTGATTATGATGACGGTGAGAAGGAAGAGATCCATCTGACCAAATTCTCCCGCAGTAACCAGTCCAACTGCTACAATCAGAAGCCTATCGTATTCAAGGGCGATCATGTGGCACAGGGACAGGTCATTGCAGACGGACCTTCCACTTCCGAAGGTGAGCTGGCACTGGGTAAGAACCCTCTGATCGGTTTCATGACCTGGGAAGGTTACAACTACGAGGATGCGGTTCTGTTAAGTGAGAGACTGGTACGTGACGATGTTTATACTTCCGTTCATATCGAGGAGTATGAGGCAGAAGCCCGTGACACCAAGCTGGGACCGGAAGAGATCACCCGTGATGTTCCCGGTGTCGGTGACGATGCACTGAAGGATCTGGATGACAGAGGTATCATTCGTATCGGCGCAGAGGTTCGTGCCGGTGATATTCTGGTAGGTAAGGTTACTCCTAAGGGAGAGACTGAACTGACCGCAGAAGAGAGACTGCTGCGTGCCATCTTCGGTGAGAAGGCAAGAGAAGTAAGAGATACCTCCTTAAAGGTACCTCATGGCGAATATGGTATTGTAGTGGATGCCAAGGTATTTACCCGTGAGAACAGCGATGAGCTGGCACCCGGAGTAAATCAGGCAGTCCGCATTTATATCGCACAGAAGAGAAAAATCTCCGTAGGCGATAAGATGGCAGGTCGTCATGGTAACAAGGGTGTCGTTTCCCGCGTGCTTCCTGTAGAAGATATGCCTTATCTGCCCAACGGACGTCCTTTGGACATCGTGCTGAACCCTCTGGGCGTGCCTTCCCGTATGAATATCGGACAGGTCCTGGAGATCCACCTTTCCCTGGCTGCCAAGGCACTGGGCTTCAATGTGGCAACCCCTGTCTTCGATGGCGCAAACGAGAAAGATATTATGGATACGTTGGATCTTGCCAACGATTATGTAAATCTTCCTTTCGACGATGCAGAGAGTGCAGAGTGGAAGGAAAAGGGTCAGGAGACTACTGCAGACGGTAAGCCCTGGTCCGGAGAGACCTTTACCAGCAAGCATGGTGAGGAGCTTCTTCCTGAAGTTATGCAGTATCTGTCCGAGAACAGAGACCACAGAGGTGTATGGAAGGGAGTTCCCATTTCCAGAGACGGTAAGGTACGTCTGCGTGACGGTAGAACCGGTGAATACTTCGATGGTCCCGTAACCATCGGACACATGCATTACCTGAAACTGCATCATCTGGTAGACGATAAGATCCACGCACGTTCTACCGGACCGTACTCCCTGGTAACACAGCAGCCTCTGGGTGGTAAAGCTCAGTTCGGTGGCCAGCGTTTCGGAGAGATGGAAGTATGGGCTCTGGAGGCGTATGGTGCATCCTACACCCTGCAGGAGATCCTGACAGTGAAGTCCGATGATGTGGTTGGTCGTGTTAAGACTTACGAAGCAATCATTAAGGGAGACAATATCCCTGAGCCCGGTATTCCCGAGTCCTTCAAGGTTCTGCTGAAAGAGCTGCAGGCACTGGGTCTGGATGTCAGAGTGCTGCGCGAGGATCAGACCGAGGTCGAGATCATGGAGACCGTCGATTACGGTGATACCGATTACCGTTATGAGATGGAGGGTGATCGTAAGTATGATGACGATTACGACAAGGGTTCCCTTGGCGAGATGGGCTATCAGTCACAGGAGTTTGACGACAACGGCGAACTGGTGAATTCCGAAGACGACTATGTGGAAGACGATTACACCGATGATAGCTTTGACGGCAGTGATGATGAATTTTAATGCTTTGTATAGAAGGGAGTGCCATTAATGTCAGAAACAAAAAATGAAACAACCTATCAGCCTATGACATTTGATGCCATCAAGATCGGATTAGCTTCCCCGGAGAAAATCCGGGAGTGGTCCCATGGCGAGGTATTAAAGCCGGAGACAATTAACTATAGAACACTGAAACCCGAGAGAGACGGTCTGTTCTGTGAGAGAATCTTCGGACCCAGCAAAGACTGGGAATGTCATTGTGGTAAATATAAGAAGATCAGATATAAGGGCGTTGTCTGCGACAGATGTGGTGTAGAAGTTACCAAAGCCAGCGTACGTAGAGAGCGTATGGGACATATCGAGCTTGCTGCTCCGGTATCCCATATCTGGTACTTCAAAGGTATCCCCAGCCGCATGGGCCTGATCCTGGATCTGTCTCCCAGAATCCTGGAGAAGGTTCTGTACTTCGCTTCCTATATTGTTCTGGATCCGGGAACCACCAACCTTGAGTACAAGGCAGTGTTGTCTGAGAAGGAATATCAGGATGCAAGAGAGACCTGGGGCAACAAGTTCCGTGTAGGCATGGGTGCGGAAGCTATCAAAGAGCTGCTGCAGGCCATTGACCTGGAGAAGGATGCAGCAGAACTGAAGACCGGACTGAAGGAATCCTCCGGTCAGAAGCGTGCCCGCATCATTAAGAGACTGGAAGTTGTGGAAGCTTTCCGTGAGTCCGGAAATAAGCCCGAATGGATGATCATGGATGTTATTCCAGTTATCCCTCCCGATCTTCGTCCTATGGTACAGCTGGACGGCGGACGTTTTGCAACCTCCGACCTGAATGATCTGTACAGAAGGATCATCAACCGTAATAACCGTCTGAAGAGACTGTTAGAGCTTGGTGCTCCTGATATCATTGTTCGTAACGAGAAGAGAATGCTGCAGGAAGCAGTAGATGCTCTGATCGATAACGGCAGACGCGGACGTCCCGTTACCGGCCCCGGTAACAGAGCACTGAAGTCTCTGTCCGATATGTTAAAGGGTAAGACCGGTCGTTTCCGTCAGAACCTGTTAGGTAAACGTGTAGACTATTCCGGACGTTCCGTTATCGTCGTAGGACCGGAACTGAAGATTTATCAGTGTGGTCTGCCCAAGGAAATGGCAATTGAACTGTTCAAGCCTTTTGTAATGAAAGAGCTGGTAGCCAAGGGAATCAGCCAGAATATCAAAAATGCCAAGAAGCTGGTAGAGAGACTGGATACGCAGGTATGGGATGTGCTGGAAGAGGTGATCAAGGAACATCCTGTCATGCTGAACCGTGCACCGACACTGCACAGACTTGGTATTCAGGCATTTGAGCCGATCCTGGTAGAAGGTAAGGCAATCAAGCTGCATCCCCTGGTATGTACCGCATTCAACGCGGACTTCGATGGAGACCAGATGGCTGTACATCTTCCTCTGTCCCAGGAGGCACAGGCAGAGTGTCGTTTCCTGCTGCTGTCTCCCAACAACTTACTGAAGCCTTCCGATGGTGGACCCGTAGCCGTTCCTTCCCAGGATATGGTACTTGGTATCTACTATCTGACCCAGGAGAGACCCGGTGCGATCGGCGAAGGTAAGTATTTCAAGAGCGTAAACGAAGCAATCCTGGCATATGAGAACCAGGCGCTGACCTTACATTCCCGCATCCATGTGCGTATGCACAAGGTAAATGCAGAGGGTGAGACCATTACCGGTACGGTAGAGTCCACTCTGGGACGTTTCATCTTCAATGAGATCCTGCCTCAGGATCTGGGATTCGTAGACAGAAGCGATCCCGAGAACTTCCTGAAGCTGGAAGTAGACTTCCACGTAGGCAAGAAGCAGTTGAAGCAGATCCTGGAGAAGGTCATCAATACCCACGGAGCATCCAAGACCGCAGAGGTACTGGATGATGTTAAGGCTATCGGTTACAAGTACTCTACCAGAGCTGCTATGACCGTATCCATTTCCGATATGACCGTCCCTGAGAAGAAGGGTGAAATGCTGGCAGCTGCACAGGCTACCGTAGACAAGATCGCAAGCAACTTCAGACGTGGTCTGATCACCGAGGAAGAGCGTTATCGGGCCGTTGTAGAGACCTGGAACGAGACCGATAAAGAGCTGACCGACGTACTGCTGTCCGGTCTGGATAAATACAACAACATTTTCATGATGGCAGACTCCGGTGCGCGTGGTTCCAGTCAGCAGATCAAACAGCTGGCAGGTATGCGTGGACTGATGGCGGATACCACAGGTAGAACCATCGAGCTGCCCATCAAATCAAACTTCCGTGAAGGTCTGGATGTACTGGAATACTTCATGTCCGCGCATGGTGCACGTAAAGGTATGTCAGATACCGCACTGCGTACCGCAGACTCCGGTTATCTGACCAGACGAATGGTTGATGTATCTCAGGAGCTTTCTATCCGTGAAGTAGACTGCTGCGAGGGTCAGGCAGAGATCCCCGGTATGGTAGTCAAGGCATTCATGGATGGTAAAGAGACCATTGAAGGCCTGAAAGACAGAATCACAGGCAGATATTCCTGTGAGGATATTTATGATAAAGACGGTAACATGATCGTTAAACACAACCACATGATCACCCCCAGCCGTGCAGCTAAGATCCTCAGCGTAGGTGTAAATGCACAGGGTGAGCCTATTGAGGAAGTGAAGATCCGTACGATCCTGACCTGCCGTTCTCACGTTGGTATCTGTGCAAAATGTTACGGTGCCAACATGGCAACCGGTGAAGCTGTACAGGTAGGTGAAGCAGTCGGTATTATCGCTGCACAGTCTATCGGTGAGCCCGGTACCCAGCTGACCATGAGAACCTTCCACAGTGGTGGTGTCGCAGGTGACGATATCACTCAGGGTCTTCCCCGTGTCGAGGAGTTGTTCGAGGCCAGAAAGCCTAAGGGACTTGCAATCATTGCTGAATTTGGCGGCAAGGCTGAGATCCGTGATACCAAGAAGAAGCGTGAAGTGGTAATTACCAACGAAGAGACCGGTGAATCCAAGGCATATCTGATTCCTTACGGTTCCCGTATCAAGGTTATCGACGGCCAGGTGCTGGAGGCCGGTGATGAACTGACCGAAGGTAGTGTAAACCCTCACGATCTGTTGAAGATCAAGGGTATTCGTGCCGTACAGGATTACATGCTTCGTGAAGTACAGCGTGTATATCGTCTGCAGGGTGTAGATATCGCAGATAAGCATATCGAAGTCCTGGTACGTCAGATGCTGAAGAAGGTTCGTATCGAGAATAACGGCGATACCGAGTTCCTGCCCGGAACTTTGGTAGATGTTCTGGATTTCGAAGAAATGAACGAGAAGCTGACCGCTGAAGGCAAGGAGCCTGCAGAAGGTAAGCGTATCATCCTGGGTATTACCAAGGCAGCACTGGCAACCGAGTCCTTCCTGTCTGCAGCATCCTTCCAGGAGACCACCAAGGTCCTGACAGAAGCTGCCATCAAGGGTAAGGTAGATAATCTGATCGGTCTGAAGGAGAACGTTATCATCGGTAAGCTGATTCCTGTAGGAACCGGTATGAAGAGATATCGCAATACCAGACTGAGCACCGATGCCGTAGAGACCATTGACTTCGGTGGTGATATGTACGGTGACGATGCAGAACTGAACCTGAGCGACGGAAGCGAACTGGATGCAGAAGGTGCAGAACTGAATGAAGATGTGAACACAGAAGCAGAAACTGTGGAAGTGGGAACAGACGCTGATAATCAGTAAAATAAAAAGACTTTATTAAGAAAGGCTCTCCGGGATTTTCCCGGGGAGCCTTTTAGAATCGGAACAATTATTGCAATTCTTCTGTATTCAGAACCTGCCAGGCAGTGATCCGGTAAAAGGTATCTTCATCAGATTCCGGATAGAGGATCTCAATGGTCACCTGCAGGGTCTGTAAGTCGGAGATTGGAATCACGTAAGATTTTCCGTGACCTACCGCCACAAAATAGGCTTCTTCGCTGTCACTGGATGCATACATGCGTTGCAACGTCTTATCCATACCTGCCAGGGATTGTTCTGCCTGATTGCAGGCGGCATAATAAGCGGTGGTACGTTCCAGCACACGGGTGCTGAGTTTGCTATCAGCGTTGGCACTGACGATGGACAGTACGGCAAAAGACACCAGGCAGAGGATCACGAATACCAGAAGGATCGAGGCGGATCCGATATTCATGCCGAATTGTTTTTTTCTGGAGGAATTATTCATGGGATCCCCTCCTTTCTGCGGTGTGATGCATGACAGAGAGTGTGTAAATGGGAGATTCCGGTGTAGATACATCATAGACGGTGATCTCGCCTTTCATGATTCCGGTCTCTTCTGCCGGAGTGCTTTTTAGTTCTGCATAAAAGCCGGCGTTATCTTCGGCAGTGCACAGATTCCAGCTGCTGTCAAAGGCAAGGCGGAGAGTGTTTTCATCGGTCAGCTCCGATGGGGAGAACAAATCCTGCATGGCAGCCACATTGCCCTCCAGAGAGAGATAGGATTCTGCCAGATTCTGTGCCTGAATGACAGCATGATTCTGGTTTACCGTCTGTGTGCTCAAAAGATGTGAGCGGGCAAACAACTGGATACAGACGGCACTGGCCAGTGAAAAAAACAGGATCGCTATGATCATTTCCATTAAAAATAAACTGGATCTGGAATGTTTCATAATAAGTTCGGAATCCTTTCTGTTCGGTTTCTATTCTGTGGTAGTATTACAGTGCACGTGGATATAAAAAGTATGGTCCTCTCCGGAGGCGGTTCTCAGGGATATCCGGATCAGATCGTCCGACGCATAGGATAAGGAGAACTCCTGCAAGTCCATAATATCCGTACCGGCAGGCAATACCTGTCCGCCGAGAGAAGCTCCTTCCCGCATAAAAAGTTCTTTTAAATGTCCGTCATACAGATAGAGGTAAGTACAGTAGGTTTCTTCGTCAATTTCGGAAAGCATGCAGAGCGCCAGAACATTTTCCAGATCGGTCAGGAAAATACTGTCAGTGGTATCGTTCTGCCGCACCTTTTCCATGATATAAGACACCGCCGTCCGGCTTTCGTAATTGACGCCCATATCTTCTACAGTGTGCTGGTATACATCTGCTCCGATGGTAACAAGGGCAAGTGCGGAGACAGCGAATACACCGAACAACGCCAGAACGAACAAGATATCCACAATAAAATGTTTTTCCTGCTTCTGATGATTTCTATTGTTCATATGTCAGAAACTCCTTTAGTGAGCACCGGTCCGGCGAAGTACAGTGACTTCCGGAAGAAGGTTGCTGCCATAATATTCATAGTCAATGAAGAAGCTGTCCTCGTCATACAACAGTCCGTAATGCTGCTCCAGATATTCCAGAGAAGGAGGATAACAGCCTTCTACGGCATAGCACTGGGAAATGCTGCGTTCCAATGCGGTTTCCAGACTTTCCTGCTGCTTGCTCAGAGTAGATTCACCGACGGAGCCGATGCCCCGCAGAAAAAGAACAAACAATATCACAAAGGCCAGAATGGGAAGTAAATAGATCAGCTTACGCCCGAAGGACATACTTTTTTGCTCAAAACGGTTCATAGTATCGTACTCCTATCCGATGCTGGTCATAATACCCATAAGAGGCAGGATGACCGATAACAGGATCAAGCCCACGATCACCGACAGAATAATGACAAGGGTCGGCTCCAGAATGGCAATGATGGATTGTAGTCTGCGGTTGGTAGTTTCCTCATAACGATCCGCTATTTTTTTGAGCACCACATCTACATTACCGCTGCGGAAACCGACAGATACCATCTGGGAATACAGGTGGTTGAAAATGCCAGCACCGGTCAGAGCCTCGGCAAAATTGGCACCGGCATTAATGGCTTCCTTACAGCTCAGGATCTTCTGTTTCATTTTCTCGTTGCCTACCAGAGCGGCCACCATATCCAGGCTGGAATAGGTATCCATACCGCTGCTTAAGGTCAGTGCCATACCGCTGGCAAAACGTTCGCAGGCCACACTTTCATAAAAACGTCTGGTGAGGGGGAACCAGTTCAGGAACCGGGCGGTGACACGTTTGCCGGTCTGGGTTCTGGTAGCAAAAAGGTACAGTAACAACAATATGCACAGAATACTTACGAAAATAAAGGAATACCGGTTCAGATGGTTGCCGAGACGCAAAAGGGATGCAGCAAACCCGGTCATCTCACTGCCCAGCTCTATATAGACCTGCTCGAAGATCGGCATGACGCGGCTGACCAGTACCACGATGACAGCGGCCATCATGGCGATCATGATAAAGGGATATGTTACAGCATCCCGGATACTGCCTGCGATGGCATCCTCTTTTTCATAATAATCTGCCAGAGAGCTCATACACACATCGAGATTACCGGATTCTTCACCCAGAGCGATCATATGCAGGCAGTAATCGGGGAAGACCTTGGTGGCTTCCAGTGCTTTGTGAAAGCTTTCTCCCTGTCGGCATACGGTAAGGATCTCCTCGAAGATCGCCTTGCCTTCGGGAGACTGGGCATCACTTTGCAGGATGGCCATGCCCTCCACGGGCGGAATGCCTGCCTGAAACAGCATGGCAGCCTGACTGCAAAAAGAAGCGATCTCTTCATTAGAAAGTAGTTTTTTCTCTGTGGTCTTCATGGCGTTTTGTTCCCTTTCACTAATACATTTTCTGCAGGATATAATTACTGCCGTCACCGATGAACTTTTTCAGAGTCTTGTCATCCGTGTTGGCACCGAACGTAGGATCCACCAGGGTCCAGACATTGCCGTCAAATTCTATGATGCCGTTCAGCCATCCGGTATCAGCGGTGTAGACACTGATCCAGGCATGGTAGGCATCCTGGGCATAGCCGACCTCCAGCCGGGTCGGGATCCGCTGGCTTCGCAGCATGCTTGCCATTACCGCGGCATAATCCAGACAGATACCGGTGCCGGAAGCAAGAATGGCATCCACATCGGAGGTATAGCCCGTAGGAGGATCGGAGGCTTTGTCGTAGTCGTAAGTAATATTCTGGGTAATATAATCATAGATCCGGGTGATCACTTCCAGATCCGAGGAAGCACCCTCGGCAAGTTCCTGTCCCTTGGCCACCACTTTGCTGTCCGCAGTAAAATTCACGTACTGGTTGGGGTAGAGAAAAGGGCTGAATGCATCCGTAATCTGTACATCGAGGTCTGCATACAGGCAGGTGGCATAATTGGTACCGGAGATATTTTCATAGATCGTCACGTCATAATATCCGTCTCCGGAAGACAAGGGGAAAGTCTCATAGCCGCCACCGTGCAGATCGTAAGTATAGACAACGGTATCCGGCCCGGTAATGCGCAGTTTGACCTTGGGACAGGTGCCGGTGTAATTGGCACAGACATAGCCGTCAGACATATGAGAATAGTCAATGACAGCCACATCATTGGAAGCTGTTGCTGTTCCGTCGGCCCGGGGCACAAGACAGACAGGCGTGGCATCCCGGAGAGGCTCTGCGTCAGTTACGGCTTCCGTTTCAGGAGAAGAGGCATCCGCAGAGCTGATATTCGTATCCGCAGAAGAAGGAACTGCGGAGGATTGTGATGGTTCGTCGTAAGTGTTTGCGACGGGGGCATCCACAGGCAGATTGTCAGAGCCGGATCCGCAGGCACATAAGCCGATTGTCATGGAATATGTAATTAGCAAAATGCGCAGTCGCGCAGATAATTTTGGCATCCGCATAAAAATCGTTACATCCTGTTGTTATTGTTCCAGGCCCGTTACATTATCGGGAGTAAAAAGCAGGTGGAGAGTCTCACCGTTTTTGACGGGGACATAAATATTGGCTTCCTCGGACAAAAACGGAAAATTGATCACACCCTTGGAGGAATCCACAGAGAGCGGTTCGATGATCTCCCCGGACACAGTCTCCATAAAAGCCTCCTCGTAAAGAATGTTGTCACCGGTGAATTTCAGACTTAAAATATTATTTTCCACATAATCCAGTGTAAGCACCGCAGGTGTGGGGGCCAACAGTTTCTCAGTCATCTCAGAGAGAGGAACGATGGCGAGCGGCGACAAAAAGGTCAGCACGAAGATCAGTGTCGTGGCAACGATCAGCCGGTTGTAGGAGGCGGCATTCACTTTTTTGCGAAGCACAAGCTTGTCAAAAGGGATCGTATTGACCGGCTGGTTGCAACTGGACAGGATATTCTGCAAAGCATTGTTGGCAGTTGCCATGTCCAGTTCATATCTGGTTTTTTTATGAAAAAACATCATTCTGTTATCCTTTCATACTATCTTTTCAGAAGTAGAATGTACCGTTTTTTCAAAAATATGTATTTTCAGAGAAAAGCAGGATAAAATACATTTCAGAAAAAATTTTGAAAGGTAAGGTTTGATATGAAAAAACCTGATTCAAGCTGTTTCAAGAACATACCACTTTCCGCAGATATTGATGAGAACATACGAAACATTGAACGGATAATGAAAAACTGCTCCGACCTGCTCCTCAACCCGTTCCTTATATCAGGCATAAAATGCAATCTTGTCTGTCTGGAGGGAATGGTTTCGACTTCGACCATAGCGAAGCTCATACTGAATCCTTTAATGGAGATCCACCTGCCCGATGATGTGAGCAGTGCGGAAGTCTATGAACATATCGACAAGCGAATGCTGCTCACGACCGACCGAGGCATCGTCACGGAATACGGCGATCTTGTTCGGCGGCTTATGAGCGGCTTTGCGGTGTTATTCGTTGACGGCTCGGACAAGGCTTTCGGATTGGGAGTTCAGGGTTATGCTGTGAAAGGCATAGACGAGCCCTCGTCCGAGGGAAACATTTTCGGTTCGCACGAGGGTTTCACAGAAACGGTAAGAACGAATATGTCGCTCGTTCGCCGCAGGGTGAAATCTCCTCTGCTGAAATTTGAGCTTTTCCCCGTGACTGACCTGAGCAATGTTGACGTTATCGTTTCCTATATGACGGACAGAGTTCCGAAAAAGCTTGTTGATGTTGTAAAAAAGCGGCTCAAAGAGATGAAGCTTGAAACGGTTCTGTCGAACGGTTACATCGAGCCGTTTCTGAACAACACGAAGCTATCGCTTTTTTCGGGAGTTTCGGTAACGGAGCGTCCCGATGTTTTCTGCGCCAAAATTCTCGAGGGACGCATCGGCGTTATGATAGAGGGAACGCCGTTTTCGCTTATCCTGCCTGCGCTTTTTATCGAAAATTTTCAGACGCTCGATGATTACACCTTTCGTCCTTACTATACGACCTTTATCCGCTGGGTGCGATACATTGCGTTTATTGCGGCGGTGTTCCTGCCTGCAGTATATGTTGCGGTAGTCACGTTTCACCCCGAGCTTTTCAATCACACGATGCTTATAATCCTGTCCGAGGCTGAAGAACTTGCCCCTCTGCCGCTTATGGTCGAAGCACTGATAGTTCTTATTTTTTATGAAATAATCCGTGAGGCAGGCATACGTCTGCCAAAGAGCATAGGCGGTGCTGTTTCGATAGTTGGCGGACTTATGATCGGCGATGCGGCGGTTTCGGCAGGAGTGATATCCAATCCGCTGCTTCTCGTATGCGCTATTTCCGTAACCTCGTCTTTTGTTATTCCGTCACTCAATCAGCCGGTGACGATACTTCGCTTTGCCGCTGTTATCGCAGGCGGAATCTCGGGATTGTTCGGCATTGCACTTATTGCGGTGCTTATGATAGTGAATATCTGCTCTCTCGAAAACGCAGGAACGCCCGTTACATCTCCCGTTTCACCGCTTACGCCGAGGGCGATGCGTGATGTTCTGCTTCGTTCGGGCTTTAAAAAAATGCAGAATGATAAGGTTGCTATTGAAAACCTTAACGGAGTAAATATGGACACATTGAATAAGGAGGACAGCAATGACTAAAAAGATCAGCAAATGGCAGCTTGTGTTTCTGCTGCTTTTATGCCGCATTTTTACGCTGATGACGTATGTTCCCGCTTTTTCTCAGGACGGCGGTATAGCTTTTCGGCTGAAAGCTGCAGTTATTTCCGTCCTTATACAAGCGATACTTGTCATACCGCTTATCATTCTGTCAAACCGCTTTCCCGACAGAAGCGTTACCGAGATCATTTATGAAAAAAGCAATGTTGCAGGCTGTATTGCGGCGGTTTTGTACCTTTTGTTCTTCATTTCGCTCTGCACCGGGCAGGTCCTCCACTATGTAGGCTTTTTGAGCGACAGTTTTCTCCACGGCGAAAAATTTTTTCCGCTTGCGGCTCTGCTTATCGTATGCACATACTGCGCTTACTGCGGAACTGAGGGGCTTGCACGGAGCAGCGTTGTTATGATGATACCGTTCCTGCTTATGGTCGTTCTTATGGGGATAGGTGCGAAGGACGCTTTCAGCATAAACAATTTTTACTTTGAAAAGGGCTCGTCAGGACTTGCCGAAGCTGTTATGGACGACCTTGATCGGAACGGTGAGATAGTTGCCGCCGCATTTCTGATGAAAAATCTGCGCAGCGGATTGAAATGTGCGCTCTACCGGCTGCTTGCGGCGAAGCTTATAGTGACATCGGTAATTTTTGCGCTTATAACGGGAGTTCTCGGCGACCTTGCGGATACGCTCGGTTACCCGTTCCTCACGGTGGGTTCTTTGACAAATTCGGGCGCTTTCCGTCAGAACGGTGCGCTCTATCTTATTCTGTGGACGATATCTGCTGTGATAAGCATTTCTGTTTTCATCAGCATCATCTCGGGAATTTCGTCCGAGATCTGTCACGGAATAAAGCTTCGCAATGCCTTTTCTGCCCTTGCGGTGTTCATCGTTTCGGCGGCATTTATGTTTTACCAGGCTGATTTTTCATCGGTAAGAAATATTCTCTGCGGCGGTTATGCGCAGCTTGTACTTCTTGCATTGATACCGCTTACGGTGCTTATATGCGAAGGGATAAGCGGCAGGAAAGGACTGAAAAGGAATGAGATATAAAAAATGCTTTTTTCTCGCTGCGGTCATTTCGGCTGCAATGCTTTTGAGCGGCTGTTTCGGCGGAGTTGAGGTCGGCGACCGTGCGTTTGTGCAGATAATCGGCATTGACAAGCGGCTTGATATTTACACGGTGAGCTTACAGATATTTCAGCCGAGCGGAAGCGGTGCGCCGTCCTCCGCTGATAAGAATTCAGTATGCATAAGAGGTGAGGGCGGTGATCTGAACTCGGCAATATCCGCCTGCGAAGTGCATTCGGGCAATAAAATCTTTTTCGGACATCTCAAATCGGTGATATTCGGCAGTGGGATCGATTCTCCTGCCGATGAATTGAACACACTTATCGGTCTGCGCTCGGATTTTGGCACACTGCCGCTATCCTGCCCTGTTTTTTACAGTAATTCGCCTTATGATATTGCATCGCTCACCGCGGAAAGAGGGTTATACTCTGCGGAACGGCTGACCGATCTTATCAAAAGCAATGCCAATTTC
>ENA-UEYI01001223-UEYI01001223.1-human-gut-metagenome-genome-assembly--contig:-NODE-1223-length-22819-cov-5.130244_pt1 | contig 22819 bp, 28 predicted proteins | sample MGYA00242900_ERZ507916 | MGnify/ENA primary metagenome ERZ507916 (study PRJEB26167, sample SAMN06115521) | human gut metagenome | host: Homo sapiens | place: China:Chongqing | collected 2015-09-02...
AATAGAGCCAGACTTTCATAATCGTTCCTTTCCGCTATGGTGTGCCGATTATTCACGACACACCATAGCACGCAAGTTTTTGAATAGCTATCAAAACAAATCAGGCGACTTCTGTTTCTACTTTAGCAACAAAATCGATGGGCTGATTTGTATATGGATGATCCACGGACAGATAGTCGTGGATCATCATTTTCAGGAAATCATCAAACTGATCGTCCGTACCCACATAGGAATACATGACGCTTGCAATATTGGATTCTTTTCTCTTTCTCCCCATAGCGTTCCTTTCTCCCGAAGTCAATTCGGGCAATAAAAATAGCAGACCTCACATAGTCTGCTGCCAGTCATAACTCACCTCGTCCTCGTGGTCATCTGCCTTGTGACCGAGGGCAATCTTCTTTTCGCGTTCTTTTTGCAGTACCTTTCTGTCGGTGTGGTGCTGTACGGGCATCACAGGGGCAGCAGGCTGGATCTGCTCCAGACGGTGCCCAAGCCCCACCAGAGCAGAAGCAGTGCTGCCGCCGCCATCAGCAGAGAGATCAATGCCGGAATACTGATGTGTGGTAGATGCAGTCTGGGAAGTCTGATTCTGTGCAGAGAAAAAGAGTTCTCTTTCGGTTTCCCAGCCTGTTCGGTCATCTGCTCCAGATGCCGTACCGTCTTCAGCAGATCGTCCAGCTGCGTCCGCGTGGGAAGCTGCGACATCTGCCTGCTGATGCTCTCCAACAGATCCGTCTGCCGATCCGCATGGTACCACAGTGTATCCAGATCTTTCATCATTCGCTCCCAGTCTGTTTTCGAGGGACACGCTTCGTGAGGTGGTGTCGGCGTCGTAAGTTCTGTCTGCCGAGGGTTGCGCTGCTTGAGTTCTTGCAGAGACAATCTCTGCTCTGATTCTGAATTCACGTTCCATGGCCTCCTTGCAATACTTTTCCTCGTGTAATTTGTTGTCACGGCATTTTAGTCCGTCCGGCGTGGTGTAGGTGATGTACTTGCGGCCACTTTCCCAGCGGACGGCATAGCCCTCGGATGCCATCAGGGAAACGAAGGCGTCCTTGTCGGCGGCATATTTCATGCACTCGTCGATGGTGTTCATGAGCCGCAGCTTCCAGCTTTGGCCCTTCAGTGCTGTATGATACTCCGCGCCGCCCATGCCGCGGGCATGCTGCGTTGGTGCGTCAAAGACCGGCAGCCCCATCTCCTGACAGATCATGTCATTGCGCCGCATCAACTCTTGCAGTTGTTCTTTCGCCATGTGCAGCTTTTTGCCGGTATCGAAGTTGACGGAGTTGATGATGCAGTGGGAGTGGATATGCTCTCGGTCGACGTGGGTGCAGACCAGCACCTCGCAGCCGTCGAAAAACTCCGCCAGCCGCCGCGCGGCTTCGTGGGCCTGTCGGGGATCGACCGCCGCGCCTTTCGGAAAGCTTTGCACCATGTGATAGAACATCGTGCCGCCGTCCTTGTGGTAGAGGAGTTTCGTGTTCAGAAAATCGTCGTAGACGCTCTGCGGCTGGCAGTTGATGCCGCTGACGAGCGGCGCGCCCTCCTATGTGGTTTTCATCTCCTGCATGACGTAGAGCATCACGCCGCGCATGGCGGCGCGGGACTGTGTGCCCCGCTTGTAGTTCACAAAATGTATGATGGCCATACGGCTCACCGACCTTCCATGACAGCCCGCAGAACGGCGCTGACCTCGGACAGCTCACCGGCAGCTTTTTCCAGACCGATGACCTGCACCTTGCCCATGTTGGCGAGGACAGTGAGGCGGTTGATGTTGCTGCCAATGCCCTTGAGCTGGCGGAGCAGCTCCTTCTGTTCGTCGATGACCACGATCCGCTTGCCGAGACAGCAGGCGGTGACGTAGTCGCTCATGGACATGTGGGCCTTCGCCGCCAGTGCCCTGATCTTCTCGCGGTCAGCGGACGCCATGCGCGTGCTGAATTTGATATCTTTTTTCATAATCAGTGACCTTTCTGAAATGATTTCTCTCGTCCCCTCGGAGAGCTGGGGTGGCTTCAAGTGGGTCCGGGCTTCTGCCCGGAATTTGGGTGCAGGGCTTTGCCCCGCCCAGAGCGTTTGGCAGGGCAGCGGCTTCGCCGCAGACCAGACAAATGCGATGCTGGCTGTCGGCGGCACAAGCTGCATATCACTCGTTTCCGTCGCTGCCGCCGACGAAAACTCGCTCACTCCGCTGCACCGCCTTCTTCCCGCCGAAACCCAGCGAAGCGGTTTCGGCGGGAGCCCTGTTGGGGGAGGTGATAAAAACTCCTGTTTTGCATTTTTTCGGCATTTCTGTGTGGGAGTGGTATCACTACCCTCGGCGTGCGCTTTATGCCGTTGAAACGCTGGACGCCCGCGGGTCACGGCGGCGTATTCGTCGTTTTTATGCCGTCTCGGAATTTGCCCCGTGCGGGCAGAATATCCCCTCGACGGGTACACACGCCACCCCAGCCCCTAACCGCGCACACAGCGGCTCACACGCCGAAACACGGCGGGTTCTCAGGGTCGATGGTGACGATGTTTCCGGCAACGGGATCATCGACCCCATCGACCCTTTTCAGGCAGATCAGACGGTCGCCGTTGCTCTTGCGGAAGGACACCGTAATGCCGTTTCTCCTTAGAGCGTCAACGCTTTTGCGGATTCGGTGGGAGAAGCTGTTGGGGGTCAGTCCCTCCGTACCGGCAGGGTCGATCTTTTCCAACAGCACCTTTGCAGGGGCGCTGATCTCCGGCTGCCGGCGCAGCAATTCAGAGAGAAGAAAAAGAATCCGTTCGGTGGGCTGCTCCGTCTGTTCGCAGTCATCTGACAGTAGCTTCCAGACGTGATCCTCACCGTCGAACTCCAGTGCCAGCTCACGGTAGGCGATGTCGCGTCCGGTGCAGTAGAGCGTGGCGGTGTTCTCTCTGCGCTGACTCTTGCGGAGGACGAAGTTGCTGTCGGTGGCGCCGCTGAGTCCGGTGGTGCCGGAGATCATGTTCATGGGATCATCGTCATTCATCTTCCGCAGGTGATGCACCAGCAGAATGGCGATGCGGTGCTTGTCCGCCAGCGCTTTCAGAACGCCGATGTCCCGGTAGTCGCTGGCGTATGGATTCGCGTCATTGCCCGCGGTGCGGATGCGCTGGAGCGTGTCGATGACGATGAGTTTGGTCTGCGGATGCTCCTTCAAAAATTGCTCGATCTGTTCCACCAGCCCGTTGTGGAGCTGCTGGGACATGACGGCGAAGTGCAGTGTGGGCGGCGCGTCCTCCGTGAGATCAAAGAGGCGGCTTTGGATGCGCTGGAAGCTGTCCTCCAGACAGAGGTACAGCACCTCGCACGGGCGTGTGGCGAACGTCCAGAGCGGCTTGCCCTGCGCGGCGCAGAGACACAGCCACAGTGCCAGCCACGATTTGCCGATCTTCGGCGCGCCTGCCAGCAGGTGCAGCCCCTGGGGCAACAGATCGTCGACCACGAAGGAGACCGGCTCGTAAGCGGTGCTTTGCAGCGTGTCCGCGTCAATGGTTTGCAGTCGTTTGATTTGAGACATAAAAAACCTCCGGATAAAAGGATAAGGGCAGAGACCTCGCTGCAGTCGAGGCTCTAACCCCTTCACTTGATTATTCTGTATTTTTTGATAGAATGAGAATATCGCGGGACAGCTGTAAAACGGATATGGGACAGGGGGCGATGCTATGCCGCTGGGAATACAGCAGAACAACGATTTCACGCAGTTTACAATGGATGTCTGGAATGACAAGATCTTTTATCAGGAGCAGGAGTTTCCGGCGGGATTCATGGCGATGTCCATTCTGAACATTCCCGAAGAAGACCTGCCGGAGCTGATACAGGCCGGCGGCGCACCAACCTTCCTGTTCCCTGTGGTGGTACAGGGCAGCGATGAGGAGGCTGCGGCGGTATTCCCGCAGCTGCGGGAACGGATATTGTATCTGACCGAGCTTCTTTGGAAGCATTCGCCCTTTTGCTATAATGACTACGAGAAGGAAATGCGCCGGATCAATATCCTGTTTGACGAGAACGCACTCCCCCAAATACGGACGCCCGATTCGGAGTTCCAGACAGAGTTCCTGAGATTCTGCGTCGGGATCATACGCATCCCTATCGCTATGTATCACTTCTATGCAGCGGGGCGGTTCTTTGAGCTGGATTATCTGCGGCGGCTGAAAAAACGGAACGAAACGCATTTTGCCGTGGCCGCGCATGACTGCTTCAACAGCGAGCAGTTTTGGAATGAGATGCGGGGCTTACAGAGCCTGGATATGGAGCCGTTCACGGTCTACCCGGAGCTGTCCTCCACCTATGTGTTTGCCCGCAGTCCTAAAAACGAAAGAGAAATGGTGTTTGTAGAACGGGTGATTTTTCCACGCCTGACCGATTTCTACACCTATGACCTGATGAACGGATTGCACCACGGCCACGCGCCCAGCCAGTGCCAAGGCTGCGGAAGATACTTTCTGACCACCAACGGCCACATCCCTAAATACTGCGACGGCGTCGCCCCGCAGGACAGCCGCTATACCTGCCGGCAGTACGGCGCGATGATGCACCAGAAGGAGCAGAACAAACAGCACCCGGTCTACCGCCTGTTCAATACCCGCACCGACACCATCCGCAAGCATCACCAGAGAGGGAAGATCTCCGATGACCTGCGGCGGGAGGCACTGTATCTGGCGGGGAGCTACCGGGACAAGGCACTGATGGACAACGACTATGCCGCTGACGGATATGCGCGGGACATGGAATTGGAACACATTTACGCGGAGGCAGAGAAGCGGCTGAAATGAGGAAGAGGGCCATTCCTGTGACGAAAAATATGTACACCGTTGCCGGGGACGGCCCCTGCAATGAAGAACTGACTTTGCGAATACAAGCCGGAGACAAAAACGCCGAGGAGCGGCTTCTCTCACAGAACGAGGGTTACCTCACCGAACTGGTGCGGGCGTACACACCATGGTGTGATATGGAGGACTTGAAGCAGGAGGCGGCGCTGGCGCTGCTGGAAGCGGCGAGGTGCTTTGATCCCGCCTACGGAACGAAGCTGCTGACCTATGCGACGCCCGCGATAGAAGCGGCGATGATGGACTACGCCGCGCGGTATTCTTCCTCTCTGTCCATTCCCATCAGCCGGTACAATCAACTGCGCAGGGTGGCATACCTCTGCGCCGAGGGATGTGACGCATCTGATGCTGAGTTGGTCAAGGTGGTGTGCGGAGAACTGAATGTATCTGCCAAGGTAGCTGGGGCATTGATAAAAGAATACCGGACGCTGTTTTGCGCGCGGCAGTTGGGGGACGATGTGTTCTCCGTCAGCTGCGGCGGCGATCCTGCTGTTGCCTATGACCGCCTCATGCGCCGGACGCTGCTGATGCAGCGGATGGAGGAGGTGCTGACGCCCAGAGAACTGAATCTGGTGCGGAGCTACCTCGGCATCGGCCAGCCGGACGAGGTCGGCATGACTTTTCAGGAGCTGGCGATCTATCTCAACTACAACGGCCCCAGCGGAGTGGAGAAGGCGTACAAAGCCGCGCTCCGGAAGCTGAAAAAGGACTTGTACGGCGGCGCCTACGGCCGGTGGTTCTCCGCGCAGAAAGCGATCCGAGCCGCCAAAGCGGAGGTGGAGGCTGATCCTGGGCATTACACAACTCCTCAGACCACATGGTTGGATGAAAAGGAACTGATGGAGCGGTTTATCTGCGAGGTCGTTTCGCTGATCCGTGTTCATGAGATTTTCAGTGACGCATTGGAGAATATTGCTGCAAAAATTTTTGAGGAGTCTTGAAAACTGTACGTTTTCAAGACTCCTCAAGATCATTCCAGCTCAAATGCGCCGGTATAAAGCTGATAATACCGATATCTTTTGTGGGGGTTGCAAATCGCGCCCAAGTTGAGCGAGATGGACACAACATGGGAGGAACACCTCACGCCGTCCACGCACTGGATGAATGCAGGATGTCAAAAGATTAAAGAGAGCTGGCTCGTGCCAGCTCTCTTATACTGTGCGCTGTCAGGTTCTACGGTTACTATCAAAGTGCATTGACGGTTCCTGATTTCTCAAATATTCTGTTTCAGGCAGGTCTTAATGTCATCCTCAGCATTGGTAATAAGCCGCAAGTCGAATGTGTCCACTAAATACTGAAGCACATTCGGGCTCAAAAATGCCGGCAGGGTAGGGCCTAAATATATGCCTTTAATTCCCAGACTCAATAATGCCAGCAAATCAGCAACAGCCTTTTGTTCGTACCATGATACGATCAACGACAAAGGCAATCCGTTTACATCGGTACCAAAAGCATCTGCTAAACCTGTTGCGATCCGTATGGCAGAATATACATCATTGCATTGCCCGACATCCAAAAGTCTCGGCAGACCCGCTACTTCACCGAAATCCAGTTTGTTAAATCTGTATTTTCCGCATGCGAGCGTTAATATCACGCAGTCTTTCGGGACCATCTTAGCAAACTCTGTATAATAGTTTCGACCGGGTCTTGCTCCGTCACAGCCGCCAATAAGAAAGAAATGTCTGATTTTTCCTGCTTTTACTGCCGCTACGATTTTGTCAGAATCGCTTAATACCGAATGATGCCCGAATCCGACAAGTATCTCGTGGGGCTCCTGATCCTCCGGATAGCCGCCCAATTCTATTGCCTGCTGAATGATTTCACTGAAATCCTTTTCACCGTTTTCTCTTTTCCCAATGTGTTTTACCCCTTCCCAGCCCACTACATTCGTGCTGTAGATTCGGCCTTTATAGCTCTCTCTCGGCCGCATAAGGCAATTCGTCGTCATTAGAATACATCCCGGAAGATCATCAAATTGTTTTTGTTGATCTTGCCACGCACCACCGAAATTTCCGACAAGGTGGGGGTACTTTTTTAATCCCTCATATCCGTGGCACGGCAGCATTTCACCGTGTGTATACACATTGACCCCCGTTCCCTTTGTTTGTTCCAGCAGCATTTCCAAATCCTTCAAATCATGTCCAGAAACAACGATAAAGGGTCCTTTCCTCATATGGATATTGACCCTATGGGGTGCCGGATTTCCGTAAACTGCAGTATTGGCTTCATCCAATTTTTTCATAACCTCAATTGCCGCTTCTCCGGTGCGCATGGTCATTCGGATCAGTTCTTCCACTGTAAGGTTATCGTCTGTGAGAGCTTCCAATGCCTGAATATAAAATTCATCTACCTCATCACTGTAATAGCCCAGTTCTCTTGCCTGATGCCCATAGGCGCTGATACCTTTCAGTCCGTATAAAATGGTTTGCCTCAATGAGCGAATATCCGGGTCAAGGGATTTATCATACATAATTCCCGCGAATTGAGCATCCTTTAGCATTTGTGTTTTTGTTTCGGGAAGATCATAAGTGGCGTATGATGTCTGATTGTGAATCTCTCCTGTGATTGTTCTCAAATTTTCTTTTATCCGTTGTGATTCGTTCAATAATTCCACGTGTACTTTCGAATCAAAATTAACATTCGTCAGCGTTGTGAAAAGAACATTTTCGATAAACCGTATGATATTTTTATCGATATGCTGTCCCTCATTTTGCAGAACTTTTCCGTAACAGCTGATCCCTTTGATTTGAAAGATCAGCAAATCCTGCAGATTGGCGATTTCCGGTGTCTTTCCGCAAACCCCAAGCTTTGTGCAGCCCTTTCCGTTCGCTGTTTGCTCACATTGATAGCAAAACATTTCGTATCCTAAATCCATATTATTCATATGCCGACCATCCTTATCTTTCATTTTTACAGTTAAAGTATCAGTCAGGAAACGAAAAATATACTTGGCATGAGAGAACTTACTAATTGTCTCATGTGTGTCTATGCATCATTTGCTGTGGCGGTTACGTCGAAACAACAGATATCGTTGCAGACAGAGAAACACCACAAGTTTTCTTGTTGACAAACTATCGCCATAGCGATATAATCAATTCGGGTTAAAACTATCAGTGGAGCGATAGGCTCGTGAAAGAGGCACAGCTATGAATAAAATAATCTGCGTTTATCATGGTTCCGGTCAAATTATCCAACAGCCTGTTATTGGCAAAGGAAACCCAAACAACGATTACGGACTGGGGTTCTACTGTACTGAGAGTGTGGAGCTTGCAAAGGAGTGGGCTTGTTCCGCTGAAGCGGATGGCTTTGCAAATCGATATGCCTTTGATTTAAACGGCCTGTCTATCCTCTCGCTTACAGGAGGTAATTATCATATTCTCAATTGGCTTTATGTACTGCTGAATAATCGGAAGTTCCGTATTGGCGGGGCAGTCGCAAGGCAAGCCAAGCAGTATATTGGCGAGCATTTTGCGGTAGAGTATAAGCAGTATGATGTCATCAAAGGATATCGGGCGGACGATTCTTATTTCTCATTCGCAAGTGCGTTTCTGAATAATACGATTTCTCTCCAACAGCTTGAAAAAGCGATGTTACTTGGGAAACTGGGCGAACAGATCGTTGCGATATCGGGAAAAGCGTTTGCTCGATTTACATTTGAGGAAGCCATTCCTGCACCGTGTGATATGTATTATCCGAAGAAGCTGGCACGAGACAGTAAAGCGCGCGAGGATTTTGCAAAAGAGAAGGATCGTGAAACGGTTTTGTCTGAAAAATATGTGCTGGACATCATTCGGGAAGAATGGGGGAATGAAGATGAACGCCTACAACGAATTATACTTGGATGATGCGATGGCCAATCTCGGAGATATGGTCGAGTACGCCGTGTGTACACTCGGCTATGCACCGGATGACTTCTTTGGCTGGTTCATTTCCTCCGGAATTGCCTCAAAATTCGAGAATGGAAATCCGAAGTATGTTGCAGGAATGTCGGGGGTCGAAATGGCAGACGCTGTGCTTGCTGCCGTGAATATGCAGAGTGAGCGTCGTCATCAACCTTATCTATCCTCAAAGGGGAGAGAGTACTGGGCCGGATGGATCCTTGCCTATTACCAGTGGGAAACAAACCGACGCTTCAGCGATATGGTAGAATACGGATTGACACTATCGGTAGTGATGTCTCTATATATCCTGCACGAAGCGGATGTAAGCAAATTCGTGGAGAGTGCAGATGAGATCATTCAAAGGAACAAGGGGAGCTGTAAGTCTAAGCTACAGCTTACACGGAAGGCGAGAGGGCTGACACAGCAGCAGCTCAGTGAAGCATCCGGAGTCTCCTTGCGAATGATCCAGCTCTACGAGCAGAAGCAGTACGAACTTGCAAAAGCGCAGGCCGGTATTGTGCTTGACCTTGCCAAAGTACTTGGATGCGATGCCGCTGATCTGATTCAGGGATAGAGGGTAAAGATATTCAGCTGAACTGGGCTGCTGAACCCGCATTTTATCCAGACTACTATTTGACTACTACCGCGAAAAATCTCGGAAGTCCTGCCCCACAAGGATTCTGTGGCTTTTCTTCAAAATGGCAGAAATTTGTGCAACACCAACCAAACCCTTGCGCCGCAGCGGTTTCCGGCTTGACGGCCTGATAACTCCGACTCTAAAGGCCGCTGGTTCGAATCCAGTCGGGCGTACCAAGGATGAGATACACAAAAATGTATCTCATCTTGCTATCTGCAGCGCGCGGGCGCAGATAAGGAGAATACATAATGACTTATTCCACCGAATATCCGTCCCCCTTGGGCACGATCACCCTGGCCTGCGATGAGGACGCTGTCATCGGCCTGTGGTTCAATGGGCAAAGACACTACGGCAATATCCTGCCCCCGGAGATCGAGCGGAGAGAGCACCCGCTGCTCCGGGAGGCAAAGCGCTGGCTGGATATTTATTTCTCCGGGCGGGAGCCGGACTTCCTGCCGCCCATGCGCTATGACTCCACGCCGTTTCGTAAGTGCATCTGCGACATTATGCTGACCATTCCCTATGGGCAGACCATGACCTACGGAGAGATTGCTGCGCAAGCGGCCCGGCGGCAGGGAATGGAGCGGATGTCTGCCCAGGCAGTGGGCGGCGCCGTGGGGCACAACCCCATTTCCCTGATGATCCCATGCCATCGTGTGGTGGGCGCCGGCGGCAATCTTACCGGATACGGCGGCGGCATAGACCGAAAGGCAAAGCTGCTGGCGTTGGAGGGCGTGGACATGAGACACTTTTTCATCCCTAAGAAGGGAACGGCCCTGTAATGGGGGAAATTGACGCCGTTTCTACGGAACTATAAGCTGAAAAACAGGCACAGCCTACGGTATAGCCGCAGGCTGTGCCTGTTTTTAATTTTCAATCAGTCCTTCGCAAACAGGGCCGCGCCGATGACGCCGGCGTCATTGCCCAGGGTGCAGCAGAGGATGCGGGGGTGTTTTTTGGAGTACGCTGCACCGTATTCCCGCTGCGCGACCTCCTCTCGTAGGGGAGCCAGCAGGTTCTCTCCCTGGTTAGCGATACCTCCGGACAGCGCCACCACCTCCGGGAAGAAGATGTTAACGATGTTGCCGACGCCGATGGCAAGATAGTGGATATACTGCCGGACCACCTCGCCGCCTGCTGCATCGCCCACCTGCCGGGCCAAAAATGCCGTGCGTCCGTCCACACCGCCGTTTTCTGCGGCGATCCGGTGCAGGGCGCTCTGCGGATGCTGTGCCATGGCCTCCCTTGTCATGCGGATAAGAGCCGTGGCCGAGGCATACGTTTCAAAGCATCCCTTTTGCCCGCAGGCGCAGGGCTCTCCGTCTGCCACAATGGTCATGTGACCCAGCTCGCTGGCGGCACCGGTGAACCCGGTGAGCAGCTTGCCGCTTAGCACCACGCCGCCCCCCACACCGGTACCCAGGGTGACCACCACTGCGCTCTGGGCGCCCTTGGCGGCCCCTACTGCAGCCTCCGCCAAGGCGGCGGCGTTGGCATCGTTCACCAATCTTACGCTGTAGCCGGTCAGCTCCCGCAGGGCGGTGCGCACATCGTAGTGTACCCACCCGAGATTGCAGGCATAGACCACCGTGCCCTCCTGGTCATCCACTGTGCCGGGGCAGCCCATGCCCACGCCGCTGACGGATTCGCCCTCCGCCAGAGCGCAAATCATGGCGGCAATGGTTTTCGTCACCGCCTCAGCCCCTGCCTCCGTATGAGTGGGGACGGAACGCTGCTTCAGAATTTTGCCTGTTTCACTGACCAGGGCACCCTTGATGTTGGTGCCACCCAGGTCAATGCCTATATACCGCTGCATGGTTACCACTCCAGGTTTTTGCCGGTTTCTTTGCTGAACACATGGGCTACGTTGCCGCCAAAAATGAGGTTCACCTCGCTGCCCATGGGGAAGTGCGTTGCCGCGCCGTTGGTGGGCACGATGACAATGACGTCCCTGCCGCCGGCGGTGACATGAAGATGGACACTGGAGCCCATGAGCTCACTGACGTCCACCTTACCCTTGATAGCGTCGGCGCAGAGCATCAGATGGTCGGGCCGGACGCCCAGGGTGATCTCCTGGGGCTGCACGTTGTGGGCACGCAGGCGCTCCTGCTTTTCATCGCTGAGCTCCACGGTAACGCCATCCATGACCACGGCGTATTTCTCGCCGTTTTTCACCAGCTGCGCATCGAACAGGTTCATCTGAGGTGTGCCGATGAAGCCGGCCACAAAGAGGTTGGCAGGGTGGTCAAACACCTCCTGTGGGGTGCCGATCTGCTGGATGAAGCCGTCCTTCATGATTACAATGCGGTCACCCAGGGTCATGGCCTCGGTCTGATCGTGGGTGACGTAGATAAAGGTGGTGTTGATGCGCTGGCGCAGCTTGATGATCTCCGCGCGCATCTCATTGCGCAGCTTGGCATCCAGGTTGGACAGAGGCTCGTCCATCAGCATGACCTGGGGATTGCGTACAATGGCCCGGCCGATGGCAACACGCTGCCGCTGGCCGCCGGAAAGGGCCTTGGGCTTGCGGTCGAGATACTGGGTGATGTCCAGAATCTCGGCGGCCTCGCGGACCTTCCGGTCGATCTCGTCCTTGGGGGTCTTCTTCAGCTTCAGGGAGAAGGCCATGTTCTCGTATACCGTCATATGGGGGTACAGGGCGTAGTTCTGGAAGACCATGGCGATGTCCCGATCCTTGGGCTCTACATCGTTCATGAGCTTATCGCCGATGTACAGCTCACCATCGCTGATCTCCTCCAGACCGGCGACCATGCGCAGGGTGGTGGACTTGCCGCAGCCGGAGGGCCCGACCAGGACGATAAACTCCTTGTCGGCAATCTCCAGGTTGAACTCCTGCACGGCCACGACGCCCTCGGCCGTGATCTGCAGGTTGGATTTTTTGACCTCCTCGCCCTTTTTGCCTTTCTTTTTCTTCTCTGCGTTGGGGTAGACTTTCTTCAGGTTCTTGAGAATGACTTTTGCCATTTTACTTGACTGCAGCTGCTCTGCCTCCGCAAGGAGCAGCCTCACGGCCACCGCTATGGGTGCGCCGCTTTACGACAGGTCTCCACACTGCCGCACCGCCAGTCACAGCGGGATTTTATTCCTCCTTTTTTTGACCGCCCGGCACCATGAAGTGGAGTGGTACCCGGCGGCGGGAATCGGCGGCGGTCCACCGCTGCCTTGCTCCTATTGTACTCAAAATCTCCAAAAAAAACAAGGGAAAATATTTTAAAAAAATGGCTATTTTGTATAGCTTTTTCCGGGAGATAGCCCTCAAACCGCTTTTCGGGGCGGCAGCGTTATCATAAAGCCGCCTGCGCAGCTCCGGCGGGGAGGGGCAACAAACCGGTTGACATCCCACCGGCTGGTCGGTATAATGGCTCACAGGTGAAGAATTTGGCAGAGCGCAGCTTCGGATAGGGGATTGCGCTTTGTTTTTGCCCTCGGGTATAGGAAACGTCTGCACGGGCGGGAGCGGAGATCGGAGCGCGGTATGAAGAATAAAAAGCTAATAGGGGAGATTCTGTTCCTGCTCCTGGTTTTCGGGGTCACGGTGTATATGGTGTTCCGCGGGGAAGACCTGCATCAGACGCTGGCGGTCATCGCCCAGGTGCGGAAGCTTTGGCTGGCCCCGGCGGCGCTGTGCGTGGTCTTCTTCATATGGGGTGAGTCCATTATCATATACTATATGATGGGCACCCTGCATGTGCGGCTGAAAAAGTGGACCTGCTTTTTGTTTTCATCCATCGGTTTTTTTTACAGCTGCATTACCCCCTCCGCCTCCGGCGGCCAGCCCGCCCAGATATACTATATGCGGCAAAAGGATATTCCTGTCCCGGTGTCTACCCTGGTGCTGATGGTCATCACCATCACCTACAAAGCGGTGCTGGTGCTGATGGGCCTGGGATTGATGGCGTTTGGGCAGGGCTTTCTCCATACTTATCTGCAGCAGATCCTGCCGGTGTTTTATTTGGGCATTGGGCTGAACGTGATCTGTGTGGCGATACTGGTGGTGCTGGTTTTTCATAACTCCTTGGCCCGGTCCATAATGCGCGGGGGCTTGGCGCTGCTGGAGCGGCTGCATTTGCTGCGCTGTAAGGAGAGCCGCCATGAAAAGCTGGAGGCCGGCATGGAAAAATACCGGGAGACGGCGGCATATTTTAAAACCCATAAGCTTGTGGTGCTCAATGTGCTGGGCATCACCTTTGCACAGCGGCTTTCGCTGTTCCTGTCCACCTATTTTGTATACCGGGCCTTTGGGCTGCAGGGCGTTTCGGCCATGACTATTCTTTTGCTGCAGGCGGCGATTTCCATCTCTGTGGATATGCTGCCCCTGCCGGGTGGGATGGGCATAAGCGAAAAGCTGTTTCTGACGATTTTTGTCCCTGTGTTTACGGGGCATTTGCTGCTGCCGGGTATGATTCTCAGCAGGGGATTGAGCTACTATACGGAGCTGCTGCTCAGCGCTCTGCTTACTCTGTATGCCCACTTCGCCCTGAAAAAGAGACCTATTGCAGTACAATAAAAAGTCAGGCCTGTGCCATGTGCCATGCACCCGAAAGTGCGAAAGCAGACACTCGAAAAGAGTGCCTGCTTTCTTTTGCCGGGTGCACCGGCATAGACGGATATTTTTTTACAGGATTAGTAAAAGACCCAGGGCGATGAGCAGCTCCTCGTCGGCATTCTCCCGGAACAGCATGAACAGGAGCAGCAGCACCAGCAGGTCGCCGGAGTCCAGGTCGCCCAAATGCAGCCTTTCCAGAAAGCGGTTCAGAATATCTCGCTCCGGCCGGTGGGACGGTGCAGGTATGGGCGGCAGGCCGGGAGATGGCTTCGCCTTCGGGGAGGCTCCGGATCCCGAAGGCGGCTTGGGGCCGGGCGGAGGTGCGTCATCCTGCGGCATCCGGATATAGGCGCCGGTGTCATTGCGCATGTAGCGGTTATACATCTGCTCATCCCTCCCATTCCAACAGGAAACGCTTGCCCACAGTGATGAGTCGTGCCAGCCGGGCTGCCCGCTCTACCTTGGCCTGTTTCTCCTCCTTCAGGTATGGCTTCAGTGCATTTAAAAGCTGCATGGAATGGCTTTGGTCTGCGGTGAGCGATTGCAGCATCGGCAGGAATTTGGCGATGACCTTAGGATCAACGCTGCCCAGCAGAGAGCTGAAGCCCGCGGGATTTGGGTCGGGTGCAGCGGAGGAGGGCCCTGGGGCGGCATTAGACGCCGGCTGGGGAGGAGACACCCCCATAGTGGAGGAGAGCTGCTGGGCCAGCTGCACCACCTGCGCCATGCCGGCGGGATCCGACAGGAGGGAGTTGAGCTTGTCTTCCAGTTCCGACATGGCCGCACCCCCTTCTACTGCTGTATCTGGCTGCCCAGGCGGCCCATGAGGGCTGCACCCTCCGGAGATTGAATAATCTTCTTCAGCATGGCGACCATTTGGGCGGTGTTGCCGCTGCTTGCCGCTGTGGCGGCCTGGCTCAGAGTGCTTCCGCCGTCTGCGCTTGTAAGCAGCTGCATCAGCTTCTGCCCATCTGGGGATTGCATGACGCGCTGTACCATCTGCGGATCATTTTTTACCTGCTGCAATACCTGCTGCATGTCCACGGGGCATCATCCTTTCTGCTTCATTCAAGGCAGTATATGATGTCCCGGGGAAATTAGTACCGCAGGGAGCTGGTCAGAACAGCTGGGCCAGGATGTCCACACATTTGTCGATGCCCAGAACGCCGCTGTTAAGGGTGATGTGATAGTTTTGGGCGTGGCCCCACTTCATGTCGGTGTAGAAGCGGTGATAGGCCGCCCGGCGCTTATCCTTGTCCTTCAGCCGCTCCTCCGGAGATTGGTCTCGCTCGCCGTATACCTCCACGATGCGGTGGGCCCGAAAGGCCATGTCCGCGTGAATGAAGACCTTCAGACAATCGGCCTTGTCTTGGAGAATATAGTCAGCGCAGCGACCCACGATGACGCAGGGGCCCTTTTCGGCCAAAGCGGTGATGACCTTATACTGCTGCGCCCAAAGAATATCCTCATTGGTGGGGCCGAACATCCGGTTGGACAGGGCCGAGGCCAAAAATCCGCCGGGAGCGTATTCACCGGCTTCCTTCACATAGTCTGCGGCAAAGCCAGTTTGCTTTTCCAGCTCCTGGATTAGCTCGGAATCGTAGCAGGGGATGCCCAGCTTTTCGGCGACCTTTTTGCCGATGGTGCGTCCGCCGCTGCCAAACTCGCGGCTAATGGTGATGACTCTGTTCTTCATAATACATGCGCTCCTTCCGCATTTAGTTCACGATAGGTTTTAACAATGATAAACGCTGCAGCGGCAAATGTCAAGACGTCGGACACCGGCATGGAATACAGCACGCCGTCCAGGCCGAAGAACACCGGCAGCAGCAGGGAAAAACCCGCGCCGAACACCACTGCTTTTTGAGAAAATTTCAGGGGAAGTCACTCGGCGGCCCGGCCTGTGTCACATAATGGACGGAGAGTGCAGGCATCGCAGTGGGGATTACGGGCGGTACACACGGCCCGGCCGTGGAGGACCATCCGGTGGCAGAAGTCGCTGGACTTTTCCGGAGGGAGGCAGGTGCGCAGCTGCTTTTCCACCCGGAGGGGGTCCTTGCTGCCATCGGTGAGGCCTAAGCGCCCGGTGATGCGGATGCAGTGGGTGTCGCAGACATAGCCCTCCTTGCCGTAAATGTCCCCTAAAATGAGGTTGGCGGTCTTGCGGCCTACTCCGGGCAGGCGCAGGAGATCCTCCATATTATCCGGCACCTTGCCGCCAAAGTCCCGCAGAAGCATCTGGGCGGAGGCCACCAGATCGTGGGCCTTGGCCCGCCAAAAGCCGCAGGAGTGGACATACTGCCCTACCTCCTCCTCATCGGCCTGGGCGAAGGACTCCAGGGTGGGGAAGCGGGCGAAAAGGGCGGGGGTCACCTGGTTCACCCGGGCATCGGTACACTGAGCGGACAGGCGCACGGCAAAGAGCAGCTCATAGTCCTTTTTATATTCCAGGGAGCACAGGGCGTCCGGATACAGGCGCTCCAGCTCCGCAATAATGGCGTTTACCTCGACAGGATTCTTCAAAATACATCACCTCTTGCGGCTATTATATATGCCGGGAAAGAAAATTGCAATTCCCGGATCGCTGTGTTATAATGATAAAATCCTATGAAAAAGGGGGGATCGTATGCAGATGCAGCCCTTGGCCGACGCCATCCGGCCCCAAACCCTGGACGAAGTGGCGGGACAGAGGCATCTTTTAGGCCCGGGAGCCATGCTCCGGCGGATTATCGAGAGCGGAACGGCCACAAACCTGATCTTCTATGGCCCCTCCGGCACGGGAAAGACCACCGTGGCGGGCATCATCGCCAAGCAGACCAATAAGACTCTCTACCGTCTCAACGCCACCACCGCCTCCCTGCAGGATGTGAAGAATATCATGGCGGATGTGGGGACCATGGTGGCCCCCAACGGGGCCCTGCTGTATCTGGATGAGATACAGTATTTTAATAAAAAACAGCAGCAGAGCCTGCTGGAGTATATGGAAAACGGCAAGATCACACTGGTGGCCTCCACTACGGAAAATCCGTATTTTTATGTGTACAACGCCCTGCTCTCCCGGAGCACGGTGTTTGAGTTCAAGCCCCTGACGGCGGAGGAGACCGTCCCGGCGGTGGAGCGGGCCCTGGGCATCGTACAGGAGCAGAGCGTCCTGCCCCTTTCTTGGGAGGAGGAGGTGCCTCTGACCATCGCCACCGGCTGCGGCGGCGACGTGCGCAAGGCCGTGAACGCCGTGGAGCTGCTGAGCCGGGCGGCAAAGCCCGTGGCCGGAAAACTGCTTTTAACCACGGAGGATGCATCCCAGATCGCCCAGCACAGCGCCATGCGCTACGACCGGGAGGGGGACGACCACTACGATCTGCTCTCAGCCCTGCAAAAGTCCATCCGTGGCTCTGACCCGGATGCGGCGGTGTATTATCTGGGGCGGCTGCTGGTGGCGGGGGACCTTTTGTCTCCGTGCAGGCGGCTGCTGGTCATCGCCTCCGAGGATATCGGCCTGGCCTATCCCCAGGCCATGGCCATTACCAAGGCCTGCGTGGACGCAGCGGTGCAGCTGGGCCTGCCGGAGGCCAGGCTTCCCCTGGCGGAGGCGGCGGTGCTGCTGGCAACGAGTCCTAAGTCCAACTCTGCCCACAACGCCATCATTGCCGCCATGCAGGACATTGAAAGGGGCAGGGTGGGAGACATTCCCCGGCACCTGAAAAATGTCCACGCGGACAGCGCCGGCAGCGAAAAGCCCCAGGCGTACAAGTATCCGCATGTATATCCCAAGCACTATGTGAAGCAGCGCTATCTGCCCGAGAGCCTGGGGGACACCACCTATTACGAATATGCCGACAACAAGACTGAGCAGGCGGCCAAGCACTATTGGGACCTGATAAAGGGCGGGGGAGAATGAGATGGACCTGAAGGTAAATGATAAAGTGGAGCTGAAAAAGACCCACCCCTGCGGCAGCAAGGAGTGGCTGGTGCTGCGCATCGGCATGGACATCAAGCTCCGGTGTCTGGGCTGCGGCCATGAGATCATGGCTCCCCGGCGGAAGGTGGAGAAGAGTATCCGCAGAATGATTACGGAGGAGGAAAACGCATGAGACCCAAGTGGACAAGATATGTAGCTATGGGCATTGCGCTGCTGCTGGCAGTGGTGATGCTGCTGACGCTGGTGGTTCCGTATATCGGGCTTTAAATCCGGTTGCGGCGGCAGTAGATTTGTGGTATTATTACAAATATACTGAGCGAAAACGGACCGAAAGGAGAGCTATTTGCATATGAACGACACGGTAAAGGACATTCTCCGGCGGGTGGATCACACCCTTTTGAGCCAGGGAGCCACCTGGGAGGAGATCCGCGCCATCTGCGATGACGGCGTGAAGTACGGCTGCGCCAGCGTATGCATCCCGGCCAGCTATGTAAAACAGGCGGCGGAGTATGTGGCGGGCAAAATCGCCATCTGCACCGTCATCGGCTTCCCCAATGGGTACAGCACCACCGCTGCCAAGTGCTTTGAGGCCCGGGACGCGGTGGAAAACGGCGCCTCGGAAATTGACATGGTCATCAACATCGGCTGGGTGAAGGACGGCCTGTATGACAAGGTGCTGGAGGAGATCAAGGCCGTTAAGGCCGCCTGCGGCGGAAAGCTGCTGAAGGTCATCATCGAGACCTGCCTGCTCACCGATGCCGAGAAGATCGAAATGTGCCGGGTGGTGTCCGACTCCGGTGCGGAGTATATCAAGACCTCCACCGGCTTTGGCGGCGGTGGCGCAACAAGGGAGGATGTAGCCCTGTTTAAGGCCCATGTCGCCCCTCATGTAAAGATCAAGGCCGCCGGCGGCATCGCCAATCTGCAGGATGCGGAGGATTTCGTGGCCCTGGGCGCCGACCGCCTGGGCACCAGCCGCATTGTCAAGGCCGTGAAGGCCATGGAAAAGTAAGGAGGAAATTAACTATGCCTACCCCCCATAATAACGCGAGCAAAGGCGATTTCGCCAAGACCGTTCTCATGCCCGGCGATCCCCTGCGGGCCAAGTTCATTGCCGAGACCTTCCTGACGGAGCCAAAGCTGGTCAATAACGTCCGGGGCGTCCAGGGCTATACCGGCACCTACAAGGGTGTGCCTGTGTCCGTCATGGCCAGCGGTATGGGCATGCCCTCCATCGGCATCTACTCCTATGAGCTGTATACCCAGTACGACGTGGAGAATATCATCCGCGTGGGCTCCGCCGGGGCCATGCGGGCCGATATGGAGCTGGGCAGCGTCATGGCCGGCCAGGGCGCCTGTACCAATTCCAATTTTGCCGATCAGTATGAGCTGGGCGGCAATTACGCCCCCATCTGCGATTTTGACCTGCTCATGGCCGCTGTGGAGAGCGCTAAGGAATTGGGCGTGAAGATGCCCGTGGGCAACCTATATTCCTCTGATACGTTCTATGACGCTGCCGGGCGGAACATGCGCTTTGCCAAGATGGGCGTCATGGCCGTGGAGATGGAGGCTGCCGCTCTGTACTGCACCGCTGCCTACACGGGAAAGCGTGCCTTGGCTATCTGCTCTATTTCCGATAATCTGGTCAACGGCACCGAGCTTTCTGCCGATGAGCGCCAGACCACCTTCACCAACATGATGAAGATCGCCCTGGAGGTCGCCGTGAAAATGGAAGGCAAGTAAGAGACGTCACCATAAACCACTGTGAAGCACAGCTCTTTGTGTATTTTGCACACACAAGGGGCTGTGCTTTTACGATCGGTTTGTAAATTGGGACTTGCTTTTTTAAAGAAAAACTGGTAAAATGGCACCAGGCATGGTAGAGATACCATGCAAATCTATCCGCCCAAACAGCGGAAAAAATGAAGAAAGGTAGATTAGACATGAAAAAGTATCTTGCTCTGCTCCTGGCTCTTGTTATGTCCCTGTCCCTCTTTGCCTGCGGCAAAAAGGAAGGCGATGATAACAAGGACAAGGACAAAACCGAGTACAAGGTCGCTATGATCACCGACTACGGTGACATCACCGACCAGTCCTTCAACCAGACCACCTATGAGGCCTGCAAGGCTTTCGCCGAGAAGAACAAAATCGAGTTCAAGTATTATAAGCCCGCCGGCGATAATACCGCTGACCGTGTGGCTATGATCGAGAGCGCCGTGGAAGAGGGCTTCAATGTCATCGTGATGCCCGGCTATGCTTTCGGCGGCGCCATCGTTGAGGCCGCTCCTCAGCACAAGGATGTTAAGTTCATCGCTCTGGACGTCGCTAAGGGCGACCTGCTGGAGGCCGGTGTGGCCAAGGCCGGCGAGAAGTATGACTACAATCCCGACAACTGGGAGCTGTCCAAGTATGTGGACATGAGCAATGTGTACTGCGCCATCTATCAGGAAGAGCTGTGCGGCTACATGGCCGGCTACGCTGCTGTGAAGCTGGGCTACAAGAACCTGGGCTTCCTGGGCGGCATGGCTGTCCCCGCCGTTGTCCGCTATGGTTACGGCTTCGTGCAGGGTGTTGACGCTGCCGCCGCTGAGATGAAGCTCACCGACGTGAAGGTCAACTACATCTATGGCGGTCAGTTCTTCGGCGATGCCGACATCACCGCTGTGATGGATACCTGGTACAATGGCGGCACTGAGGTCGTGTTCGCCTGCGGCGGCGGTATCTACACCTCCGCTGTTGACGCTGCCAAGAAGGTCAACGGCGCCAAGGTCATCGGCGTTGACGTGGACCAGGCCGGCGTGATCGCCAAGTATGCTGCCGGTGAGGGTGCCGATCAGGCTACCATCGACGGCTTCAAGGCTCTGACCGTTACCTCCGCTATGAAGGGCCTGTATCCCGCTACCTTCGACACCCTGACCGATGTTATCGTGAAGGGCAACTGGGACAACTACAAGGGTAAGATCCAGAACCTGGGCCTGGTGTCCGGCGACGATCCCACTCTGAACTATGTCCAGATTCCCATGGAGAGCACCCAGTGGAAGGACGGCGTCTTTACGCAGGACGACTACAAGGCCATGGTGAAGGAAATGTTCGACGGCACTCTGACCGTCAGCAATGACATCAAAAAGGATGCCAAGGACTTCGCCACCGTCATCACTGTGGATGACCAGGGCAAGATCAAGGGCTAATCCAAACCTTACATAAAGAAAGACCGCTTAGGCAGGTGCGCGTAAAGCAATCGTAGGCCGAAATTACGAAATGAGCATCTGCCGGGCAGAGCTGCAAAAAAATAACGGGTATCCGGCGAAAGCCGGATACCCGTTATTTTTTTGTCGCCACATAAAGTGAAGGAATGAATACAGAAGCGATTGGAGGTGGCGCCGCTGCAGGCGCCGATGGACATTAAAGCCTAAAAATTGAATAGAAAGAGCCAAAAAGGGAATAATTACTTATGAAGGAAAGGGGTGACAAGATGGATGGTCTTGCGGATTCCGGCAGGGAACGCTCTTCGCTCAGGGAGATAAAGAATGTGGTAATCGATACATCAATTCCGCGCAAGGAGAGAATACGGGACTATGTTGCACAAATCGGCAATCCATACTGTTATTTAGATGATGGCATTGTGGTGGAAATCGGTTATACAGATACTGAGGTAAGCCTGCAAGACAGACTTTTAGCTTACGCAAACACCATGGACCGCACATCAGGAAAGTTGTGGTAACGTGTGATTCCATTGACAAATGCACGTTTTTAATGCATAATCAATATGGTCAATGAGGATGGACGGTCATCCATCCGGGCAGGCACCGGAAACGAATTTCCTGAGATAATTAGGAGGTTTGTTATGGCGCTTTATTTTGACGGGCAAAAAACGCTCGGTTCAGAACAATATGATGCAGTTGCATATTACCGTTTATCTAAGGATGATGGTGCAAAGCACGAGAGTGACAGTATTGCGAATCAACGCAAGGTCATTCGCGCATTTCTTCAGAATAACCCCAACATTCATTTGGTTGAGGAAGCACAGGACGACGGCTATACCGGGACGAATTATGACCGCCCCGGTTTTCGCAGTGTTCTGCATGCGATACAATCAAAAAGAGTCAACTGCGTTATTGTTAAGGATCTGTCCAGATTGGGCCGAGAGTATATCGAAACGGGAAAGTATCTTGAAATGATTTTCCCGTCCTTCGGCGTGCGCTTCATTGCCATCAATGATGATGTTGACAGTGAAAATAGCCGCGCCGGTGACGATATTATTATTCCGGTAAAAAATATAATGAACGAGGCCTATTGCCGCGAGTTATCAAAAAAACTGCGAAGGCAGTTTCAGATTCAGCGCGGCAATGGCGAGTTTTTAGGTGCCTTTGCCAACTATGGGTACTGTAAGTCTCCTGATGATAAGCATAAGCTTGTCGTGGACGATTATGCAGCCGAGGTTGTCAGGGGCATTTTTTCATTGAAGCTTCAGGGATATAATCAGCAGGCAATTGCAGACTTTCTGAATAACGAGAAGGTCCTTTCACCGGCGGACTATAAAAGAAGCCAGGGACTGAAGTATAAAACGGGCTTCAAGACCTCATCTCAATCGCGTTGGTCTGCTGTATCAATCAGCAGGATACTGACAAACCCCATTTACATTGGAAGGCTGGTCCAAGGCAAACGGGGAACACCAAATTATAAGATCAAAACCATGCGGATGCGGGAAGAAAAGGATTGGGTTGTCGTGGAGAATAACCATGCTCCGATCATTGAGCCGCTGACCTTCACGCTTGTGCAGCGCATGCTGGAAAGGGATACTCGTACAGCGCCTCAAAACGAAATTGTATACCCACTGTCCGGGATGGTGTTCTGCGCTGATTGCAAGGCTTCCATGCTGCGCAGAACAGTAAGACGCGGGAATAAGGTATTCAGCTATTATGTTTGCTCGACCAACAAAAGAGGAAATGGCTGCAGCAGCCATAGCCTTGAAC